>Ga0209084_1000535_pt1 | contig 35837 bp, 67 predicted proteins | sample C_130820_MF_Meta_FD_187309 | JGI IMG/M metagenome (GOLD analysis project Ga0209084, IMG submission 187309) | Freshwater microbial communities from Lake Croche, Canada to study carbon cycling - C_130820_MF_MetaG (SPAdes) (version 2) | ecosystem: Environmental > Aquatic > Freshwater > Lake... | reverse complement strand
ATGACTACCCTATTCTCAATGTACTCTTTGTCTGAAGGTAATTCGTTGAGAACAAACGTGCGCTGTAGCCATCGATCCTTGCCATCAAAGCGAGGGGAGTATGAACTGCGGCCGTGAACAGCTCGGGAATTGTCGATAATCAGCATATCGCCAGCGCAAAGATTTACACGACTGTGAATAGCTCTAGTTGCGACCCCCAATTCGGTTAATGCAGCCTGCGCTTCAGGATCTGTACCTATCATCAGATCCTCGTCAAAGACCATAACAGGGTTTTCTTTATTTTGGAATACAGGCATTGGCTCACCTAATCTATTTTCATTACCATTTAGGAAACTTTCATCAATAGATGTGCGGAATCGTGATTCAAATAAAACATTTTGTGCTTGCAATGATAGATGAGGCCAAATCTCAAAAAAAGATGACAGCGTAGTATCAGCAGCAGGATCTCCTCGTAAGCAGAGCAGAACCAAGTATTTAGGACGATATGGATGAAACGCAGTTTCTGTATGAAAGAATAGAGGAACTGAGGAAGAGGTAGAAGTCTGACGATCTTGATTGGTTAAAGTAGGTACTAGATTCTGTACTAATCGTCCTCCTAACTCAGCCTTGTATCCAATCGGTTCTCCTAGTAAAGTAGCGACTGCTAATAATGTGCGTTCGCTAATTGAATCCTTATTTATGGGCGCAGTAGGCTCTAATGGTGTATTAGGGATTTCACCAATTGGAAGATCACGTAATAATAAAGCACCACTTTGATGAGATTCGGTGCGAAATTGGGTAACCGCTTTGATGACTTGTTTAGGCAATGCGTATGCAAAAGCTGATGCTTCTTGTACAAAGGATTCATCACCGGTATTCTCGCTTACAATTGTATCAACCGCCATTGGCGGGCAATATATCTCTAACGGCGAGGCGTGCATATTGTTTCAACCTGCATTTGGGCGAACTTTTACTTTGCCCACATCTTGAAGATAATTGCGATTAAACCAGGCGGTACTTTCTACATCCCAAGAACTCATTAGAAAATTCATTATCCTGCTACCGCTAGGTTCATGATGTATACCATCGTAATCATTTTGTATTTTATCCCATGGAAACTTAGATACCCAGGGTATCATATCGGGACTAAACATAGCTTTAAGTGGATCAAGACCATAATATTTACCAGCACGCATAGCATCATTATCAGTGTTTATACTAAGAATTTTAACACCCGAAGTCACTCTAAACAACTCGCCTTTTTTATTTAACCACTGTGGCATGTTGCCTGCGCACCAATCAGCCCAAGCACTAGTATAAGTACCATTTGGATTTTTAGTAGCAGTACTAGTCCAAAATATGTGTGCACCAGCTGGCTTTAAAATTTCTGTAATTTCTGTATTAGGTTTAGGAACATAGAGTTGCAAGGTACCTACTAGGTTAGGTCCTACATCTTTGAGTATAAACTCACTAGATTTCATTTTAGTGGAAAAGCAGGTATGTACCTAACACATCGTGACGGTTGGCACTGTCATCGCCTTCTCCTGGCTTTACGATAACATTATATTTTTCGCTATTGTCAAGACCTTTCTTATCTGGCTTACGCATCATTTCATCGTAAGTTAGAATTGATTTAGGATCAATACTATACTTTGCTGCTAAACGGTCTTTTAACGCTTTAATGCTTGCTGCATCTTTGTATTTCATTTCTGATGTTGTTATTGGTTTACCAGTTTTCTTATTGGTTTTGCCAGTAGGAGTCTTTTCTCTTATTACTAAATCAGTAAACAATTCTTTTGGTACAACTTTAGAGTGTTTAACTTCTTTATAATCAATTTGTTTTTCTTCTGATGGTTGTGACCCCATAGAGAAGTTAATCAAAAAGTTATCTGGCTTTGCACCTAGTGCGACCGATGCTATCTTTGTGTAAGCATAAAAGTCTACATCTGGGAATTTACGAGCCAACGTATAAGCTGCACTTAAATATTGCGGGCTAAAGAAATCACCAGCATCGTGCCAACGAACAGCAACTTTGGTATTCTTCTTACCATATTTCTTTTCAGCGGCTTTAATTTCTGTTTCCATCTTTGTCATAAAACCATCTGGATCATTCATCAAGTAATTGAGCAATCTAGTTTGTGACATAGAAGATGCCTTCCATTGTACATAACCGCCCTTCATAGCATAACAATAAGTCTTACATTGACCTGCTTTTGGACAAGTATCTACTACAACAAAATCACCGTTCTTTTCATTTACAGCTAATCCTTTAAGTGCGGGTAACCCCACATTAAAATAGATTGTGGAACTACCGTCACTGTGTTGCATCTTTTCGTTTTGTTTAAGAATCTTTTCTGGGCGGGTAGTGATCTCTTTGCGTAGCGCATCTAAGTTATACTTTTTACCGTTTTCATCAACAATTGGTATATTCCCACCGTGAACATATGGTAACTTGTATTTGTCCGACTTATCTTTTTCCTTAGCTAAAACTCTGTCGAGATATGCTTTCAACTCTTCATCATCAAGTTTGCGAGTAGTTGCACCTAAAAATTGTGGGCTTGCCTCATCCAATTCTTCATCTATATGCTCATGGGCATCGTCTACAAACTGTCCTAAAGTTTGTACTCGCATTCCAGATGCAAAAGTACCCAATTCCTTAGAGTTTTCAGTAATAAGTGCTAATATTTTTCGTAAATTCATATAAGTTTCCAGCATATGTTGACTATAGGCATAAATCATGCTATAGTATATCTTCTATTTATCAAACTGGCTTATATGTTCAATCAAAATATTCGTAGAATTGGGTTTGCATGCAAATGGTCGGAGATTCATCCCAAAAAAGGACTGATCTCTACAGACGGTTTAAATACAGGCGGCACCACATTAACCTCGCTTAAGAAAAAGTCTAAAGCGCAGGCTGAACAAAAGTTATGGGAAGTAATGGAAAAGAACATTACCAATACGTATAACTTAGTTGAGCGAGTTGCTAGTCTTGATCCCTCACTTAGAATGGTCAGATTGACTAGTGATATGATGACTGGTTATACTCATAAAGATTGGGAATACTTTTATAAGTTGACCGATGTTGTAAATAGAATGGAACAACTATTTACGCCAATTGGAGAAATTGCCAGAGACAACGATGTTCGCTTATCATTTCATCCGGGGCAGTTTACCGTACTAGCTAGTACTGATGATAACATAGTTGAAAACAGTATTAAAGAATTTGAATATCATGCGGATATGGCCCGTATGATGGGCTATGGTCGTGAGTTTCAGGATATGAAGATCAACGTACATATTGCAGGGCGCAAAGGCCCTGCCGGCATTCGTGCAGTATACAATAGACTTAGCACCGAAGCAAGAAATTGCATCACTATTGAAAATGATGAAATGACATGGGGTATCGATGCAAGTTTAGAACTTGCCGATCTTTGCCCATCGGTTTTAGATATACACCATCATTACATTAAAACAGGTGAATATATTGAAGCAAGTGATGATCGAACTAAAAAAGTAATTGAGAGTTGGCGCGGCATTCGCCCTACTCTGCACTATTCAGTTTCCCGAGAAGATGTTTTGGTTAATCACCCAATAGATAAAATGCCTGAATTGACTACCTTGCTAAATAGTGGGCACAACAAGCAAAAGCTACGCGCACATAGTGACTACTACTGGAATAGTGCAGTCAACAAATGGGCATTGCAATTTAATGAACAGTTTGATATAATGTGTGAAAGCAAAAGAAAGAACCTTGCTAGCTTTAAACTATATGAGGAATACAAGAATGCTAAACAAACTAAAGAACTTATTTAAAAAATCCGAACCGCTGCCGATTCAAGAAGAACCTAAACCTAAAAAGACTAGGGTTAAAAAAGAAAAGCCAGTTGAATCAAAATTGTCCGATAAAGAATTAGCCACTAAGAACGGTGAGCCATATATTGCAATTACTAAAGTAGACATTGATCCAAACAATATTAATGCCGGTTCATTTGATCTAGATTGGAACGATAAATTTATTCTTAATTTAGTCAAGGCAGGGTATAAGGTCAAGGCTGAAGATACAGATAACGAGATCGCCGATCGGTGGTTTCAGACAGTGTGTAGAAATGTAGCACTTGAGATTTACGAGCAGGACCAAGCTGATCCTTCAAATAGAGACATGACCAGCGACATGCGGATAATTAGAAGTAGAGATATTGGAAATGGGCGCTCGGAGGTAAGTTAATTACCTATTTTATTGATTACAGCATAATAATGTGATATTATTAGAGTGTGGTAGTAATAATATTACTATCACAGTAGATTCAACTAAAGGAGAAAACGTGAATACTACAAATCTGTTTAAGTTTGATTGGGTGCCCAATACAGACGTTGTTAAAAATAAAGATCGTCCTCTCAATGAGATGGACAAAAAGAAAGGTGAAATTGACGCCCGCAGCATTGAAAGTTTAGCAACCGATTTTTTCAATTCTTCCTGTTTTGAAAAACTAAAGTCAATTCTTGATTCCGCAGAATATAAAAAAGAACAGCTTCACAAGCCCTGTCGCTATAGTCAAATTCCTATCCTAAAGCAGCTTTCGGCGCGGGTACTGCTCTCGGCTTTAGCTTTCCAGCGCACAGTAGATTGGAATCATTTAATTCGTATTATTACTACTTGGGATAGCCGTAGACCTGCTACCGTAAATGTAGTTAAACGCCCTGATCGTGAAGAGTATTATATTACTGACGGTCAGCACACCGTACTAGCCATCATTATTATGACTCGACTGGGCATGGTGCCTGATCTAAACAAGAATGATTGGTTGGATACCCCAATCAATTGTCAAATTGTTGAGACGGATGATTTTTCGTTTGCGCGTGAACACTTTTTGGGCATCAATGGTGAGGACAAGCTTCCTATCACTAAGTTTGATATTCACAAGATTCACGTTTTAGGCAAGCGCGTTGATTCTAGCACTCAGGAGAAATATGAAATTCGTAATAATATTCAGACTGCACTTGAAAAGTTTCATGTATATCCTGTGCATCCTGACAGTGAATGCCGATTTGCTCCCGGAGCACTAGTTGATGCTCACTTGCTTTTTAAGATTGACGTTGGCGATGCTTTATTTTTTGCAGAAAATCACAAGAAGTATTGGGAGCAAGAGCCAGTTGATGCTATGGAGATCCTGCCGCTTAAAGATTTGCGTATGCGTTTGGATAAAGAAGGATGCGATTTTAAATCTAAAGAATTCAAGGATTTTATGCGAGATATTAATGCAGTTGTTAAGACTGTTGCAGGAGGTTGGGCTGAGTTTAAGAATCTTACACAACAGGTATATCCAAAGTGGTACACCGCGGTGCGTGATGAAGAATCTGTAGGTGTGCCGCGGGATGCTTCACTCGTACTGTTATTGCAACTTTACAAGCTTGCAAATGGATCCTTTAAGTATGTACCTCGTAATCTGTTGACTCGCTACGTTGAGGATGGTAAGTCTATGACAGACTTTTTGGAACCTGCGACCAAACGGATTTTCAAATGAGTAAAGGTCTTTACATAGGCACTATTCATAATAAGAAAAAGTATGGTGTATCCAAAACAATGACTGGTCGTATGATCAGTCATGATAAGGGTAATACAAATCCTGTAATTGATCATTACTATGTATCCATCGACGGATACGATATGCACATTAATAACTGTGAAAGTTATTTGGATAGAGAATTGTATGTTTATTTAGAGAACCCCCGCGGTTCTCCAAGTGAGTATATTGACCCAAAATTTAGTGAAATTACAACTGAATATATTGCTAATTTAGTTGAGAAGCGAATTAAATCTCACCCTCTTGAAATCATGCGATTAAAGAAGAAATTCTTGCCTTTAACCAGATACAATGTTAAGACTGTTATGGAAGGTATAAAAAACTTTCCAAACAAGTATTTAGAAAAAATTAAATAATGGACTTGACTTCGCTTAAAAACTATTATATACTCATATTATGAAATACGCACTTATTGATACTGCTAATACCTTCTTTCGAGCAAGGCACATTGCTTCCCGAAATAATGACACTTGGGAAAAGATTGGAATGGCACTGCATCTTACATTTTCTTCCGTAAATCAAGCGGTAAGACGGTTTGGCATTGACCATGTTGTCTTTTGTCTTGAGGGGAAATCTTGGCGAAAAGGGTATTATACTCCTTACAAAGCAAATCGCGCAGTCAAGCGAGCCGCGCTAACTGAAGCCGAACAAGAAGAAGATAAGATGTTTTGGGAAACGTATGAAGCATTGACTACGTTTCTAAAAGAAAAAACTAACGTAAGTGTGTTGCGGCACGCTAACGGTGAAGCTGACGATATGATTGCACGTTTTGTTGCACTGCATCCCAATGATGAGCATTGCATCATTAGCAGTGATACTGACTATGTGCAATTAATTACTGATAAGGTCACTCAGTATAATGGTATCTCTAACCAGCATATCACGCTTGAGGGTTACCACGATGATAAGGGCCGATTAATTGTAGACAAGAAAACAAAAGAACCTAAGCTACTAGGTGATCCCAAATTTGTGCTTTTTGAAAAGTGCATGCGGGGCGATGCAACTGACAACGTGTTCTCTGCATACCCCGGTGTACGTACTAAAGGTAGCAAGAATAAGGTAGGCTTAATTGAGGCATACGCTGATCGCAACAAGCAAGGATTCAATTGGAATAATATGATGCTACAGCGTTGGGCTGATCACGATGGGGTTGAACATCGGGTACGTGATGATTACGAACGTAATCGGGTGCTAATCGATCTTACAGCACAACCTGAAGAATTTAAGCAAATGTTTGATGAAGCCATCAAGACTAGTGTAAGTACTGTACTTGTACCGCAAGTTGGTATTCACTTTATGAAATTTTGTGGTAAGTATGAACTCACTAAAATTAGTGAGCAAGCAGAATCTTACTCTAAGTGGCTCAACTCTTCATATAAAGGAAAATTAAATGAACAAACAACTATTAGCTAAACCAATTATTAAAGACCAGTACTGGGTTGTTACAGACGGTGATCGAAAGGTTGGTAATGTAACTGCTAATAATACAGGGTATGAACTTAAATTGCATGACAGCTTCTTGCAGTTTAACAATACTGAAGAATTGAAGGAAAAGACTAAGATTAGATTTGAGCCAATCAAGACTAATCTCTCTAAAGTAGAGATGCCCTATCCAGAGTATCCTACACCAAAAGAAATATATAACTCGGTATTTGACATTAAGCGCAAGTTACACTTGTTTACATCTGAACCCAAAAGCAAGTGTCAATTGGCAGCTGGTTACTTTGTAGTAGATCAAAATGGAGTAAAAGAAGTGCAATTTTGCCCAAAATACATCTTTATCCAGAGATATCCTTATAAGGGTCCATTTAAAACCGAAAGTGAAGCTACAGCACATATAAATACTCAATGATCCATGTTAAGAATTTCATAGAAAAAGTCTCATTACTAGAAAGTAAAAGAACAAAAGATTTAGTAATGCCAATGACTGATGCTAGAGGTTTAAGAGATGAGATTGCATCAATACTAATAGACTTGCAGGAGTATAATTCAAAATGCAAATCAGATGACCAAGTTTTGCAGGTTGAGATTAAGGGCGGTACATTTAAGTGAGCAGGACTCAACCTAAAATTATTTTAGAACATGTGGACAAAGCCACATATAAAACCAATCAGATTGTAGAAGCATCTGGTATTTGGGCTGTATACTATGACGACCAACCAATCAATCTAAAGTCTCAGCATTATCTAAATAACGATAATGCTCCCAAATATAAAAAGACCAGTTTCTCTAATCCGGGTCACGCTAGAAACCTGTGCAGAAAACTTAACGTGCTATTCAAAACTGAAAAGTTTTCTGTTGTATTTCTAACAACAGGTAGGCGCGTTTATCCGGATGAGTAAGCGATATAAAAAATACCAATTAACAGCGGCAATCTACGACTTATTGCCCTCAGATAAAAAGTTACACTTGCCCATTGAAAAATTAGTATTCAAATGGTTTGTTACTGGTAGAATGGGCAACGGCTTACGTTTAACACCCGAAGGTATGCAAGCATTCGATAGCACCGATATTGAATACTTTGAATATCCTTTTTTCAAAGAAGGTAAAAATGTAAGAAATTATGAAAATTTTAACATACATGAATTTACACTTAAAGTGGGCAAACTAGTCAAGTGCCCTTTTTATTTAGGTGCAACAGATAAAGCAGCATATATAAAAGTATATGATAGTAAGATAGCCATGATGATTTCTTTATATGGTGGAAACTTACTAGACTATATAGAAGCAATGGAGAAAAAAGATGAGTGAAGATAAAAAACCCAGTAAAGCATTTCCAAACAAACCGGCTTTTGACCCAAGTTTATTAAAGGGCAAGACAGGATTCAAACCAGCCAAAGGTTTTGGTAAGCCACTGGCCAGAAAGACAGGAAGGGGTAGATAATGACTACTGAGACAAATTCCGAAACAACGCCAACTGACGAGACAATTCTTGCACCTACTAATTGTAGTTTTTGTGCCAAATCCAGAGATCAATTATTTCAACTAGTAGTTGGTTCGGGGGGAATCGCAATCTGTAATGAATGTGTCGCCGAATGCGTGAAAATCATCAATCAAAAGATAGACGAAACCAAACTTCCTCAACTTAAATTCCACGGTTAACGTAAGTCATTGATTTCTTTGGAATTAAAAAGGTTGCACTCTATCCAAAAATCCGTATAATAGATATATAGGGTAGAAATAAGGGATAGAGATGACTAGTTTCAAGAAAGAGAATTTTCGTAAAGACGGCATGTACCTCAACTATGTACTGGACGAGACCAGCGAGTTCTACAACCCGCAGGAAAAGTACCGTGGAAAGTTCGTAGCCCGCTTCAAATATCAACGCGGTGCATCTGGTACGTTTCAGACCTTTCTGATCAAGAGCTTCACCGTAGAAGAGTACTTTACCCTCTTAGTACGAGGGACGGCGCCGCTGACTATTCTTGAGAGCAAGGGTTACATTCTTCCTCACATTAAGAAGTGGTTGAAAGAGGGCGGTTATCCGGTGACTCCAGAAGGTTACAAGCAATTTAGTAGAGATCAGTATGCCAGAAAGAGAGATCAGTATGCCAGAAAGTCGGTTTTTCAGCTTAACATTCATACAGCAGTTTAATTAAGGAATGAATATGATTACTTCTATTGAAATTTGTAAAGAAATTACGTTTGGCAGTTTCTCAAATGAGGATCTGGATGAAATCGCCCAAGCGGTCAAAAGTGCCCGCACCCGACTAGGACGTGCAGTTACTAGGTCGGTAATGCGAGGAGATAAAGTTAGTTTCTTTAGCAGTCGGCGCAATGTGACAGTCCAGGGTGTTGTAGATAGCATTAAGATCAAGAATGTTATTGTCAATGCAAACGGTACCAAATGGCGCGTTCCTGCTAATATGCTGACGGTTCTATAAATAGATTGACGAGACAATATGAAATCGTTTTTACAGTTTTTGGACATTGGGCCTTGCAACTCGCCTAGGTTCCTCTCCAAAGTACTGTATTCTTTTTAGGTTGACAATGCGTAATAGAAAAAACCCAGTAGCCCGTGTGTTGAACAAGATCAATCGACCTCAGACACACCGAGATCGGACCAAATACAGCCGCAAGGCTAGGTTTGGTATTCAGTACCAAGCGTAAGTATGGATATCGTAAAACAATTACGTAGTCACACTATTTCAGACGAGATCATTGATCAGGCCGCTGACGAGATCGAAAGATTGCGCTTGCTACAAGATGCCGATGCCGCAGAGATTGATCTGCTACGTGGAGAAGTAATCCAACTTGCAGGTAAGTTGGCAGATATAACACAGATACTACTTAACGGTACGGAATCGCGTAGTTTTCAGTGTAAAGAACAACTTCCACTATTTGGGCTAACCTGTAGGTAAGTTATTGATTTACTTAGCATTTGTAAGTCATTGATTTCTTTGGATATTTAGTTGCGGAAAATTTTGAAAAAGGGTTGCAATTGGTTCCAAAATCCGTATAATAGATATATAGGGTAATGAAACGGAGAGCAAATGAAGATTGAACAGACAAATGAACTAATTGATTACCTTAACAGAGCCAACGCTTGGCGCAGGATAATGAATAAGCCAGAGTACGATATCAATAATATTGATGACCGGCACAAGTTGGCAGACAAGTTAGAGGCTGACCTCAGTCCCGAAAATCTTACTTGTGACGGTGAATTGCGCGGTAAGGTATTGCAGGAAAAAACTCGCCATTTATCCTTGGCTCAGAAGCAATTAGAGTTTTTAGAGCGCCATGAGGCACTTCATGCTCTATACAAAAAGGCTTGACATTTGGATAGTTTGGGTATACACTATTCTTCTAGTTTGAAATTTTGGAGATAATGACAATGATTACAGTAGACCAAATTCTTGAGGGCAAACGTCAGGCAGAGACTGCAAGCCTTGCATTCTTTCAGAATGTGATGAAAAGTAAGGATGCTTATGCGTGTGGATTTGCGTGGGTTGAGGTGTTTGTTGATCGTACCAATTCACCGCAGGCTAAAGAACTTATTAAGGCTGGCTTCAAAAAGTCGCATATAGCAAAATGTTTACAGATGTGGAATCCGGGCGAATTGCCCGTTCAGAATATTGATTGTAAGGAAGCCGGCGCTCAGGCAATGGCTAATTTCTTAAGGGCACTTGGACTTAAGGCATATGTCGGCAGCAGGCTAGACTAATGAGTAGGTTTACCTTTTGGTAAAACCTGTTATAATACTGATACTCGGTAGGAGCAACTAATGATTAAGACCAACGATATTAAGAAGGGCTGGTGGATTCAACTACAAAACGGCTGGGACGGCGTTATGATGGACAATGCTAAGGGCAACACTCGTATGGTGGATGTCAACGGCTTTATGCGAGAAGCGGGCTCTGTCTACGCGCACGACATTGTCCATGCCCTGTGCCCGTCGACCAAAACGCTTATTAAAGTTGAACATACACCCGCTCAGTTGAAACTCAAGCAACGGCTTGCTAAGATGGGGTGGTGAAATTCTTGTGAGGTTGACTGTTTGGTAAAACCTGTTATACTTCACAGACACTAGTAAGGAACAAAAAAATGATCGATCAAAAAGAATTGACAGTAGCAGAACGAGCCGCTGAATACGCGCAACAGATAATCTACAAAGACCGCGAGATCAAACGGCTACGAGAGGTGTTGTTGGAATTGAGGGACAATCCAAATTTGGATGACCTTGATGCAGTCAATTTGATTAATGTCGTACTACAATGAGTAATCGTGATTACAACTGGTGGAAGGCTACTGTCAAAAAGACAAGCCATGAGATAGTAGACGGTAATAGCCGAACTATCACGAACGATGTTTTGGATTTTGATTCTGAGGAAATTAAAGCATTGTCTGATAAATTTAGAGAAGGTATTGAAAAGATTAAAGGTAAGCCAATTTATTCGCCGAATGGTGATTGCATTAAAACATCCTATATAATTGATACCGCCGCCGGTGAATTACTGGAAGAACATGTTGTAATGTATACGAGGAAACAAAATGAGGCCGCGTAAAAAAGTAATCGTTTCGGACTCGCGTAAGTTATATGAAGATACTTGTACGATAATTTCTTCCTCTAATAAAAATCCAGTAGTAGGTAAGATTGTAAACTTTGTACCCGAAAAGAAATTAGACGTAGACATTGGTACTCAGATCAGATTGAATTTACGGTTCAATGGTCAATTCTACGAAGCCAGATTAGGCGGCATGAATTTTGAGAGTCAGGGTCCAAACAAACTGCAATGATCCTGTATGGGTAATGTAGGACCCAATAAGACCGGATATTTTGCACAGTCGGGGTACTAGTATACCCTAAATTTGCGCCTGGCCTGTCCAGTTCTACGGATACTCTAATAAAATCAATGGCTTACAAGTCATTGATTTCCATGGAATTAAAGTGGTTTACTTTTAGGTGCTACTTCCGTATAATAGCTATATAGAGTTGATAAACGGAGAACGAGATGGCTAAGACAAAAATTGAATTTCAGGCACAGGATGCTTGGGCCGCGGCGTGTGCCGCTCAGCGTATCAACGGCGCTTATATTAAAGCCGCTACTAAAAATATGTACGGTGTAGTAGAACCTGAAGGTACTCCCAACCGAGAAGTTATGATGAACCTATTGACTGTCGCACCACAGGATATTCTTCAAGAAGATCGTGAGCAGGGCGATGAGGTTAGACGCTACTATCAGGCTCTAACCTTCAAGACGCTCAAAGGTGGTCGCCTCAACGATTTTGATAATACCGCGATGGAAATTTCCAATCAGGAAACTATTACCTCTTTTTTGCATATTGCAGTAATGGCGTCGCTGCCTTCTTGTCATGCCCGGGCAGTTATCCGCGATGAGGGTAATCGCAAGATCAATTGGGCTAATGGTGGACTCATTGGCAACATTGGTGATAAGATCAACCTCAATATTGAGGTAGTGAAGTCGGTCTTTTCGTTTAAGTATAATGTTAATTTTGTCACCGGTATGACCGAGCAGAGCCAGGTTGTGTTTTTCAGCTATCGTGAAAAGATGGAAGCAGGTAGCAAAGTCACGGTGAAAGGTACTATCAAGGCTCATCGTGACAATTCTACACAATTGACCCGAGTCAAGGTAATCTGATCCGTATGGACTTTAAGTTTGTAGGATGGAATACAACCGCCGGGCATGATAAAGTCTGGGGTGCTGTTTATTTGGAAGATGTTCCATTTGTAACAGAGTGGTGCACTGGAACTGAAGTGCTAGTCTTTTGGGGTAGGCGCAGTCGCAAACTGCAATACAAGTTTGCTATAGATGGCTTAGACCTTAGCTACTTGATCAGAGAAAAGCGCGGTAAAGGTTATCAGCAGGTTTATAGGAACCAACTTGAAACTATCTACCCAGAACTTGAGGTTGATATTGAAAAGTGTGTTATAATTGCTAAATTAAAACGATAGGAATTATATAATGACCGGCTGGAACACAATTCAAGAAATTCGCAGACTTGAAGTTGAGATAGATAAACTTGGATTTAAGTTTGCTAAACCAACACACACTGATTGGACAAGTGATCACGGTGCTGTTGCATTAGTTCCAAAAGAGTTAGATAGTCTACCCCCGTATGCTAGAGATGCAGTGATCTATTTTGGGTCGCTAGAAGGAATCCAGCATTGGCTTAAAGGCTTGCAATGGGCTAGGGACTATGATGCAATGCTAAAGTTGAGTGACGACACAAAGCGCAGCCGTAAAGAGCAGGATTGGCGCAATCGAAACATCGTTAATATTATCAAAGGCGAAAAGGCGTAGTGAAGAATGAACAAGCGAATTAAAGAATTGTACAATCAATCCCTTGTGGTCCGTAATGATGACGCGCAGTGGATTGAGGATGAACTTGACCCTGAGAAGTTCGCCGAGTTGATTGTTCGCCAATGTGCCGATATCTGCCTTGAGATGGCAGCAAAGTGTGGAGGCATTCCTGGTGATGGTGCATTAGCAAAAGATTGTGCTTATTGGATTAAAAAAGATTTCGGAGTTGAATAATGAACGAATATACAGGCATCGTTAAAATCTATAGATTAACCGATGTATTTTACCGTGTGAAAGCTAAATCAATAACCCAAGCAAGAAAGAAAATGGTTGATTCGGCTAAAAAAGAAGATTGGGACGATCTTGTTTGGGACGACCCCTATGCATATAAGGTAGAAAGCAGTGAGTTGGAAACCGAGGAATAGAATGATATGATTGACTGTATGATCGTTGGCGATTCCATTAGTGTCGGCATCGCAATGTTACGCAAAGACTGCGTATCATACTCAATCGGTGGTTATAACTCATGGCAATGGAATAAGAAATTCAAAGACCTTGATATCACTGCCAAGACAGTCATTATCTCTCTTGGTTCTAATGACCACAAATATATTCATACCCAAGACGAGTTGGTCGTGATTCGATCAAGAACCCATGCCTCCCGTGTATACTGGATTAAGCCTGCCATCAAACCTAATATTCAAGAGATCGTCGAATTAACCGCTCACCAATTCGGTGACACAGTTGTTCCGATTACTTATCTCCAACCTGATGGTATTCATCCCTCATGGAAGGGATATAAACAGATTGCAGACAATACCAAATAAGATACGGTATTTTATAAATAAATGGGCTCTGTTGCTTTGGATAAGCAGTGAAAAAGGTTGACATTTACCTAAAGTTCATTTATAATTTGTATTCATAGTTATTTAAATAAGGATCTTGTATGTCAGCCTCGTGGATTCACCGATTGAATGAAAGTGATAGCCGCCTTCACAAGGAATCTATTATCAGCCACGCATTGACTGCCGCTAAAGTTGGTAGTGACAATGCTGATACTTTTTTAAAGCTAACCAAGTTAGCATATAACCCGTATGTAACTTTGGGTGTTAGGCAAGTGCCTGAAACTGAAGATATTATCGATGCTGAGAATCCTTGGCTAGATTTTGTTGCGTTGCTTGATGAACTTCAGTATAGGGTCTTGACAGGTAATGCTGCCCGAGATGCAATTGATACAATGAGCAAGCGGTTCACCAGTGACGAATGGAACAACTTCTGTCGCAATGTCATTCGCAAGGATTTGCGCGCCGGCATCAGCGATAAAACCATTAATAAGATTTGTAAAAAGACCGAATACGAAGTGCCCATTTTTGGTTGTCAGTTGGCAACCAATAGTGAAAACCGTCCTGAGATGGAAGGTAAGAAGCGTATCGAACCCAAACTAGACGGTGTTCGGGTTCTTCTTACTGTGATTAATCAAAAGAGCGGTGCAAGTGCTACGTGTTATAGTCGCAATGGCAAAGTGTTTGAAAATTTTTCACATATTGAAAGCCAAATTCTTAAACACTATGACCAGTTGCGTAGTCTAAATCCTGCTATGAAGAATGGATTTGTGCTTGACGGTGAGGTTATTGGAAATACTTTTCAAGAACTCATGCGGCAGGCTAGACGTAAACAGAATGTGCAGGCCACTGATTCAGTATTCAATGTTTTTGATGTTATTCCTCTAGAGGAATTTAGCAAAGGTCTTTGGAAAACAGGTCTTAAGGACCGAATGGCACTGCTTGAAAAGATGCGCCCTATATTTGACAATATGGCAAATGTTGAATTGCTACCGCACATCGATGTAGACTTAGATTTAGCAGAGGGTCGCAATCAACTTGAGCGTTATGCTAAGGATTGCGTTAATTCTGGCTTCGAAGGTATTATGATCAAAGATACCCTTGCGCCCTATGAGTGCAAGCGTAACACTAACTGGATGAAGTGGAAGCCCACTATTACAGTTGACTTGACCGTTGTTCGCCTTGAAGAGGGAACTGGTCGTAATGAAGGTAGACTTGGTGCACTTGTTTGCGAAGGAGTAGATGATGGTAAACAAATTTCGGTTAATGTGGGCTCTGGATTCTCTGATGAGGATCGGGATAGTTATTGGGCCAGCCCTAATGATATTGTTGGCCTCACTGCTGAGATACTTTGCGATATAATCACGCAGAATCAGGATGGAACATATTCGTTGCGCTTTCCGCGCTTTGTACGTTTTAGGGATGACAAATAATGTATAGTATTGGTAAACAAATCACAATTTTTGTAACATTTGGTGTAACGATGGCGTTACTTATCGTATCGGTAAGAATGTTAATTGCAAAAATACGCGAAAAGATGAATAAATGAGTAATGTACTCACTTGGTGCTTGGTAATGTTAGCAACTGCAATAGGTGATGTATGTTGGACTTTGTATTTTATTGAAGCAGGAAAACGGCGTTCTATTAGAGCAGGGTTATGGTCTGCTGCTATTATTGCCTTGGGTAGTTATACCATTGTAGAATATACGCAAGATCATAGTCTGTTTGTTGCAGCGGTAATCGGTGCGTTTATTGGCACAGTAGCCACAATTGAGTGGGACAAGCACCAATCAAAAACAGATAAGTAAGTGTATGCCATATGTATTAGACAACACACTAGTTGGTAAAAAATATGAATTTGATGATGGCGACAGTATTGAAATCGTACAAATCAAAGAACGACATGCCCAGTACCATTTAGTAACTGTTTTAATACACCAAGGTCCAGGAATTCCTAGAAAATTAGTGTTTCATTATGAGCAATTTCAAGAATATTATGGACATCTTTTTAGGCCCAATGCTAAGAAAGCAGAATCAAAGCCTGTCATTTCAGACTAGTATTTCATAAATACTAGATGTTCTTGAAAAAAATATTTAATATATCCAACTATGCATTACTTACCGCGTTAACTCTTAGCGTAATTGCCGCTTGGTATAGTATCCAAGGCCTAATGGCAATATTTGCCGCTGCGGTTATACCCATTATTATAATGGGCGGTGCGTTGGAAATCGCCAAAGTTGTAACTACAGTTTGGTTGCATTATTATTGGGACAGGGCTACTTGGGCTATTAGATTATATCTAATGCCTGCGGTAATCGTGCTAGCATTAATCACCTCCATGGGGATTTTTGGATATCTCAGCAAGGCGCACATGGACCAAGCTGTACCATCAGGCGATGTTGCGGCACAGGTTTCTATACTAGATGAAAAAATAAAAACAGAACATGACAATATAGATGCAAGTAGAAAAGCCTTACAGCAAATGGCTCAACAAGTTGATCAAATGCTGGGTCGTACCGATAATGACAAGGGTGCAGAACGGGCAGTGCAGATTAGAAGGCAACAGGCTAAAGAGCGAAATAGTTTACAGAAAGACATCCAAGATGCACAAAGTAAAATTGTAAAATTAAACGAAGAACGTGCGCCTATTGCTAGCAAATTGCGTAAGGTTGAAGCAGAAGTAGGTCCAATAAAATATATTGCCGCTTTGATTTACGGTGATAATCCTGATCAGAATTTACTAGAACGGGCAGTACGTTGGGTAATCATAATACTAGTATTGGTATTTGACCCATTAGCATTGTGCTTGGTAATTGCTGCCATTACAAGTAAAGAGTGGGATCAAGAAGGTTGGGATAAAGAAGAATCTAATGAAGGTCCGGTAACAGAAGAAGTTATTGAAAAACTAATAGAAGATACTAGTTTGCGTCAATCCGACCCTGTACAGGAAGAATTACCCAAATATGAACCAGATGAAGTACCTTTAGCAGATGAGCAGGTAGAGTCTACGAAAGACCCTATAGAAAACCCTATAGAAGAAATCCCCAAAGAATCAGCGGTTGATCAATCATCTATCAAAACAGAAGGGGTGACCCAAGAAAATCCAGTAACTACATCAGACGGTGGATATGTAAAATACAGCAATAAAATGTATCAGGAAAATGCACTTAAACAGTTAAGACCCGATTTGAGCTTGCAAATTGATACCGCTACAAACCCTGCTACAAATTTTGGAACAACGTTTCCTAGTTTAGCTAAAAATGAAGATGTATTTGTTAGAGTAGATGTCTTGCCTAATAAAGTATTTAAATTTGACGGCGGTAAGTGGATCGAATTAAGTAAGAGCATGATTAATTCAACTTTGTATAATACCGATTATATTCAGTTTTTGATTGACAAATTAGACAAAGGTGAGTATGATGTAGCTAATATTACAGAAGTCGAAGCCGCCGCGATAGAAGAATATTTAAAAAACAAAAAATAAGAGCATAAGTATCAGATGGAAACAGAAAAAGAGAAAGCCGCCGTAACTACTTGTAGTTTTTGTGGCAAAAACAAGAATGCAGTCAAGTTACTAGTAACCGCTACTTCTGTGGCTATCTGTAACGAATGCATAGAATTTTGTACTACTACTATTGTAGAACACGAAGTTGAAGAATCCAAGTCATCTTCCAAAGTTTATGATCCAATGGTAATTAAACAACATTTAGATGACCACGTGATCGGGCAAGATAATGCAAAGATAGTATTAAGTGTCGCTATTGCTAACCACTACAAAAGAATTACTAATCCTCCCAAAAATCTAGAAATGCAAAAGGGTAATGTGTTATTAATAGGTCCAACTGGATCTGGTAAAACCTTACTAGCCAAAACGGTAGCTAGGTTCTTAGAAGTACCTTTCATAGTAGCAGATGCTACTAGTTTAACTGAAGCAGGTTACGTGGGTGATGACGTAGAAAGCATGATTTCTATGCTACTTGCAGCCGCTAAGGGTGAGGTTGAATTAGCAGAGCGAGGAATCATCTTTATTGATGAAATCGATAAAATTGCCCGCAAAGGCGAAAGTGCAAACATTACCCGCGATGTTTCAGGTGAGGGAGTGCAACAAGCACTACTCAAGTTGATTGAAGGCACTAAATGCAGAATACAGCCCAATGGTGGCAGAAAGCATCCATCTGGTGAGATGACTGTAGTTGATACTAAGAATATTCTGTTTATTGCAGGAGGTGCATTTGTGGGCTTGAACGAAGTAATCAAGCGCAGAACTAGAGGCACTGCTATGGGGTTCAATGCTCAGATTGCTCCTAAAGAAGATACGAATTATTTAAGTGAAATTAATCCAGATGATCTAACAACTTTTGGCATGATCCCTGAATTTGTGGGTAGATTTGCTACTACCGTAAATGTAGAAGACTTGACCAAAGAACAGTTAATCAAGGTGTTAACTGACATCAAGCATAATTTTATAGAGCAGTACAAGTATCTGTTTGAGTTAGATGGAATTAAGTTGTCCTTCAGTAAAGATGCCATTAACCAATTGGCTGAAAATTGTCTAACACTTAAGACCGGAGCTAGGGGACTACAAAACGAGTTAGAGCGCGTATTGCTCCCTCACATGTTCAATATCTCTAAATATAAAGAAGCTGAGATTAAAAAGATAAATATTAGTCAGGAGTTGGTGATCACCCCCAAAATAACTATATGATAACAGGAAGAAAAGTATTTGTAAAAGACGGGAATATTGAAAAGGCCCTTAGGAAATTTAAGAAAAAGGTAGCCGAATCAGGAGTCCTATTAGAAGTTCAAGAACGGCAGACCTACACCAAACCCTGTGTAGCCCGTAAGATCGCCCGTGCTATGGCAAAGAAACGCTGGAAGAAATACTTAGCAGCCCAAAATACAGTTCTTCCTAAATAATATAATTCTTTGCGTAATCTGTTATAATAAATATATGTTGTAGATGCCGGTAGTCGGGTCTACAACTAGTCATCTTGCTTATAAAAGGAGAAAACAAATGACAAATTCACACACCCTGACCCTACGGTCTTTAGATATCCCTCGCATTACTAAATTTGGAATCGGCTTTGATTCTATGTTAGATGATTTGATGCGTATTTCAACCCAACAAGCCGATACTAATTATCCCCCGTATAATGTTATAAAGTACGATGAAGATCATTTTGCTATTGAACTTGCGGTTGCTGGTTTTACCGAGGGCGATATTAATATCACGGTAGAGAAAAATCAATTAGTAATTGAAGGTTCGCAAAATACAGACCAAGATTCTGAATTTGAATTCTTACATCGTGGTATTAGCGCACGAAACTTTGTGAGGTCGTTTACATTAGCAGAACATGTTCATGTTTCAGGTGCTATTGTATTAAACGGTATCTTAACTGTTAATCTAGAACGCGAAGTACCGGAAGATCAGAAACCTAAAAAAATTCAAATTGAGTATCCCAAGTTAATTGACTCTACTAGCAATAAATAGTATAGTAGTACACAGTTCGCGGTCAATCTAGGCCGCGAACTTTTAACAAGGATAATAAAATGGCAAACGCAGACACACGACAAAAGATCGCTCCTAATACTGGGCTACGCGAACCTTCTATGTTTAAAGTAATCTATCTAAATGATGAAGTAACGTCTATGGATTTCGTTATTAATTCATTGGTAAGTTATTTTAACTATACCCAAGAAACTGCATTTACTATTACTCAGAATATTCATACTGAGGGCGCGGCATCGGTAGCAGTCTTGCCTTATGAAATCGCAGAACAGCGAGGAATTGAAGTAACAATGGATGCTAGGGCACAAGGTTACCCACTTCAGGTTAAAGTAGAACCTGAAACCGTCTAAAGACTTATAGTTATTCTTTTAGCCCAATAGGGCTTAATCTTATAATACGGGTTATTAACATAGTTGATATTATTCAAAGTAGTATCAACTATTTTTTCATATGTGCCAAACACCCAATTAGTAACTTTTGATTCGGTATCTGCATTTAATCCAAAATCTAATTGTACTTGTTCGTCATAGTAATCAGGGACTTCACCAAAATACAATTCTTTTTTGGGAACCGAATTCGACACAATAATCATTCTCTTAACATCTAAGTGGGTTTGTAACTTATCTATAGATTTTTTTGTATAAAGAATATCTTCATACCTTGCAGTATCTATCTCTCTAGGAGATAAGTTAGGAAGTTGATCTGGATCAACAGACCAACCGTTGCACCCCACTATTGCTACTCCATCTATAATAACCACATGCTGATATAGCATGGCTATTTTTGGGATGCGTTTACAGACATTAAAAAGTTCCTGAGTTCTAATATTAATATTGGTACAATTTTGATATTCTAACGGACCAGGAACATAAAATATCCCCTGATAAAATCTAGCTAAATGTCCCAAAGTTTGATATATCGTTCGGGTATCGGTGCTGACATTCCCAGCAACAATACAATATAAACTAGTGGCCTTGTTCTCCCAATTGAAGTTTTCTTCTGGGGTTAGGTACAAGTCACTAATTATGTCGAATCCGATATCCATCAAGTAGGCTTAATAGTCGTAGTTTTTGTCTTTTTCTTAGCTATTGGTTTGGCCGCGGACTTCTTGACCGCTTTTTTCTTGGACGAATGATTCTTTACCACTTCCAACTTTAATTCCGGTGCTACTTGCGTAGCCATAATTTCTTCCAATTTTGTAGTAAAATCTACTTTTTTGATTTTACCCAAAGAAAGTAAGTATTTTACTGCAAATATGATCGCCCCGATAGCAATCCCCGCTAAAATCGCATAACCTATAAATTGACCCATTTTTGTTCTCCTAAAGTAATATTTAATGGTTTTTATACCATTTGGTATATTTTTGCTCTAAATACAGTATATGATATACTGGTTTAGTAATATCTTAGGTATAGAATCGTTTTAATTAATCACTTAAGGAGTCACCGCAGAGATGAGTAAATTAAGAAAAATAATGTCTACTAAATTACCTCCTAAAGCAGTTCAACGCAAATTGCCATATAAAATTTCTAAATATCAAATCAAAAAAATGTACAAAATTCTTAACAAAGAATTATTCAATAACAGATTACCTGTTCCTAGACTAACAATAAGAGAATCTTATAAAACTGCGTTAGGACATTGTGAGGCAGATGTAGTAATTCCAGTAAGATCAGACAGGTCTAGTTGTGAAATTGTTCTTACTGATCGATGGTATTGCAAGCAATGGTGTTTGATAACATTAGCCCACGAAATGGTTCATCAATATCAGTGGGATATACTAAACCGCGAGATGAGTCATGGTCCTAGCTTTTATAAATTTAGAAAACGCTTTGAAAGAAAAGGCATTCCATTATACAAGTACTTAGGTATCTCTAGCTGGTTCAGAACTCAAAACTTCTTTAAATCTTGCACTAAATAAGACATGCGTGACATATTAGATAAACTTTTATTAATTCTAGAAAGTACAGGATTGGCAGGTAGAAAATTTGGAGACACTTTTCGCAATCCTGAAGGAAAAGAAATTACCTTTAACGAGTTGAAATTCTTTCCCGACGGGGGAGGAAGATATAATCCTGAGCAATTAGAAAAGGAATTAACTAAGATCAATTCAAAAGAAGATATCAAATGGATGAATATTAAATCCGGCAGAATTGGCGGGTTTGCTATAGCAGCATTTGATAGCACTGATGGTCCTATTTATTTTGGTAGATACTTAGATCAAGTTAAACCCTCATTCAAAGACAACCAAATTGTTAACACCGTAGGTGAATATAAATTTGTAGGTAAAGCTGCTGCTAAGGCACAAGCTGGCTTATCACCGCAAGATTTGTTAACACAAAAAGATAATTTAACAGCCAAAGATATAGTGAAACAGTTAAGTATAAAGCTGGGAGTAGAAAATCCTCTATACGATGTAGCGTATAGAATAGCAAAAGGTGAAGAATTTCCAATAGAATTTCCTGCACCAGAAGGTGTAAGTTTTACTGCGTTTCGTGATTACTTTTGTGAAATATTGCAACCAATGGCATTACAAAATGGACAATATACTGGTAACGCAGGAGAAGCTGCTGAAGTATTTTTAGATGGTAGTTTTGCTGATACCGTTATTTCATTTGACACCGCCAAGACTGCTGGATTAAGTGATAGCATCATGACTAATTCAGATGGTAAGTTTGTAAAAATCAGCACCAAAGGCGGTAAAGGTGCCCAAGCTAGCGCAAAGAATTTGATAGATAGTGTAAGAGAATTGCAAGGTACGCCGGCTGGTAAAAAATTACTAAAAAAGTATAAAGACGAGATTGCATTAGTAGATGAAATATCACGCGCAGGCCAAGCCAATGCCCCATTAATGTTAGGTGTTAAATTTGATATTATAAATGAAAAAGAAGCTAGCAAGATTAGAGAATTAAAGACTCATAGACCCATACGCTTAGATAAAATAAAAGAATTAAAATTAGGCAAGAATCTAGAAACACTTGCATTAACTAGAGAAACTAATGATCCTAAAAACACTAATATATATTATCATTTAATTGCCGCAGTAGCACATAAGGCAGCTATTAAAGTAAATGATGAAACCAATTTTAGTAAAGCTGCCGCAGATATTTTAAACAATGGTGCTTTAGTACAAGTTTATACAAAAGCAAAACAAGGTGCTACTACTTGGACATTAGATAGTTTTGATACTGTATATCCGGGCGAGAGTATTAAGGGCGTATTCTTATCTGCTGGTAAAACGTATTACAGTACTGCTATAAAGGGTAATTTTACATTTAAAATTGACAAAGGGTCAGGTAAGCCCAAAGATGACGGGGACAACGAAGCAGAAATAGATGCACCTAACAAGAGCGTGTATACTAAATCATTAGCCAAAGCCGCTAAACAAATTATTGAACCTGTACGCAAAAAGAAAAAACCACTTCCGGTTGAACCAAATGTGGGAAGAGCAAAGCGTAAACGGTAATAAAACAATTGACTATTCTATCAATTCATATATAATGTATTAAAGAGGTACATTATGTCTAATTTAGTTCCAATGGTGTTAGAGCAAACTAGTCGCGGAGAAAGATCATATGATATCTATTCTCGGCTTTTGCGAGATCGCGTTATCTTGCTAGAGGGCGAAGTAGGAGATCAGATGGCTAATCTGATTGTTGCTCAGTTGCTATTCTTAGAAAGTGATGATCCCAGTAAGGACATTTATCTTTACATTAATTCCCCGGGCGGTAGTGTTACTGCTGGTATGGCTATCTATGACACTATACAGTTTATCAAGCCCGATGTACAAACTATTGTTATGGGTCAAGCCTGTTCAATGGGAAGTTTGTTAGCACAGGCAGGTGCAACAGGTAAGCGATTGGTTCTACCCAATGCGCGTCATATGATTCATCAGCCTTCAGGTGGCGCACGTGGTCAGGCAACTGATATGATGATTCAAGTGCAAGAGATTATGGAGATGAAGAAAAATCTTACACAGATTTATGTCAAACATAATAGTGCAGGCAAGACATTTGATGAATTGTCTAATGATATGGAGCGCGATAATTATATGAGCGCACAAGAAGCGGTCGATTACGGGTTGGCCGACAAAATTATTACTAAGCGAGAATAACCCTATCCTACCCCCTAGAATTAGATAAGACTGGGCATTTTGCCCAGTCGGGGCACTAGTAAGCGTTAAAACATCGCCTGGCCTGTCCAGTTCTATGGATACACCAATAGAATCAATGACTTATAAGTGTTTGATTTCTATGGAATTTTAGTTGAAGATTTCCTGATAAAAGGATTGCATTCAGTTCCAAAATCCGTATAATACATATGTAGATCGATTAGAAGAACACTGTTAGAGCAAAGAGCAGACAATATTGAGGAAATATGGAATGAATGATCCTTCGTCCTTACTAAGAGGAGCCACTTCATGTATTCATTCAGGTGATACGCAAGGAGCGTGTACTTACTTGGTTGATGCTGTTAAATTGCTGGATAGTGAACTTTCTTCAAAGTATACAGAGATACAGGAATTACAAGAATACAACAAAAAACTAAGAAAACTAGTCAAAGACTGCAACCTTAGGTACATTGAATATACAGAAAAAGAAATAGGATATTAAATTGCGTAAGTCATTGATTTATTTAGGGTTCTTAAGTTATTGATTTTGTTGGGATTTAAGTTAGAAAAAAGTTTAAAAAAGGATTGCATTCAGTTCCAAAATCCGTATAATAGATATATAGGGTAGTGAAACAGAGAATTATGAAATACGAAGTTTATCAGATGCATTTGTCGGACAAGGTTGCTGACGAGGTAAATCGTTTGGGGCACGCAGGCGCCGCTAAAGTCTACCCTGAGTACGAAGCATATCAAGGAACACACTTTGCAGGTAGCAAGGGTTTCAAGTCCACATATCTCCAGTACTTCAACAAGGTCGCTGAAATTGAGGCTCAAGACTTGGAACAGGTGTTTGAGATCGGCAACGGCTACGGTGATCAGACTAAGATTACTCGGTTGAAGCGTATGCATTCGGTAAGCGTTGGTGATATTGTTGTAGCCGATGATGGTCGCTACATGATGGTGGATAGCATAGGCTTCAACGAGGTCAGTGTAATTAAATGAAAGTAAAAGACCTCATTGAACGGTTAAGTGGTTTGGACGCAGAAGCCGAAGTACACTTTAGCTACAATTATGGTGACCACTGGCGCACTAAAGTTGCTCCTACTGTAGACCACGTAGAAGAGGGCATTGTAGAGTATAGCGATTATCACCGCATGGACAAATTGGTAGATGATGAAGATTGCTACGATGATGATTCTGGCGACTTCAAAGAAGGCTTTAGGCAGGTAGTAGTACTTGGTTAGTATTGTAAGGCCCGTTTAACTCAGCTGGTAGAGTACCTGATTAGTAATCAGGAAGTCGGGAGTTCGAACCTCTCAACGGGCACCAAATATAAGGTAATGTATGAAGTATAAAATGTATTGTATCTTTGCTAAGGACGCGGTTCAAAAAATGAATGGAATTCGTGGCAAAATGTGTACACAAGCAGGACATGCTTACCTGCACACCTTTATGCAGGCAACTAAGGATACGCCTGAGTTGGCTCAAGACTATATTGATAGCGACCATGCGTATAAGATCACACTAATCGTTGATACAGTAGAAGACCTCATGCGTATTCAGGAAGCATACCGCGGAGTATGTGCTACCAAGTTGATAACTGATAAGGGATTCACCGTATTCAAAGAGCCAACTACTACTTGTCTTGGACTTGGTCCGATTCGTGAAGATATGCTTGGCGACGATTTAAAAGTACTAAAGACATTTTGTTGAATTGAAGAAATAATATGAAAGTTAATAATATGATTGATACTAAGTTGGCTGACTCCGTACTCAAGGAGTTTAAGAAATTAGCCCGTATCTCTGAATCAACAAGGGAGATGGATATATATTCCTATACTAACGGGCGTGAGCAGGGCTATACTCTTAACGAGTGCTTTGGTAACAACCAGCGTAAGGTAGCATTTGCGGAATATCGCAAGAGCGACGACATTGTGGTGTATTTTGGTCAGCGTACTGATTTTGAGCGCAACACTAATATCCCTAGCGAAGCAGTATACGAGAGCATGAAGTTGTTTGACTACAACAAGCCTGATCAGGCAGCCGAATTTATTTTTGATTATTTGACTGGAGTTTGATAATGAGTAAGTTAGCGGGCACTTGCCCCGTGTGCAAGGGGTCTGGTAGAGTGTCAGCTGGCGACAGCAAGTACAAGGATGTCATTTACGGATATGATAAAGGTACTGATACATTTATGTGCAACAATTGTGGTGGACAGTATATGTCTCTCACGCCTAGCGGTAAGGTTACTATTCGCCAAGATAATAACGAACCTTGTGTGCATGAATACACCAGTACTAATGCTGGTCGATGCTTAACTAGTTATACTTGTAAGCATTGCGGTGATTGGTATCAAATTGATTCAGGAGATTAAAATGGAAAGTATTACTAAGATTGTTGGAGTTGTTGTACTTGGCACACTACTTGGGGTTGTTCTTGGGTTGCTGATGAGTCTACCTGTGATGTGGCTTTGGAATGGATGTTTGGTTCCTGCTATCAATGAGGCACATGAAATCAGTTGGCTTCAGGCTTGGGGTATTTTGATTTTGTTTGGCTTCTTGTTTAAGAGTCCCGGTTATCATAGCAAGGACTAATAGAATGGATCGCATTATAAAAGATGGTAAAGTTGCAGTTGTGTATAGTCCCGGTTTTGGTAGTGGTTGGTACACTTGGGCGCGCCATGATGACCCTTCTATGATGTTTGATCCGGGCCTAGTAGGATTAATTTTATCCGGTGATAAGGAAAAGATCATAGTCTATACTACACTAAAATGGCCCAACGAGTATAAGGGTGGGGTAGATGATTTAGAAGTGGGTTGGGTTTCGGTAGGGGCCAAGTTTCGTATACATGAATATGATGGATCTGAATCTATAGAAATTCAGGATGAAATAGATTGGATTGTGGCTTGACATTAAATCGATTTGGTAGTATACTATATTCTCTAGTGTTAGATGCAGGATAAAAAATGATTGCAGTTCAAGAAGTTACAGTTTGGGAATCTAGTTTTCAGCCCAATCACACTTACTTGCTAGATGGTGACCGCGCCCATGCGTATATCCCAAAGGGCACTACTAAAGTCATTGAACTCAGTAACCCGTTACGGATTGACAAGCGTGGTCGCAAGTTTGTTGAATTAAAAAAGAATCCTTTTAAGGTTGAACTTGACAGCCATCTTATTAAGGTTACCGGTAGCAAGGGCGATACTTACTTTGTAGACCCCAAAAACAAAACCTGTACATGTACAGGATTTCAATTTAGAAATCGTTGCAAACACTTAGACTCTGTTGTAAAATAATCATATGGTTTCTGCCCAAGTATCTGATGTAGTGTATTGTGCGTTTGCTGAGGCATACGCCCCAAAATTTAATTGTTTTATAGAGGGTGTACTAATATCTGAATGTATTGGTTATTATACATTTAAGTCTCCCTTTGCCGCAATTGATGCAGGTTATAGAGCGGTAAAGTATCTAGAAGATAACGGATGCTTCCCTAATTTCGCAGAAGAATTTTAATATGTCTATGCATCTAGTAGGCCCTTGGTTGACTACTACGGGTAAAAAGAAAGGTAAGAAGAAATGGGCGTCTGCTGAACACAAGCGCCGTGCTGAATTAGCAAAGGATCAACGAGAGGCACTTTATCGTGAGTATAAAGTCATTCCACAAAAGCGTAAGATTCGGTCAGCCGCTAAGATAATAGAGACTAAGACAATGAACACTAGATATCAAGACCATTTGAACACTCCGCAAGTTTCTAGTGTACCACCAACTTGGGCTATATGCACTAAACCCGTGGTGCATCAATATTCAGGAGAACGACAGTTGCTTGGTGTGGCTACTATGCATAAAAGCAATATGGTTCCTATTTTTGCTGACAATAAAGAGGTAGCGGTCGATATCGCTAGAATGCGCCGTGGATAATTTAGACAAAGTAACCCCTTATAAGGACATTACTTGGTATATTAAATGGATCGTCAGTGCTATTATGCTTGTAGGTATTACCTGCAGAGCCAGTAATGTATCGACACTTCATCCTATCGATTTAGTCTGTAGTTTTATAGGTGCAGCTGGTTGGGGCTGGGTTGGTTTTAAATGGAACGACCGGGCTATGATGTTAACCAGTAGCTTGAATACACTGTTATTAGGTGCAGGAATAATCAAGTTATTCTTTGCATGATAATATAAAATAAATATATATTACGGAGATAATGTTATGAAATCAAAAGTATTTACCTTATTAGCAATGTTGACTATTACTTCAACTGCATTAGCTGACCCATACGGGAGACACTATGGATATAATCATGACAGAGATCATCATGAATGGCATGAGCGCGGTGGGCATTTTGGTTGGGGAGAGTTTGTAGGTGGCTTGATTTTGGGCGGCTTGATTGTCCATGAGGTTAATGGCCACTATTACGATAATGACGAGCAAGAAGTTCGCCAAGTAAATATCTGTGAAAATATTCCTCTTTTTGATATGTACGGTAGGATTATACATTATTATTTGCGCTGCCATCGTGAGTGGGTGCAAGTTTATCCCTAACCTGTACTATTCTTTCTAAATGATATTTTGGATACTAGTCAGTTGAAAAAATAAGCTATTGTTAGTATAATATACGCTTAAGACAAAATAAAATGAAAATCAAATTAGTATCGGACCTCCACTTAGAGTTTTCAGACATCACTATAAACAATGATCAAAATTGTGATGTGCTGATCCTAAGCGGTGATATTATGCTAGCTAGAACCCTGCATGATCACAAACTAGATGAAACAGACTTAGTTTCTAAATTAGGGAAGGCCAAACGATTTCGTAGCTTCTTACAGCGTTGCTCTGATGCCTTCCCTAATGTAATTTATATCGCAGGCAATCATGAATTTTATGGTGGCAAGTGGGTTGGTAGTCTAGATGATTTGCGTGAAGAATGTGCTAGATATCCCAATATTTATTTTATGGAAAATGATCATAAGGTAATTAATAATATTACCTTTGTGGGAGGAACCTTATGGACCAACATGAACAAGGAAGATCCCTATACCTTAGCAGTAATCTCGGGGTATCTAAATGACTATCACGCTATTCGTAATGATGAGGTTAACTACCAAAAATTGCAGCCAATAGAAACGGTTATGCGTCATAAAAAGACACTTGCTTATATTCAGGAAGTAGTTGAAAGTGACCCAACTAAGACTTATATCGTAGTTGGGCATCACTCCCCTTCTTACTTGAGTGTGCATGAACAATATCGTAATGACTTTGCCATGAACGGTGCGTATTTTAGTGAATTGTCAGAGTTTATTCTAGATCATCCACAAATTAAGCTTTGGACTCATGGGCATACTCACCATCCATTCGACTATGTGATTGGTGAAACTCGCGTGGTTTGTAATCCTCGCGGTTATCATCCACAAGAAGAAACAGGCTGGGATATCAACAAAGTTATTGATATTGGGTAAAGACTTAATAATAAGTTAACCATTTAACTTGTAACTTGATGTATACTATAGTATTATGTACGTACGGTGTTTGAAAGAACATCGCATTTATAAAGGAAATTGATAATGACTATTACTAAACAAGCGCGCCTCTTAGAGGCATTCAAGAACGGTGAGCAGTTGACTGCTAAGCAAATTGCTACACGTTTTGGTATCGCTAACCCAACTGCAACTGTAAGTGACCTTCGGTTCTCTGGTTTTGCTGTCTACGCTAATCAGCGTACAAATAGCAAGGGCCAGACTTACACCAAGTATCGTTTGGGTACCCCAAGCCGTGAAGTCGTAGCCGCTGGCTATCGTGCTTTGGCTGCTGGTCTAGTCTAAGACTAGAAGGTTTGACGGGAGCCTAAAATCCCGTTTACTTATAAAAATGAAACTATTACATATACTATTCAGTAAACTTGGTCGATATCGCTTAATTCTCGACCGTCGTACCGGTGCACCGTATATGCACCGGTACTATTTATTTTTAAAAGAACGTAAAAAATTCCCGTTCAATGTTGTACTGCACAAGATTGTAAAATCAGATGATCCTATATTTCATGACCATCCCTGGGAGTACATGACTATTGTACTTAGAGGCGGGTATTGGGAACACACTTTCAAATATGAAAATAGTGTTCGTATAGAAAATGTTAAATGGTGCGGTCCAGGAAGCATTATTATACGAGGCGCTGATGACTGTCATTGGCTTGAATTAGATAAAGAAAAGCCAGCTACTACATTATTTTTTATGGGTCCTCAAGAGCGCGAGTGGGGATTCTTAACTGAAGATGGCCCCAAATACAAATGGGTAAAACATGATGAATACCTAACTGATTGGCAAGAATATCATAACCTAAGAGTAATGGGAAATAAATAATATGATGCACGATATTATAATTTGGATAGGCGGATTTGGTATAGGATTTTGGCTAGGTTCGACGTATATTAGGTACCGAGCAACTAAAATAATTTACCAGATGTTTGCCAGCCATCCAAACATTGAAGTCGCTGTGCGAGAAGCAGCCAAAAATAGCGATGAATCAAATACTTATCCAATTTATTTTACAGAAGTAATAAATGGGTCTATTATGTTGTATAATAGAGAAACAAATAATTTCGTTTGTCAGGGCAGAACACTAGAAGAACTTGCCCAAAATGTAAAGAATCACAAAAACATAACCCGTAGCACAGTGCATCATGCTGGTGAGCATTTTTTATTTGTAGATGGAAAGGTTAAAACAGAAAGTTAATGAAAGCAACATTAGGTAAATACAGAAAGCATCGCGGTAGAAAGGTCAACGTACAAATTGACTATGAGGATACTTGGGGGCTAGATCATACTCTAGCTTTTATTATTTTACCTGCGCTAATTCAACTAAAACAAACCGTGCGGGGTATCCCGCATGATGTTGCTGACGTAGGTGGCAATGACTGGGGTATGCAAGATTCGTTCGACTTTTATAAAGAGACTCATGACGAGTCTTTTAATATAGCCTGTGATAAGTGGAGCGAGATACTAAACAAGATGATTTGGTCTTTTCAACAGATTGCTTTTGATTCATACGACTCACAATATCACCACGGCGAAATGGATATAAGTTGGGAACCTTCAGAGTCGCATCTAAATCCCGTATCCGGGAAGCAAGAAGAGTTTACCCAAATGGTGGACAAGAATCCCGAAAACCACTGGTATGATAGCATTGGGCAGCAGGAGCACGAACTTAGGATTCAAGAAGGGATCGATTTGTTTGCTAAGTATTTTAGAAACTTGTGGGACTAATAAATGGTCCAGACTCAATATGAAACAACAATTAGTTTGCCGTATGGGCAACTAAAGCCTATTCTAGAATGGTGCCAAAACTATTGTGAAAACTATTGGAATTTTGACATAATTAATACAGCGGGTGAGCAGTCAGGTAGCTACTCATTTAAATTTGAAAGTGAAAGAGATTATATGACCTTTTTAGTGTGGAAAAAATGAAAATATTTTATTTCAACCGTGAATGCAAGAATTTTGATGATATCACTAAAGATAAGAATATTCGTAAGTTCATTGAATATCAAATGAGCTGGAAAAATCATCTTATTTTGACTTTTAATGAAGATAAAAAGGTTGAACCTATCTTTTCCTATATTATGATTAAGTATGGGGAATATCTTATTGAGGGCACTGATCTTATCCCTAGTCGTGCCCCGGTAATGTATAAGGATTATACCCCGTCTGATCCCAAAGGATATCTAAAACGCAATACTATTACTAAATAGTATAATGCGTATTATAGAACTATTTGAAGAGAAAAAAGAAAAAAAGATACCCCATCTCTATCTAGATATGGATGGAGTCCAAGCCGACTTTTTTAGAGAGTGGGCTAAAATGAACGGTGTGAATTCTTACAAAGAAATTTCCGATCCAGAACGAGCAATCGCAGATTTGGCCAATTCAGGCCCTGAGAAGGTTTATAACTTCTTTGCTGAACTAAAACCCTTGCCCGGTGGACAAAGAATCATTAAATGGTTGCATGCCAATAAGATTCCCTTTACTGTATTAAGCGCACCTCTTAGAGGCCGTTATAGCAAATATAGTATTTTAGGCAAGCAAGATTGGTTAAATACGCATAATCCGGGTGCTAGTGAGCGTGCCATTTTTACTTCACTAAAATATAAATACGCTCAGGATAAAGATGGTGATCCTAATGTGTTAGTAGATGACCATGGTAAATATCTAAATGCTTGGAAAGAACACGGTGGGATTGCAGTTAAGCACGAAGATGGCAACACAGACCACACTATAAAAGAATTAGCACGTATCTATGGTAAATACCTAGATAAATAGTATACTGGAGATTTTTATGAGCGATTTTAAAAAATTTAGAAAATTAATGGAAGCTATTGAGGACATTTCTGAAAGTTCGGAAATGATTCAAGCCAATGACACTTTTCATTTTGAATTGGGCGAAGACCTATTAATTGAAACAGGTGTAGTTGCAGTAGGCGAAGATGCTATTATTGTTCATGCAGATCAACAAACATTAGATATTTTACGCGAACATTTTATCCTAGAAGATTTTGAAGAATTAACAGAAGCAGAAGTAATTGCATTCCCTAGTGCTAAACGAGCAGCTATGCCTACACCAATGGGACAGATTACAGGTAAGGTATACGGATTTGAAAAGCCAGAAGATTTGTATGCAGACTTTGAAAAATCCAAAGATTATCCTGGTAACATACCTAGAGAAAAATGGTTACAAGCGGCAATGCGATTTGTAGCCAACAAGAAAAAGACTAATGATATGAATACAATTAAATCATTAGCAGCAGAATTATATGATCAATATTTACAACTCGATGAAGAGTTAGATAAAATCATGAAATACTCTGGATTAGACAGTCCAGCGCACTTAAGACAAAAATCAAAAGATTGGAAAGATCCAACTGGTAATGATCCGACTCCCGCATGGAAGCGCAAACTAGATTCTATCGCAGGTGGACGAGCAAGCGCAGAATTAGATGCGCTAGATGATCCAAGCAGAACAGATGAAGATGATTCTACATCAATTACACCAAATCAAACACCTGTGCAAAATGCTAGTGATTATCAAACAAAGCGCAAAGCATTACAGGGTTTGATTGGTACAACTACAGACTCAAATAAAAAAGCCGAGATGCAAAGCGAATTGGCATCATTAGATGCTGAAGCAGATAAAAAAGGTTTTGCAACTCAGACTGAATCAAAGTATCCTCACGTATCAATGAGAATGGGGTCAGATAGTGATGCTACGACTGCAGGCTCGTTTAAGATGGGTGAATCTGAAGAATTAGATGAAGCCAATCCAGACTGGAACAAGATAGCTATGGGGATTAAAGGAAAAGATCCAGATGCTGTACCATTACCTAAAGCAGAGAAAGGTGGTACTGGCCCTGTTATGAGCTTCCCCAATATATACAAGTATGTAGTTAAACATATCAAAAATTCTTCATTTAGATTGACAGATGATCCACCTAGCGAAATTGATGATGCCTTAAAAAAGCTCAATATTAAAATAACAGGCAAGAAGCGCCAAGATTTGATAAACAGAGTCATACAGAAAATGGAAGACGATGGTACTATAAATGACTTGTATGATGGTCCAATCTACGAAGATTCTATGGATGAAGCTAAGTATCATGGACGCGAAGTGCCACTTGGCAAGAAAATGAAGGGCGATGTTAAAAAGAGTAAGGTGTATGTACGCAAGCCAAACGGCAAAGTTGTTAAAGTAAATTTTGGTGACAAAAACATGCGTATTAAAAAGAACAGTCCGGCTCATCGTAAATCGTTTAGAGCAAGACATCATTGCGAAAGCCCGGGACCTCGGTGGAAGGCAAGATATTGGTCATGTAAGTCTTGGTAAATTATTTGGCAACAATTAGCTAAAAGTAAATACTCTGTGAACAAAAACAAGCAGAACAAGCCCGGACAAGAAAAATCACGATATGAAATTATCACCCAAGAAGATAAAGATACTGGGGATTTATTGATCCCTATTCCACAATCCCTGTTAGACCAATTAGGGTGGCATGAAGGAATGAATGTCACTTTTAGCGTTGATCCTGAGGGCAAAATTTACATGAAGAGAGCATAATATGGCAACGTCTCAAACTTTAAATTGGAGCTCAATTGCTTCCAATACATACTCCTACCCAAATATGGCATCTGGTTCCTCAGTTATTAACGGTGGTTATGCATATTCTACAAACGGTATCCCACCAATTATCGGAGCAGTTGGTGCCTCAGGTCCCACTTATAATATTACATTTAATCCTAACATAAACTCATATACCGGTAGTCCCATTGGTAGCCCAAATGATACCTTCAAGGTATCAGGTGATTATGAATTTACCGGGGATATAAAGATTGAGGGTGATGTAAAGATTAAAGGTAAGAGTATATTTGATCTATTTGAAAGAATAGAAGAAAGATTAGCTGTATTGCATTACAATGAAGAACTAGAGTCTCGGTGGACCGAGTTGCGTGATTTAGCTAAGCGGTATAAAGAACTAGAAGTTGAAATTAAAGAAAAGGAGAAAATGTGGGAAATACTGAGAAAATGAGAGTGTTCAATGAGTAAAGAGGCTGGAATAAACACCCAAGGCGAAGTAATTGACGTTCAGCGCAATGCTACTTTTCAAGTTAAATTAGATTCCGGACATACTATAATGGGACATGTTTCTGGTAAAATGCGTAAGAATGAGATTCGTATTTTAATGGGAGACAGGGTAGAGATTGAATTAAGCCCGTACGACCTTAGCAAGGGTAGAATAACAAGACGGCTATAATTTGATAAATATCTCAATGAGAGATATTATTACAATATTGGAATCCAAATCCAAGCCCCAGGATATAGAAATCATACCTTTAAACTTTGCCGAAAGCGAAGTTTCCCCTGTATTTTCAAAAGCCGCCCTTGAACTGCACTACGATAAATTAGCTAAGGGTTACGCAAAAAGATATAATAATAAAGAAGGCGACAGGGACTTTAACTATGCTGGGGCCTTTTTACATAACACATGGTTCCCACAATTTAGAGAAGTAAGGAACAGTAATCCGCCAAACGGGCCAATCAAGAGCTTTATAGATAAACATTACGGTAGCTTTGATGATTTCAAAGACGCGGTAGAAGAAATAGCCATGAAGATTCAAGGATCTGGGTGGGTTTACCTATCATATGACGGCAAAATAAAGACTATTCCCAATCACCAGGTACGAGATGATATACTGTTGCTGATAGACTGGTGGGAACACGTTTGGATATTAGATTATGGCAGTGATAAAAAGAAATATTTACATGAACAATGGAAAATTATCAACTGGAATGTGATCTCTACCCGTTGGGGTAAAAGTTTATGAGAGTTGCTGCAAATCTATCACAAATAGATAGAATTTTTTTAGACGAGATACTTACGCAAATATGTGCAAAAGTAATAAATCTCTATAAAAAAGATAACGTCAAGTATGGATTGTGCGGAAGTGTGGTACTTGATGAATATGATCGTATGGTTTTTGGTATATATCATCCTAAAACAGGAGTACACGCAGAGCGTGATGCCATCGATAACTACCTAAAAAAATATAAAATGTTGCCAGGAAAAAAGTCTGTAATAATTACAACATGCAGTCCTTGTACTGATCCTATGCCTAATCGTAAAGGTTCTAGTTGTCAAGATATGATCAATAAAACTGATTTTAAATTAGTGTATGCAGGATTTCGTGATCCTACTCAACATACTTTTACGGGCCACCAATATAAACTTATAATTACGGATAATGATAAATTAAATACACTTTGTGCTATGTTTGCCACAAGTTGGATAAACAAATGAAAGTGCAAGAATTCTTAATTGAAGGCAATGATGAATCGACACCAATAAAGCTGTCCAGCAACCAAGATGATACTCCTGCCAAAAAGTTCATCAGAGAACTGCGTGCAGGACCTCATCGTATAAATCCAATAGATAATTCTATGACTATAATAACTAGCACCAAAGCGGGATTCTCACAAGCTGAACTCAAATCTGTAGTGGATA
>Ga0209084_1000532_pt1 | contig 35949 bp, 56 predicted proteins | sample C_130820_MF_Meta_FD_187309 | JGI IMG/M metagenome (GOLD analysis project Ga0209084, IMG submission 187309) | Freshwater microbial communities from Lake Croche, Canada to study carbon cycling - C_130820_MF_MetaG (SPAdes) (version 2) | ecosystem: Environmental > Aquatic > Freshwater > Lake... | reverse complement strand
GGCGTCCATGCCGATGAGCGGCAACAATACCGACAATGCCCGCCGGGCCATTACGCGGACCCTCAAGTTGCTGAAGGAAGCCAAGAAGATATATGAGAAAACGCCGGACGTTTGGATGATTGAGCGGTAGACGCTCACCCCCTGATCGGGAGAACCACCAACCTGATCAGGGGGGAGCTAGGCTTAGGGGGGAGCGCCCGCAAGCCTTTTAGATGCCCCCCCGGCGAAACCGCCAAGCCTACCGAGGGGGCCGCGCACATGCGGCGAGGAATAACCGCCAGCGCGTTTAGTCTGACGCCAGTTCGGCAATGATAGCCGCATACCCGCAGATATCAGTGATACTGTCTAGGCTCATACCCTGCCGGAGACGGGAAAGCTTCAACTCAATCATGCAGAGTGCCACCATGCTGGCGCTGACGGGCGCGCCGATGACGGATGACCAGCGTTTAGCCGTGTCCTCCATGTTGTCGCGGATGTCGCCATACGCCGCACCGCGATCACGGACTACAGACTGCACATGGCCTAAGAATTGGTCGGCGTTCATTTGATTTTCCTTTATAAAACAAAGTCTTGTTGGACGGGCTTTGGCGTTTCGTCTTTGAATAGACGCGGCTGCTTGTAAGCCTGATCTATGCGGCGGCAGCTTAAGTCAAAAAACTGCTCGCTCTGCTCAATTCCAATGAAGGACCGGCTTAAATTGGTGCAAGCGATTCCTGTAGTACCGGAACCCATGAACGGATCGCATATTGTTTCCCCGTGCCGTGTGAAATCACTGACCAACTCCATCATTAGCGGTAACGGCTTTTCTGTTGGATGCTCGCCCTGCCGGTTCACGTTGACACAATGGGTATAGACGCCGCGCTTGCCGCCAGCGTTCCAACGTCTATAGCCAGTACCGCACCAAGCGACGGCGGCGCACTCTGCACCCCGCGCCGGTCCCTGCCCGTTAAACCTCGGGGTGGAGTCTGGCTTTATCCAAAAAATGGTTTGGTCCCATTTTCCGGCAGCGGCTTGGATGTCATCCCGCCAAGCACGGATGCCTTCAGCAAGAGAAAACACGATCAACCAACCCTTTGACGCTGCGACCATGAGGGCTGCGAATTGCGCGCGGTCCGCGTTCACCCCCACGAAACCTAGCGTGTCATGGCGGGATCGCTTCTTGCCATCAGTTCGGATAGGGCGCCCAGAACCAAAAACCTTGTGTAGCTCGTCCTCATAAGGCGGATCGGATATGAGGTGATCGGCTTTGAGCGTCGGCAAAATATCCCGGCAATCACCCAGATACAGCGTTGCATCGCCTATATGTTCAACGCGCTGCATTATTTGATCTTCCTGATTTTGGAGGGTTGCGGTACCAGCCCGGCGCTGGCTTGGTAGGGCCAGCCTGTCGATGCGGCGGGGCTGGGCGTGGGGTAGCGTGACGCCCAAATCATATTGATGTACTCGGATTGCGTGTGGCCCTCCTGCATGGCGTGCAGGATTGAGCGGGCATTGTGGTCGGCGTTCATGGCGGGTTCCTATTTGTCTGCGTTGTCTAACAAGTCGTAGGCTTCATGCGGGTCAAATCCCATGCGTACAAGCAACCGGAATGCATCGGCGCGGTCAAGGGTGCCGTCTGCGTATTCAGAGCAAATACGCTCTTGCTCGGCAATGAACCAGTCTGTCATGGCGGTATTCTCTGTTGTTTGGCTTGGCTTAGGGGTTGAGTATGGCGCAAGGCTGCGCGGGAGGAAATGGGTTATTTGTAAAGGATTGCATCGGCCCTCAAAAGCACAGCCTTAGCTAATGCAACTTCCGGGCTTCCTGCATCGTCCGCCCCGCGGCACATTAGTTCCCGCAAGGCGTGGCAAGCCTCCTCCAGCAAGGCTTTTTCCTTGGCGCGATTTGTAGCGCCGCAATCGCAAGATGTAATGCCATCGTCTTTCGCTTCGGCGGCGCAGGTTGGCTTGTGCTTTGTATTGAACATGTGAGTTTCCTCATTGTGGCTAGCCTTTTGCATGGTCTGTACTGGCGGGCGTTCGCGGCATAGGTGGCAATCGTACCATAGGCGCGCGCCATTATCATAGCGGGCCTTCGCGCCCTTGGGCAACGTGTGGCCGCATCGGCACGGGACGCTGTAGGAGGTGGATATCATGCGGTCAGTCATGGCGGGTGTCCCAGCGTTTTGACGCGGCAGCCAGATCGGTTGAGGTGACCTGCGGCTGGACGTGGCAGAGGTCATTATCGCAGTAGATGACATACAAGTCAGTGCGCTCAAGGCGGGCGGCAACCGGTTCGTGGCCGCAGAATGGGCAGGTTTTGTGGGTCATAGCGTGCCAATCAGCCAGTGGAGGGCGTAGGCGCAGCCGTAGCCTATGGCGATGATCCACGCCAGCATCAGGATGCCGAGGGCCGTTTCAAAGCCGCAGCCATACGCGGGGCGCTCTGGGGGCGGGGTGTAGAGGGGGGAGTAGTCGGGGGTCATGGTGGTCATCCTTGGGGTGTGGTTGGCGGTACGGGCATAAGATATAATTATATTTGGGAGGGTGTCAAGCGGGTATTTTTGACGGGTCGAGAGTGTCGAAAGGCGCGAATGAGCGGGGGGCTACCGTTTTATGAGTCCAAAAGGGGAACAAAACCCCAAAAACCCAGCAATACAGCCATTTATAAGCCCGATCGGCATAATTCAGAGCATATGTCAAAAAGTGCATATGTCCGCCGGACATCAGAGGCCGAAAAAGCCCGATGTCCGGTTTTATGTCTCAAAACCCGCCTTGATGGTCGGTCATGTCCGGCCATATACCGCGCAACATTGATGCCGGACATGACACACACCCCCCCTATAGGGGGTGTGATGTCCGGTATGTCCGGTTTGGTTGAGAGGTTCTGAAGGATTGTGGAGCCTGTCAGGCTGCGCGGGGCTGGCGGAAAACCGCATCGGCAAACCATACATTCAGGCTGCGGATACCAGCACGGGCGGCCACGCTACAAACCGGCGGCACACGCTACGGTTGCGCTTGCCTTGATTGGCGGGCATTGGTGCGCTGCATTCGCATGGCCGTTCATTGATATCATTGGGTTATTTCGCGTGTTCGCGTATAACACCCATTATGTCCAATTGTGCTGCACTGCAGCATGGCAGGCTAACCCATTGATATTGCTAGGGTGCAGTGCAGCATGACTTTTCGATTTCGTTTTCAAAAAATTCTTCGACGGGGTGGGGCCTCGGTTGTCATCGACCCCCCGTACAAATGGGCCAACCCTACCATATTATGCGTTTTCCTAATGCCGCCTACTATATATTGACTTCATTCCATTTTTGGCGCACATTCTCGGCTGATTTTCAAAGTTTTGGAGCAATATGCCCTCAACATCTGATAAACAGCGTCGTTTCATGGCCGCAGCGGCCCACGACCCCAAAATCGCTAAGAAAGCGGGCATTCCGGTCAAGGTCGCCAAGGAATTCAATCAGGCGGACAAAGGCCCCAAGCTGGCCGCCGCCATGAAAAACATGCCAAAGGACTACGCCTGATGCCCGCACCCCCGCCCAAACACACTCAGTTCAAAAAGGGCAACCCCGGTCGCCCCAAGGGCCAGCAGAACAAGGCCACGCTGGCTGCGCGTGAGGCGATTGCCCGTTTTGTTGACGGCAATGCTGACCGGCTTCAGGAATGGCTGGACGAGGTGCATGACCGCGACGGCCCGCTGGCGGCGATCAAGTGTTTCTCTGACCTTATCGAATACCATGTCCCCAAGCTGGCCCGTACGGAATTGACGGGCAAGGACGAGGGTCCGGTTGAATTGGTTGTTAAGTGGCTAGACGCTAAGAAATAGGCTCAAGCGTGGCGAAGATCGACAGTCGGAAACTCGCAGCGGTCTTGGCGTCGGTTCAGCCCACGCAGCGTCCAACGCTGCCCACGGACGCGGACCCTGAAAGCCGTTTGACGCCGGGGCAGAGAACCGGGCTGGATTACAGCCGCGATGTCATGGCTAAGGGCGCTTATCAAGTAAATCCCGGTGACGACCCGTCAATCACCAGCTTCATGGGCGCTATCGACCAAACGCCAGAGGGCGATTATATCAATTACCCGACTTTTGTAGACGGCAAGGTAACTGACCGCAAGGCGGCGCTGCAACGCGCTTTTGACTACGAAGAAAAGACCGGCAAGAAGTTCGCCCGCTACCCCACGCCGCAAGCTGCCGACTTTGGCGAAATGCAGGTTGTCCATCCTATCATGGACGCTGATTCCGAAAAGGTTTTGGCGACTCCCGAAGCGCAAAGACGCTTGAGGAGCCTCAAATAATGGCAAGGAAGGAAATCAGCATTGGCTACGAACCCCGCGGCGCGTTCATGCCCTTCCATGACCGGACGCAGCGGTGGGCTTGCCTTGTGGCGCATCGCCGGGCTGGCAAGACCGTGGCCGCCATCAATGACATCATTCGCGCGGCGGTCATGTGCAAGTCGCCAAATCCGCAATTTGCCTATATTGCCCCGTTTCGCAGCCAAGCCAAGTCCGTGGCGTGGGATTACCTGAAGCGGTTTAGCTTGCCCATCGCCCAATCGTCTAACGAGGCGGAGTTGCAAATTGATCTTGTTACGGGCGCTAGGATTCGTCTTTTCGGGGCTGATAACGCTGACGCTATGCGCGGTCTTGGCTTTGACGGCATTTTTATGGATGAGTATGGCGATTTCCGGCCTAGTGTTTGGGGCCACGTTATACGCCCTACTCTGTCAGATAAGCAGGGCTGGGCGGTCTTTGCGGGTACGCCCAAGGGCAAGAACCAATTCTGGGACATCTACTCGGACGCCAAGAAAAACCCGGCGGAATGGTTCCTGTTGAGGCTTACGGCCACCGAAAGCGGGTTGCTGCCTCGGTTTGAGCTTGACGCGGTAAAATCCCAGATCACGCCTGATCAGTACATGCAGGAATACGAATGCAGCTTCGAGGCGGCCATCTTGGGCGCCTATTACGGCATTGAAATGCGCGAGGCGCAGGACCAGCAGCGCATTACGCATGTGCCTTACGATCCCAGCTTGCCAACGTATACGGCGTGGGATTTGGGTTACCGGGACGATACGGCTATTTGGTGGTACCAAGTAACGAGGAACGAAGTTCATGTTATCGATTATTATGCTGTTTCCGGCGCTTCTATTGATGACTTGTGCAAAGTTGTTATGGAGAAGCCATACCATTATGATAAGCATTATCTACCTCATGATGCAAAAGCTAAGACTCTAGCGGCGCAGGGTAAATCCGTTATTGAGCAGCTTGCCGAGCATCTGGGCATGGTGAACCTCAATATCGTGTCTGATCTGGGCGTCCAAGACGGCATTCAGGCCGTTCGTATGACGTTGCCTAAGTGCTACTTTGACGAACTCAAGTGCGCTGACGGCATCGAAGCCTTGCGGCAATACGAGCGCGAATACGACGAAGACAAGAAGGCATTCCGGGCGGCTCCCAAGCACAATTGGTGTTCGCATCCGGCCGATGCCATGAGAATGTTGGCTATTGCGTGGCGCAAGGAAATGCCAAGCAAGCCAATTGCGAGTGAGCGTCCATTGATTGTGGGCAAGAGTAACACGGCTACGCTTAACGACATGTGGGCGTCGCAGAAAACAAAGAGAAGGGCTAGACTATGAGCGGCGTAAACAACCCATATCGGTATATGTACGAACATGTTGCGGTGTCCCAGACCGCGCAGGTTCTTGGCGGCACGGGCGGAGTGGGCGACTATCTGCACCGCATCGTCTGCACGGTCAGCACGGCTGCGACTAGCGCTGTGCAGATTGTTGATGGGACGGGCGCTGGCGTCCTCACGCACACCGTTCTGCCCAACAACGCCACTCCCGGCATTGGCGTCTATAACATTGAACTCAATGCCGTGTCGGCCAATGGCGCGTGGAAGATTACCACGGGCGCGGGCGTCGAAGTCATGGCAGTCGGCATCTTCTGTGCGTAATAATTTTATCAAAGGATAATACAATGGCAATCGACCCCCAGAGAATGGCTGCTATCATGCAGAGTATGAAGATGGCAGCCCCGGCTGGCGCGCCTCCGGGCGGCGGCATGATGGCCCCGCAGGGCGGCGCTCCGGGCGGACCGCAGGGCGATGGCGTTGTGAAGTCAAAGATTTCCGGCACGGTCATGATGGCCCCGGGCGAAGGTCAGCAGGGCGGCCCTCCGGCTCCCGTGCAGATCAACGGCGACATCCGGATCAGCAAGCCGACAGTCGGCGGCCCGCCGAACATGGTGCATATCGAAGGCGAAATCACGATGGCCCCTCCCGGCGGTCAGGCCCCCGGCGGCCAGCCCGGTGCCGCTCCGCAGGGCGCTCCCGCCCCGCAGGGTATGCCCCCCGGCGGTATGCCCCCTCGCTAAAGGACTAAGCCATGCCCATAGACCCACAGCGCCTCGCCCAGCTTATGCAGCGTATGCAGCTTGCCAACCCCGGCGGGCAAGGCGGACCGCCGCCTAGCAGCTCCTTTGGCGCTCCTACGCAGGGCATGGCTATGCCCAACGCACCACAGCAGATCGGCGGCGGTGGTATGCCTCCGCAGGGCTACCCGATGCAGTCTCAGGGTATGCGTCCTCCCATGCAGCGTCCGAACGGCCCGCCGATTGGCGGCCCTCCGATGGCTGGCACTGGCGGCCCGACGCCCGGCTTGCCCCCTCGTCCCATGATGCCAACGGGCGGGATCCCCCCGCGTTAATACGACCTTAAGGAATTAGGCAATGTCTTACATTCTACCGGCTGGCGGAAATTCTTATAAGAATTATACTGCACTGGGCGCGCCGCAGCCCACTGGCGGAATGTATTCATCGTCGCAAGATTTCGGCTCTTATTTAAACAATAATCACCCCTTTGATACCAGCAGCCAGAATTATCATCCAGCTGCGTCAAGCAATCAGCAGCAGTACCCAAGCTACATGGCGCAAACGCAGCAGCAATATCCAAGCTATATGGCGCAACAGCAGCCAATGCAGCAGCCAATGCAGCAGCCAATGCAGCAGCCGCAATACCCTAACTATATGGCGTTGCAGCAACAGCAAAAGCAGCAATTTGCTAACTATATGGCACCGCAACCGCAGCAACCTCCACCGCCGACGAGCGACAACACTTTTGGCGACTTCATTAACGCTGAAGCAAGCATTGGCGCGCCAAGCCCTAGCCTTAATATGCAAAGCGTTGGTTCAAATGGTTTAGATTTTGGTATGACAAACGATCCTGTTGAACAAGCTAGAAGGCAAGCACAACAGAGAATGGATTTTCAAGCGGCTAATCCGGGGCAATCTATGGATAATGCTCTTAAAGGATTAAACGGGTCAGTATAGGAAAGTTATTAATATGGCATTGGAAAAAGTCGATTCGACTGTCCAGAAACTTCTTGGAAGTATTCATACCTACAACAATGAATACAAGAAGTGGGAAGCGCGTACCACGAAGATCATCCGCCGGTTCCGGGATGACCAAGGTACTGGCACGGGCATGACGAACGAGGCCGCGCGCTACAACATCCTGTGGTCCAATGTTAACACGCTGATCCCGGCGGTTTATTCCAAGATGCCCAAGGCCGATGTGTCTAGGCGTTTCCATGACAATGATGCCGTTGGCCGCGTTGCGTCTTTGCTGATTGAGCGCGTTCTTGACTACGAAATCGAACATTACCCTGATTTCCGTTCGTCTATGCGTCATGCCGTGGAAGACCGCTTCCTTGGCGGTCGCGGCGTGGCGTGGGTCCGCTATGACCCGCATATCAAACAGCAGGATGTTCCCGAAGATGGTTACCAAATCACGGAAGACGTTGAAACAGGCGAAGCCGACGAAGCCAAAGAAGGCGGCGACATCTACAACCCCACCGCCGGTAATGACGGAACCCCTGAAGAAATCGACTATGAGTGCGCCCCTACCGATTACGTTCATTGGAAAGATTTTGGCCATTCTTGCGCGCGCACTTGGGAAGAAGTAACTCAGGTCTGGCGTTGGGTTTATATGTCCAAGGACGCTGTGACGGAACGCTTTGGCAAGAAGGTTGCCAAGAAGGTATCGTTTAACAGCAGCCCGGACGGCCTGAGCAGATACGGCCAAAAGGAAAAGTCGAACGACAAGGCCAAGGTTTGCGAACTGTGGGACAAGGAAACCGGCAAGGTTTACTGGCTCACGGAAAACTCTGTGGACCTGCTAGACGAGCGCGATGACCCGCTTGAACTGGAAGGTTTTTTCCCGTGCGCCAAGCCGCTGTATGCCACGACTACGAGCGACAGCCTCATTCCGGTGCCTGACTTTATCCTGTATCAGGATCAGGCTAACGAACTCGACATCTTGACTGACCGCATCGACGGCCTAGTCAAATCCTTGCGCGTCCGTGGTGTGTATGATGCTTCGCAGCCAGCACTACAGCGTTTGTTGACTGAGGGTGACAACAATACGTTGATCCCAGTCGATAAATGGATGGCCTTCAGTGAGAAGGGGGGGCTTAAAGGCAGTATTGACCTTCTCCCCATCGAGACGCTGGCCTCCGCGCTCATAAATTGTTATCAGGCCCAAGCCAACATCAAAGGCCAAATCTATGAAATTACAGGCATTTCGGACATTCTTCGCGGCGCTGGTGCAGCGTCTGAATCCGCCACGGCCCAGCAGCTCAAGGGACAATATGCTGGATTGCGACTGCGCGCTATGCAAGAGAGCGTTGCTCTATTCGCAAGTGAACTCCTCAGACTGAAGGCGCAGATTATCTGCACTAAGTTCCAACCCGAAACTATCCTGCGTCTAGCTGCGGCTGACCAAATGGCGCCTGCTGATCAGCAGATGATTCCGCAAGCCTTGCAACTGATGCAGGATAGCCCCCTTCGTTCGTTCCGTGTTCAGGTCGCGGCTGACAGCCTTGTTCAGATTGACGAAAACCAGAACAAGCAAGAGCGCATGGAGTTCATGACTGCGTTCAGTAATTTGATGCGTGAAATGGTGCCAGCGACCCAGCAGGTGCCTGAAATGACGCCGATGCTCATGGAAATCATTAAGTACTCGGTTGGCGGGTTCAAGCAGGCCCAGACTATTGAGGGTACGATTGATATGGCTACTCGCCAGCTTGAGCAGAAAGCGGCGCAGGCGGCACAGAACCCGGCACCGAACCCCGAAGCCATTAAGGCTCAGGCCGTGTCTCAGGCGGCGCAGGTTAAGGCTCAGGCTGATATCCAGTCGCAACAGGCCCGCGCTCAGGCTGACATGCAGATCGAGCAGATGAAGGCTCAGATGGACGCCCAGATGGAGACGCAGCGCCAGCAGCACGACGCCCAGCTCAAGATGCAGGAGCTAGCTGCCCGTGAGCAGTTTGACCGCTGGAAGACTGAACTGGACGCGGCAACTAAGATCATGGTTGCCCGGATTGCGGCTAACCCCGGCATGGACCTGCCGATGATCGAAGCCCAACAGGCGGCCACCCAGACCATTACCGACGATCTGGGCCATAATGTCCGCATGGCGATGGACCAGATGACCAACGCCCATAACAACATGGCGAACATGCACGGCGAATCCATGCAGAAGCTCCATGATGTCCTACAGGCAGCTAGTGCGCCCAAGCGGATTGTCCGGGGTCCAGATGGCCGGGCCGTGGGTGTTGAGCCTGTACCGGGGGCACCGCAGGGGATGATACAGTGATTACGACAACTAAAGGCGACATGGACGAGGCGCTGCTAGAAATGCGCGAAGGCCAGTTTGAAGACGATAATGAATTGACCAAATGGGTTGAATACTGGGACGGCGATGAAGTGGTCCACCGCTCAGTTCATGTCCATCTTAAAAAACCCATGATTTCCGTAACTGAAATTGGAGGCTTCTCGTGAGCAATACTCAGGCAATGTGTACGTCCTTTAAGGGCGAAATTCTGTCGGGAATTCATGCACTTGGCACGACTGTCGTGCGCGGTACGACTACGGTTGACACCCTCAAGGCGGCTCTATATCTGGCCTCGGCCACAATTAGCGCGGCTACTACGGCCTATAGCGCAACTGGCGAAGTGTCTGGCGTGGGCTACTCGGCGGGCGGCGTCACTGTCACCAATGCCACGGCCCCCACGACTAGCGGTACGACGGGCTATTGGACGCCTTCGGCCAGCCTGACTTACACGACTGTAACCCTGACCACCGCCTTTGATTGCGTCCTGATCTACAATTCGACCCAGAGCAACAAGGCCATTTCGGCGCACACGTTTGGTTCGCAGACCGTAACCGCTGGGACGTTTACCTTGACCATGCCGACCAGTGACGCAACCAATGCCCTTATCCGCATTGCTTAATTCCTATGGCGCAGGGTCCATGGGACACAGGCACATGGGATGATGCCCTCTGGGATAGCCTCCCAATTACAGGCAATGCTGCCACGGGTTCACCGGGCAGCGTTGGCGTAGGTGAGCGCACTGTTGCCATAACTGGCAATGCTGGTACAGGCGCGGCTGGTACGGTCACCCCGTCTGAATCCGTGTCTGTAACGGGCGTACAGGCCACTGGGGCGGCAGGGAATGTAACAGACGCAGACACTACCCTGCTTGGGGCCAACGTTGCCACGGGGTCTGTTGGGACTGCTACGCCCGGTATTACCATTGCCCTGACAGGCGTACAGGCCACGGGCCAAGTCGGCACGGTAGCCAATGGCGAAATATTCTTTGGGCTGAATGGGGTCCAAGCAACTGGCGCGGCTGGCACGGTATTTTACACCACGCCACCGATTATCATCACTGATGACACCCACGACGGCGATTACCACAAGAAGCTAAAAGAGCTATTTGATAAGGAAAATCAAAGGGATAAGCGCAAGCGCGAGGATATCATTGCCGCGTATGAGCGCATCGTTGAAGGTAAGCCAGAACTAGCCAAAGAATTGACGGCTGGGTTTGAAGTAAAGAGCAAGAGCAAGTATAATAAAGACCAAGTAATGACTCCCCGCATTGATTTTGATAAGTTTATCAAAGACTTAAACCGCGTTGAGCAACTTTGGAACCAATACTTAGAAATGGAAGATGAAGACTTAATGGTGCTGCTATGAGCAAGTACAAAGCGATTTACGACAATAAAGGCAAAGTAGCCGAATACCATGACGGCGAATTGACTTGGTATCGTGAAGACTTCGCAGAGACTAGCGACAGTCCTCAGATTATGCTTGACATCAATCCCTATAAGAGCATGGTTGACGGAAGCATGATTACTTCGAGGTCCAAGCATAGGGAGCATCTGCGGCAACATAACTGCATCGAAATCGGCAACGAGAAGATGCACACGACGCCGCCACCCCCGAAAGACACCCGGCGTGAAATGTTACATAGACGTTTGGCTGACATGAGCGACAGACAGGCAAACCAAATCCTCAAACAACTACGGAGAAACTGAACTTGGACACCCAAGACCAGATCGTTCCAGAAGAAAATGACAAAGCAGTAGACCGCAAAGAGCTACTGGCCCAGCAGTTTGACGATATTGGGACTGAAGACGGTCCTGACGAACCCAGCGCGCCGCGCGCCTCAGACGGCAAGTTTGTAGCCGCTAAGGACGCCCCTGCCGCCGAACCGGACGCCGACGAACCCGTTTGGAAGCGCCCGCCGTCCTCTTGGAAGCGCGACTTCCACGAAGTCTGGCAGACCGCCGACCCCCGCTTGCAGGAATACGCATACAAGCGCGAAGAAGAAATGCGCGCTGGCATTGAGCCGCTGCGGTCCAAGGCCCAGTTTGCCGACCAGATGAATGAGGCCATCCAGCCTTATATCAACACCATTCAGGGCCTTGGCATTGACGCCCCCCGCGCCGTCAAGGCGCTCATGGAGGCCGACCACGCCCTTCGCTATAGCGCCCCAGACCAGAAGCGGGCTTACCTTGCCAATCTGGCGCGGTCCTATGGAATTGATTTGGGTGATATGGGCGGCGTCTCACATGGCGGCCCCGTTGACCCGAATTATTATGCCCTGCAGAACGAACTTAATAGCGTTCGCGGGGAAATTAATGGTTTCAAACAGCAGCAGGAACAGGCTGAAAGCCAGTCCTTGCTGGGTGAAATCAATAACTTTGCCGGTAAGGCAGAGTACTTTGAAGAAGCGCGCCCGGTTATGATCCAACTCCTACAGAGTGGTGTAGCTGGCACGTTAGAAGAGGCCTATGACAAGGCTATTCGCCTTAACGATGACATTTTCACGCGCACGCAGCAAAGCTCACAGGCCGCCGCTGCAGCGCAAAAATCGTCATCGGCCAATCGGGCTGCGAAAGCAGCTAAGGCGGCAGCGGTTAGCGTTAAAAGCTCCACACCCGGCGCTCAGACTAAGACCAACGCGCAAGATAGACGCTCTATGCTGATCGAACAACTCGACAGTGTGAACGAGCGTTTTTAATCACACCTTGAAAGGACTACCCAATGGCTTTCGCCAATAGTTCGATCAGTGACATCATTGCGACGAACATTCAGAGCCGCAGCGGTGAACTGGCCGACAACGTGACCAACAATAACGCGCTCCTTCGTCGTTTGAAGGATCGTGGCAACGTGAAGACCTTCAGCGGCGGTAACGTCATTCTGCAGGAAATCATGTACAATGACAGCACCACCAACAACACCAACTCGTACAGCGGTTACGAAGTGTTGAACGTGTCGCAGAACAGCCCCATTTCGGCTGCTCAGTTCAGCATCACTCAGTACGCCTCGGCGGTGACGATTTCCGGTCTGGAAATGATCCAGAACTCCGGCAAAGCGGCCATCATCGACCTGCTGGATGGTCGCATGAATGTTGCGGAAGCCCAGTTGGCTAACCGTATTTCGGGCGACATCTATCTGGACGGCACTGGCAACAGCGGCAAGAACATCACCGGCCTCGGCGCTGCTGTTCCTGACGCGCCCTCCTCGGGAACGTATGGCGGCATCAACCGCGCTTCGTTCTCGTTCTGGCAGTCGGTTGCTTATTCCGGCGTGACCAATGGCGGCTCGGCTGTTACTGCCTCGAACATCCAGCAGTACATGGACGCTCTGGCCGTGCAGCTTATCCGTGGTACGGACAAGCCTGACCTGATCGTTGCCGACAATAACTACTATCGCCTGTACTTGCAGTCGTTGCAGTCCATCCAGCGCATTTCGGACTCCGGTTCGTCGATGGCTGGCGCTGGCTTTGCCTCGCTGAAGTACTACGGCGCTGGTATGGCGTCGGATGTTGTGCTTGACGGTGGTATCGGCTCTGCCGCGACTGCCAATCATATGTGGTTTCTCAATACATCCTATCTTATGTTCAGACCGCATGTGGATCGCAACTTCGTCCCGATTGGTGGCGAACGTCAGAGCGTCAATCAGGACGCCATCGTGAAGCTCATCGGCTGGGCTGGCAATTTGACCTGCGCGGGCGCGCAGTTTCAGGGGGTTTTGATAGCCTGATTTCGCTTAACTGGTTGCTTACTTACTGGTGTTTATGTATTATTCCCAGACATTCAGTGGGAGACACAAATGCCAGTAGGTAGGCCACCAGTAGATGAAAAGAAAAGGTTTTTGGAAAAGGTTGTGCAAAGGGAATCTGGTTGTCACGAATGGGTATCGACGCTTCACCGGGATGGATATGGAAAGTTCTATTTTCGGTCCCGGCAAGAGCAGTCCCACCGCGTTGCTTACAAACTGTTTGTAGGCGATATTCCTTTAAAGCTTTGGGTTCTGCATAAATGCGACAATCGCAAATGTGTAAACCCGCAGCACCTATTCCTTGGTGATAGTGTAGCAAATATTCGCGATATGGATACTAAACGCCGACGCGGTACGCGATGCACTTTAACTAGGGAGCAAGCTAATGGGGTTTTGGATCTTTTAGCCGAAGGGTATACGCAACAAACCATTGCCAGTCGCCTTGGTATTCATCAAACAGCAGTCAGTCGTATCAAACTAGGAAAAACTATGCTATTTAAGGATTAAAACATGGCTTATTCATTTACGGAAAATCGCGCTGGTATGCTCCAGATTGCGAACACTGATGCCGGTGTTACGATGGCGAATGGCACCTCTGCCATTCCCACCCCGCCGGGAACGCTTGGGCAGGTTGTCCGCGCGTTTGATCCGACCTACGGCGAAGGTGAGTTCATTCTGCTTGTTGGCGTTGCCAGCACGGTAGTTGGCTCGCTGGTTACCTACAACACCACGACCTATCAGACTGCCCTTTCGCCCAATACGGCGAACTTGGCGCAGCCTGTTGCCGTGGCGATGTCGGCCAACCTTGCCGCGTCTTTCGGCTGGTACCAGATTGGCGGCCTCGCGGTCATCAAGAAGACCGCCGTTGCAGTCAACGCTGGCGTGTCTGTTTTCCAGTCTGCTACCACGGGCCGCATTATGCCCACGGCAGCTTCTGGTAAGGCGGTTCTTGGCGCTAAGTCTGCTAACCTTGCCACTGTGGCTTCGGGTGTTTCGACTGTTATTGTGTCGATCAACCGTCCCCATCTTCAGGGTCAGGTGACGTAATGATCCTATCGTCTAATTTAGACGAAACGATCCCTATCGTGTGCAACACGGAGGATCACGAGGTTTTCGGCAACGTAAGAAGTGCCGTAGCTCGTGATCTTCCGTGGCTGCAACTTGCAGACCCGCACGATGGTGTAGCTGTGATTGTGGGGGGCGGCCCTTCTATGAAGCCGCTGCTCCCCATGATTGCCGCTCATAAAGCCGCTGGGCAGACGATTTTTGCCGTAAACGGTACGGTTCCCATCCTTGCCAGCGTAGATGTGACGCCTGACTACTTTGTGCTGCTTGACGCTAGGCTGGCTAATCAGGGCTTTGTCTATCCCAATAAGGCCACTAAGTACCTCATCGCGTCTCAGTGCCAGCCTAGGGTATTTGATGCTTTGGGCTGTAATGACGTAACCGTCTGGCACCCGGCTTACCCCGGCATTCAGGAGTATATCGGGGACGAAGAATGCGCCCTGATCGGCGGAGGCACCACCGTTGGCCTCCAAGCCATGAGCATCGCCTTCTGCCTTGGTTACAGGAATATCCACCTTTACGGCTTTGACTCCAGCTATTCGATGGCTGGCGAAGGCCATGCATACCCCCAAGCGGTCAATGATGGCGACGCCCACGAAAGCTACTGGGTCAGCGGCAAGGAATACATTTCCGCCCCGTGGATGGCCCGTCAGGCTATGGAATTTCAGACAGCCGCCCAGCAGCTTGCTGAAGAAGACACGATTATACAGGTTCATGGCTACGGGCTGCTGCCCGCCATTGCCAAAGCCATGTCAGAACCGCCGCCGCCTATGTCGGAAGTCGAGAAATATCAGGCCATGTGGCACACCCCGCTTTACCGGGAAGTTGCTCCCGGCGAGGCTTTCGCCAATGCTTTCATAGACATAGCTGATCCCAAGCTAACTGATATTATTGTTGACTTTGGCTGTGGGACTGGTAGAGGCGCTAAAAAGATTGCCGAACTAACCCGCTGCGAGGTGCAACTTGTTGATTTTGCTGACAATTGCCGGGACGAAGGCAATAACATGCCATTTACTGTGGCTGATCTGACCAAGCCAATAGGGATTAGCGGCAATATCGGCTATTGTACTGACGTTATGGAGCATATCCCGCCGGACGATGTGCCTGATGTTATTAAAAATATTATGGATTGTGTTGATAGTTGCTATTTCAAAATAGCCCTATTTGATGATACGATGGGTCAGTTGATCGGTCACCCGCTTCATCTGTCTGTATTCCCTAGCGAATGGTGGCAAGACAAATTCTCGGCCTACGACATAAAGTATCAGCATTCTGACGAAGGCGATGCCTGTCCGTATGCCACGTTGTACGTTCAAAACCCTAAATAAAGGATCAAATCATGGCTATTCCCTCACGCGTTCTGGCCTCCGGCAATTCGCCGCTGGCGACCACTTCCATCTGCGGCGACGGCGCGACTGCCTTGGTTGCCGCTGGCTCCACACAGGCCACTGCCCTGCAGCTTTCGGCTGTTGTCAACGCTATCGGCACCACTGCCGCCAGCACTGGCGTCAAGCTGCCCCCGTGCGAAGCTGGTGCGCTGGTGTACGTCTATAATGGCGGCGCTTCGACCCTGCAGATTTACACCAACGAAACGTCTGGCGTGACCATGAATGCGGCGGTTGCCGGTTCGACCGGCGTTGCTCTTGGCACTACCAAGACAGCGATCTGCATTGGCACTTCCGCCACCACTTGGGCCGTTACTGCGGCCCTTTCGTCAACGTAAAAGGAGTAATTTATGCCGTTGGATAGTGACACCGCCAATGCCGATGCTCACCTGCATGTAGAATTTTACATGCACGATAAGGCTCCCTACAAGGATGTCCCGTTCGTTCGCATCATGGTACCCGGCGACAAAACTAACATCATTGAGCAGCCCGTTCGCGAACATCACAAGGAACGGTTTATTCGTCAGTGGCTATATTTCCAGTCCCAGAATGATGACGGTCAGGTGATCGGCACCAAACTGGATCAGTGGAACAAGGATTGCCCTGAAGATTTCAGTGACCATCAGATGGCAGAATTGCAGATTCTTAAGTTTCAGACCGTCGAGCAGGTTGCTACGGCCACGGATTCCCAGTTGCAGCGTATGGGCATGGGTGCCGCTGGTATGAGGGAACGTGCTAGGGCGTATCTGACGAGTAAGAACCGCACAGAAAGCGGAGCGGAACTGGCAAGAACGCGCAGCGAACTTGATGAGCTAAAGGCCCAGATGGCTACTCTCATGTCGCAGCGTAAACCGGGCAAGCCCAGAAAAGATGATGTAGATGTCGAGTACGATGCTCCAGTTGGTGCAACAGGTCACCAATGAACTAGGCGTTCCCACACCCGTATCGGTTGCGGGTAATACGAACCAAGACGTTATCCAGATTTTGGCGTTGATGAACGCTTCTGGATACGAATTGCTGCGTAAAGCCGACTGGCGCGAACTTACGACTGCATACAGCTTCTTCACTTCGTACACGACTACGACGGGAACTTACACCACTTCCGCCCTGACCATCACTGGCATCCCGTCCACTGCCAGTCTGGACACGACTTACATGGTTGTCGGCACGGGCATCCCGAATGCCACATTCATTGCGAGCGTTGACTCTGCCACTCAGGTCACGCTTTCCAACTATTCAACCAGCAACGTGACCGCTGGGACGATCTACTTCCAGAAGGTTAAGTACGCCCTGCCGACTGACTACGACAGCATCGTGCCGCGTACACAGTGGGACAAGAGCAAGCATTGGGAAATGCTTGGCCCGGAGTCCGCCCAGCAGTGGGAATGGCTTCTCAGCGGCTTTATCAGCACTGGCCCGCGTATTCGCTGGCGGCTGCTAGGCGGCTATTTCCAGATTTGGCCGGGCTATTCGGCCAATGAGAACCTTGGCTTTGAGTACCGTAGCAAGGGCTGGGCGCTTTCGTCCGGCGGGACCGTGCAGAACAGCTTTACGGCTGACACGGATACCTGCATCTATCCTGACCGCCTCATGGTCCTGTCCACCAAGCTGAAATACTTCCAAGCCAAGGGCTTCGACACCACGGCGCTGTACCGCGATTACCTGACTGAATTCGAGACTTCTGTGGCTCAGGATACCTCGGCGGCCAACCTGTCGTTCGCCCCGCGTCCCGGTAGCGTATTGATCGGTTGGGACAATATCCCGGATAGCGGTTATGGGAATTAGTCCCGGCTCCATGGTTCAGCGTAACGCGGCTCAGGTTGAGTCGCTGCCCGCACCGCTGGGCGGCTGGAACGCGCGTGATAGCTTTGCCAATATGGACCCTGCGGACGCGGTTACGCTTATCAACATGTTTCCGACTGTCAGCAATGTTACGCTGCGGGATGGCTATACCAAGTATGCCACTGGCCTTGATGGCAAAGTCCAGACCGTCATGGTCTACAACTATGGCAACAGTTCCAAGATGTTCGCCGCCACCAGCACGGGCAAGATTTATGACGTAACGGCAGGCGGCGTGGTTGGCGCTGCTGTTGTCAGCGGTAAGACAAATGGCATCTGGGAATATATCAATATCACCACGGCGGGCGGTAATTACCTGATGTGCGTCAACGGGGTTGATAAGCCACTGCTGTATGACGGCACGACTTGGACGCCTCTTGACGGCGCGTCTACGCCAGCCATTACAGGCGTCACGACCACAAGCCTTTGTAATATCACGCTATTTAAGAACCGCATCTGGTTCGTTGAGCAGTACACCCTGAAGGCGTGGTATCTGCCGACCCTCTCAATTGGCGGGGCTGCCCAGTACCTCGACATGAGCGCGATCTGCAAGTTCGGCGGCCATCTAGTCGATCTGGACACTTGGACGCTTGATGCTGGCTACGGCGTGGACGACAACTTGGCGTTCATCACCAGCGTTGGCGAAACTATCGTTTACCGTGGCACTGACCCGGCCAGCGCGGCCACATGGGCGTTGATCGGCGTCTGGAAGCTGGGCAGCCCAGTCGGCACTCGGCCAATGCTCAAATGGGCTGGCGACCTGCTGATCCTGACTTATGACGGCCTTATGCCGATGGCCGCGTCTCTGCAATCCAGCCGCCTCGACCCTCGTGTGGCCCTGTCAGACAAGATTCAGGGTGCCATCACCAATGCCACAACCCAATACGGCGGCAACCATGCGTCTGTAGGCTGGCAAATAACATACACGGCTAAGTACAATGCCGTCTGGATCAATATCCCCGTGGCTGATGGCCTGCAAGAACAGTATGTGATGAATACCATCACCAAGTCTTGGTGCCAGTTCACGGGCTGGGCGTCCTATTGCTGGGAAATCTATAATGATGACCCCTATTTTGGCTCAGATGGCTACGTCGGTAAGGCTTGGAGCAACAATTACACTGATGACATTAACAACATCCAGACCACGACGCAGCAAGCGTTCAACTACTTTGGCGCTCGTGGTGTAAAGAAGTATTTTACCCGCGCTCGGCCAAGCATTTTTAGCAGCGGAAACCCATCAATAAGTGTCGGCATGAATGTCGATTTTGACACTTCAGACACCACTGCTGCGGTTACATTTGCTAACGCTACTTATGGCCTTTGGGATTCCGCAACTAGCAAATGGGACTCAGCAATTTGGGGGTCTGACCTGATGATCCAGAATACTTGGCTTGGCATCACCGGCCTTGGCTATTGCGGCGGATTACAGATGAAGACGGCAAGCAGCGGATTGCAGATACAGTGGGCGTCAACAGATGTGGTATATCAAAGCGGATGGGCAGGCGTATGAGCAATCTGGCTGTAATAGATGAGGCGCTTCCCGTTGAAGCCAGCATGGAAAGCATCCTCAAGTTTGAGGCTGTGATTAAGACCATGCCTCAGTATGAGCCTGAAACCATTCATACATTCTTTGCCGGAATGTACTGCCGTGAGGCAAAGCTAAAGGCTAACCAGCTTGCTGTGGGCCGCGTCCATAAGAAAGAGCATCTGTTCTATATCGTTTCTGGGACGGTCAACATCACGACCCCAGACGGCATCCAAGTCATTACTGGGCCAGCCATGTTTAAGAGCAAGCCCGGCACCAAAAGGGCCTGCCACACGATTACAGACGCACATTTTATGAACATCCACCTCGCTGAATCTACCAACGTTGAAGATGTTGAAAAAGAGCTAATCGAAGATGATCCGGACAGCATGTTTGCCCCCGGCAACATCCTCAAAACTAATTTGATAGGGGCTAAATAATGGGTGTTTTCGCTTCAGTTGCAATCGGCGCTGGTGTTCTAGGCGTTGCGAATGCCGTCCTTAACAAGCCCGCCGCTCCCCCCACGCCTGATTATGCAGGTGCGGCTCAAGCACAGGGTCAGGCTAACATTGACGCCGCGCGGCTTACGGCCAAGCTGAATAATCCGAACATGGTTACGCCCTACGGCACACAGACCGTAACATGGGGCGGGACGCCTAGCTTTGACCAAGCTGGCTATGACGCGGCCGTGCAGCAATATAATAATTCCAGTTATCTGCCTATGTATGACGAGTGGGGCAATTTCCAAGGCGGTGGTCTGCAAGGCACAATGCCCACAAGGGAGCAGTATACAACTACGTCCAACTCAGACCAGCCGACGATTACGCAGACGCTCACACCTGCGGCTCAGCAGGCGCTGGACAATGCTCAGGCCGTTCAGGCTGGGATGTCCAAGCTCGGTTTGGGCGTTCTGAACAATGTTTCAGACACAGTGAGCAAGCCCTTCGCGTCTACGGCTCCGGGAATCCAAACTGGCATTGGCAATCAAGGCCCAATCAATTACGGGCCTGCCGCAGACCAGTATGGCTTGGCTGGAAGTATGAGCGCCGACCAGTATGGCTTGGCGCAAGGTTTTAGCGCAGACAAGTATGGCAATGCCCAAGGCACTCTTGACCTTTCTGGCGTAGCCAAAATGCCGGTTAACGCTGGTATGACGGGCCAGAACGCTATCATGGCCCGCCTGAACCCCCAGATACAGATGCAGAACGCCTCGCTCGCCCAGTCCCTAGCTAATCAGGGCGTTACGCCGGGGTCAGAAGCTTGGAAGACGGCTATGATGGCGCAGGGCCAGACGCAGAACGACCAATTAAGCCAAGCCGCATTGTACGGCCTTAATCTTGATATGTCCGCTAATCAGCAGGGTTACGGTCAGGCTTTAAGTTCGGCTGGATTGTATAATCAGGCTCTAGGGCAGAATTTTAATCAAGGGTTGCAAGCAAACCAAGCATCCAATGCCGCTATTGGCCAGAATTACGGTCAGGGCCTTGCGTCGCAGAATCAATATAACGCGGCTGTTGGCCAGAATTACAATCAGGGCCTTCAGAGCGCCGGTCTTTATAATCAAGCCCAAGCCCAACAGTATAATGAAGCACTTCAGTCTGCCCAGTTTGGCAATACGGCGTCCAATCAGCAATACCAGCGTGATATGTCGAATTACAATATGCCTATCAATACGTTGGCGGCCATAGAGAGTGGCGCTCAAATCCAGAACCCACAGTTTCAGTCATATACTGGCGGCGGCACCATCGCTGCTGCCCCGATTGCCAATGCCTACACACAGGCGGGCAACTATGCTCAGAACGCATATGGGCAGCAGGTGGCGTCAAATAATGCTACAACGCAAGGGTTGTTCAGTCTTGCGGGGTCTGCGGCGGGCGCGGCTGGTGGTCTGTTTGGTGGGGCCAAGGCTAGCACTCCAAATGGTGGCGGATACGGGCTTTCAGCAGGATACTAATGGCTACTTCTAATAATTTCGGAGAATCCCAATGGCCGCACCGCAATACGTCAATCTGACCCCATACGACGCCCAGCTTGCTGACATCCAGCGTCAGCAGAAGCTGGCCGAGTTGCTGTCCCAGCAGGGCGCTGAGCCTATTGATGTGCAGACCGTCAATGGCATTCCTACGCCTATTTCGCCCTTTCAGGGGCTTGCTAAGATGTTCCAGCAGGGCATGGGCGGGTATTTGGAAGGCAAGGCGACTAAGGATCAGGCGGCGCTTGATACGGTTCAAGGCCAGAAGTACGCGGACGCGCTGTCGCAAATGTATGACCCTCGTGTTGATACGAGCAATAAAAACGACGTTACGATCACGGGCAAATTTGACCCGGCAACCGGCAAGCCCGGCGCTAACGTTGGAATGGTTGACACAAGCGGCATCTATAACCGCGACCCGACTAGCGCGGAACAGTCACAAGCCGCCCGTGGTCTAATAGGCACTAAGTATGCCGACCTCGTGCCGGGTATGCTTTCTGAGGCCCAGAGGACGGCGGCGGACGCCAAAGAAGCGCAGCGGTATGAGGTTGGTCAGAAAAGGCTGGACACGAACGAAGCCAATGCGTTGGCGCAGCAAGGCTTAACAAATACGAGAAATGCGAAAAACGATAAATTTAACCAAGCGGAAGCACTCCGCGATGATGCGCGGGCAGCGCAAGCCCATACAGATGCCATGCAAGCGCGGATTGATGCGCTACAGTCGGCGGCGGAAGTCCGGCGGATTGCTCGCCAGCAGCATTTGGATGATTTGGCGAACGCCCAGTTGCTGAAGCCAGAAAACCAATTCCAAGCTAATTCCGGCGGCTTTGCGGACCGCATGACGGTTGCAAATAAATATCTGGACGACCCGGATGTAGTTGCCGCCGCCCTAAACCCAGTAATTAGAGGGGCTGCACAACTGCCGGGTGGAAATTACATAGTTCCGATGGCTAAGCAAAAACTAGATCAAGCGATTTTGTCGTTTACAAATGCAAAGCTGCGCCAAGAGTCAGGCGCTACAATTGGAGACTCCGAATTCCAAAAAGCGGACCAAGAATATTTCCCGCAGCCCGGCAATCCCCCAGAAATTGTAGAGCAAAAACGCAGAGAGCGTGAAATCGTTACAAGGGGCATGGTTAGAAGCGCCGGGCCTAATTACCAACCGATGTTGGCCGACGAGAAAAAGCCGGATGCCGTTCCCAAGGCCGCCCCCAAGGCCGCCCCCGTGGACAACTCGGAAGCCGGTAAAAGAGCGCGGCTTGCGGCTGCAAAAGCAGCATTAGCGGCAGCAAATGCCGCAGCAAAACCCGCAGCAAAACCCGCAGCAAAACCACAGGGGGCGCCATAATGGCTTGGACCGCACAAGACGAAGCAGAACTGCAAGCAGCAGAAGCTAAAGTTGCTCAACTTCCTAAAGCCCCAAACCCAGAACTTTCGCTGGGTGAGTCCGCAATGGCTGGCCTTAAGAAGCTGCCCGGTCAGGTTTATGATGTCGGCGCTGATGTTGTAAAAGCTGTCCCAGAGGTTGCCAAACAGGCTTATATAGCAAGTCCGCTTGGATCATTTGAAGACAAAATGAAGCAGCGCGATGAAATTGCCGGTGCAGTCGGCAACATCGCTTCCGGTGTTAAAAACGTTGGCATGGGATTGGGCCAGCAAGCCATTAACCAGTTGCCAGAAAACATGCGGTTTGGTAACGCCGATACATCGGCGGCGCAGGGGCTTGAGAAGGACGCTTATGACCGCTACGGCAACTGGCGCAACATTAAGAATACGCTTGCGACTGACCCGCTAGCGATAGTGTCAGACGTTGCCACTGTTGCGGGCCTAGCTGCACCGGCTAAAGCCGTTCGCACAGCAAAGATTCTTACTGAAATCGGCGCTAAGGGAGCAATGGCCGCTCCGGGCGTTGTTGCGAAGGCGTCCCCCAGAGCAATGGCAACTGCTTTGGCCGCCCGTGCTGCGGAACCTCTCTCGCTTGAGGAAGCCCAGTTAGTTGACAAATATGAAAAGATGGGCGGTCACTTGCGTCCGGGCCAATACAGCCCCAGCAATTTCATTCGGCAGGGAGACGCGGTTGCGGCTGACACTCCATTCCCCGGCCTTAGTGGGTTTAAGGAAGGCGATTTAACTAGAATTAAACCGGAAGCGCAGCTTGACGAATTTGGCCGGTTTGTTTCCCAGACATTTGGTGAAGACTCGCCGCGTATTACTGAGAAAGTTTTGCAAAGCGCCGATGACAGAATTGGCAAGGTTTATAAGGAAGTCTTGCCGCGCAACTCTGTAAGCATGGACCCCGATTTGGAAAGCGCAATGGGTGCAATCGATGACCGCGTATCATCTTCACTTGCGGCCATGAAAAAGTCCGATGCCAATAGAATCAGTGCCGTTATGAACCAAATGCGGGGGTATTTGAGCGGTGATGGCTTGCCCGGAACGCTTTACCAGACATACCGTGCGCGGGGAGGTTTGCTGGACGAAATGGCAGGATCAAAAAGCCCTGTTCTGCAAAGCGCCGCCCAAGACATGCGGACGGCCCTAGATGACGCCTTTGCCAGACAGGCGACAGGGCAAGACGGTGCAGACCTTATAAAGGCCCGGCAGCAATACCGCGCGCTGAGAACTGTCAAAACGCTTGCCGACAAGTCCCCGGCTGGAAGGATCAATCCCGGTCAGGTTTTGAGCGCAGTTATCAAGGAATATGGTGACGCCGGTAAGGCTGGGCAGCTTGGGACTCTGGGCCAAGTTGGTGCTGCATTTCTCAAGCAGATGCCTAACAGCGGGACGGCGGAGCGGTCCCTCTGGCGGTCTATAACCAACGCGCCTTTTTCTGAGGGCATACCCGCTGTCGGAAACGCTGTTTTCGGCCTTCCTGTTTCCGCCCTTGGGACCAGACAAGTAAACAAGATTATAAATTCGCCCGAAATGCGTGCTAAGTTGTTGGCAAGAGCGCTTAAAGCGGGCCAGACACCATGATTAGCTACAAGAAGGAACAATAACAATGAGCTACAACGGCAGCGGCACATTCCAGATCAACAGCGCAGGCCAACCAGTCGTAACTGGCACGGTCATATCATCCACGGCGTTCAACGCGCTCACGGCGGACTTGGCTACGGGCCTGTCCACGGCGATCACGAAGGACGGGCAGACCACGACTACGGCGCGGATTACCTTCGCGCAGGGCGTATCGTCCACGCTGGTCACGGATGCAACGTCGGCCACGACTGGCTCGATTATCACGGCTGGCGGTATATCCACGCAGAAGGCTCTGTGGGTTGGCACGACTAGCCGCCTTGTGGGCAATGTACAGGCTGACGGGCTAGTACTCATCGGAGAAGCGTCCAGCACCCCAACAGCGGGCGGTACGCAGCGTCTTGGCATCGCCGGTAATATCAAATTTGACAGCGGCGGTATCATTGAATGGCCGACGGTTAGCGCAGCCGCATGGTATCAATACGATGTTAGCGGCGCACTTGTTTTCCAACGCGCCGCTACAGAAGCCGCCCGCTTCGGCACTAACGGCACATTTGCCATTGGAACATCCGATACAACCACATATGCAGTTCCGCTTGTAATTTATAGAGGTAGCGGTAGTACATTTGTATGTGGTGGCCTTGGTGGGCAGGGCATTGCCTTTTTTGTAAACACCGCTAATGCGAATGGTTATAATGCTGCGGCTACTGCTGCTGGCTACGGGTACGTTACGTCAACTGGTCGTTCAATAAATGCTGGTGGGACCATTAACGCATCCGGCGCTGACTACGCCGAGTACATGACCAAGGCAGATGGCTGCGGGACTATCGTCAAGGGCGACATTGTGGGGGTTAATGACGATGGCAAGCTGACGGACAAATTTGTTGACGCCCACAGCTTTGTCATCAAGTCGACAAATCCGTCTTATGTTGGTGGTGATACATGGGGAACACATGAAAAACTGGGCCTTGAAAACCCGGAAGTTAAAGCAAAGCCGGATGATGAAACGGAAGATGCCTATCAAGCCCGCATAGCTGCATTTAAGGCGGCGCTGGAAGCAGAGCGCCAGAATGTTGACCGCATCGCCTTCAGCGGTCAGGTGCCTGTCAACGTGACTGGCGCAACGGTAGGCGATTACATCGTCCCTGTGGCTGGCCCTGATGGCAGCATTGCTGGCGAGGCCGTGACTAACCCCACATTTGACCAGTACCGCGCTGCCGTGGGCCGGGTGTGGAAAATCCTCGAAGATGGCCGCGCATTTGTTTCGGTGAAGGTGTCCTAATGACCAACACATACACATGGCTTGTCGAATACATGTCCTGCTACCCACAGGCTGAAGGCGAGACTGATGTCGTCTTCACCGTGGGCTGGCGCTGTAACGCCACGGACGGCACCTACAATGCCACCCAGTACGGCACCGTGAGCGTCCCTTACGTCGCGGGTGACCCCTACACCCCGTATGCCGATCTGACCGAAGTTCAGGTACAGGGCTGGGTCTGGGCCAACGGCGTCGATCAGGCTGCTGTTGAGGCGGCTCTTGACATTAACATTGCCAATCAGGTCAATCCCCCTGTCGTAACCCCACCCCTACCTTGGAGCGTTTAATGAACCTCGACCTTACCATCGACCAGATCAACGTCATCATGTCCGCGCTGGGCAATGCCCCGTTTATACAGGTTGAAGGCATCATCAACGAAATCCGCAAGCAGGTTCAGCCGCAGCTTGCCCCGCAAGAAGCTCCACCGACATGAGCGAACCTTTGACCGAGGCGGAAATGGACAGCATCGCAGAGCGCGCGGCTGACCGGGCCATCCGTAAGATGTACGAGCAGATTGGCAAGTCCGTCGCTCAGAAGGTATATTGGGGCATTGGCATTGTGGTTGTAGGCATGATTATGATGCTTGCCGGACATGGGATAACAAAGTCATGATTGAAGATTTCGTAGGGCGTGTATTCGCGCTCCGCAACGCCACCCACCTCGCCCATTGGGCGTCCAAGTCCTATGCAGAGCATAAGACGCTTGGCAAATTCTACGAGGCCCTAATCGACGGGGTGGACACGATTGTGGAGGCGTATCAGGGCTATTATGGCCTGATTGGGGAGGTGCGGATTAGCATGATTCCCAAGTCGGACATTACGGGCAAAATCCATAGCGAACTTAGCTATATTGTCGCCAACCGGGACAAGATTTGCCAGAAGAACCCGATCATCTTGAACCTGCTGGACCAGTTTGCGTCCGAATACTCGAATACCCTGTATAAGCTGACCAACCTGAAATAGGAGACTGCAATGCTTAAAGGCTATAAGACTTATATCACTGCCGTTGTTGCCGTTGTTGCCGCTGTCGCGGCCTATCTGGTGGGCGATGCCACTGTGGCCCAGACCGGCCAGTTGGTGTTTTCGGCCCTGTTTGCCGCGTTTATTCGTAACGGCATCGCTTCCTAGTGTTGGCCTTCCTTGCCCCGTTCTTTCAGCTTCTCAGTGGCCTAATGGGCTATTTTAGGGATAAAAAGCTGACGGACGGGGCGGTGGCTGAATCTAGGGTTGTCTCTCTACAGGCGGAATTACATGACATACAGAAGGCAAATCAGGCTCGGGACGCTGTTCGCGCTGCTGCTGCCGCTGATCCTAGTGTGTTGCGCGCCCCAGACCCAGATAGCCGCGACTGACTTTTGTGCGGTTGCGAAGGTGATACCCTTCTCTCGGCTGCATGATACCCTAGAGACTATCGAAGCCGTGAAAGAGCATAACGCGGTCTACCATTCCCTTTGCCCCACTAAGGCCCCCTAATGACGCCTACATTCGATACCGCCATGCGGCTCCTGCTACGGCACGAGGGCGGCTACGTTAATCACCCAGAAGACAATGGCGGAATGACCAATCTAGGCGTCACACAGGCCGTCTGGAGCGCCCACATTGGCAGGGAGGCGACTGAGGCTGACATGCGCGCCCTGACGCCGGAGGCCGTCACGCCCATCTACAGGGCGCGGTATTGGGATACCGTTCGGGCTGATTTACTGCCTAACGGGCTGGATTATTGCATATTTGATTGTGCGGTAAATTCCGGGCCGGGCCGGGCAATTAAGCTGCTTCAGTATGTGCTTTACACCAAGGTGGACGGCATCATGGGAAGAAACACCTTGGCATTGGCTGAAAAGTCTGATTGTGTACAGCTCATTGAGGACTACAGCCAGAAACGGCTGGATTATCTGCGCTCTCTGAATGATTGGAAGACCTTTGGCGCTGGCTGGGGGACTCGCGTTGCAGACGTTGAAATAGACGCTAAACGTATTTGGAGTACCCATGGCTGAACCAACATTCTGCGTAGACGAACGTCTGAAAGAATGGGCAAGCCCGACACAAATCAAATACATGGACGCCATCGCGCTCCACGGCGGGTGCCGCGCCGCCGCCAAGGCGCTGGGTAAGGACCACACAAGCCTGTTCAGGGCCATCGCCCGCCTAAAGAAACACGCCGCGCTGCACGGGTATAGCCCAGAACACGACATGACCAAGACGGTGCCGGACCCTTTCGTAGTCAAGGGAGTTTCGACCTATTACAACGCTGACGGCGTGGCCGCCGGGCAGTGGGTCAAATCCAGCATTGATACGGTCAGACAGGCCGAAATGATGAAGGCTGCATCGGCTGCCATGGCGGAGGAATTGCCCCGCCTGAAGGCCCTTAAAGCGCCTCTGACGACCAATGCCGATCTGTGCAACTTGTACACGTTTACGGATGTCCATATGGGCATGTTGGCATGGCACAAAGAGTGCGGCGATGACTGGGACATCGCCATTGCTGAGAAGACGCTGATTGGCTGTTTCGAGCAGATGATTGCCGCGTCCCCGCCTGCCAAGGTCGGCATTGTAAACCAAGGCGGTGACTTCTTGCACTATGACGGCCTGACCGCCGTGACCCCGCTGCACGGCAACATCCTCGACGCCGATGGCCGGTTTAGCAAGATGGTGGCCGCGTCCATTCGCACCCTGCGCCGCATTATCGACCTCGCCCTGCTGCGGCACGAGTATGTGCATGTCATCATGCAGGAGGGCAATCACGACATGGCGTCATCTGTTTGGTTACGTCACATGTTCAAGGCCCTGTATGAGAACGAGCCGCGCATCACGGTAGATGCCAGCGAACTGCCGTATTACGTCTATCAGCACGGGCAGACTATGCTGGCCTTCCACCATAGCCACTTGAGCAAGAACGCCAGTCTGCCGCTTCTTTTTGCGGCCATGCACCCGGCCATTTGGGGCGCGACTACAAAGCGTTACGCCCACACAGGCCATCGCCACCATGTCGAGGAGAAAGAGCATCCCGGCATGAAGGTCATCCAGCACCCTACACTATCGGCCAAGGACGCCTACGCCGCCCGCGGCGGCTGGCTGTCAGAGCGTGAGGCTACCGCCATGACGTACCATATAAAGTACGGCTTGGTGGCCCGTAACACTGTAACACCGGAAATGATCACATAATGGCAACGCGCTGGCCGGGGCAGAATGTAGAAGTTGGGCCATTCGTGGCGAAGATCAATTTTGATCCAGATACAGGCGCTGCCGTGAGCGTATTTATCATGGCGCGGTCTAAGTCCGGCTCGCATTTGGACGATTTCCTGTACGACCTGAGTACGCAGATTTCTAAGATTATGCAGCATAAGCCATGAGCGCGCTTCTGGTCGCCTTCGTATCAGTGATATACGCGGCTGTGGCTGTCTCCCAGATACGGCAGGGCCATTACGCAGATTCCGTCATTTGGTCCGGTTACGTCTTAGCCAATGTCGGGTTTGTCTGGAAATACCTGCAATGACCCTCAAGCTGCACCCAGAAATGATTGCAGCGGGCTATGAATTTCTGCGCCAGACAGAGCCATTCCAGCACATGAAGCTGCCTGAGGCCGAGGACATCGGCTTCCACGTTGTCCGCAGTCGCAAGATGTTTGCTGATTTTAGCGTCGAAAACGGGATACCGATCATCCGGGTTAGCACGGAGAAAAACGGCCATACTAACACATTATTGGCTACAATCGCACACGAAATGATCCATTTGCATCAAGAGCTTACGGGCGATAGGGAGACGCACGGCCCCCGCTTTAAGCGTATGGCGGCCAAAGTGTGCCGGGCGCACGGGTTTGATCCGCTGACGTTCTAGCTGTAGCTGCGTGTTTGCACGACCTTAACGGCGTCCGTGTCAACCTCTAAATCAAGCAATTCCTGCACGATTTCCATGGCCGCCTGAAACGCGCCCGGCTCTGTATCGTCGTACAGAACGTCAAAGTCGATGGAGACGCGGATGGACTTCATTGGACCTTATCCTGACTAGCGCCGTATTTGGCGATTAGCGTTGCGTCACTTCTACCATCATCCTTCTTGCGCTGGAATAGCTCCGCGCTGGCTGGGAATAGCTGCATGGCCCGCTCCCGGCTGCCGTCCTTGCCGTCCCTGACGCCCATAGCCCGCTGCCAAGCCTGTGGCGTGACCAGCGTGGTGGGAATGTCATAGGCCGCCAAGACGCCCTCTAGGATGCCCGTAGAGCGTCCAAAGCTGAATACGCTCGTGACCCCCTGCCCCGGCATGGCGTTGACGCGCTCCAAGAACGCCGCCTCGGCATGGCGCTTGATTACGATGGCCGCGACAAGCTGGGCGCTGACTTCGCGCTTCAGCTTATTGTTGCGCTTGACCTCGACTGTGGGCATGTCCACGACGTCTATGGTGTTGTCGCGGGTGTCCAAGAACGCCAGCGCGCCAGACAGGCCGGGATCTATGCCTAGGATAATCATTTTATGGCTTTCCCTTGTCGGAAACTTCTCTAAATTCTTTGGCGGAGAAAAACACGCACGGTTCTATATCACCATTTTGTCCGCGAGAACTGCCCGCCAGTTCTGTGCGCAACACAGGGACAATACATAAATCGGCATAAATAATTGACTCATTAACGCCTATGAAAAGCAAAAATGGAATGCCAAAGCATTTTGCCAATCTAACGCCACGGTCATATTTCGACGCGCTCAGTAAATAATCCGGGTAGGCTCTGCCGCGATCTTTGAACTCACCCCAAGCCACTGGTATTTTGTTTTGTGAAAGACACCAATCAAGCCCATATAATGTTTCACTCAACTTAGTAATTTCATATCCCCAAGACGCCGAAATATATGCTTTAGCCATTTCCTCTACAGCAAGATTTGATGCCGTTTCGTTTCTTGGCCGCCACATCACTTCTCCTCCAGCGCGGCATCAATCATAGCCCACCACTCACACTCGATGATGTCGTTCAGCATCGTGCCGCGCACATACCCGCCAGCCGGGTGTGCGCCTGATCCGGCGTCCAGCATGGCCGGAGTGCAGTCACGCATGGCGGCAATGGCGGCGCGGGCATAAACTTGGGCATGGTGTATGGAATACAGGCTTTCTGGGTCTTTGTCGTATATCGCAAGCGCCACCCGTTCGATCATGTCGTTCATTTAAACGCCTCTCCCCTAACTTTGAGTTCCTCGCGCCATTTCTGTAATTCGCACTTATATTCCATTTCAAGAAGATAAATCCAATCATTCAATAGGTCTAATTTAATCAATGGATATTCAACTTCCCACTCCGGCGGGCGTCGAATTCCGCCTTCCCCGCTGTCCCAATCTGCAAGCAATTTAATTACTTTGCTCATTTCACCTGCACCCCATAAGCCGCGCCAGTGACGGCGGGCGGATAAACGGCTCTTCAGTCTGCACCTGCTCATGCTTAGGCTTCAATGCCTTCAATGGCAGCCCGTAGTTATTACGCGGCGGGACACGGCGGATAAGGCCCTGCACGGCTAGGTCTGACATGTCCTCGCCAATCAGCCCGACCGCGCAGGTCGCGCCCATGGCCGCATGGACCTCAAACGGGCATACGCCATCGACCGCCTCTAGCAGGATCATGGTCATCTTCAACACGGCAGCCTCGCGCTCCTTGCGGTTTGCCATGCGCTGCGACGCCTTACTCATTTCAGACCCGCGCGGCCCCAAAACACCCTTCTTGCGACCCATTAGTGCGTCCTCCCCATTTGATGTCCCAGCACAAGGTTCAGCAGCCTGAACGGCCAGATTTTTTCCATAGCTGCCCGGCTCATGCCGCACTTGCGATTGTGCTTAATAAGTTCGACTGAATTAGCGTAATGGCTCAAATATCCATCGTCATCATCGCGCTCCTGCACTTGCAGCATCCTAGCCGCTTCCCTTGACTCGCGTTCTTCTACTTTGCTCATTGCTTCCTCCTAAAACGGGATAATTTCGTCATCAACGATACGCTCGAAATTAGCCTCGGGCTTCTTGCGCTTCTTGCCCATGGCCTTGGATTTCGTGTGCGCCGGGCCGTTCTTGAACGTCTCGCCCGTGCCTTCGACAAAGTATTCGACGAAATGGTCGCCCGCGTCGATTGCCGTACCGGCCACAAGCGCCGGGATGAATATGTGGCTATCGCAGCCCGCGCGCTGGGCATCGGCTGACAGGTTTTTGCCATGCTCGTGGCAGAACCATTCGCCGTCTGCGCCGGGCGTGGAGTGTACGCATGTGCGGCAGTTAACCTCGGCTTGCTGCTCGCCATGGCATAGCTGGGCGAAGTCGCAGAACTTGCAGGGCATCTTGGCCGCGCTATCGGCAATCGTAGGGAATGTCGTGGTAGATTTGATGATTTTCTTGGACCGCGCCATCAGGTCTAGGAACACGCTAGCGTCAGCATGGACCCATTCGGTATATAGCTCGTCCGTGTTCTTGTTGACGCTGAAATACAGCGCCCGGTCCAGCTTCATCATGCCCATATAAACCTGCATCTGGGCGTAATGCTGCGGCTTGGCTTCTTTGACGCCCTTGTCTTTGAGCTTCTTGGAGGCCGCAAAGTTGGCTGTCTTTACCTCTAGGACGGCGTAGGTTTTCGGGCCTTCAGGAAAGCCCTTGCCAATAGCGTCAACGCTACCGCCGAAATGACCGCTATCATCACGACATTCGATTTGCTTACCGGCTTGCTCGGTGTGTAGTTCCACCCCGATGGCACGAAGTTCTTCGTATACACGCTGTTCCTCCCGTTTGCCTGTCCCGAATAGCCGCAAGACGCGCCCCTCGAATACAGGGGACGCAGCCCAGCGGAATGTCAGCCACAGAAACCGATCACAGTCATGGCCTATTAACGAAGCGCCAAGGTGTTCCCTATGGCCCTCCGTCTTAGACTCATACCATTTGTAGATTTGAGCGGACGTGCTGTGATCGGTTTCTGGGACGACAACCATTTTACTTCTCCCAAGGCTTCTTGGGGGCATCGCCACCAACGCGGCCCATGACGGGCTTGGGCTTCAGGGCGGAGCCTAGCGGGCTGGAACCCAGTACGCAGTTGCGCGTCTCGTCCTTGCGGTCAATGCCCAAGGTCAGCTTGAAGGGGATGTTATACATTGACTCAGTGTTGTCGCCCTTCTGCATGGACATCCCACATGCCGCGAAATACTGCGTCAGACTAGCCATGGCAATCTTCTCAGCGGTGGGATTGGCATTCTTGACGTTCAGGTTGTCCCAGATTTTACGGCCAGAGTAAGCGCCGTCGATGATTTCCACCGTCAGGGCAATGTAATGACCAGTGCCAGCCTTGGTTTCCTTCAAGATGCTGTCAGTAATCATAGCGGTGTAATCGCCGCGCGGCAGGGCTTCAAACGTGCGCGGTGCAAAGTCATTCTGTACGGCGTCAAAGTCGATGATAGGCATAGTAGTCTCCTTGGTTAAACGATTGCGGCGGCGAATGCTTCCCATGTCATCGGAATTGATTCCGGCATGGAGTAGCGGTTCTTCGCCATGTAGGCAGGCTTTTCGCTGGTGAACAACATGCGCTCACCAGTAGTGATGCCACGGTTGTTCGTGGTTCCAAAGCCGGTGTCGTCCTTCTTGACCAAAGTTTTGGTGTTGGCAAACAGAACGGCATCGACCCATTCGCGGCAGACGGCGTTAGCCTTGTCCTGCAACTTGGGCATGTAGCGGTCAAACGGTTCAACCTCTGGGCTATCAAAGCGGCGGATTTGGCAGTGGGCGAGCAGAACGACAATCATCTTCTTGTCGTTACGCAGCGCATTTAGGCCCTCAAGGATTTCGCGCATACGCGCCACGGCGTACACGGACGACCGCCCGTATGCCAAGTCCTTGGCGTCATACTTGGCTTCGATTTCGCGGCTAATCATATTCTCTAGCCAGTCCATCGAATCAATCACAACAGTCAGGAACTTGTGGTCGCTGTTATACAACGTCTGGATTGCGGCCATGACATCATCAGACGTTTCGGCCAGCGGGAAGGCGTCAACCTTCAGCGAGCCGAGGCCGTCCTCAGTGCAAATAAACACAGGCTTAGGGCATGAGGCGGCCCAAGTGCTTTTGCCCACCCCTTCAACACCATACAAGAGTACGCGTGGGCTGGATATAGCCACGTTCTTGCTGATGGACTTTAAGTCGAACGCCATTCATTCACTCCTTTTCAAATCAAGCGAGAAGTGGTTTAAGCGGACTACAACCAAAACGCAATATGATTTTTGATTATTTTTTGCTTGTCACAACCCGCGAACCGCTTCATGGTTCCGGCGCTTAACAAAGGAATCAATTATGTCTGACATTAAAGGCCGGTGCGAACCGGCATACGAAGTTTGCACAAAACTCGGCGGAATTAGTAGGACTGCCAAGCTCTTAGGTATCAGTCAGCCCGCAGTCAGCCGGTGGTGTTCGCCCGCTGGTACACGCGGCACCATCCCAGTAAAGTATTGGAAGAGAATACTTACACACAGCGCAAAGTACGGCATCAGGATTAATCTGCATTTGCTGTCCGGCATTTCCCCCCGAGTCAAAAATGCATAATTCAGCGTTTCTATCGGCTCTGTATGGCGAGTTGGGTCCAAACCAATATGGTTGGACCACCGCCTTTGCGTCCGACCCTAACAAGGCCAACCCGACAGTTTGGGGCGGCAACGCATATCTGGGTACGGACAATGAGGCCGCGATTATTGATAGGCGTCAAGAGGATAACACCTTTTATTGCGTTGCAGTATTGAAGACAGACGGCGACAAACGGCTGCGGAACAAAGAGACGTTTGACCGCCTAGCCGTGCTGCTGGCGGACGACATTGACCCCACTGAACTCAACGCCATGCCGTCGTTCGTCATCCAGACCAGCCCGCATAAGTCGCAAGTCGGAGTGCTGATTGACCCCGATGATGAGGATGCCCGCGACCTACCCCTGATTGACGCCATCCTGCAACGCATGGCCGCAGACGGCCTGTATACAGGCGACCCATCAGGCAACAGCGCAACGCGGTACGCACGGCTGCCAGTCGGCTCAAACACCAAGGCGCGGGATGAAGGCCCGTTCTCTACCCAGCTTCTCAAGGCCAAGATGGGGTATTACTCCTTGCGGGATGCTTGCGCCACTTTTGGGCTTGACTTGGACGACATCAGGCAATCAGCGGGCAAGGCCAAGGTCGAGACGCAGATTAAAACCAGCTCCGGCGATAGCTCGGAACTGTATAAAGCCCTTATAAATCCGGACCTTACGCAGCGGGCATACCATGACGCCCTCCTGAAGCTGTCTAGTTCTATGGTGGCCTCTGGGATGCATAGGGGCGCGGTAGTCAATCACCTGCGCTCGATCATGTACGCCTCGAAGCCCACCGAGGGCGGCGAGCAGATGGAACGCTGGCTGTCTCGGACAGGAGCTGAGTTGGTCCGCATGGTTGAGTCGGCTGGCAAGTTTGCCCCCGATGACCTAGGCGCGCCGGTGGCCCCTGCCAAGCTGATTATGACCATGGAGCAGTTGAAGGCTGCGACCATGGACGTTGATTTCCTTGTCCATAACTATATCCCCGAGAATGCCATCATGTGCCTGTTCGGGGCCAGTTCGACGTTTAAGTCGTTCGTGGCCCTGTCTAGCGCCCTGCACATAGCGTCCGGCATGGATTGGCTAGGCCAACGCACCAAGCAGGGGCCGGTCCTGTACTGCGCCGCAGAGGGCGGAGCTGGCATTTACCGCCGGGCGGCAGCTTGGGCCAAGGTGTACTTGGACGGCGCTGAGTTTGTACCGAATTTCAGCGTGGTAACCCTACCCATGAACCTGACGGCCAAGGATGAAATGGCCGCGTTGAGGATGGAAATAGCGGAAATGCCAGTGCCGCCGGTGTTGATCGTGCTGGACACGGTTGCCCAGTTGTACGGCGGGGGGGATGAGAATGACGCCTCCAAGATATCCGAGTTCTGCCGGGCAATCGGCCAGCACCTGCGCGCGCCGTTTGGTGCCACCGTCATGCTGATCCACCACACAGGCTACGGCGTGGACGCGGCCAACAGACCACGCGGATCGTCAGCCCTGCCCGCCGCCATGGACGCCATGCTGTCCATTGTGCGGTCAGATAGTGAGGCGCTCACCTGCAAAATGACCGTGACCAAAATGAAGGACTCAGAACATCCTGACCAGCCCACCTATTTCGACATGGATAGCGTTGAGGTGGGCGTGGACAAGTACGGGCAGAAGCAGACTAGCCTAGTGGCCCGGCATTCGGATCAGGCTAAGAAGGCCGCTGACGCCCTTAGGTCGGGGAAGTATTCCAGCCTGATCATGAAGATGTTGGACGCTGGGACGCCTGTCACGACTAACGAACTGCGGATGGCGTCCATGCCGATGTCAGGCAACAATACCGACAATGCCCGCCGGGCCATTACGCGGACCCTCAAGTTGCTGAAGGAAGCCAAGAAGATATATGAGAAAACGCCGGACGTTTGGATGATTGAGCGGTAGACGCTCACCCCCTGA
>Ga0209084_1000529_pt1 | contig 36049 bp, 43 predicted proteins | sample C_130820_MF_Meta_FD_187309 | JGI IMG/M metagenome (GOLD analysis project Ga0209084, IMG submission 187309) | Freshwater microbial communities from Lake Croche, Canada to study carbon cycling - C_130820_MF_MetaG (SPAdes) (version 2) | ecosystem: Environmental > Aquatic > Freshwater > Lake... | reverse complement strand
GTGCGGTGTTTCAGATCCGATCCTGGCCTGTCTATACCACGGGCGACTATGACTTCAGCCGCATGCCTCAAATACAGAGAGTCATTGCTCTGGACCTGGGCCTTGTGAATGACAAAACTGTGATCAGTTTGATGTATTGGGAACCACGCGAACGCGAAGCCTGGCTGCATCGTCAGATTGTGGTGCAAGGAGTTGAAGAAGCAGTGCCCACGCAATACATCAATCATCTCTTGAGACCCGAAGTGTATGGCACACCCATTGTGTTGCCAGCAGATGCCTCCACGCCCGGACGCTACACCATGAGTTCAACATCAATCCGCGAACTGTTTGAACAGTATGAACTCAATGTGATCGAAGGTGCCATAATGAACCCACCAGATGCACAAGGACGCAGAACCAACCACAAGAGTTATGGCATAAACCAAATGCGACAGATGCTGGAAGTGGGCGTGTTGCATGTGAATGAGAACTGCGTGGACTTCTTGAGAGAAGCCTCCAACTACTATGTGGACACACAAGGCAGATTCTCGGATCCGGATGACTGTATTGATTCTGCTCGTTACGCACTGTTGGCCTGCTTGCAAGGCATTGCCGAACCCTGGGATGACAAGAGCCCACAACAACGCATGGCCGCACAGCGTGATCGCTATGTGAAGTTTGATGATTCCAACAAGCCGTCATGGAAGCGTGCCTTCAACGCACAAGGATAACATGGATTCACGCACAGCACAAGCCATTCAAGCACACACAGCACCTGTCATGTGGGAGGATCCTGTGCCACCCTGGGTGTTTGCAGGACGCATGGTCACTGTGCGTGAAATGGCCGATTTAATTTGGCCAGAAACCTGTGCGGACAAAACAGCATTCTTATTGAAATGGGCCACCTGGAATGAACACAATTGAATTAGCAGAATATCTTATCATGATGGACGGTGGTGCCACTGTGCTGTGTGAACGGCACACGCAGGCATTTGAACACATCAACACTGCCATGAACCGGATCTACGAAGTGTATGAGATGGGCGAAGATGAAGACCCCATCTCATGCCAGGCCTGTCACTTGGCTGCTGTGCAGGCCAATCAAACGCACCATTAGAACTGGGTTTAGCCCGAACCGCTAAATAACATATCGTGAGGAAACCACTGTGCTTGACCTAAAAAATATTACGATTGACCGTATCAATCAAAACCGACGAATCAATTCAAACTTTGTGCGTATGAAGAACCTGATGGATGTGAAAATGGCATCCTATCTACGCTATCTGGGCACCAAAAACGCCATCAACAGAGCCAGTGATTACCACTACTTGTGCCTGGCAGTTACCGACTCCACAGCACCGGTCAACGGCATTGACTATATTCACCCTTCAGTCAAACCAGTGGTGGATTACGCTACCGCAGTTATCACCAAAGGCCTGGTGCCCAACGGTGAAGTCAACTTTGAATTTGTGGCTGATGATGAAGGTGATGAATACGCCGCACGACAGGCCTCAGAAATGGTGTCGGCAGTGATCAATGAACAAAACGATCCGCACTTTATCCTGGAACGCTGGGTCATGGATGCTGCCATGCACAAGAATGGCATGATGATGATCATGCCTGTGCGTGAACCCATCACAAGGTATGTGGAAACACAGGGCACACAAGATCAACTGCGAGCCTTTGAACAACAGGCAGCCGATGGCGGCCTCACAGCCCTACGCCAAACACGACGTCGCACCTCAGTAGATTTGCAAAAGGTCATGGCCGAAGTGCAACAACTCATGGGCGAACATCAGCAAGAACAAGTGCAAGGCATGATTGACCAGCACATTGCCAGCCTGGGCGAAGAACAAGATCAGGATGCTGTCATGGCTGACCAGCAGGCCATAGACATTGAGGGACAAGAAGATATTCTCAACGAAGCCATTGCTCGCAACACCATCTACACTGCCAAATACAAACTCACAGGCTACAACCTACGCATCAAGTTCAACCCAATTGCACAGCACTACTGGATCTGTGATCCCACAGTGGCTGAAATGCGTGACCAACCCTTCTGCGGCTACTATGATCCAATGACCATTCAAGAAGCAGTAGAACTGTATCCTGGCATTGACCTGGAAGAATTTGCTCGCCACGCTGAATACAACATGAACGGTGCTTACCAAGCAGGTTCAGTCTTGAACAACTTGGCCATTCACGCACGTGACTCAGTGCCTGTGATGGGTATACCTGTGAACTCGGCAGCCTCTGCTGATCCTTATTCACGCCAGGTATCAATTGTGACTGTATGGAACAAGTATGACATCGACGGTGATGGTGAACTGGAACTGGTTGAATTGATCTATTCTGGCACCTACATCATATCAGCACGTGAAGTGGAATTTATCCCAGTGGCCAACATGTGTCCCAAGCCACTACCTGGCAACTTCTATGGCATGAGCATTGCTGAGAGTGTGATCCCCATGCAGGAATACAACACCTCAGCCGCCCGTGCAGAAATCCAACTGGGCCTGCTCACAGCCACGCCCCGCATTGGTGTCAAACCAGACCGCCTGGACTTTGAAATGTTGCAGGATGGTGAATCAGCAATCTTTATCTTGGATTCAAAATTTGATCCTACCAAAGACATCTATCAACTGCCTCCGCCCTCGGGCAACCTCCAATTCCTGGAAGTGGCCATGAACCGTATTCAGCAGGACACCATGGCCATGGTAGGTATGACCACACCTTCAGACGTGTTCAATCCCGAAGTCATGAGTCCAGGCAATTCAGGTATCAAACTGCAGATGGCTCTCACGCCCAACCAGATCATTCAAGACAACACAGTGCGTAATGCCGCTGATGGCTTGAAAGAAGCCATTTGGTTGGTATGGCGAACACTCATACAGTATGGTGATGACTATGGTGTCAAGCGTCTGGCACAACAATACCACCCAGAAAAGAAACCGGTGTTCATGGACTATGAATCCTGGGACGACATGAACTTCTGTGATCGTCATCACATTCAAACTGAATTGGCATTAGGCATGATGAGTCAAGAAAACGCCCTGGGTCGCCAGCAGATCATCCAGAAATGTCAGCAGGACCTGTATCAAACAGTGCAAGGCATGGCTTCAGCAGGCACACTCAATCCTGACGTTTACAAAAAGGTCAAGAAGCCCTTTGCTGACACCCTGTATGTGCTGGGTGTGAAAGACTGTGACGCTTACTTGCCGTCGGATGCAGAAGTGGTGGCCATGGTCAAGGCTGGTCAAGAGGCTGCCAAGAACCGCGAACCTTCAGCAGAAGACAAGAAACGCCTGGCCGATGCAGGATTATCACAGGCCAGAACCGAACAGATCAAGGCCGAGATACAAGGATCCGATTCCCAATCTCAACTGGACTACATGGCAGTGGCAGCAGGCAACCCCAAGGTTTACAACTAACACTATAAGCGTGTGACTTTTTTAGAATAGACAGGATTAGATCATGATAGAAACAGAAACAGTGGAGAGTTTCAACACGAGACTCACCGTAGATACCTCAAATCTCAAGAGGTTAACACCCAGCCAGCGTGATCAAATCAAGCACTATGGCTCACAGGCAGAAGCCCTGCTAAAAAATCGCGAACTGGCCATGTTTGTGCATCACTACAAGTTTGAATTGGCCGACAGCATGGTCACAATCACCGGCCACACTGACACAGACAACCTGACTCGCATTGCCATGGCCAACTACTTGAGTGGCATTGATGGCTTTGTGTCAAGTCTCAAGCGAGCAGTGTATCAAAAGAACAAAGTGATCTCTTTTGAAGCCAATGCACGTGACGATAATCAGCCCAATTTAGGGTAATGATATAAATAAAACACCAAAGGTAACCGCAAGGCCCTTTTAACAATTAGGAAATATATGATGACAACGATCACGCCTAATGCCCCCGCAGGCACGGCCAATGACGCACCAGCAGTCAGCGATGAATCAATAGCAAGTAAAATGGCCGCCATGCGTAACCAGGTTATTGCTACCAGACCAACTGCACCAGGTCCTGTGGAGAGTGAGGCAGAAGCCACAAGCCCTGTAACCCCAGAAGGGTTAGAAGATGAAACCAATTTGGATTCTGACATGCCCATCGGCGATGCAGAGGAAGTCACCCAGCAAGATGCTGTAAGTGAACCAGACGCAGACAGTAGTAGTGAAGAACTAATAGACTTTATTGAATTTGCAGAGACTAATCCCAATGCCAAGTTCAAGTTTACCAGGAATGGTCGAGAAGTTGTTATCGACGCTAAGAAAGCCGCAAGCATATTGGGTCAAGGAGGTGCCATACATGAAGAAGCACGCCAGTTAAAAGTAGAACGCAGTGAGTTTGACGAATTTGTCAAGGAACAGCGGGCTCGCCAGGAAGGTTTAACATTGGCCATGGAGTTTACGGTTCAACCGCAACTGCAAAAGGCTTATGATGAGATAGTGAAGACGCAAGGGTATCAAACTGTTTTCCAACAACAGATGAACCAAACACAGGATCCAGCCCAACAGGCTCGTATCCAGGCCAGTATGCAACAGAATGAGCAATACATTCAGCAACAGCAGGCTGTGATTGGTCAATTGAAACCCGCAGTGGACGAATTTCGAACCATAAGACGACAACAGGTGCAGGAAGTTCTTGAAAATACTCGCAAGGGATTTACTGACAAGGAGTTGAGAAACGAATTTGTCTATAATGAATTGCGTGGCAAGATCGAAAAACTGTGGACCGGGGCCAAGACAGAACTCATACCAGGTGTTCCCAACATTGACTTGATAGCGTCAGATGAAACCCTGTTGGGACTTGTGAGAGACGGATTGAAATATCGATCCAAACCTCAAACACGTCAAGCAGGATCCAGCATCGCACAATTGACACAGCGTAAAGGCACTGTTCAGAATCGAGGTTCTGATTCAGGCATTGAAAAACTTCGTGAGCAAGCCAAGGCCGGTGATAAAAAAGCCGGAGACAACCTCTTGATGCAGAGACTGAGTCAAATCAGATCCACAGCAAGAGGTGGTAGATAATAGCCTAATATAATATTCAAGGAGAATAACATGGCAGAAATTACAACCAGTCAAATTGGTAACGGCACGACCGCATATGGAAGTGACATCGTTGTCAAAGACTTAGACTTAGACGTTTCAAATCGTGTAAAAGACGATACCCCAGTGCTCAACATGTGTATGAGCAAAAAACGCAAGGTGAATTCAACACTCCCATTGTGGACTGATGACATCTATCGTTTGCCTTCCGCACAAGCCGTGCAAGAGGGTGCCAATGTGTCAACAAGCAACGCTGAATCTAATTCACGTTACAACTTGGCCAACTACACACAGATTTTCCAGACAACCATTGCGGCTTCTGGAACTGCTCGTGCTGTAATGCAATCAGGTGGCGATCCTCAAGCATACCAAGAAGTTAAACAATTGATCGAACTCATGTTCGACGTTGAGCAACAACTTGTTCGTGCTGACCAAATCGGCACACAGTATAGTGGACAATCTGGAACTGCTATCACCAACCCAGGCACAGCCCAGACAGGCGGTCGTCGTATGGGTAGTTTGGCCAGTTTCGCAGGCACATTGAGTTTCAACCCTTCTAATGCTGCCATTGCCAACATCACCACAAACACCAACAACGCCTCCAGTGACAGTTCTACTGCCAACATTGGTAACTTGGTGATCAACTCCAACGGCACACAGTTCTACACTGGCACGTTCACCAACCAAACATTTGCTCCTGTAATCTACAAGCAATTGGTCACTGTGGCTGAACAGCGTTACAATGCCAAGATCCGCACAATGGTTGTTCCAACATCATTACGCACCATGATCTCTGACAACATTGTGAACTCCAACACCAGTGTGAACCGTCGTAATGTGGAGCGTGGCGACACAATCCAGACTTATGAGGGAGATTTTAACTACACATACGAAATCTATGATTCCTGGATCATGGACCAGTCTGGTGTGTCAAACTCAATCTACTTCTTGAATGAGGACGTTCTGCAATGGGGCTCGCTCCGTGATTTGGGACCAAACAACGAAGTGTTCTCCAACGCTGACGCAAGTTTGGATCAGTTCTTGCTTGAAGGAACTCTAATTGTTCGTAACCCAGCAGGCGTTGGTTTGTTGAACAACATCTCCACAACAGGTTCTGCTCCGGCAGCACCACGTGGTGCAACATTCGTCAGTCGCACAAACGCAGGCGGCGGAAGCACTTACTAATCACCCTGGTGATTGGAAATACAAAAGGCCCTTCGGGGCCTTTTCTGTTGCTTTCAAGTGGTTCTTTACGGATCCACTAAATACTGGATGAGTTATGATATCAACCAACCCGAATACTTAGACGACACTGACCCAGAAAGAAATCACGACTACTGGCGTCAAGACCACGGTGGCACTGTGACAAACCACAATGGTGTGGCTGACAAACTGCTAAAAAACGACAAGTTATACAACGCCATGAAAGGCGATTGGAGCCGCACTGCCTGGAATGCCAGCCATAATATCAAGACCACAACTGGTCGCGAAGATGGCAAGTTCTACATCCGTCGCGAGCAAATGAACGCTGAAGCAGTGGCACGCCGTTGTGCTGAATACCGCAAGGCAGCCGAAGCAGGCTATCCAGATCCACTTGCTCCACTCATGCCGGACGGCACCCTGGGTTGGAAATGGATGGACTTGCCCAATGTTGTGAGCATTAGAATCTCAGACACTTATTTTGGTGGCATGCCCTGGGCGGCTATCAAGCATGATCGCACACTAAAAGCACAATTCTATCGTGTGGTGCAACAAGAGTGCCCACAGTATATTTGCTATCCAGGTGGCAAATTGCCCATTCCAATTGATGTTCCCTATCCTGCAAAGGCTGGTGAACAAAAGTTCTTTAAAGGACATACCCTATGAGTTTTCAGATCCCAGATGGTGACAGTTTAGTTGATTTCTTAAAAGACTTTACAGGGTCAACCAACACAGCCGAAATCAAACAATGTATCTACCTGGCAGAGTTGTCAATGCGTAACATTGAACTGCCTGCCCTGCGTAGTGATCCATATGCAATAGAAAACATTGGCGTGGCTGACAGTCAGGGACGCATACCAATTCCGTTAGACATGAACAAGCCCATCTTGTTTTTCAAGCAAGGCAATCAATATTCAACGTCAGCCACTGCCACAGGCACCATTGGTCAATACACCATTGACTTGACCTCAACACCCTCACAGAGTCTACAGGTAGGCATGATTGTGGCAGGTTCAGGCATTGCGTCCGGAGCCTCAATTGCCAGTTTCAATTCAACCACAAACATTGTGTTGGACTTGCCCAACACAGGCACTGTGTCAGGCACACTCACATTCTCCACAGTGGCAAGCACATCAGGTGCCACAGGTCCTTGGATTGTGTATGACCGCATTGGCGATCGTGACATCATCACACAGGGCATGATTGCCCAATTGTATTTGAGTCCTGTCAACGTGCCAGCAGTTATCCGCGGCAAGTTCTCAGAAGTTTATGATCAGTATCAATTCCTGCCCTGGATTGGTGCAGGTGCACAGGTCAACATGTATTACTACAAGGCCTGGCCCTTGTTGTTTGCTCCTGTAGATACCAATCCGCCTACCACAGTGCAAACCAATGCTGTGCTTCAGACCTGGCCCGAAGGCTATGTGTATGCCAGCCTGCGTGAATACTACATCAAACGCCACAATGACGCAGATGCCGCTGTGTATCAACAGAAATATGCTGATGCCTGGAACATTGTGAATGATCAAAACAATCTGGGCAAATGGTCAGGTGGGCACACGCGACTCACCAGTGTTTGGCAGCCAAGACAATATCGCCAATACAGTTTAAAATAAGGATCCAGCAATGGCAACAACAAGTTCAAGCAATTACACCTCGCTTTACAGCACATCAACTGGTAATGCTACACCGGGAGCCACTGGATATGGCAACGCCAATGTGGTTTCATTGCTGGCAGTGGGATCAGATGCTGGCGGCAATGTGGTTGGTGCAATCAATGCCAACGGCAACATAACCACAACAGGTTATTTCATTGGCACGTTTCTGGGCAACATCACAGGCAACTTGGTTGTGCCAGGTGCCAACACTGACATTCTCTACAACAACAACGGCAATGCCGGTGCTACCAACAATTTTACATTCAATCAAGCCACCAATCAGATGGGCATCACTGGCACAGCCAGCGTGAGTGGCAACATCACAGGTGGCAATCTACGCACAGGTGGACAAGTCAGTGCTGGCGGCAACATTTACACAGCAGGTGTTATCTCTTCAGCAGGCACTGTGACCGGCAGTTACTTTGTGGGCAATGGTAGTTTGCTCACAGGCATAGCCGCTAATTATTCAAATGCCAACGCAACCAGTTTGATGGCCAATTTTGGTTCCAACACCATTGTGACCACAGGCAACATCACAGGTGGATATTTCATTGGTAATGGATCACAACTGACAGGCATAGCCGCCAGTTATGGCAATGCCAATGTGTCAAACTTCTTGGCTAACGGATTTGGTTCAAACACCATTTCAACCACAGGCAATATCTCAGGTGGCTACATTTTAGGCAATGGTTCGCAGTTGACAGGACTGCCAGCCAGTTACTCCAATGCCAACGTTGTGAGCCTGATGGCTGCATTTGGTAGCAACACCATATCAACCACAGGCAATGTGACTTCGGGCAATTTCCTAACTTCTGGACAGGTCAGTGCCACAGGCAATGTCACAGCACCTTATTTCTTTGGTAATGGCTCACAACTGACTGGTTTACCAGCCACATATGGTAATGCCAATGTGGCCAACTTCTTGCCCACATATGGTGGAACAGTGCTGGCCAATCTGATCAATTTTACCAACAACAGTGGCATAATTGAACAAGGTGATCAGAGAATCACCATTACAGGCAATGCCCAGGGAGTCAACACAGGTGCTTATTTCAATGATACTGGTGAAGCCGCAATATTTTCCAATAGTTATGTTGCCATAGCCACCAATACCATCGGCAATATAAATCCAACCTGGACCTTTGACGCTGTAGGTAATCTATCAGCACCAGGCGCTATCAGTGCTGTGGGCAATATTACAGCAGCCAACTTCATCGGCAACATTACAGGCAATGTGGGCGGTGGTAGTATCAGTGTGACAGGCAATATCACAGGTGGCAATCTATTGACCGCAGGTGCTGTGAGTGCAGGTGGCAATGTCACTGCCGCTTATCATATTGGCAACGGATCTTTGTTGTCAAATCTAACTGGTGCCAATGTAACAGGAACTGTGGCCAATGCTGCCTATGCTGTCACAGCAGGCTCAGCAGGCACTGCCAACACAGCACAATATGTCACAGCAAACGCACAGGCCAATATCACAAGTGTTGGCATCTTGACCAGTTTGAGTAGTAGTGGTAATATCACAGGTGCCAATATCAATGGCAACGGAAGTGGTTTGTCAAATATCACAGGTGCCAATGTCACAGGTCAAGTGGCCAATGCCTTGGTTGCTGGCACAGTTTACACTGCCGCACAACCCAACATCACTTCAGTTGGAACTCTAAGCACATTGAGTGTGAATGGAAACACACAATCTGGCAACTTGTTGACCGCAGGTGCTGTGAGTGCAGGTGGCAATGTCACTGCCGCTTATGTGATTGGCAATGGTAGTTTGTTAACCAACTTGACTGGTGCCAACGTAACAGGCACTGTGGCCAATGCCACATACGCTCTCAATGCCAACAACTCAACCTACGCTGGCACTGTGACCACAAACGCACAACCCAACATCACAAGTGTAGGCATCTTGAGCAGCCTCAGTGTGTCAGGCAATGTGCAGGGTGGTAACCTATTGACAGGTGGTTTGATATCCAGCACAGGAACCATAACAGGCTCCAGTCATCTGGGCGGTGTGGTATCAGTTACTGGCAATGTCACAGGTGGTAATGTCTTAACAGGTGGCCTAATCAGTGCAACTGGCACAATAACATCAGCCGCTACCATAACAGGTGGCAATATTGCAACAGGTGGCACAGTGTCAGCCACAGGCAATATTACAGGTGCCAATCTGACCATCACAACAGATGCTGTGATCAATGGCAACTTGACAGTGAATGGCAACACCACATTCATCAACAGCAACACAGTCACTATCAATGACAAATTTATCAATGTGGCCAACAATGCTGCCACAGCAGCCGCTGCCAATGGTGGTGGACTGGGCGTGGGTCCTGTGGGCTCTGAATATGCCACACTCACATACAATTCAACTGCCAATGCCTGGAATACCAGCATAGGCATCAGTGCCACAGGCAACATCGCAGGCACATACGTGATTGGCAATGGTTCAGCACTCACAAGTCTAACCGGAGCCAATGTCACAGGCACAGTGGCCAATGCCACCTATGCCTTAAATGCCAATAACTCAACATTTGCTGGCACAGTCACAACCAATGCACAACCAAATATCACCAGTGTCGGCACACTGACCTCATTGTCAGTGTCAGGCAACACCACCAGTGGTAACCTGCTTACAGGTGGCTTGATAAGTTCTACAGGAACCGTTACTGGTTCAAGTCATCTGGGTGGTGTAGTATCAGTAACTGGCAATATTACAGGTGCTTACATAATTGGCAACGGATCTTTGTTGTCAAATCTAACAGGAGCCAATGTCACAGGCACGGTGGCCAATGCCACCTATGCTCTCAATGCCAATAACTCAACCTTTGCCGGCACAGTCACAACCAATGCACAGCCCAACATCACTTCAGTTGGTATTCTAACCAGTTTAAGTGTGAGTGGCAACAGTGTGAATGGCAACTTGTTGTCCACAGGCATAATTAGTGCCGCAGGCACAGTGACTGGATCCAGCCTATTGGGCAGTGTGGTTTCGGCAACAGGCAATGTGACAGGTGGCAACCTGATCACAGGTGGCGTGATCTCGGCCACATCAACAATCACAAGTGCTGCCAATATCACAGGTGGCAACCTGTTGAGTGGTGGTGTGATTTCAGCCGCAGGCACAGTGACAGGAAGCAGTTTCTTGGGTGGTGTGGTATCAGCATCAGGCAACGTCACAGGCGGTAATTTCAACACAGCAGGTGCAGTATCAGCCGCAGGCAATGTAACAGGCACATACATCATAGGCAATGGTTCATTGCTGACCAACATCACAGGTGCCAACGTTAGTGGCACCGTGGCCAACGCTACCTATGCCCTCAACGCCAACAACTCCACATTCTCAGGCACTGTGACCACAAATGCACAGCCCAATATCACCTCAGTAGGTATATTGAGCAGTCTAAGCGTGAGTGGCAACACACAAGGCGGCAACCTGCTCACCGCAGGACAGGTCAGTGCCGCAGGTGCTGTTACAGGAGCAACCTTGATTGGCAGTGTGATCACTGCCACAGGCAACATCACAGGTGGCAACATAAGAACTGCTGGCCTGGTCAGTGCCACAGGCAATGTCACAGGCTCATACATCATTGGCAACGGTTCATTGTTGACCAGTCTAACAGGTGCCAACGTTACAGGACAAGTGGCCAATGCCTTGGTTGCTGGCACAGTTTACACTGCCGCCCAGCCCAATATTACAAGTGTAGGCACACTCACAAGTTTGACAGTGAGTGGCAATACCACAAGCGGCAATTTGATCACAACCGGTGTATTATCCACAAGTGGCAATATCACTGGTGGTAATCTTATTAGTCTTGGCATTGTCACAGCCACTGGTAACCTAATAGGTGCTGGCGTTGTGACCACAGGCACCAGCGGTAATATCAGCAATGTAAATTATGTCACTGCCAACTATTTTGTTGGTAATGGTTATTATCTAACAGGCATATCAGGCGGCAACAGCACATATTCAAACACCAATGTGAGTGCATTTTTAGCCAGTTTTGGTAGCAACACCATTTCAACTTCGGGCAATATCACAGCCGGTTACTTTGTGGGCAATGGATCACTGTTGACCAATATTACAGGTGCCAATGTCACAGGCACTGTGGCCAATGCCACTTATGCAACCTCAGCAGGCTCAGCCACAACTGCTGGCACAGTGACCTCAAATGCTCAAGCCAATATCACAAGTGTTGGAGTGTTGACAAGCCTAAGTGTAAGCGGAAACACACAATCAGGCAACTTGCTCACAGCAGGTGTGGTATCAGCCACAGGCAATATCTCTGGCAACTACTTTATTGGTAATGGATCGCAACTGACAGGCATCTCAGGAGGCGGCGGTTCGCCAGGTGGTTCCAACACACAGATTCAATACAACAATGCTTCAGCATTTGCTGGCAATGCCAATTTCACATTCAATCAAGCCACTGGCAATGTGAACCTTGGTAATCTAATCATTACCACCAGCAATGCCATCAACTTTGTCAACACAGTGGCACCATTTACAGGCATCCCAGCCAATGTCACAGCAATTTCAAACAGTCAAATTGTGATAGGCACAGGCTTCAACGGCAATACCAGTCTTACGAATATAAGTTTAAATGGTGCCAGAGGCGGCAAAGTGTTAATATACGACACTTACGCTGTGGCTGATTCAGGAGGACCCAGAATAGCAGGCCTGGCCGTGGCATCTATTCTAAGCCTTACAGGCAACATATCAAATACCAACTCATTCCTACGCGGTGTGGTTGGTGCTGCCATCATAGGTGGAGGCAGCAGTAATTATCAAGTTCAATATCCCAGTCTCAACTCTGTGCAAGGTGGCAGTATGTCACTGACTGTGGGTCAACCCAACACAGTGGTAGCCTATGGCAACACCAATGTGTATTCTGGTGTGGGCCTGGTAGCATCGACCACACTAAACAATGGTTCCACAGCAGGCAACCTGGTGACCCTTTTTAGTTCTACCAGTGTAACTGGTGTTGCCAACAATGTGGCAGGCCTGGTGTTGCAACTGCAAGGCAATCCAGGCGGTTCAAGCAATCCCATACCTACCAATGTGTATGGCATTTACATGAACAGTGCCACCAGTCAAGGCATATTTGGTCAGACTGCGGGCACAGGCACCAATACAGAACAGATGCGATCGGCCACCAACTATTATTTCTTGAGAAATGATGATGATCTTGCTCAGGTAAAACTGGGCAGTTTGAGACTGTTCAATGAATTCCAATATGATGGTGCCAATACTTCAGGCACTCTTGCAGTGGACAAAAATAATGGTCAGGTGCAAACGATATATTTGTCTGGTGCTATTACATCAGTCACATTCTCCAATTTTGTGACTTCAGCCAGTCAGACATATACTCCTGCTACCAAGTATCAAACTGACACAGTGACCTTGATCCTGCGGCAGGGTTCAACACCATACGCTGTGACCATGCCCACAGGCTCCGCCTACAAGTATGCGGCAGGTTCTACCACCGTGGGTGCCACTGCCAACGCTGTGACCATGATATCAATCACAGCCACTTATGATACAGTATCAGCAGCCAATCAATATCTCATTACCATATCACCGGAGTTCACATAATATGTTGGGATTAGGCCGAGCCAGTCAATACGCAGGATGGTGGAACCAGGGTGGAGCCATCAACATCAACATCCCTGTGGCCACTTCTGTAAGCCAAGCGGCTTATCAAACACCTGCTTTCTCTTGGCTCACAGGTGGCACATATCCCAACTATGGTAACTGGACTGTGCCATATTCAGGATCTGTGAATGTGAGTGGTTACAACAGTCTCACAGGTTACAACACACTGAGATGCACTCTGGCTTGGACCATGCAACTGCCCTGGCCCAGCGGACTGTCCACCAATACCTATTATGGTGGTCCAATCTACACCATGAACAACAATGGTGCTGTGTATGAATTTGGACCTCAGGTGCAGATCAATTCAGCAGGCAACTTGGTATTCAGTGCAGGATCTCTAAATGGATCAGGTGGTCCTGCTTTGTTTCCTCCTAATGGTTTGCCAGGTCCCTACACCAACTGGACCAGCACCTGGTTTACCGTGGTCTATTGTCAAGCAGAAACTTCGGCAGTGTATACCAATTGGACAGGCACAGGCTCAGGCAATACCTATTGTCGTTTGGCTGTGTATAATGCTCAAACAGGTGCATTGTTGTTGAAATCTGACCAACAACAGTCATCAGGATCCTGGACAAATATTACAGATTACATTGTGAATTCTGGCGGATCAATTGATCTCAACAACACTGGCAGTTATACAATGAATTGGCGACCTAATGCAGGTGGTAACACCACTATCAATACCTATGCACAAAACTGGATCAGTCTTGGCACCATGTGGGATCCGCTCACAGCCGCAGCCAGTGGTGATACCACATGGTTGACCACAAGACCCAACAACACCATTGGCACAGGCAAGGCCTGGGTCAATCATCAATGGACCAATTACGAAAATGTTTCAAATTCAAATTGGTATCTAACAGACACAGCAGGCGATCTTGTGACAGGCACAACCAACAATCGTCAGGCCACAATTGTGCCTGCAGGTAACACCACTGTGTTCAACAACGCTTATTCAACTTCTATTCCCAAGGACACATCATAATGCCAATGACCTACAACCTGGCCAATCAAATAGCCAATGCAACCTTAAGAAATCAATCATACACAAGCCCTGCTAATGTGTATGCGGCCCTGTATTCCGTAGCACCCACTGTGAGCACAAGTGGCACTGAACTCACAGGCAATGGATACTCACGAACAAGTGTGACATTTTCAAATCCTGCCAATGGTGCAGTCTCCAGCAATGTGGCCACAACCTTTGGTCCTGCCACAGGCAACAACTGGCCCACAGTGGTTGCATTCAGCATTGTGGATAGTTCAACAGCGGGCAACATCATGTATTACAAAGGTATCTCTGGTAGAAACATCAAGATCGGTGATTCATTCACCATTGATTCAGGCAATCTAACCATTGCCATCAGTTAAGGACTGATCATGACAACAAATATTGGTTCTGGTATCAACATCGGATCGGGAATTTACGTAGATCAAGGTGCAGTAATTTATATAACAAATTCTTTAAATAGTGTGGTAGGCAATGTGACCACATACACTTCTGGTGGAACCACATATCGTGTGCATACATTGACCAATGCCAGCACTGGGGCTCCTTATAATACATTCACGTTGAACATAGACAGCACTGGTTCAGGACCTATAGATGTTTTATTGGTCGGTGGTGGTGGCGGTGGTGGTTATAGCAATGGTGGTGGCGGTGGTGGCGGACAAGTGGTATCCACTACCATACCTAACCTTGCAGTAGATTATACCATTATTGTGGGCAATGGTGGCAGTGGTGGTCGTGGAAGTCATCCTCAAGGATATCCAGGAAATGCTACCAGCATAGCAGGAGAAAGAATTTCTACTGTCACAGCAATTGGTGGCGGAGCAGGTGGAACTTTAGGATCTGGTGGCGGTGCTGTAGCAGGATCTGATGGTGGTGGTGGTGGTGGTGCTCCTGGCAATAATGGGGCTGGAGCCGGTGTCAGCACTGTGGGTGGAGGCAATGGTGGAACTACCATAAGTGGCAACACAGGTGGCGGCGGCGGAGGCGGTGCTGTTTATTCGGGCAGCAATGGCTACACCGGTTTTGGTGGCGACGGTGGCGACGGTGCTGTATCCAGCATAACAGGCACTGCAACTTATTATGGAGGTGGTGGTGGTGGTGGATTTCCTGAAGCAGGTCCACCCTGGGATTATGTTGGCATCGGTGGTCAAGGTGGCGGTGGCGGAAGAGGAAATGGTTTTGGCGATTTAAATGGCACCAATGGACTTGGTGGTGGAGGTGCTGGCGGTGCTTATAATCTGTCGCCTTATGGCTATGATGGTGGTGATGGCGTGATTATAATCCGTTACCCAATATAACAAGGAAAAAACAAGTGGCTCAAATAAACTCAAGTTATCAAGAAGCAAGAATACCATTTGCCAAAATGACCTACACACCCGACGTGCCATCAACGGCTCTGGGTCCCAACGAATACAACGCAGGCATCAACGTGGAAGCAGATGTGCGTGGCATACGCTCAGTGGCCGGTGATCAAGAATTTTTATCAACCATCACTGGCACACCCACCTATGTGAGTTCGGGCTTTAGACGCAATGGCACATTCTGGTTCATAGTGGCCACCACAGAAGGTCATTGGTATGCCAGATCAGACACAGTGGCCTGGTATGAAATTACACCTGTGGGCGGAGTAGGCGTTTATGCACAAAATACCAACATCACAGAAGGTTGGTCAGGCACAGTGCCTTTCTTCAATGACGCACAAAATCCTCCCATGTTCTTGCCCGATGAAGCAGGTGCAATCTTGGTCAAATACAGCAACACCCTGCCTTTAAGTATCAGCACCATTGTGTATGTGAGTGCCACTGTGCAACAGATTCAGTTGAGCACCACACAAGCATCAGCACCTTATGTGGCCGGTGAAAAGATTATTCTTTCTGGATGTGGCAACTATTATAATGGCACATTCACAGTGGTATCCAGCACCACCTCCACCATCAACTACACAGCCTCACCTGCTGGTGGCCTGCTGAAAAATGGTGCAACTGTGACGCCATTGTATGCTTGGAACTACAACTCAAATTGGAAAAGTTATTATGCCAACTTCTTGCGTATCTATAACACACCCAACGTGGGTTCAATCCTGGTTGCTGGCAATTTAACAGCCACACAACTTGACGACACCATAGTAAATTATCCTGTCACAGTGCAATGGAGCCAGGCATTTGGTCTGAATCAAGCACCACAAAGTTGGACACCCACTGTGACCAACGTGGCCAACCAATTGGAGGTGCCGCTTCGTGGTTCATGTCTGGATGCTTTCCCATCCAATGGTCAATTCTTCCTGTGCAGTTACTGGGACACAGTTGTGTTTTCACCCTTGAACTATTCTACAACATCAGCACCTATCCTGGGTGTTAGACTGTATAATCAAGGTCGCGGCCTGCTGAGTAGCAACACCTGGGCCAACACAGACAAACTGGTGTATGGAATTGATGCCAGAGATGTCTGGGTGTTTGATGGCAATGACTTTACAGGTATTGGCAATCAGCGTGTGAAGAACTGGTTCTTTGATCAGTTGAATCCTCAATATTATGATCGTGTGTTTATGGAAACCAACACACAAAAAAATCAAATTGAAATCTACTATCCAGATAGTTCAGCCGTGGGTGGTGTGCCCAACAAGATGTTGGCCTATCGCTATGATCTTGACTGCTGGAACGCACCAAGAGATGTGACTTCGGCCACAATGGGTTGTGAATCACCCATCTATACCTTGACAGGCAATACTTGGACACCCAATTATGGCAGCCGAACCATTGTGTATGCACGTGGCGAAACCAACCAAAAACTGGTGCAAAAAGACATTGGTTATACATTTGTCGCCAGCAATGCCAATCCCACAGGTGCCATTGCGTCAACATTCCGCAGAGACAATATCAAACTGATCAAAGACTATTCAGGCAAACTCATGGTGCATCGCATCTTGCCCGAGGTTGTGAACATTGGTGCCACACCATTCACAGGCACAGATAACATACCAATTATACCTTCACCAGGCAATCTAACTGTCACAATAGAAGGATCAAACTCAGTGGGGTCAACACCCACTACCAAGACTCCTGTGACCATACCCGTTGATGCCAATGGGGCCAGCAATAGTCAAAATCCCTGGGCACAGATCAATCAAAATGCGTTCCGTGTGAACACAATCGAACTGTCAAATTCATCAACCACAGATGTGTGGATATGTTCAGCCACTACCTGGCAAATCACACAAGTTGAGGATGATCGCTAATGCAATTTCCAGTTCAAACAGGCAATGATGCGGCCGTAGCAGAAGCCCTAAACTATTTGTTGTCAGGTCCTGCAGGCCTGGGTCAGGACTTCAATGGCTATGAACAATGGACTCCTGGTTATCTAACAGGCAACTTTAGAATACCTTACACACAAATCAGTATCAATAGTGCTGCCACAGGTGTGAGTGGCGACAACTATGTGAGTGTGAATCCCACTGCGGCTGGTATCCTTGTGGGCATGACAGTGAGTGGTTATGGCATAACTCCAGGCACTACTGTGACCAGTATTGGTGCTCAAACTTCAGGTGGTGTGCGTGTGAATCTAAGTGCAGTGATCACAGCCGACATTGACAATGATCTAACATTCACACCAAATCCTGTTCCAAAATTGTATGTGGCACCTATTGCCTTGGGCACCAGCACACTGTTGGATCCATACACCTGGAAGTTTGAATTTGCCACACCCCAGGCTGCACCACCATTTGTGCCTGGCAACAACATCACAGTTAATGATGTTGTAGATGGACAACAAGGGGCCAAAGAATTCACATTGTCTGGCACTAAAGCAATATCGGCATCTATCACAACCTATAGTGGAATAATTCCAACAACATTAACTGGATCTGGAACCGGCCTTGAATTAGATATAACCTTGGCAGTATCTGGTGCTGTTGCTTATTCCTCAGCAAATACCACTATTGACATTGTTGAATCTGGCATGGGTTATCAGATTGGAGATACAGTTAAAGTATTAGGCACTGATTTGGGAGGATTTTCGCCTGCTAATGACCTAACATTGACAGTTTTGCATACCAGCAGTTCATATGATGGTTCATATGATCCTATTGGTGTGGCCACATGCACCACAACCTATGTTATTGCCAGAACCGCAGATCCTTACACGGTGCCTGGACCCGGCTCAGGTGGAACTGTCAAGTTATTTAACACCAGTGCTGTGCCCAAAGTCTATGCACTCAGCACTGATTGCAATGCCAAGATTGTTGTAAATGGCGGCAATGACCGTGTGTTCATATCTGCTCAACTCAACAACCGGATCAGTTATTTGGCCACAACCTCAAGTGATTTAAGTTATGCTGTGGCCATCAATAGATACATTGGCAGTCCCAACACTGATCCTGCCAATCCGGGTTATTTCTTTGAATTCGACAAATTGATTGCCAAACGAGTCTACACAGGCACAGGATTTACTGGACTCACAGGCACAGGAACCTTGCCCAACATAGAAACCATATTCACAAACTTTCCAGATCAAAATATCACACCAGCCTACTATTGGTATATCATGGACGTGAGTTTTCAAGTGACCAATGGCGGAGATCTACAGGTCACACAAAGTGAACTGGGTCTGAGAAGCATGAGCACTCAGACTGTGAAGCAATAAGCCAGTTAAAATGCAATACTAATAAGTATAGTATTATAGATTGGAATAGTATGGACTTTTTAGAATTGTTTAATGCAGTGGCTCGTGTGGCAAGACCTGTTCATGTCACACACAATCCTGTGCTTGATACCACAGAGAAGTTGTTGGACACAGGCCTGGATAGCCTGGATATATTGATGATATGCATATACATGTGCGAACTGTATGGCATCGACGAAGATGCAGGCAAAAACATGCCTGCCGCAACAGTAGAGGAAATTAGAGAATTTGTTATGGCCAATCACACACAACAACCTGAAAGTGTTGCTCAAGCAGTAGAGGCCATCCAATGAGAATTTTTCTTACTGATTATCGCACTGCCTGGACACCCAATGTGCAAATGATTGATGACATTCGTTATCCTCAAGCAGTGCATGTGTTTGAAGACACCTACAAACGAGTGTCGACCGGCATGGTATACCCACCACACCGGGTGGCAGAAAAGGTTCTGGATCCTGTGTTGTGCGAACGCCTTCGTGAATCAGATTGCCGCACTGCTTTTATCCTGGCCAGTGGCAACGCACACTTTGCTGGATTGAATCCCAGAAGTTATGACACCAGTCTCAGTTATACCTACAAGATTTTGCCATTCAGCCTCACACAAGTGTATGCAGGACGCATAGCACAGAGTCTGGGTGCTTGTGATCACATATCAACAGATGCATCAGCCTGTGCAAGCAGCCTCAAGGTCATGATGGATGTGCAGAATCTAATTGAACGATTTGATTTTGATCGAGTAATTGTGCTGTCAGTAGAAGATGGCGTGAGCAATTCAGTATTGGAATTCTTTGGTGAAGCCGGAGCCAGTCTATCACAACAACAAGAACAAGCAGGCATGTTGCCCAGTGCATTTGACCATCGTCACCAAGGATTTAGAGTGGCACAAGGATCAGTCATGGCTGTGTTTGAAAGCGAACACTATGCAGAATCACAAGGTCATGCTCCACGAGCACAACTGTTGAGTGCCTATTCAGGTGCTGAAAATTGTAGCAATGCCATTGGACAACGCACAGATGGTGAAGGCTTTGCCAATGTGATTCGCATGACCATGGCAGGTGCTGGATTGAGACCTGATCAAATTGATGTGGTCAAAACACATGGCACCGGCACTGTGAGCAACAACCAGGCCGAAAGGTCAGCATTAGAACGCACACTGGAAGGCTTTGTGGCCACCAGTTTCAAGCCCACAATTGGACACACCATGGGTGTGAGTGGCCTGTTGGAAACATGTCTCTTGTTGGATTCTGTCCGCACAGGCATCATACCCAAAATACCAAATAGGACAGAACATGATGATGTATTTTTATCGCAAGATCGAGAGTTTGGGCGGGGTCGCATTCTTAGCCTGGCTGCTGGCATGGGCAATATTTACAGTGCCGCAATCTTTACTACGGAGGTTGCGTGATGTTGGTTGACAGCAAAAAAGAAAAATTAGAGCCCATTGACATTATCAAAACTGCCTTGGAAGAAACCAAAAGTCAATACAATGTGCAACAGGGTGTGGCTGCTATCTTGGCCGAAGCACACACGCCCAACACCATGGTCATTAGAGAAGGCAACACCTTGTTTATGGTCAACTATGATCCTCAAGACAAGTCACGTGGCATGTTTCGTGCCTTGAACGCAGACACTGCTCGAAACTATCTTGACAACAGTAGAGAGTTTATCAAGGCCATGGGCATGGCAGGATTTCGAGTTCTTGTGGTGCAATTTCAAGACCCCACAATCATGAACATATTCAAGTTCATCTATCGTGATCCTCCTTTCACAGGCATGGGTTATAGTGTGCAACATGACAAGGCCAAAGACCTATATCAGGTCACAATCAACATGGGCAACACACGCCAATCTGGTGGACCAGTTGTGCCTGAAGGAGTTGAATTATGAGTGCAGTAGTAGATGCAGTGACCAGTGTGGTCAGTGATGTGGTAGACACAGTGGGTTCTGTGGTCAGTGATGTAGTTGATACCGCCACTCACATTGTGGAACAAGCCGGCAACGTGGTTGAAAAAACTGTTCAGGCTGCTGTGGATGATCCCATAGGCACCATTGCCAAAGTGGCAGCAGTGGCCACAGGCAATGCCGAACTTTTGCCTTATATCACAGCAGGTGATGTGATTGCACATGGTGGTTCAATCGAACAAGCCATCATAGCCGGCGGCACAACTGCTGTGGTTCAAGGTGCTGTAAACTATGCCACCACACCTGCTGAATACACAGGCCCTGGCATTGGTGAAGGTGCCTATGGCCCAACACCACCGCCCGCACCTCCTGTTGTGGTGCCACCTGCTCCTGAAGCACCGCCTCCTGAAGCACCGCCTCCTGCTGATCAAGCACCTGTTGTGGCCAAAGATGTGACCCCTGCTCCTGTGGCACCTGCCAATAATCCACCTGTGCAAGACATGGGCGAAATCACTGTCACAGCACCCAGACCAGAACCTGTTGTGCCACCTGCTGATGTGGTGCCTGCTGTGACCACACCCGCACCAGTCACACCCAGTGTGCCAGATACCACTCCAGACAATATCGATGCTGGTGGTGGACAAAACTTTGGCGAAGTGCCTGTTTCGGATGCTGTGCCAACCACAGTAAATCCCAACCCTACGCCTGACATGAGTCTGCCAGATGCCCTGGTAGACACAGCCAAGGCCATTGGTAGCAATTTGAGTGCGGCTGACCTGGCCAAGTTGGCCATAGGTTGGACCATTGTGAATGGTGTGCTTACACCTCCTGCTGCCGCCCGAGGCCATGCTTATGGCCCTATTGATCCAACCACCTGGGGCACTGTGGGACAAGTAAATCCCACAGCACTAAATCCCGGCTTCATGGTCACACCACCGCGATTCTACAACAATCCTTCGCCTGTGGCCTCACAATACTATTGGGGACAACATCCCTATCAGTCTGGTGCCGCATTTGACCCTGCCCTGTATAATGCAGTGCCTTCAGCACCAGTAACCCCATTTGGACTGCAACAGATGTATGATCCTGCCACACAGACTGTGAACAATCTTGTGCAGGGTGTGCATCAGGCTTCGGCCGTTGCCCCATACAATGTGCCACAAGCACCCAGGGTTTAACACCTAAACAGACCAGAAACAATGAATACGCTAAATATTAGATCACGAGGAGAAACGCAATGAGTTTTGGAAAAGGCGGCGGAACAACAATACAAACACCGGAGATGACTCCAGAACAACGAGCACAAGTTCAGGCTCAAAATGAATTCTTTACAGGAACCATTGCTCCCACATATAGAGGTGCTGTTCAAGGTGCAACAGAACTTTACAACGCAGGTTCGCCTGGCGTGACCAATGCCGCACAGAATCTTGCAGGCACAGCAGGTCAAGTTCAACAAACAGCAGGCTCAGTTGGTGAATCAGCCTTACGCACAGGCGTGAATGGTCTTGAAAGTCTTTTCTCACCAGACTACGCACAACAACAATTAAATGCCGCAATGGCACCTGCTGAAGCACAGTATCAGCAGAATCTGGCTGGCCAACAGGCACAATTTGGTGGCACAGGCAATTTGGGTTCAGCACGTCAAGCACTTGCTGGACAACAACTTGCTGGACAAACACAGGCCTCACAGGCTGCCACTGCTGCCAATATCTTGCGAGACATATCATCACAACGTGCCGCAGTTGGATCAAACTTGGCTGCAATTGGTCAAGGTGGTCTGGGTCAAGCCCTGGGTGCTGCCGGACAAGGCATCACAGCGGCCATGGCTCCACAAGACCTTTACAACAAATACGCTTCAGTGATATTTGGAACACCACAAAGTTCTTACTCATTGGGACCAACAGGAACCAACACCACAAGTAGCAACTACAATTATGGTGCAGGATTTAAAATAGGATAAAACATGGCAGATTATCAAATGGGTGGTTATATCGAAGGTGAAACGCCAGAAGAATATCAACGCCGCCAGGAAGAAGAGCGTCGTCGACAAGAAGCACTCAATACACCTGTCAAGGAAACTATTGTAACCAATCCAGATGGCACACAAGAAGTCACAGTGAAAGGCACACGCGAAGCATTGAGCCCAGCCAATCCCAACACACCTACCTTGGTTCGTCCAGGCGAGGCTGCTCCTGTTGCTCCTGATCAGTATGCGGCCGAAACAGAAAGATTACAAAGACAAGCACAAATTGCACAAGGCACACCAGTAGGTGCTGAACCTGCGGCACCCACACGTTCCGTCAGTTCAGTGCCAGCAGTGCCCAACATTGGCCAATTGCCACAATTTGGTCAAGGTGTGCAAACAGCCAGTATCAATCCTGATGCAGGATTCCAACGCATGTTGCAGGTGGAGTCTGGCAATCAAAATTACACACCACAAGGCACACCTGTCACAAGTCCCAAAGGTGCTATGTTTGCCGCACAGGTCATGCCTACCACAGCACAAAACCCAGGTTATGGAGTTCGTCCTGCACAAGCACAAACACCTGAAGAATACAATCGCGTGGGTGCTGACTACTATCAGGCCATGCTGAAGAAATACAATGGCAATGAAGACATGGCACGTGCTGCCTACAATGCAGGACCAGGACGTGTGGATCAAGCCATTGCACAAGGACAAAAACTGGGCATAGATCCAGTGTCCTTGTTGCCTCGAGAAACACAAGACTACATCAAGAAAACAGCCGCACCTCAAGCAGAACCAGGCGTGCAAGTGGCCAGCACAGAACCAAGTGCAGGTGTTGCTGAAGCCGCACGAATTAGAGAAAACAACTACAAGGTTGCCTACGAACAAGGCCAAGACCAAGGCAGTTTTGACAATCGTTTCACTGCTGCCTCAAAGGATCCACGCAAGTTATTGGATCTGCACAATGATCAAACCCTTACTGCCGAACAAAGACAATTGGCAGGCAAACAAGCACAACAACTGTTGAATCAACAGATGGGTGAAGTCAAAGGCAAACAAGAATTGGCCGGCATGAATGAAAATGACATTGCTCGCTTGCTCAAAACCAAAAGCGAAGAAGGTTCATTTGCCAAACTCTTGTTGTTGGGATTTGTTAGTCCCACCCTGGCACTCAAAGAAGCCAACAAACTGGGCCTCAATGATCAATGGGTCAGTAGCAACGTGGGTGGCGAACCTGTGTTGTTTAAAACACGCGATGGCGTTCCAATCGAAGGAGTGAGTGGCAAAACTGGTGCTCCATTGAGTTCCAAAGAATTGGTCAGTGCAGCCGCACAAATAACTGCACTCAAAGGTGCCAATGCAGGTGGACAAGTTTATCGTGATCCTGCAACTGGTCAAACACTGACCAAAGTAGACACACAGCAAGGTCCAATTTATTTTGACAAGGCTCAACAGCGTGTAATTCCCAAAGGCGAACCAATTCCCCTAACTGCTGGCAGTGACATCAGCACACAACTGCAAATGTCACAAATGAAACGTCAACAGGCGTTTGTTGGACAAACTGCTGCCGCAAGAATACAATCATTCAAAGAAGTCAACAACGAGCGGGCTCTTGCTGGTATGGCTCCACTCACACCTGACCAAATGGGTCTCAATCCCAATGGTGAATTGATTGGACAAGCACAACCCACAGTGCCTGGCCTGGCTCAACCTGCTGCCACTGGTGCACCTGCTGTTCCTGCTGTTCCTGCTGTTCCTGCCGCTGGTGGCGTTGCATCTGCTGCCGCACCTGCTGTGGCCCCTGCTGTGCCTGGCACAGCCGCAACTGGTCAGGCTCCATTGCCTGTGGCAGGTGGTGCAAAAACTCCTGCACAAATGCAAGCCGAAAGATTGGCAGCCGCCGCAGGATCCAAAACTGAAGCAACCAAAACTGCTGAAAATTTAGTAGCAGACCGCGAAGCCCTGCCTAAAATTGAAAGCAGTGCAGAAAACACTCTACGCACACTCAATGATGTGTTGTATGAAACAGATGCCAAAGGCAACATCAAAATGGATCGCAATGGTCGTCCCAAACCCAATCCTGGATTTGAAACCAATGTGGGTGTGCCTGGCATAACTGGTATCCTGCAGTTGCCCGGAACTGCCGCAAGAGATTGGCAAGCCAAATACAAACAACTGCAAGGACAACAATTTCTTGAAGCATTCAACAGTCTGCGTGGTGGCGGTTCAATTACCGAAGTTGAAGGCACCAAAGCGGAACAAGCCATTGCTGCCTTGCGTGATCCTGGTATTTCGGAAGTTGAATTTAAACGCAATGCCACCATCCTGGAAGACACAATCAAACGTGGTGTTGATCGTGCCAGAGCCAAGGTTGGACAAAAGCCCAAGTATGATACAGGTGCCCAGCCTGCAGATGTCAAATCCACAGGCGGCCCTGTCACAGGAGCAACCAGCACAGTGGATGGCGTGACTTATGTTTACGATGGCAAGGGCTGGAAGAAACAATGAGTGATGAATACGTCAAGGATCCAGAACTCTTACAACAATTAAATAGTTCTGTTGCGGCCACTGCTCCTCAAACCAAGTCTGAAGAATATGTGTCAGATCCTGCTTTGTTACAAAAATTAAATGCGGCCACACCTTTAACTGCTCCGGCCAACACAGAAGTCTCATCAGACTATGAAGACACAGTGATACCTGCCATGGGTGCAAGAATCCCTGGCCCCACTGGTCTTGGCCCAATTGCTTCTGGTGCTGTGAGTCCTTTTGTGGATGCTGCCAAAGGAGCCATACAAGGATACAAGACAAATCCTGTGGGTGCTGTGGCAGACACACTGTTGGTATCTCATGGTTTACCTCCTGTTGTGGGTGGCATCAACACCTTGCAATCGGCCAATGAAGCAAGACAAAAAATTGCACAAAGCGTGAGCCAGGGTGTGCCATTGCCCAGTGGACGCACAACTACCATGGAACCTTATTGGGGAGTGCGTGATGCTCTTAGAGATGCTGGTCGTGGAGATCTTTATCAAGGCATGGCGGATGCTTGGAAAGCAGGCAAAAATGATGCTGTGATAAAATATCTAAATGAGCATCCTGAAATTCAGACCATGGCCAAGAAAGATCCTAATCTTGCAGCCAAACTTGCTGTCTATTCTGAATCTGCTCCTGGACTGTTCACACGTGCCGGAAGAATTGCCGCACCTATCCTGCGTGGTGTAAGTAAAGTGGCTGCACCTGTGGGTGCCGCACTGGAAGCAGGACAAGGCGTTCAACAAGCACAGCAAGGTGACTATACCGGAGCCACTCTAAGTGGTTTAGGTGCCGCAAGTATGTTCAACCCTGTGGGCATGTTGGCACAACCTGGCTTGGGCATGATGCAATCAGCCAACCAAAACTTCCAACAGCAACCTCGCTATCAACAGCGTCAAAGTGTTGATGCAAGTTTGGGTGGCCAAGCACCAGGCATGTTTGGTGGTGACTTTCCGCAACAAGACAATGAACGAGCAATTCAAATGGCTGTGAGACTCAAGGCCGCCAAGAAAGTATTAGGACAACCATGAACCCATTAGATCAACTACACGAAGAACTCACAAGAACCTACAGTTCGGTATTTGTGGCCTATCACAGAGCACACATTGCACACATCAATATCCGTTCAAGAACCTTTTATTCAGATCACAAACTGCTACAAAAGATTTATGAATTCCTACAAGACACAGTGGACACAGTGGGTGAAAAGATACAGTCATGTGGCCTGGGCGGAGTGCCTGTGAGTCTTGGCGAAACTATCAGTTTGAGCGACGTAGAAGATCAAGATGTAGATGGCGACAGTGAAGAACTTTTAATGACAGTTTGGGAAAACCTAAACACGCTAATTGATGTGTATCATGATCTGGCTGACGCTGCCAGAGAAGTCAACTATCCTGATGTGGACAACATGGCAGCCGATCACATTGGCACCATTGCCACCTTTGCCTGGAAGATCGAAGCCACCTTGGATCTTGAAGGTCGTCACACACGCAGAGCACCCATTTAAGGTTAACTGGCCCAGAACACTATCAAGAACCCAGTGATTTTGCCAGTTTCTAACTGGGGTTCAACGAATTGGCAGGCGTGGCTTGTGTCGTGTTCAACCGTTTTTAAATTGCTGGGCTTTATGTTCAATGTTGGTCCATATAATTTTGATCTGTTGTTCATTCATCCGTGGACCAAATACAATTTGATCAATAATAGATTCTATTATTGCTTTTGCATGTGATTCTGCATCATCTATTTCGTTTTTTAATAAATCTGTTTTCATTATAATCCCAATCTTTTGTAAGCATATGACCCACGCACATCGTAGCCTAACTTGCGATGTATTTCCAAAAAACCCTCTTGATCACGCCGCATGGTGGTTGAACATACCACAGGCACACCACATGCTTGTGCCCAAGTCTCCCAAAGCACAATCATGCCTGTAACCAGCCGTAAACGTTGACGAACAGGCAGACTCAAGTCCACATGTGCCATTTTTGCACAAATCATCTCATCATCAGACCACGGGGCACGTTCGCCACGGATAGCCCAGGTATAAGCGAGGATACGGTCAGTATCATGTTCTTTAGCGACTTTTAACAGTTCGGTTCGACTATTGTAAAATTGTTGCACTGTGGCCAAGGTCAAGTTCCTGGCATAGGCCACAGGATCTGGTTGAAAGATTTGATCTATCTCTTGTTCAAAGTGTTGTTCAGCCATTCGCACCATGTGCGGCACATCTGTGCCTGCGGTTGATTCCCAAGTCCAGTTCATAACTAATCCTTTCTCGTGCTTTACTTATATATAAATAAGTCAAGGAGAATACTTATGGGAAGACCCCGAATACCACTAACACCTGTGTATGACATATCAATCAACTGGGAATACTATCAACGTCATCAAGTGCCGGATGCCAATCATTTGGGATGCACACACTGGGACGCAGGACAACACAAACAGGGCTATGGCATGACACATGCTGTGCGTCACGCAGACAATGCGGCCATCATGGTTACTACGCATAGAGTAGCGGCCAGACTTAAATATCAACGAGCAATCTCCAGCCGGGAAATGGTGTTGCACTCCTGCTCCAACATGGCCTGTATGAATCCTGATCACCTGTTTATTGGCGACAGATATGACATGCAGACCATTATGTTTCGGAACAAGCGACATCGCCATGGTGTGCCACCACGCAAGCCCACAGTGGAGGATATTGTGGCCACATATGCCACCGAGGAATTGGAACGCATAGTTCACATGAGATTTACCGAAGTTGCCCGGCACCTGGATATCACAGTGAACCGAGCCAAGTATATCAAAACAGCCAGTCACAGAGAACTGGTCAAAAGACAGCCATAAAAAAGCCCCGACCCGGGGGCTTTTTTACGATCAAGGATGACAGCAGTGTGGGACTCAATAACAGGAATGATGTAAACAATACACCAAGTTTTATAGGAGCCCCCAAAATGTCATTTCCGTGGAGCGGTCTGTGAGTCTCAGACTGCGTTTAATCATATCTCTATGATCCACACTGCTGTCTATAATATTTATGCAAGTGAAAAAAATCCCCACATTTCTGCAGGGATTTGGAAAGTGCTTTTATTATTGTTTGGTTTCAGCACTCAATACTTATCTACCAAAAGATTAGGAAAAAAGCATAATTCTGTTATACTTGCTAAATACTCCACAGGAAGTTAAAGTAAACAATGATATCCAATTTATCAGCAGAAAAAAACTATTCACGTGATCAGCAGGAAGTTCGTCAAAACTGGCGTATTTCAGACTGGGCTCGCAGGCATGGTTTATCATTGTCCAAAATACAACATCATCCCAACATCAGCAATGTGGCACTGCTACTGGAATTTGATGAGCACAGCATTTGGTTCTCCCCCAAGGATACTGAGATCTGGACTCATTGCTGGCAGTGGTGCTACCGATATGAACACGAACTTTCACTATATCACAGACGCAAATTATTATCAATCATAGACGGCATAGAATTCAGGCAACAAAGATTACGACACATTCAGGCAAGACAACAAAAAAAACTGGCCGCAGTATAAACGAGTTGGAAAATGGGAGTAATAATGAGGCTAAAGGCTCCCGCCAGCCAAGTTCAACTTACGGACTTGGAACCACTGGAGTGCCGTAGAGTCCCCAGCAATGGGCCAGAGTATGCTATAGTCAAAGATCTCTGGGGTAACGCTCTGTAAGTCAATCCTTGCCCGTGAGGGACGACAGGTCAAAGTATTTTTAGAGAGAATATTTTGACCTGGCGTGAACAAGAGGTTGTAGGAAAGGTTCGATGTAGGCATGTTTTTTTTGAACACCCTACATTTAGCCGTCCTATGGCTTCTTGGTCATGAGTTATAAACTTTATTTCTGAAATAGGCAACATTGAATGTCGCAAGACATTCAATAGATCTCGCAAGAGATCTTGAAATCTCATACAATAACACAAAGGAAACACAATGCCACTCACACGTGAACAACTGATAACCATGGAAAATCTCACAGGACGTCAATACTATCTCAATGGGCGTGCAAGACCCATTGATCGTCCAAGACCCTGGGCTGAATCTCAACGCCTGGACATCGAATCTCACACTCGTGATTTGAGATCACGTGAGGTTCTGGGCAGTGGCATACGCAGTGTTCGATTACAACAACTGTTACGGGAAATTTCAGTATGAATGACGAATATATCTTGATAGACCGCCGTGAACAACCAGGTAAAAATGGTGTCACAATGTGGCGATTGACATTTCAGTGTGTGGGTGACAATGAGATTGTGGAAATGACAGTGGATCCCACTTACAGAAACTTTCGAAAGCAAGGTTGGGATCATGTGGTGCGTCATGCATGCCCTTGGGGTGTTTATCGCGGACTCACGAGAACCGCAAGGCAAACCGCTTCGGGTGTGACAGTGGTGTCAGCCGACAGCCTGGCTTCGATCACACATCGCTGTGAGAGTCACGAACAGGCCCTGGAGTTGGCACAGGCTTCGTTGAATCACAACTCTCCTGCGGAGCGGCTGGCCTCTCTGTTTGAATAACACGCTGAGCCAACCAGGCACGTGTGGTCCGATCCAGTTCATAAGGTTCCTGCCGCTCACGCCAGGCACCACGTGACCAACGCCAGGTCGTTCTTGCTGTCATGATTACCCTACAACTCGTGGTTGATCACCCACAAAGATCTGATACTGATCATCACGCGGTGTGATACCGGTTGTGGTGTCCAATTCAATCAGTTCCACACCACAGTGCTCAACATGCAAGGTTGCAGGATAGTGATAGATCAAGATTTGGTTCACCACAGGAGCCAGGAGATCTCTACGAATGTCATCAGCGGCAATGCGTAGCACATACACCGGAGCCCAGGTCTTGGTTCTGTCTCTATATTCCTGATCACATGTGACCGCGGCACCGGTCAGCACAATGTGTGTGCGACCCCGCATGGCCATTGTGTTGATGTCATATACAACTGAACCGGACACCTCAATTGTTCGGCTGTGTTCGAATTCAGAATACTCTTCGGGACTCAAGGCATGATAGTAATACTTTAGTTTGGGTGTCTTCATGGTAATACTTATTGCTACCCAAAAACCCTACAGTCAAAAGTAATACTTTGGCATTACATTGACCGCTAATTCACATGATGCTATACTATAGACTTACAAACAAACGCTTCAAGGAGCATGAGATGGCAAAAATCAAGTCTGGCACTTTTATTCCATTGGCACAAACAAGTCAAGTCCTGTGTCCTAATATCAAAGAGGCATACAAAATCCAAGCCAATAATGATTGGTTCCAAAGAACTTTTGGCATGTTGAAAGATGGTGGTCATGCTGTAAGTCCAGATGGCTCCTATCAAACATTGACCAAAGATGAATCACGCAACGGTTGGATTGTTGCATAAACGCAACACACGGGTTGACCCCAAAATCACATTTTGTTATACTATAGACTTACTAACAAACGCAAGGAGCGTGAGATGACAACTTTTAAGATTACCGTGCCTTATACCTATATGGTTAGTGGTGAGTATGAACATTTGGTTGATGAAGATCAAGTGTTGGATCATTTTGAAGTTGATAGCCTGGAGCAGATAGATCCTGCGGCTTTGGAAGAGTATCTGCGTGAGGAAGCAGATGATCAAGCAGGATGGGAGATTACAGATGACCAGGTGTGTGAATTGGTGCGTGAGCAAAAAGGTCTTGAAACACAACCAGACGATATCACTATTGAAACTGAAGAACAAGAGGCCGCAGAATGACCGCAAATAAACTACAATCCCTTATGGACCGTGCTTGGCGGTTGGCAGTAGCAGATTTTGACTACGATGAAGACAACTTGGCAAGTTATCAGCAACAAGATCTCAACGCTCGCCAGGATCGTTATTTTCAAGAACTTGGCGGTGATTTAGAAGAATACCGCGAAAAATGTTATTAAAAGAGGCCGCAGAATGAAATACACTATTTTTGGTCAATATCACAAGCGTATAGAGACTGTGAAATTTAGCACACTGAAAGAACTTGCCCAGTATCTCAACCAGGAGTATACGGTTGAAGACCTATGTTGCGTAGAAGACGCAGATGGGTTTGGATACAATGCTGTTGATTTGGTAGAACAAGAATTGGAGGCCGCAGAATGAAACACATTACTATTGGTGAGTTCCTGGATCATGTAAATGACCTGGCTTACGACAATCCAGATTTGCTGAATATGTCATTGGATGGATTGTATGTTTATCTAAAAGGCTATGATGCTGAACCTATTGAAATTTCTACTAACGAACTGGAGGCCGCAGAATGATCTAAACCCCAGTGGCTGCTTGCAAGTTAGTCTGGAAGGTTTGAGCCCGGAATCCGCCGGGCTTTTTTGTGGCCGCATAAATATCCGTATGACAACGGAAACAAAAACAAAAAAAACAATGCCTGCAAACCGGCAGCGGGCACCCTCACGCGGTGGCGCAAGACCAGGAGGCGGCCGCCCCAAAGGTTCTACCACCAAGATCAAGATTGAAGACCTCATGGCACAGATTGAATTGCAGTCAGGAGAGAGTTATGATCAGTTGCTGGCCAAGAACTATGTGCTGGCCATTCACAGAGAAGACTGGGGTGGCGTTAGAGACTACGACAAAGCCTTCATGAACAAGATGATTGCTGATCGCTCTGAGGTCACTGTGCTGGAATCTGAAGATGTGATTGCCACCAAGCAGGCTGCCTTTGCCGCTGCCATAGCGCAAATCACCGGTATTGCCAGTAAAGACTAAATAACATAGAGGACAAACACAATGCCATTAGACAAATCAAAATCGCCTAAAGCGTTCCAAAAGAACATCCGGACTGAAGTTGCCGCGGGCAAACCAGTAAAACAAGCAGTGGCCATTGCCTATGCTGTGGCAGGTAAGAAAAAGAAAACAGGCGAGAAGATTTCTGCCACAATGAAAAAAGACTCAATGTCTAAAGGAAAAATGTAATGAAAAATCGTTCTACACAATCAGATACCAACATGAACTTTGATGGCATGGAGCGTATGGCTCCCTCCAAGAGTTCTAAATACCAGACCAACACATGGTCAGGTCACATGAATGATGGTCGTGAAGTCAACATGGGTCGTGGTCCTACCAAGGGCAACATGGGCTGTGGCCGGCCAGGCAAGCCCGGTGCAATGGCCAGTGTGACCAAAGACTCATTCCGTGCCGCACCAACTGATGCATTGCCTTCCAGCATGAAGATCAAAAACCCAGACTACATCAATGGTGGTGCACAGGTTCGCACACCTGGTGGCACAAGGTCATGGGATCCCAAAGCCGGACAGAACTATGCAGGCAACCCAGACCGGATCCGCATGGGACAAAGCGGTGGTGGTAGTTTCAATCGTGAAACAGCAGGCAAGACACCCTCAACCAGTCGTGGCGAAACCAACTTCAACTATGGCCCCAAGAGCCAATATTAAGGACGAGACTGTGAACACACCATTTCAAATTCAAGGAACCAACTGGGCAATAGATGCGTCAGATGATTCAGCCTTGTATCAATTAGAGATAGGCAATGCTGATGTTCCCAACGCACTGTTGGTCAGCATTCCTGTTGCAACATCAAACACAGTGGTAGCAGTGCATGCCAGTTTCAATGAGTTTGATAGTGATGCAGTGATTCCTGTGAATGGCACACCAGGTCGTGGAGCCATTGTGATTCCAGGAGCACCCACATTGTTCACTCTCAACACCATGGGTGCCGCTGATGGCAACCTGTATGTGAGCGTGGCAACCACAGCCAACGTCACTGTGTATCTAACAGGCGTGATCGTTTAAGGAAAACAAAATGGCAAGAATATCAACAAAGAATCCAGAAGCCCGTGAAATCAATGTCAAGCGTGGCCCAACAACTGGCAACCAATCAACAGGCTCCAAGCGAGCAGACTTCATGGCTGAAAAGTCACGCACTGGTTCAGAGAAGTCAGAACTGGCCACGATGATCACAGACGCTGTGGCAGCCCGCGGCCGAGGAATGGAACCATTCCACCTACCAGCAGTGGAAGGCCTACATACCAGGACCAATGTGGGTCGTGGACCTACTCGAGGCAACGCAGGCCGACAAAAGTCTGCAGGTGCTCGTCGTGGTGCGTTAGGTGCCACAAGCGGTTATTAAAACCCCCACAGTCTTGACACTGGGTTGAGACTGTTTTTTTGTATAGTTTAGAAAGGCTTAGACAATGAACAAGAACCAACCTCCTGGCGACAACGCCAACATCTGGGATGATGTCCCAAAAGAAACCCCCAAAAAGAAAACCACCAAAGCAGAAGTTACACTGCCTGCTGGCACCACAAAAGAACAGGCACGCGATTTCTTAGAATCCAATCCTGGTCATGAGTCAGTGTCAGTAGCACGCCCTGCTGCCACGGCCACTCCCACCACTGCGTCACCCGAATACGACATAGAAGGTTTGATGACAGACTTTCCCACTGCCACTGACCTTGAACGCTTTGTGTTTGACGAAACAGGTGTGGTGCTGAGTCTAAAAGGTCGTGCCAACAAACTCAAATACCAAGTGGCCATGGATGTGCTCAACGGTGAGCCAGTGGATCCCAAGTTTGTGGGCGAGGGCAATCCTTACCTGGACCGTGCTGACCTTGTGCCAGAAGAGCCCATGAAGGCTTTGCCACCGCGTGATCCAGAGATTCCGCACCGTGATGAGATTCAGAACGAATTCTTCACTGCGTTTGTGCCACATTCTGATCCAGACTATCATGCCCGCGGGGTCAAGATGCACTGCACATTCCGCAAATACAAGAATGGTTGCATCACCTATGAAGTGCTGGGACCAATTGAACCCAAGCCCTACGGTGAAAAGATTGACAAGTTTGGCCGCATGAGACCTGAAATCATCAAGTGGACCGATCCACGCACAGGCGAACAGATTGTGCAACGCGAAGATGGCTCAATGACACCTGTGGGTCGCAGACTCAAGGCCATGATGCAGACACTCAAATACAACGACTCCAATCAATGGCTCAAATACATTGACCGTGACTTTGTGAGCCTGGATCAACGTGCCGCTGCCAACCCCTGGGACTTGCAGTCGTGAGCCAAGAACTAAGAGACGCCACCATACATGCCGCAGTAGAACAACGGCGTGCAAGAGATGTCAAGATCATGCAAGGCATCAATGCGGCACACCGTGAGGCCTTTGTGGTTCGCTTGCCTGGACAGATTGAACACTCAATGCGACTGATTGCTGAAAGATTGATTGCCTGCCTGGCCAAGCCGGAAGGCTGCCACCTGGACCAACCAGACACCTGGCCTGCCTCTGCTGATGACATTCACAGTCTCACACAGGCTCTATGGCAACTGGAGCAACTGCGTGAACACTGGCCCATTCCTGAGGCCCTATAATGCTGGATCCAGGCGTGTTGATGCGCAGGGCCATCCGGTATGTGTGTGAACAAAACAACCTCAAGCCTGACAGTCTCTCCCAGTTTGATCATGCTACACAAGAACACTTTAGAGATCTTGCTATCGAAGTGGCGGATCACATGCGGCACAATCAATTGGAATACTTCAGACCATTTGATCACCAGCGTGAGTTCTTTCAGACCCAGAGTGATCGTAGAGGTATCCTGGCAGCCAACCGAATTGGCAAAACAGTTTCAACCTGCTATGAAACTGCCATGCATCTAACTGGTCGCTATCCTGACTGGTGGGTGGGCAAACGCTACAACAAACCAATAACTGTGATGGTTGCTGGTGAAGGTTGGAGTCAAGTTGCCCTGGTGCTACAGAATGAACTGTTGGGTGCTCCAGACATCAAACAGAGTGATTCATTAGGCACAGGAGCCATACCGCGTGACTGCATCATTAGAGACACCATGCGGTCGGATGGGGCCAACTGTATTGGTGTTGAGATACGTCACTCCTCGGGAGGCAAGAGTTATTTGCTGTTTGCTAACTACACACAAGAGGTGCGACAACTGCAGGGTTTCAAATTGGACCTGGCTGTGTTTGATGAGCAGCCACCAGATGATTTCTTTTCAGAAATTGTCACACGCACTGCTACCACACAGGGCATGATCCTGTGCAGTTTCACACCGCTAAAAGGATTGAATGGCCTGGTATCAAAATTCTGGAATCGTGAACAGGGTTACGATTACATTCGTGTGTCTTGGGACGATGTGCCTGAGTATGATCTTTGGCACGAACCCTTTCTCTTGGCACACACGCGACAGCAATTGGAACGTGATTACCTGCCGCACGAGCGAGAGGCTCGCATGCAAGGCCGTCCAATCATGGGCAAGGGTGCGGTGTTTCAGATCCGATCCTGGCCTGTCTATACCACGGGCGACTATGACTTCAGCCGCATGCCTCAAATACAGAGAGTCATTGCTCTGGACCTGGGCCTTGTGAATGACAAAACTGTGATCAG
>Ga0209084_1000528_pt1 | contig 36121 bp, 38 predicted proteins | sample C_130820_MF_Meta_FD_187309 | JGI IMG/M metagenome (GOLD analysis project Ga0209084, IMG submission 187309) | Freshwater microbial communities from Lake Croche, Canada to study carbon cycling - C_130820_MF_MetaG (SPAdes) (version 2) | ecosystem: Environmental > Aquatic > Freshwater > Lake... | reverse complement strand
CCCTTGGTGATCGACGTGAACAAGACCCCGCTGACGGCGCAGGACGGCAAGCCCTACGCTGGCTGCTACGTCAACGCCAGCGTCGAGCTGTGGGTGCAGGACAACAACTACGGCAAGCGCATCAACGCCACGCTGATGGGCGTGCAGTTCGCCAAGGACGGCGAGAGCTTTGCAGGCGGCGGTGTGGCCGACTCCGATGACTTTGACGACTTGAGCGCAGCCGACTTGGTTTGATTTTCGGGGGGAAAGCGGATGCTATGGTTTAAAACAATTGAGTCTTGAACCCATGCGGCCCATAGTGCAGCGAGTACCCCCACCTTACATACACATAGGTGCAGCGATGTCAGAACGAATGCAAAACGCTATGGCCCTTGCAAGCAAGTGTTGGGAGAAAGCATACGGAACCGCGCCAGACTTTGTAGAGGGCTATTTAGCATGCGCTGAACAGTTGCTCATGCAAAAACCCATAGTGCTTGGTGATGAGTTTCGGGAATATTGCACGCAAAAAAAGCTGTATCGCCCAAAAGAATTGCATCCCAATGTATGGGTATCTGGGGTCCGGGCTTTGAAAAGCCTTGGTTGGATTCACCCGCTTGGGAAAGTTGAGCCTACCCAAGCGCACAACCACATGCCTGTTGTCACGCAATGGCGCAGCATGATTTATTTACGTCTTGAAGATTTACTTTAATACACACATACTGGAATTACCATGGGCAGACTTAAAGACAAGATATGGGACGCCGCCGAGGCGATTGACATCGTTTTTGGTGAGGGCTACGCCAAGAAGAACCCCGAGCTGGTGGGCCGCTTGCTCCAGTCAGAGGCACTTACTGAAGGCACGCAAGAGGTCGTAAGCATCCTGCACAAGATCAGCATGCCATCGACACTGAAGACTTCACAGTGAAGACTCTCTATCTGGACTTGGAGACGTACTCCGAGACCCCGATTGCTAACGGCACGCACGCCTACGCGGCGGACGCGGAGATACTGCTGGTGGCGTATGCGTGGGACGATGGGCCCGTGCAGGTAGATGACGTGACAATCGCTGCACCGCGATTGTCCTTGTGCGATGCCATCCTCGACCCCGAGGTCAAGGTGGTGATCCATAACAGCCACTTCGACCGCACGGTGATCCGGCATGCGTGGGGCATAGACATCCCCACGGCGCGCATCCACGACACTATGGTCCAAGCACTGAGCCACGGCTTGCCGGGCTCGCTGGGCATGCTCTGCGAGATACTGGGCCTGCCCACCGACAAGGCCAAGGACAAGGACGGCAAGCGCCTAATCCAGCTCTTTTGCAAGCCGCTGGGCAAGAACCGCATCCTGCGCCGGGCCACCCGCGAGACGCACCCGGTGGAGTGGGAGCGCTTCAAGGCCTACGCGGCCTCGGACATCGAGGCCATGCGCGAAGTGATGCAGCGCATGCCCATGCTTAACATGACCCCAACCGAGACGGCGCTGTGGCAGCTTGACCAGACTATCAACGACCGGGGCGTGGCCATCGACATGGCTCTGGTGGACGCGGCCATCAAGGCCGTGGCCAAAGCGCAGAGCGAACTGTCCGAGCGCTCGGTGGAGCTTACCGACGGCCACGTTACCAATACCACACAGGGTGCAGCGTTGCGCTTGCACATACTTGAGAGTTACGGCATCGACATGCCGGACCTTCAGATGGCCACCGTAGAGAAAACGCTGGCCATGGACGTACCCCCAGCGCTCAAGGAGCTGCTGACAGTGCGTTTACAAGCCAGCTCCACCAGCACGGCCAAGTACAAGGTGCTACGCAAGGGCACCAGCGCGGATGGGCGCCTGCGCGGGCTGTTGCAGTTCAACGGCGCGGCGCGCACTGGGCGCTGGGCTGGGCGGCTGTTCCAGCCCCAGAACCTGCCCCGGCCCACGCTCAAGCAAGACCAGATCGACCTAGGCATCGAGGCGCTCAAGGCCGAGTGCGCGCACCTTATCACCGGCAACACCATGGAGCTGATAAGCTCGTCCATCCGTAGCTGCATCGTGGCGCCCGATAGGCAGAAACTAGTTATTGCCGACTTGGCCAACATTGAGGGCCGGGTGCAGGCGTGGTTGGCCAACGAGGAATGGAAGCTCAAGGCCTTCCGTGACTTTGACGAGGGCACCGGGCCTGACCTGTACAAGATGGCGTACAGCAAGTCCTTTGGTGTGGCTCCTGACAAGGTCAACAAAGACCAGCGGCAGGTGGGCAAGGTCCAAGAGCTTGCGCTGGCCTACGAGGGCGGCGTGGGGGCATTTGCGACCTTTGCCGGAGCCTACAGCATTAACCTTGAAGACCTTGCCATAAAGGTACTGGAGCTGGCCGACGAGGAGCTGGTGGCCAAGGCCGACAAGTTTTTGGAGTGGGCCATCAAGGACAAGCGCCCGCGCTACGGGCTGTCCGATGACGCCTTCGTGGCCTGCGACGTGCTAAAGCGCGCATGGCGCGTCGCCCACCCCAACATCTCAGGCTACTGGGGCAGGCTCAAGAACGCGGTGATACAAGCCTTGTTCACCCGTGGCCAGACCTACACCACGCTGGGCCTGAAGATCAAGGCCGCAAAGAGCTGGCTGCTGATCACGCTGCCCTCGGGCCGCTCGCTGTGCTACCCCAGCCCTAAGATTGTGGAGGACGGCAGCATCACCTACATGGGCGTGGACCAGTTCACGCGCAAGTGGACCCGCATCCACACCCACGGCGGCAAGCTCTTTGAGAACCTGTGCCAAGCCATCGCCCGTGACGTGATGGCCGCGAACATGCCGCTGATCGAGGCTGCGGGCTACCAGATCGTGCTGACGGTGCATGACGAGATCATCGCCGAGGCACCGGACAGCTCCGAGTACAACGTTGACCACATGGCCGCACTGCTGGCCACACCGCCTTCGTGGGCGCAAGACATGCCGCTGGCAGCAGCGGGTTTTGAAACATACCGATACAGGAAAGACTAATGCGCGAATCAGACATCGAGAAATACCTCGTCAAACGGGTAAAAGAGCAGGGCGGCGAAATCCGCAAGGCCAAGTGGATCGGCCACGTCGGCGCACCGGACCGCCGGGTCATGCTGCCGGGACGCCAGCCCATCTGGATTGAGCTCAAGGCGCCCGGCGTCAAGCCCCGCTCCACGCAGATACGCGAGCACAACCGCATGCGCAGGCTGGGCGAGTTTGTTGAGGTGATCGACAGCATGGAGGGCGTGGACGCGCTATTGGCATGACTGCCTACTACAACGAGATAGACCCCTACGCGGCGCAATGGCTGCGCAATTTAATTGAAGCTGGGCATATCGCGCCCGGCATTGTTGATGAACGGAGTATTGAAGATGTCACACCCAACGAACTCAAGCGCTACACCCAGTGCCACTTCTTTGCCGGAATCGGGGTCTGGAGCCTTGCCCTACGCCGAGCAGGTTGGCCAGATGATCGCCCAGTATGGACAGGAAGCTGTCCTTGCCAGCCTTTCAGCTCGGCAGGTAAAGGCGGCGGGTTTGATGATGAGCGGCATCTCTGGCCCGCCTTTCACCACCTCATTGAGCAGTGTCGCCCTGCAACGATTATTGGAGAGCAGGTTGCGAGCAAGGACGCAGAGCCTTGGATCGACCTTGTACAAGCTGACTTGGAAGCCGTGGGCTACGCCTTCGGGGCCGTCCCGTTCCCGTCTGCGGGCGTCGGCGCTCCGCACATCCGAGACCGACTTTACTGGGTGGCCAACACCGAATGCCCGCGATTGGAAGGACGGAGCCGCCCCCAGCGTGGTGAGCAGCGGCAGGACAGACAAACTAGCACATTGTGTTCATCTGGTACTTTTTGGGGAAACGCTCGATGGGTTCAATGCCAAAACAAAAAACGCCGCCCAATTGAACCCAGCACATTCCCGCTGGCTCATGGGGCTGCCTCAAGAGTGGGACGACTGCGCGCCTACGGAAACGCAATCAACGCTGAAGCGGCGCGCGTCTTCATTGAAAGCATGATGTGAGGCAAGTATTCACTCCCCGCCCGTATCAGGGCATGATCATTGAGCACATATTAAACAGCAAGCGCTGCGCGGTGTGGGCCGGTATGGGCACCGGCAAGACCGTGGCCACGCTCACGGCCATTGAGGCGCTCTTGATGGTGGAGGACGACCCGGTGCTGGTCGTGGCGCCCTTGCGCGTGGCCACCGGCACGTGGCCCGACGAGGTGCTCAAGTGGAAGCACTTGTGCGGCATGAACGTCGTGACCATCACGGGCACTGAGAAAGAGCGCATAGAAGCTGTGCGCAGCCCAGCGCAGGTCTACACCACCAACTACGAGCAACTGGTCTGGCTGGTGGCTTACTGGGGCGACAAGTGGCCCTATCGCACCGTGGTGCTGGACGAGTCCACGCGGGTCAAGTCCTTCCGGCTACGCCAAGGCGGCAAGCGGGCGCAGGCGCTGGGCTCTATCGCCCACACCCGCATCAACCGGATCATTGAGCTGACCGGCACACCGGCCAGCAACGGCCTCAAGGACCTGTGGGGACAGGCGTGGTTCCTAGACGCGGGCACGCGCCTTGGGCGTACGTTCACGGCCTTTAGCCAACGCTGGTTCCAGACGGCCCGTGACGGCTTTGGCTTGGAGCCCATGCGCCACGCCCAAAAAGAGATACAAGACAAGCTGCGCGACGTGTGCCTGACCATCGAGGCCAAGGACTGGTTTGACCTGAAGAAACCCATCATCAACGACATCATGGTGACGCTGCCGCCCAAGGCCCGCAAGCACTATAAGGAGATGGAAAAGGAAATGTTCACGTCGCTGGACTCTGGGCACGAGGTTGAAGCGTTCAACGCCGCAGCAAAGACCCAGAAGTGCCTTCAGATCGCCAACGGCGCCATGTACGTGGGCGAGGGTGCCATCGAGTGGCGCGAGCTGCACAAGGCCAAGATAGAGGCCTTAGATTCAATTGTGGAGGAGGCCGCAGGCATGCCGGTGCTGGTGGCCTACAACTTCAGGAGCGACCTTGCAAGGCTGCTCAAGGCCTTCCCACAGGGGCGCCATCTGGACAAGAACCCGCAGACCATACGGGACTGGAACGAAGGCAAAATACCGCTGTTATTCGCCCACCCGGCAAGCGCTGGGCACGGCCTTAACTTGCAGGACGGCGGCAATATACTGGTGTTCTTCGCGGTCAATTGGAACCTTGAAGAGCACCTCCAGATCATTGAGCGGATCGGGCCCACCCGGCAGATGCAGGCTGGCCACAACAGACCGGTGTTCATCCACCGGATACTGGCCAAGGGGACAGTAGACGAGCTGGTGTTAGAGCGTTTGGAGACCAAGCGCGAGGTACAAGATATTTTGATGGACGCCATGAAGCGCCGAAGGAAAACAAATGGCTAATTTCGCCCTGTGGCAAAGAGAGAATTTAGAGAACATCGCCCATGAACTAACGGAAGAAAACCAGCGGCTCAGGGAGGACAACAAAATGCTGCTAAAGCAATGGCGCGAGGCGCTCATAGAAAGATATCAGGACGAAGCTCTTGCCGGGTCACTAGACCCCCAGTGGCCTTCTCAATAGCCAGCGCCAGCACCGGGGATGCCTGCCGCTTGCCCGCAACAAGCAGCGCCATCCACGTGGGCGTGATCTTGAGGTACTCGGCCATCTCGCTCTTGGCACCGCGCACGTCGGTCTTGAAATATTCGGCTAGGGTCATGGCCGCATTATAATCAAACCCGAAGTTACATTAACCGGAGAGCATTATGCTGACTGAACAAGACATCAAAGACATACTGTGGGTTTGCAAGAGCCAAGACCCCAGCCAGCCCGTGGACCCCAAGGGCCTGTACTGCGACAACTTGGACGTGATTGAGTTCGCGGCCAAGATCGAAGAGAAGTTGGCCCTAAAGTACGCCCGCCTTGAGCGCGCCGAGTGCATCAAGTTCGTCAAGTCGCTTAACGTCGAAGTGGCGCGAGCACTGAGCGAGAAGCGCGGGGCTATGTGAAAAGAAGCCCCCAGTTACGGGGGCTAAGGGTCAGAATTGACCTAGGAGACAATCATGCGATATTTTTTGCTAAATATATTTTTAATATTTTTGTTTTATTTGTACATCACGCATTAAGGTTTACTGGCCAAGTCGTAAAGACCCAAGCCTACCGATGGTGTTTGTAGGATGTCGCCAGCGCCCATAAGAGCAGGCACGCCAGTGGCTTGGCCAAGCGCCCCAAGCCCTCCCGCACCGTGTATTGCAGCCCGTATATATTTTTTCTTTTCGTAATCTTTTAATGCCTGTTCAAATTCCAAAGGCGCAAAAGCCGCGCCAGCGCCCGGCACAAAACGTGGGAGTATTTTTCGCCCAACAGTTTCTAATGCGGCATCAAGTTTTGTTGGCATCTTTTCGCGCATTCTTTGCCAATCGCTTATGGTCTCTTGGTGCCTAGTCGTATCGGGCGCAGGTGAAGGCGGGTTTGCTGCGTGTTTAAGTAAACGATCCGTTTCTTGTTTAAGCGCCGCTCGTGCATTTGCTTCAATTTTTTGAGCGTTTTCAAACTTTAATTTTGCAGCCGCTTTTTCTTGTGCTACTTGCTGCGCAATTTGCAAGCGGCGTTGCTCTCGCAATTGTTCTTCTTGAGCTTTTTGTTGTGCCTGTTCCGCTGCTACGTCTTTAGGTATCAACAAACCGCTTTCCGTGCTGGCTAAATCTGGTGCATTTGCCAAAGCTGACGACGGGTTGAGGCCAACAGCACCAAGGGCACTTGATGCCGCGTTTACTCTCGCGGCTTCTTGAGCCGTGCGTGTGTTGTACCCTGTTTGGTTTTGACGCCCAGTATTGCCACCGGGGCCGGTTCCGTCGTTCCCTAGTACCTGCCGCTGCACCCCAGTCAATCGTCTTTCGGCTTCTTCGTTAGGGTTTATGGTGCTGTGCAACAGGTGTTCTTGTTCGGCCTGCCGTAAAGCATTCTCAGCCGCTGCATGGTTTGCTGCTGCGGAATTTACGTTAGCTTTCAAATTTTGGCCAAGAGCGTTATGCTGTGCAGTAGCTTGGCCTACATCAGCTTGGGTTTTGTTTATTGATGCCTCAGCAATTTTTGCGCGGGCTTCTAAATCGGGGGCTTGACTTAAAAAGTCTTGTTTGCGTAGGTACTCTGGTGTTCCGTACACGCTCTCGGGTTCTATACCAGTGGCAAGTGAACGTAAAGCCTTTCCGCCTAAATAACCCCCCGTCATTTCCATGGCGGTTTTGGCGTCATCCCGCAAATCTTCTGGTAATGCAGCCATGCCCTTGTTGTAAACCCCTTGTACACGCGAACCAAAAGTTTCCGAAGGTTTTGCAGCGTTAGTTTGCATACGAGCTAATTCTGCCTGTAACACAGCATCATGCGCGCTTGCACCATCCCCGCCTTCACTAGGCGTCGGAGCATTAGCTTTAGCGCCTTCTTCAGCCATGCGCCGCTGCATTTCCGCTTCATAGTGCTCGGGAGTCATGGTGCTTTACCTTTCTTTTCTGCATCGGCTAAAGTACCTACTTTATTTAAGTAATCAGCCTGTTCGTTGCGTATTTTGCGGTTATATAAATCCGTTTCAAATTTTATACGAGGCGATTGTTTATACACTTCGTAGTGCGGCGCAAGATAGCCTTGTGTTTTTGGCAAACCTTCATCATAGGCATCCAATAAATTCTTTGCGTACATCAAATGGTGTTTGTTTAGTTCCAATTGGTGTGATATTGCCAAGGGTCCTTGATCTATACCAGTCTCTTGCAACAACAATTGCTTAAACTTTTCTGCGCCCACTATCTCAGGGTCTATACCCCGCGCACGCAAACCGTAATACGCTGTTGTCGCCAAATAATTTAGCAAAGTGTCTTGGTATGACCTTTGCGCGGGCGTTAAATTGGCTTTTAAACCGCTTCTAACATCGACGCCAATACTGGCACCGCCCACCGGTGTCCAATTTACATTTAACCCTTTATCAATCATGGCCGCTAAAGGCCCTTCGCGTCGCAATTGATCGGTAACCTCAATCGCTAAATCCGGTTTATTTTTTAACATGTTAGACGCCCCCTCAGTGGCGGCATTTGCAATGTTAAAAATGCGCGGATCGTTTAATTGTTGAAGCGATTGGTATTGCTGCTCGGGCACTTTGTTTGATGCGGCAGCTTGGGCTAAAACCGATGCATTTTTTGCTTTTTCCGGTTCGGTTACCGCTTGGGTATACGGCAAAGTATATGAGGGCTTGTACTTAAAATCATCAGGTACAACGCTTGTTTGCGCTGGCGCAACAGCACTTGTTGTAGTAGGAGTTGAAGTCAAACCGCCTTGCGCGTTTATAGCATCAATAAATTTAACTAGCCCTGCTGGGTTTTCTTTTTGTAACCTAGCAATGTTTCGTTCCCAACCAGCGCGTCCGCTTTCAGTACCCATGATTGGCCGTAAACCTGAAGACGTAAGCATGTCGTTAACCGCAGCATGTTGCGCGGGGGTTAAACTGTCGTAAGACAAACTTTTTGAGTCTAACGGTGTGAATGCTTTTGCAGTAGCAGCGGGGGCAGCAGCAGCAGCAGCAGGCGCCTCAACAACAGGAGCCTTAGAAACAGCAGGGCCGGAATAAGCTGGCGCATTACTGTTTAAAAGCTCGGGTGGTTTTTTATCAATAGCCGTGTCTGTTGGCCCCTTCATGATGCCGCTGGGTAATGCTTCTAACTGCGCGTTTAAAGACGCGACACGAGCATTGTATTGATCCTCGGTTAAAGCCCCCATAGCACGCTGGGCTTTTGCTGTATCTATTCCGGCCTGTACTTGCGCAATGGTGATTTGCGTCTGCTGTTGTTTTAAAGTTTGTGTTGATTTATCGCCCTCATACGCGGCCTTGGCGGCGGCTGCTACTGAAGAGTTAGGCGCAAGACCTACGATCTGGCTGTACGTGGCCTCGTCCATGGGCTTGCCGGTGGCTTTCCATGCCGCAAAAGCCTCAGATGCGCCCTTGTTCTGCCCCATACCGATCTTGGACGCGGCGAGCTGCGCACGCATCTGCGCGATGGGCAACTGCGATTCGCGCTGCTTCTCTACGTTCTCGCCAAGGGCCTGCGCCGCACTGCCCAAGGAGGCTGCAAAACCGCCCAATTGAGGCTTAAAGAAGCCCGCTGCTACGTTGAACCAGTTGGGCTGGGCGTAGCGCTGCTCCAGTGCCCGCACGCTGTCTTCCAACGAGCGCTGGTACTCTTCGACATCCGCTGTTGGTGCGCCATACTGATTGATCTTGGAGGGGTCGGGCAAACCGCCCATTGGTTGTGTCGCCATGATCTATTCCTTGTTAATTTGGAACCCAAACTGGATCATTGTTTTCGTCTTGCTCCCAATGGCCGCCCGTAGTTCCAGCGCCCATGCCGCCACCGCCAGCGCCGCCGCCAGTGCCGGTCGAGGGAGTGCCATTCGCGTTTACAGGCATGTTGGTCCTAGTATCAACGAAGCCGCCTGCGCCATCAGGAGCTATCGTAACTGACCCCATCCCACCGGCGCCTTCTCTAGGTATGGTGATAGTAGGAGGAGCTCCGCGTTTACCCGACTCAATCCAATTAACAAAGCGTTCAGCATAAGAAGGACCGCCGCCAGTAGGCGTTCCAAACGCCGCCGCTCCAAGTGACGCAAGACCCGCGAGCATTGATAGCGTGGAGGTGTTCGCGGTCTGGGTGGTGGTCATAGGCACCTGCGCACCGCTTAGGATGCTTGCCTGCTTGTTCAACACGTCCAACGGAAAGAGCTGCCTGTTTTGCTCTATCTGCTGTTTTTGCGCGCCGTAGGTTGCCAGCGCGTTTGTGTCGGCAAGGCTTTGCGTTTGTTGCTGCTCGGCAGCCTTCATGCGCTGGGCCGCTAGATCACGGTAGGCTTGGGCCTGCTGTGTGGCCATGTTGCCAGCGGTCTGGCCAGCGGTGAGCTGGTTTGCACGCTGGGCCTGCGCGGCCTTGAGCGCGTCAGAGTAGCCCGATTGCAGCGCAGCGGCCTGTTGGCCCAAAGCACCGATGTTGGTGTTAGAGATACCCAGCGCCAGCGCATTTGCGCCGCGCTGTGAACCAAACTGCCCAGAGCCTACTGCACCGGCTGTAATGCCCGGCGACAGGTTCTGCGCGATGTTCTGCTGGTTGGCCATCCTGATCTTGTCCACCACGTTGCTGGTGTACGGGTTCATGTAGCCGCCCACCAGATCGGCAGAGCTTGACGTACCGGCCTGCAAGTATGGATTGGCTGCACCCATGATGTCCACGTTGGCGCCTTGGTTGATCAGGTTGCCCGCCGCGTTCAGGCCCGGCTGGTAATTTCCTACATTGGCCCCAGCAAGGTTCCATGCCTGTTCTTGTTGCGGCTGCGCGCCAACATAGGAAGGCGCGTTTGCTCCACCCACGCCATACTTCGCCGCGTTTGCGGCGAGGTTGTTCATTGTGTTGGTATACCAATCTGGCGCGGTTTGGGTGGTTACCGCCGAAGATTGATTAATATCAGTCATGCTTTTTCCCCTTTGAGGATTTTAGGTATTCTAGTGGAGACTTGGCGTCTGGGGGTAGTTTGTCGGGGGGCGCAGAGCGCGCCCGAGCACGGATAGACCGCACCATCTGGTCCAGTTCTTCAGCCCCGGCTTTGTTGGAGCCATTGCCCAGCGCCGCTACCACATCGGCGGAGAAAACATACTCACCGTTGGCCAGCATCGCGGCGATGTCGTCGCTGGTGCCGTCGCCCTTGCCTTCCACGTACTTGCCGCCTAGGCTTTCAAGGCCACCGGTGCGAAACAATGGCGTGCCATCGTAGTGCGGATGGGTGTGGTCCGGTTGGCCACCTTGAGCCATCCGCATGCCCCGTGCTTGCAATATTTCTGCAAGTTGAGGGATGACCTGCAACTGCCGCAAAGGCTGCCGCTCGGACGTAGCGCCCATACGTTTTATGACCAGCGGTTGAGGGTTAACCGAGGTCAAGCCGGTGTCGATGTTGCTCAGCTTCTTGAGCGCGGTTTGCAGGTCTTCTTGGCTATACGCATTGACCAAAGATGAAACATCGGGTTGGCCACCCCCAGAGAAGAACTGCGGTATCACGTCCTTCTCGGCATCAGGCGCATACATGGACAATAGGCTCAGGGCCTTGTTTATGTCCACGTTGGACAGCGTTTCGTTCTGCATAGCCGCCAAGTCTTTAAGTTCTGGAACACTCAGTTGTTTTAGGTTTTGGTTGTAGCCCATATCTGAAGACCCCATCTTTCCAAGTTTAAGCACGTTTCCGGGTATCAACGAAGCATCGGCGAAGGTCGCTGGGTTGTTTGTTGGTAAAGCGCCCACAGGCGTTGTAGTTAAAGTATTTACAGGACTTGTCACTAGCACCCTAACCGGCACAGTAGTTAAGGTTGTGATGTCCTTGGTGCTAAGCCCCGTAAGGTCTTTCGTAGTTAAGGTTGTGATGTCCTTGGTGCTAAGCCCCGTAAGGTCTTCCGTAGTTAAGACCGTGGGGGCTTTAGTAGTTAAGACCGTGGGGGCTTTAGTAGTTAAGACCGTGATGTCCTTGGTGCTAAGCCCCGTAAGGTCTTCCGTAGTTAAGACCGTGGGGGCTTTAGTAGTTAAGACCGTGGGGGCTTTAGTAGTTAAGACCGTGATGTCCTTGGTGCTAAGCCTCGTAAGGTCTTCCGTAGTTAAGGCTTTTATGTCCTTGGTGCTAAGCCCAGAAACAACTTCAGTACCAAGCCCCGATAAGTTTTCAGTACCAAGCCCAACTATATTTTGAGTGCTAAGCCCAGAAACAACTTCAGTACCAAGTCCGGATACACCACGAGTACCAAGCCCCGATAAGTTTTCAGTACCAAGCCCAACTATATTTTGAGTGCTAAGCCCAGATAGATTTTGAGTGCTAAGCCCAGATAGATTTTGAGTGCTAAGCCCAGATAGATTTTGAGTGCTAAGCCCAGCTATATCTTGGGTAGTAAGCGCGCCGATCATTTGGCTAGACAAAGCAGAACCCGTGGTGTTCAGCGCATCAATCGGGCTGCTTGTTAAAGCCGCTATGTCTTGAGTAGTAAGCGCGCCAATCGGGCTGCTTGCTAAAGCCTTGGTCTCTTGCGTGTTCAGCACATCAATTGGGCTGCTTGCTAGAGCTTTAGTCTCTTGCGTGTTCAGCACATCAATTGGGCTGCTTGCTAGAGCTTTAGTCTCTTGCGTGTTTAATACGTCAATAGGGCTGCTTGTTAAAGCTGCTATGTCTTGAGTAGTAAGCACGTCAATTGGGCTACTTGTTATAGCCTCAGCAGCTTGCGTGTTTAATACATCAATTGGGCTGCTTGTTAAAGCTGCTATGTCTTGAGTAGTAAGCACGTCAATTGGGCTACTTGTTATAGCCTCAACGTCTTGCGTATTCAATACGTCAATTGGGCTACTTGTTATAGCCTCAACGTCTTGCGTATTCAATACGTCAATTGGGCTACTTGTTATAGCCTCAACGTCTTGCGTATTTAATACGTCAATTGGGCTACTTGTTATAGCCTCAACGTCTTGCGTATTCAATACGTCAATTGGGCTACTTGTTATAGCCTCAACGTCTTGCGTACCCGCACTTCCTAACCCGCTAGTGGTATCGCCCGGTTTGGCAGTAAAAGACCCGGTATTAACATCATACGTAGGCGGTTTTTGAGAAACAACAGTGACCGGATTACCGTTATCTGTGTAATGGCTTTCGTAAAATGTTTTTTCAGTAACAGGATCATATTTAACACGATAGCCAGTTATCGTGCCATCCGCATTTGTTATTGAAACATCTGTATACCAAGTAAACGCAATACCCCCCGGTGCTTCTGGATCATTTTCAGTAGCAAGGTACACAGGGGTTATATCAGCCCCAGAAGGAACGCCATCACGTCCTATTGCAGCGCTTAATGCGTCAGATGCTGTAATCGCAAGCGGGTTATCTGCATCTACGTTTTGAACAGGCACGTACCTAGTCGCCGGGTTTATATTGCCTCGGCCACCGCCTACGCTATCCAAAGCGCTAATTTGTGAAGTGGCAAGCGCAGCTACATCACCGCCTAGCCCACCCCCACCAGTGTCTTCAGCAGCTACGTCACCACCACCGCCTGTTTTTGTTTTTGCTGCTTTTTGAGCGTCTTGTATGAATTGTTCGCCAAGCGTAGTTACCGCTGATGTTAATGCGCCTTTAGGGCCATCATTTATAGCACCGCTAGTAGCTGCACCAATAACTTGGGCTGTCCTTGGGTTAAGGTCAGGCATCGCGGTATTAAAAGCATTGGTAACCAAGTTGGTAGTAGCGGTACTTACAAGGCTACCAACAAATGCATTTTTAATTGCATCTGCATTTCCTCCGGCAACAATGGTTTGCGCTGCCGACCCTCCAGCCTTCACAATTGCAGACGCTATCTCTGGATGGCCCATAACCTCTGTCAACGCTTTTGTAGCGGCGGGGCTGTATATACCTATTGTTGCACCGGCCACGCCACTAAGCACGGCTTCACCAACGGGCTTGCCTAGAGCTACTTGAAGAGTGGTATTTGCTATAGCAGTACCAACAATATTGGCAGTTGCTGTGGCAGCAGTACCTGCGGCAGCAATAGATGCTTGAGTTGCGCCTTCAACTGCCGCAGCCGCAAAAGCAGCATCTGCGGCACTCGTTAAAACGCCTGCACTCACCAGCGATTCGCCGATATAAGCCCCAGCCATTGGCATAAGAGGCATCGCAAAAAGAGAAATGAGAGGAACTAAATCTTGAGCTACGGTACGTTGGTTTTGCGTTGTTTGATAGTTCCCACTTGTGTCAAACAAAACATTTTGATTTTTCCCATTGTCATAAGCGTAGCCTATAGGGGGGCCGTAATCGTACCCTTGTCCCTCATGAGGCGTAGCTTGGTGGGCATAATATGGATTTAATGTTTTACCAAGACTTGCTTCAAGCGCAAGAACGCTGGCGGGTTTAGGTACATCAATTGTCCCTTCTTCCGCTGAGTATAACGGGGCTAATGATGATGATTTTCCTTCACCATCATCTTCATTTCCTTTACGTTCTGGCATGATTACTCCTAATTATTTTCGTAATGCGTTATTAAGAGCCATAGCCCAGTCTTGCCAAGTATCAAAGCCGTTGCTGCCCGGAACGCCAACAAAACGTCCGATGCCTGATAACGCGTTAGCCCATTCTTTCCACTGCGCTTCAGGAGAAACGCCCAATTGATTGGCCGCAAATAGCTCGGACATGAGCGCACACCAAGTGTCCCATGTCAGATTGCGGGGGTCGTAGACCTGTGCGGCACTCATGGGTTGCCCGTTCCGCGAACATCGCCAGTGGTTATAGACAACAGCACGCGGCCAGTCTGGTACGTCCCGCCTGCGGTGTTTGATTCAAAGCGCAGCCGCATTTCGCGGCGCTGCTCGCGCATGTCAATCTTGAGCGTATTCGGTGAGAACGTGTAAGGCGCAGAATCCACCACGGTGTCTTCAGCGTAGCCTTGCCCCGTAACCACCACAGTCATGTCGCCCTCTTGTACAAAGTCAGGTTCGATACGCTCCAAGCGCGTCCACAGGTTGTCGCCCGGCTGCTGGACCGAGCCCACCAGCCCACCCAACGTGCCTATGCTATAAGTCTCAAAGTAGCTCTGGATGGCGTTAACGTTGGTCAAGTAGATGCTGTCCACGCCGGTTTCGTGTTGCCATAGGGTGTAGTCTCCCTCAGAATTGGCCTCGTTGCCCGCCCAGATAGGCTTGGGGAATACCTCCGAGAAAACACCCGCAGAGCGGCGTGCGCCCGCAGCCTGTCCAGCGTCGTACCACGTCTTATCGCGCACGTTGTAGATAACGGCATCGGTGCATTCGGTGGCATCGCCCTTGGGATAGAACCACCAGATTTCACCATAGCGCGGAATCTTGGTTGCCCAGACTTTTTGGCGCTGGTTTAAATTTATGTTGTCAAAAAAGTAGTTCTGGTTGTTGCCGTTAGGTATCTCTTGCACCTGACCGCCGTACATCAAGAACCGGTCCACGCCAGCCCAGTAGTAAATGCCGTCGTACTCAATGACCGAGCTAGACGACATGATCGAGGTCTGGCTGCTTATTAGGTCGTAGGACCAGAAGTAGTTCGTGCCGCCCGAAGACGATGGCTGGAAGCTCACGCGGATGAGCGCGTCAGCAGCCCAAAACAGCCCAGATGGCGACGTAGAGCCGCCACGGATAGGTAGCCCTTTGACGATCTTGCCGGTGGCCACGTTGGTCGCGTTGGCGTCCGGGCTGACCCAGTTGGCAAAGTCCCCTGCGCTGGAGTTCTGTATCAGGCCGTTATTGCCATACACGAACAAGTACGGGTGGATCACCACGCAGCCGCCAGACACCGCGATGTTGTTGTCAAAGGTGACCGTGACAGGGTTAGACACCGTGAACGTCAAGTTGGTCGTTGTGCCCACCACGGTCGTCAACGCGGCGCCGCCAGCAGTATCGGACAACTGGAACGTGGAAGTCCCGTTGGTTGCGATGATGTAGTAGCTCGTCGGGTTGCTATAGCCGGGTATCGAAGCTGGAAGCAAAGCATACGTCAGGCCAGTAGGTGTGCCAGCAGTGGTGGTGATGGCCGACCCGCCCAAAGACGCGGACAAGGTAAACGTCGTTGAGCCGTTGGTGGCGATGATGTAGTACGTGGTTGGGTTCACGTAACCCGTAATAGACCCCGTACCGCCAAATGTGCCGCTGATCTGGACAGGCTGGCCAACGACCAGCGTAACCGCCGCTGCGGTGCAGGAGAACTGCCCCGCAATGCCCGCGATGGCGACACCAGAGAGCAGAGTTGGAGCGTTCAAGGTAAACAGCAGCCCTGTCGCGGGGCCGATGGTCGTCGTTATGGCCGCGCCACCAGAGGAGGCGGAAAGCTGCACGTTAGACGTGCCATTGGTCGATATGACGTAGTAAACCTTGGGGCTTGTGTACCCGGTGATGGACGTGGCCAACGAGGTCACCGTCAAGCCGATAGAGGGGCCTACCGTTGTCGTCACAGCGCTCCCGTTGGCGGTCGTAGATAGCGTGAACGTCGTTGAGCCGTTGGTGGCGATGACGAAGTAGGTAGTCGGCGTGGAGTACCCAGTGATGGTCAAGGCCTTGGCGGTGGGCGTATAGCCCGTGCTCGGCCCAATTGTAGTCGTAACCGCAGAGCCGCCAGAGGTGGCCGACAACTGAAAAGTCGTGGAGCCGTTGGTGGCGATGATGTAGTAGTTGGTGGGCGTAGAGTAGCCGGTTATGCTCGCCACGTTAGCGGCAAACCCCAATCCGGTGGTAGCGCCCACTGTTGTGACGACCGCAGCGCCGCCCGAAGTTGCCGACAACGTGAAAGAAGTCAGCCCGTCCGTAGCGATGATGTAATAGGTATTGGGCGTGGTGTAGCCGGTGATGGTGGCAGCGCTCAGCGTGTAGGTCACGCCGGTTGGGGTGCCCGCCACCGTGGTCACCGCTGAGCCGCCCAGAGTTGCCGAGAGCGTGAACGTGGTGGACCCGTTTGTTGCGATGACGTAGTAGGTCGTTGGGTTGGAGTAGCCACTAATGCTTCCAGTCCCACCAAACGTGCCGCTGATGACGACCGGTTGCCCCACGTACAAGGTCACGGGCGATGCGGCGCAAGTGAACGTGCCTGCCGTACCGGAGATGACCACCGAAGACAGCGCCGTAGTGCTCGTGGCTCCGCTGACAGTTACTGGCTGGCCAACTTGCAAGACAGTACCAGCGGTGCTACAAACAAAGGTTCCCGCAGCGCCGGTCGCATAGACGTTACTGAGCGCAGTATTTGTGCCGGTCCCGCTAAGAGCGATGACTTGCCCAACAGCCAAGTTAGCTGCTGGCGCATTGCAGATGAAATTACCCGTAGTGGTAGTTGCGTACAAGCCGGTTAGTGTGGTATCTGTTGCCGTGCCACTGAATGTTATTCGCTGGCCAACGCTAATTGTTGTACCGGCGCTGGCACATGAAAAAGCGCCCGCTGTACCAGTCGCGTACACATTGGCCAACGTAGTATCGGTCGTAGAGCCAGTCACAGTTACGGTTTGGCCTACCGTCAACGGTGCGCTGCTTGTATAGCTAAACAACCCAGATGTGCTTGTGGCGTACAAAGAGCCAAGCGTTGTGCTTGCTGTAGACCCGCTGATGTTGACGAGCTGCCCAGTAGCCAGCCCAGAGGTGGCGGTACACGCAAAACTGCTTGAGGTATTGGTCAAATAGACGCCCGACAGACCACTTGTCGTGGAAGCCGTTGCGTTGTTGGACATAACGATGGTGGTGCCCGTAATTGAAGATACCGTTGTGCTGGCAGGTATACCTGTGCCTGAAATACTTTGCCCCGCGCCAACCCTGATGTTATTGGCCAAGAGCGTTACCGTGGAGCTTCCGTTTGTGGTGTTCGCAAGAGCCGTAAACGCGCCTACTTTAGACAGCGACAGCGCGGTGTAGTCGCCCGGAAACGTGCCATACAACACCGGTGTATTCACCGTGGAGGTTAGGTACGACAAATTCTGCCCCGGATGCGCTACTAAATTGTTGGTGTTGTTGCCGGTGGAGTCGTATGCAATGTCAAACTGCCACAGGTTGTTGTCGCTGGCCGTGAAGTTGTTTAGCGTGTAGTTGTAAGGTCCAGACCCCACGCCACCACTGGGACCGGTTATCCACTGCTGCAAACCATTGTTGTAGCCCGATACGACGTAGTTAAAACCGTTAACCGCCGTCATGGCCATGCCGCGAGAAATGCCCGATGTGTTCAAAAACACGGCGTCATAACCGCCGATTTTGCGAGGCCTGCCGCGTTGAAAACGAACCCACTTACCATCCGTGTAACAAGGCGCATCAAAGACCGTACCATCACGCTGTATCCCCGGAGGGACTTCCATTGAGATGACTTTTTTGGTCATTAGAAAACACCCCCCGCAATACCGCCTAGCGCCGTAAAGCCGGTTGAACTAAAGTAGCCAACTAATGTATTACCCACCACAAAACCTAATTGCCCTGATGCGGGCAAATAAACCCCGGTGTTCAGGTCACCCGAGAAGTTAAGCGACGGAACCGCCGTGGAGCCGTTACCCAGCGTGATAGCCGCAAAGGTAGTAGACCCGCTTCCGGCGCTTAGACCAGCGGCGTAAACATTGGTTCCATCACACACCAGCGTGACCGTGGCTCCACGAGGAATAGCAACAGTGGCGCCGCCACCAACGGCTGTCTTTACCGTGAAGGAAAAAGACCCCGTGGTGTTGTTGGTGACAACATATAGCTGGACCGTGGACGGCACCACAATAATTTGATTGCTTGTGAGCACACCAGAGTAATACTGGATAGTGTTGGCCGCTTGCGTTGACGTAAGCGTGGTGGTCCCACCAGTAACTGAAAGTGCTAGCTGCGTGTAGGCAAAGCTGTTAGAGCGCCCGTAACCAAAGGTGTTCCAGTTTGTGCCGTCCGACACCAGCACCAGCGACTCGGTGAGCTGGAGTTGTTGGCTTGCGTTGCCGTCGATGGTGTCTGTGCCGCTGGGGGTCAGTGTCAAGATACCCGTACCGCTGTTGCGGATCATACAAAACCAGTTGGCGCCTACCGAGGCCGCAGACGGCAAATAGAACGTCCCTACACCGCTTTCCCAAAGCACCAATTGCGCGCGTACCGTAGAGGGAAGCGTTGTGGTGCTGAAGTACGCAGCCGTGGTGTACGCCTGATTGAGGGTAAGGCCAATCGGAGTTAGACCGTAACCCGCAAGCGCGGCGGCGTTGGCTGACGACGTGCCTGCCCCGAGCACTACTGAAGACCAAACGCCGTTGACGGTGCCGTTATTGGTCAAGAAGATGAACTGAGCCACGCCCGAGGACACTTGCACGATGGTGTTGCCCGAGTAGTCCGCGACTGTGAAGGTGTTAACCAAAAGACCAATATTGCGCACAATGATGGTTTGACCAGTGGATACTTGCGTAGCAGGCGGCAACTTCAGCAAGTAACCCGGCGCGGTGGCCGTTACGTCGATGATGCTGCTGGCCGGGGTGTCAAGGTTGCCATTAATTGGCCACTCAAGCGTCGTGTTGCCCGATAGCGTCAAGGACTCGTAGCTGACCGACGAGGGGCTGATGGTCTGGCCAGTGAACGGGTTGGTGTAGGTGGTCATGATTAAGAGTCCTGAGCAATTGCTTGGCGGTCACCGATGCGGAGCTGGTCCTCAGTCTTGAGCGCGGCCATGGCGCTGTCAAATAGCCCCGACCAGACCGCCAAGCGGGGGTCATCCTTGACAAAGGGCGCGGTCTGCTTGAGCGTGCCGTAGAGCATCGCGTTGGGCGCGTTTTGGGTAAGCCAGTTGGTCTGATTGGAAGAGGACAGCGGTTCCAAGCGGGTATAACACAGCGCCTCAAACGAGAACGCAGCGCTGGGCGTGGGTGCGATGAACCAGTGGTCGTAGTCGTAATCGGAGTAAAACAGCGGTGTATCGGTTGCCGTAACATCAGGCCAGTAGCTTGACAGGTACTCCAGCTTGCGCAGGTACATGGGCGTCTTGGCCCCGGTGGCGTCCACCATGGTCATGGACACCGTCTTGCGCCAGCGCGCAGGCTTGGCGATCACCGGGTTGCCGATGTTCATGGTGGCGTCCACCACCGCCATCTGGCCCAGTGTCTTGATATCTTGGGCGATCTCAAACTCGGCCAACGTGATGGCCACTGGGATAAATTCGACGACGGCGGGGTCGCTACGCTCAAGGTACTGAAGCACCGTGCTCGTGAGGCTATCGTAGGTCAGGACGTAGGACGGTGTGGTCATCAGTTATCCTATGAGAGGAATAAGGCGCGCTCGTCAATACGGCGATTTTGCAGCCCTTTGAGGATTTTACCCCCACCCATGCAATACTTCAAGAACTCGTCCGCAGCGCCTTCTTTATCCCCACGAAGCAGCTTTTGGCGAAGCGTACTACGCTGGAGTGTCCCAAGGCCGCAGTTAAACGCAAAGCTAGTAAGGCCATCAAACATACCCTGTGTAAGAGGGACAGGGCAGAACTTCTCCACTCCGAGTTCAAAGCGTCTAAGGTCTGCTGCAAGAATTCCATTGACTTCCTCCATGCTGAACTGGCGGTCATCTTCCGATCGCAGGGGAAACCCGTCCCGCTCTTCCAGCTTTAAACGTCCCTGCTCAGGGTAAAGGACATGGCCCACGCCGATTGTCCAAAGTCGTGCTGGGCAACGGTATGGGCGCTGGCGCACACCTTCATGGTGGCGGATGATCCCAAGGGCTTTGTCGGAAACTTTCATTTCTTCCCCATGCTCTGTACACAACCTACCTTGTACCCCAAGTCGCGCCACTCTTTTGCTGCTCGTTGGCAGGCGGTTTCACTCTCAAAGTAGCCGACAACAAGGATACTATTCATATTAATACCTGTGACCAACACGAGTGTCCAGATCATTTTCCAAAGGCTCGGCCCCCGAAGTGGAATGCAATGATGCTGGCAAACAGCGCTTGGGTGTTGCTGTTCCACAGCTTTTCAGCCAGATCAGGGAACGCAACTCCATGGTTGTACCCGTAGATAAACAGGCCCACGTCCACGAACACCAGTAGGAAGAAAAAGCCCATCGTGATAAAGCTACGCACACCTGCACGCAAGTCTTTCATCCATTGGCTGGTGCCGTCTCCAAGGCTTTCATCATGCTTGTAGATGGCGCTCATCTCAGCCACTTGGGCGTTGACTAGGTTCTCTGTAGCCTTGGCGGTGGTTTCCATTTCAAGCTGGGCGCTGTGTATCTGCTCCACCCGCTCCTGCGCTTCAAAGCCAGCTTTGCGCAGTTCCAGTTCCCGCTCAATCTGCATGGCGGCAAGGGCCAGTTCGTGTTTCTTGTCGTTGCGGTCTTGGAAGAAGTCCAGCAGCTTGGGCAAACCGCCCATGAGGAAAGAGATCAGGGTTGATAGGATGGTAAGCATGGTTTAGTCCTTTCCGGTTACAGTTTTAAGTGATTTGCTCACTGGAACTTTTTCTTCAAGGATTGCAATGTGCATCCTGTTCTCGGCAATCTGGTCACGGTTGCGCTGAATTTCTTTTTCCAAGTCCTGACGTAGCTTTTCTCTTGCAAGCTCTGCCCCGGTGTTACTTGCCTGCTTGTTATCGCTGGTAACAACCAAACTAATCTTACTGTTTAGGATGGTGACTTCATGGGCCAAATTTGACAAGGCCGACATCAAGTAAACCACGCAGGAGAATAGCAGCGGTAATAAAGCAAACGTGATCTTCTCAATTAGTTGTCCTTTGGCTTCCATAGTCTGAATTTTTTCTTCACTCATTTATTTCCCCATCAAAAGTGTTAGCCACCAAAAACATAAGCCTAGCAGCAGGATTATTAAAGCACCTGCTATCAGCCAAGTTAGGAAATCTTCCCACTCCTCTTGATTGGCCTTGGCGTTCTTTTCGTCCAGTATCTCCTGCGCCTTGCGGTTTTGGATAATCCTGTTGCGCTCAATCAGCAATTGCTGCCAGAGGTCGGCGTTTCCCGACATGACAAAGTAGTTGTTCAATTCCCTCTCAGCATCTGCAAGCTGCTTGGCCTGCATCACTACCTCAAACGCTGCTGCCGTGTCCGACTTGGCAAAACTGCTCTTGGGTTTGGCCGCAGCTTTCTGTACTACGTCCTTAGCCTCAAAGAACTTCATCAAATCGCCAGAGACGGCCTGTATGTCCTTGCCCAGTGCAATGGCGGCTTTTACCCCCTTGATCGCCGCTTGGGCCGTAGCAAAAGCGGTGATCGGGTCGATCATGGTTACCCGAACATAAAAAAGAAGTTGCCAGTAGATGTGGCTGCAAAAGTCCAACCAGTATTGTTGCCAGCATTTACGTTTGTTGCAGCAGTTGCAATCCATGTTGCTCCACCAGTTGCTGCGCTGTCTTGTACGGAAAGATAAGTGGCTGTGTTCGTGCCGCTTGCATCCGATAAAGTTGCCTGTGTTCCAGAAGTTGTACTTTGTAGGTACTTAAGCGTTGTGCCTGATGTAACAAAAGAACCGACAGTGCTGGTGGCTCCTGCTTTTAGCTGTATTGTGCCAAGGCTAAAAGTCAGCGCACGGGTTGCCCCAAGTGTTAATGCATCCGCACAAGTTACCGTGCTACCACCACTAACAGTGATGGGAAAGTCCATCGTCTTAGTATTGTTGGTAATGGTTTGCGTACCGCTAGTAGCACCAAACGTCATCGCGCTGGCGCTTGTAGTAAGCGTCATTCCTGTGGATAATGTCAAATCACCATAAATAGTGCCAGTGGAGGTTGCACCCCATGTACCCGCATAGCCCGTAAAATTTACGCTTTTTGCTGTATAACTCGCCGTTCCAAGAAAGGTTAGCGCATAACTTCCTGCTTTGAAGTTAAAACTTATGGAGTTTGCTTCTGATAATGCGCCAGATAAAACACTAATTGCAAGACTACTGGTGTAAGTAACATTAACGACCGGAGTTCCTGTTACTGTTAATCCTGTTACGGTTGCAGTAGTCCAAACAGTGCCTGTACCAGAACAAGCAATATTACCTATACCAAATGCAAGTGTGCGCGTGACGGCTCCTGACCCTGCAAACAACCCTGTAGTTAATGTTTTACCATTAAGGTCAAGCGTCCCAGAAGTAAGGGTAAACGTACTAGCAGTAGCGACAGTAACAGCGTCTTGTAATTGAACTGTTCCCGTTAGGTTATCGACTGTAATTGGTTGTGTAAATGATTTACCATTTCCAGTAATTTGCTGGGTTACTCTACCATTAAAACTAATAATTCCAGTACCACTGAGTGTAGTTCCTGTTCCATTCTTCCAAGAGCCATAGATACTGGGCGTGAGAGTGCTAGTTGCTAATGTCATTGCAGTTGTTCGCGCAGACATATCTATAGTTCCGAAGTTCCAAGCAAGGTCAAAACTAATTATCCCAGTGACACTACCAGTGTTATCAAACGTAGCACTATCTTGTGCTAATGGAAAATTGTTTATTGCTGGCGCTCCTCCGCTTGTTGCTGCCCAGCCAGTAGCGCTCCAGTTTTGAGCGCCAGCAAGATTCCAATACACAGTTTTAGCAGCGGGAAACGTAATTCCTGAATTACCTCCACAATTTCCAGCTCTTGTTGGGGATGAACCTGACGCTACTCCTGCAATCGTAATATCACGAAAATCACCGTCAGTAGCAGATAATGCAGCAGCCGTTAAAGTACGGGAAGTACCAAACGTATTAGAGCGTATAAAAACGCGCTGCACTGCTGTAGCTCCAGCAACAGTAAGGGTTCCGTTTATAGTCTGATTAGCAGCAAAGGTGCATTGCATCAGACCCGTAGCAGCAGGGGCTGTAACGGTAAAGTTATTAAATATATTTGCGCCAGTGACAACATGAGTAACGGCTGTTGTTCCTGTAAATGCTACGTTGTAATATGTTAATCCATTTCCCGCAAAGGTTGTTGCGGAAGCAGATGACATATTTATTTGTGATGTACCAGCATTAAATGTTAAATTTGTAGATGTTGCGAAACCAACTGGTGATGTTGAAGTTAGAGTTACTGTGCTACTGCCTAAATTAATAGTACGAACATTGGCGTTACTAGATGATATAGCACTAGCCGTGACAGAAAAATTGCTGGTAGTAAAAGTTCCTTGGGTTAAAGTGATTGCCACAGAAGCAGTAAAGGCATCTGCCAAAGTAACGGTAACGCCTGAACCATTTATTGTTATAGAGTTAATAGTCCGACCATTACTGGTTATTGTTCCAGACGCAATAAATGTTGGGACAAGAGAAGTGTATATGCCGCTAGCGTTGCTGCTTAATGTTAAATTTCCGCAAGCGTTGTAAGACCCACTTGCAGAACTAAAAGCTGCGCTATCAAAAATAACATTTTTAAAATAACTTCCAGTTGTTATTGATGTACCAACACCAGAAGTACTAGCAGATAAATTAGGAGCATTAGAGGCTGTTCCTCCAGTAGTTCCAAATTCAACTGAAGCGCCGCCAGAAGTAATATTAAAACCGCCTGTCCCAGTGCAAGTAAACCCAGTGGCAGTTGCCATTTGCAAAGCTGCTGTACTTGAAGACATAGAAATATTACCAGTGCCAAATGCAATAGCACGGGTATTAGAATAATTAGATTGAAATTGAAATACAGACCAAGTAAAGTTATTTAATGTAATTGTTCCTTGTATAAAGTCTAATCCACTTGCAGAACCTGCACTTGTATTACCAGAGAGTGATAGATTAATATCAGATTTATTTATAGAAATGGAATTAGTAGCAGCAGTTGTTGTTACAACAATTGTTGCAGCAGTACCTGAATTAGCATCAAAAAGTACATCATCAGTGCTTGTGGGAACTCCAGCGCCTCCAGCCCCACCAGATGAGGCTGCCCAATTAATGGTTGTTATGCTGTTCCAAGTACCAGAACCGCCAACCCAATAATATACTGCCATGCTTTACTCCGTAGAAGGCGCAGTGATAACAGCAATCCAGTTATCCAAACGCTGCTGCTTCATTGCCTCCAACTCAGCATCATTCAAGCCATGGTCATCAGGAAGCACCAAGGCGTCACGGAAAGTGCCGTACTGCGTGTCAAATTCAAAAACAATGCTTACCATGTTATGCTCCTTATGCTTGAGTTGCTACAGCAACCACATCCCACCGAGTGCTATTCGCGTTATAGATGCAGCCAACGTAAGTTGTTTTGCCCGCAGTAGTGGTTGTTGGCAAAGTTGCGCCTACCGCGGTAAACGTGGCGTTCCAAGTTAGTGTGCGCGCGGTGCCGTTGTCCAAAATACGGAAAAGCAACTTATCACCATCCACCGGGGTTCCTGTGGGCGCGTTGATCGTCAGCGTAGCAGCTTGCGCGGTCCATGCGTACTCGTCATAAGAGCTGATGTCTGGGGTGACGGCGGTGGCCGACGATGCGGTCACCAGTACGCGAGTGGTAATGCGTTTGTTGGTCAGCGTCGCCGTGCCGTTGATCGTGGTAAAACCACCAGTCGCGTTGGCGGCACTGCCAAGCGCCGTCACCACGCCTGCACCGGTGGTTGTGGTGCTTGGTGCAGCGCCAGCGCCGCCGCCGATGACCAAAGCGCTCGCGGCTAGTACCGCGCTGCTTGTGATGGCCGAAGAGCTTGAGTAATACGGGATGCCGCCAGAGGTGCCAGAAGTAAGCCCAGTGCCCCCCGCGCTAACTGGGGTCGTCTTCCAGCCGATTACCTGAATGACATTGCTGCTGTCTTTGTAGAACAACTTGCCATCAGTGGTATTGATCGCAAGTTCGCCCGCAACAAGATTACCTGTCGTTGGCGCGTTGGTTGTTGTTGCACTGTAGTACAACCGGAGGGGGGTGAAGCCTGCTTGTGCCATTTAAAAGTTCCTCTGGAAATTACACCAGTAATAGCTCGGCAAAAGCATTGTATGCCAGAAAGTTGCCGCAAATTTGATCATAAAGTACCTCTACGCTGAGGCCACGCAGCGCCACTTGCTGGTTGCCACGTTCCAAACAAAGCCCACATCCAAACGAGCCGTGGTGACCGTGGTTGTCGGCAATGACACTGTAGATGCTTCAAACGATGCGCCCCACGTAATGGCAATAGCGCCTGTCCCGGTGATTGCAATCCACAGCTTTTGCCCGTTGGTAGGCGTTCCAGTCAGGTTGGTAGTAAACGATGTAATGGCTACGGTCTGACCCGTAATTACCACAATGTCATAGTTGTTGGTGTTAATCGTAGGCGTTGCACTGTTGGCGGTGCTTGCCAATACCCGTGGCACTACCGCACCGGTGGTGCTGGTATTTTCTGCAAAGAACGATAGATTGCGTGGGATGCTCATGGCTGTCCTTACTGATTAGGGAACGCTTGCTGCGGGGCTGTAAAGTTTGCCGTATACCTAGCGACGCCTTTAGTAATCCGCAAGTCATCAATGTTCCCGTTTAGAAAGTTTACTATTGACGCACCGCCGCCATAGGAAGCACCAATCAAGGCATTTGAAGCAAGGTATGTAGTAGCGTCTGTGTACGTAGAACCTGATTGTGTTCCGTTAATAAACAGTCTTGTTGAGCCACTGCTGCGGCAAACTGCAATATGATACCAAGTGCTAATCACTATGGCAGTGCTCGTTATCCTGTCGGCAGAACTAACAAACAAACGGATAGTGCCATCGCTATTTAAGTAGAGTAACATATAAGCGCCGTTTGTTGACGCTGGTCTTGTATCAAGAAGTTGCGCTGATCCAGCCGGAAGCACATTTACAATCACCCAGAACTCAACTGTAAAGTCGTTAGCACCAAAAGCAGCAGTTGCGGTGTTGTTGCTGTTTAGATAGCCGGTTGTTCCATTAAAGTATATGGAGCCTGTGCCGTATTTATAGTTTCCAGAAACTTGAGCGCTACCTGCTGTTAACAAATTGTTCTGCATTGCGTTATCAATAACACCTGCATTGGTGGTGCTGAGTAATAGTGACGTACCAGATATAGCCGTTAACGGGGCCGTGGGCGGTGTAAACGCAGAGGTATAGACCGCTGTACCTTTAACAATGCGAACGTTTGATACTTGCCCGTTGTAATAATACGCCGTTCCCGCTGTTTGTCTTCCGATAGACCCGTTACCAGTTGAGCCTAAGTTTTGAGTAACCGCACCGGCACTTGATGCAACTAATGCTCCGTTGACAAACAGCTTTAAATTTCCTGTACCAGAGCCAGACCTAACAACAGCAATGTGGCTCCATGCATTTAACGTTACGGCTGCTGTAGATGTTATGCTTAAACTTGTGGTACTAGTATTACAGTAAAAGAATTGAACCAATCCTGCGGACGTTATAAATATTTGGCATTGACCAACAATATAACTACCAGAAGGCTGGCTAAAAAAGTCAAAGAAAACTGACCCCGAAGCACCATAAGCTAAAGGATAAATCCAGCATTCCCACGTAAAGTCACCAGTGGTATAACTAAACGCAGCATTGGCTGGAATAGTTAGATAGTCCGTAGTGCCGTTAAAGTATGCGGAGCCGCCACCAACTGTTGTTGTGTATGGCGCAACTGAACCAAATGGGTTTATCGACCCTTGTGTAGTTGAGCCATTTCTTGTTATTGAAAAGGCATTGCTGCTGCTATCAATAAACGTGTTGTTCTGCGCGCCTCCGGTACCATCCCCGTGAATCAGCATGGCGACGCTAGACCAGCTTGGATCATTAACAGGCCACGCAGAATTAATGAGTTGCGCTACGTCAGATTGTTTCCAAAGCCCATACGCCGCTGTGCTAGACGACGCAGCCGCAGTAGAGGATAGGATTGAACCTTTGTAACGGGTAGACATTAGCTGATCGCCTCATACGAGGTTGTGAAAGTAATGGCGCTCGCAGTGCCGGACGTAATGGATATTGATGTACCTTCTTGCAAGTAAAACGCCGTGCTTTTGTCTACCACCACGACCGCAGAGTTGCCGGGTACAGGTACTTGAAAAATAATCGGGTACGCCGTGCCGCCAGAAGGCGCAGACCCCTGAGCCACTGCACCATTGGTGTAAATAGAAACCGTGGCAGTAGCGGTAGTAGCTGTCACGTTTGCCGCCACCACGTTATCAATCTTGTTGACAATACCCGAGGCGGCTGCGTTAGCCAACAGCACCACCGCAGTGGTGCCGCTAGGCGTGTAATAGGTCGTGTTGCCGTAAATTGTGGTTACGTTGACTATGTTTGGATTTGCCATGCTTGTTCCTTAGTACCCAAAGATCATCGCCATTGCGATACTCTTGCCGGTGGTCACCCCGACCACCGAAGTTGTGATGACTAACGCTTCTACGATGTCTCCCGACGCACAAGCAATACCAAGGGTAAAACCCGTGCCGCTGGTAGCTGTGTAATCCGATGTGGCCAGCAAAACACCGTTTACATAGACTTGGAGATATCCCACCGCGTAGGTTACCGTGAATGCTGTCTGCCCCGCTGTAGCGGTAAAAGAGGTCCGAGTGTATGCGCTGCCACCTCCAGTAGCAGCAGACCAAGACGCCGTGGTGCCATTAGATGTCAGGACTTGGCCATTTGTTCCTATGGCAAGACGGGTCGCACTATTCGTCCCATTGCCTAGGATCAAGTCGCCTGTGCTAGTAATAGGCGACAGCGCGTTGAACGCTGCTGAAGCAGTTGTCTGCCCGGTGCCTCCGTTGGCGATAGGCAACGCCGTGCCAGAGTAGGTAAGCGCAAGCGTTCCTGATGTAGTGACCGGCGACCCGGTAACGGTAAACAAAGCCGGTGCAGAAAGCTCGACAGAGGTAACCGTTCCGCCACCGCCACCACCACCGGTGGAGTTAATTGTTTGATTTGGCCAAGTGCCCGTGATGGTCACATTCGTACCCGCCACAAGCGCAGGCGTTGCTGTGCCTGTACCACCGTTGGCTATCGCTAACTGCCCGGAAGTTATCTGCGAAGCAGCGATATTAATAGCCGTGTTGGTTACGCTGGTGACTTGCCCTTGCGCATTGGTCACAACTACCGGCACTTGAGTTGCCGAGCCATAGGTGCCCGCCGTGCCGATATTGGTGATCGAGAACTGGTTGGATATTAGGCTTAACCCTGTACCAGCCGTGTATGTCTGAACCGCAGCAAACTGGATAAATGCTATGGACGTTGTGCCGACAGTGATCGGCAAAAGCGTTTGCTGGACCCAAGAGGTATTGGCATTCGCAGTGCCAGATAGCACCAAAAGCAGATCGCCTGCATCTATTTCGTTTGTGCCAGTGCCGCTGGTGTCGTAGTCAGTGGCGCGGGTTAGGACATACGCGACGCCAGCCGTGCCAGCAGTGGTCAGTGTGTAAACGCCATTAAACGCCGCGCTAGGTAACACGTTGCTGACATACGCGCCAGTTTCGTTCTTTATAAGGATACGCTTGCCGACATCCCCAGAAGTGAATGTGTACCCGTCGATAGTTAGCGTGCCAACTGCAACAGCAGTTATCGTTGCCCCTACTCCGCTCGCGCCGTTGTTGTACGTGTACGCCGCCGATAAAGCCGCCGTTGTTGCGTAGTTACAAGCCGCATGGAAGTTGACACCGCTGGCAATGCTATCGGCGTAAGACTTATTGACTATGTCGTCGCTTGACGTTGGGGCCGTGGTAATCGTGCCTGTTGTCAAAGTCACCGAAGTAATGTCGGTGTTCGCGCCACTTTTAGCCGCGCTAAGGTTAGCCCTAGCAGTTGCTGCGACGGTAGCCCCAGTGCCGCCGTTGGCCACCGCGACTGTACCGGTCACGTTAGAAGCTGTGCCGGTAGTGTTTTGGTTTAAGGTGGGCACATCCCCCGCAACAATAGCCGCAAGGACCGCATCCGTGCCATTAGAGCGCAGGTAGTACCCCGAGGTCTGCGTGCCCGTCAACGCGGTGATGGCCGCGCTAGCGGTTGTTTGCCCAGTGCCGCCATTGGCAATCGGCAAGGCGGTGCCAGAGTAGCTGATCGCCAGCGTGCCCGTCGTGGTAACCGGGCTACCGGAGACGGACAAGAAGGCGGGGACTGAAGCAGCCACGGATGTAACCGTGCCGCCTGATCCCGTGGCCGATAACGTGCCGCCAGCAAAGGAAACGCCAGAACCTATGGCCACATTGCTAAATCCGCCGGTGCCGTTGCCGTACAGGATCGACGTGCCGCTGGTGGCGGGGGCATAGTCTGTGCCGGATATCGCTGCCGAGATAGCCGTTCCGTTGCCTTTCAAAAGCCCAGAAACTGACGTTGAGAGTGATATGGCTGGGGTAGTGGTGCTGTTTGCTACCGTCCCCGCAAAACCGTTTATGGCAACTACTGATACGCTAGAAACAGTCCCAGAATTAGTCGCGTTAATTGTTTGGTTGGGCCAAGCGCCGGTTATGTTTACATTGGTTCCGGCCACCAGCGCGGGTGTACTTGTCCCAGTACCGCCGCTTGTGACGTTAAGTGTGCCGCCCAGCACTATGGGCCCCGTGGTTGCGCTAGAGGGGGTCAACCCGGTTGATCCTGCACTGAAGCTAGTTACCGCGTTACCGGCAACAATGGCACCCCAACCAGTGGTGGTATATCCCTCAAAAACCAATAAGTCGGTGTTGTACCGCAGCGTTCCAACTCCGGCAGAAACAGACCTACTTGCAGTCGGCCCCACGGGCACAGTCAAACCCGCCGCTCCCGGCACAACAGGATTATTGGCCAAACTAATCGTGGGGTTGTTGGCGCCATCACCATCGGTGACCGCAATTTGGTTGGCGGTCCCAGTGATCGTGCGGTTGGCGATGACTGTGCCGCCTATAAGGGCCAGCATGCCGGTTCCGGTCGAACTGGCGATGGCAGCGGCCACGCCGGTCAATTGGAAGGTTGGATTGTTAGCCACGCCATCGCCATCGGTGACTGATAGGCCCGCTCCACTGGTGGCCAAAGCGCGCGCCGCAAAAGTGCTTGTGCTTGTTTTTGCGACAATCCCAGTGCCTAGGGTATTTAAGTTGGGCAATCCGCCCGTCAAATTAACTTGCAGCGTGCCCTGCGGTCCGCTATCAGCCAGACTGAGCCCGGTGCCAACCGTTAAAGCGCGGCTGTTGGGCAGCGTAGGCTCGTTGTTGGCCGTCAGGAAGCTCTGCGTTTGAACGGGTGATCCGGCCAACGCAGCGGTCGTGGTCTGCACCGTAACCCCGTTTTGGACGATAGGCACTGCTTCCGTCCCAGTAATCGTCAGGGCGTGAGGCAGCTCGGTGATGGTTACGTTGATAGACATATTTGGGCCTACGGGGACAACCCGCTGTTGTTGCCGTTGTTCTCCGGCGTGTTCGTATTCTGCTCGGTGCTGATAATGTAATCGCCACCCGGGTTGGTCACCAGATTATCGTCCGTCACCGCTACGCTCACATCAGGGCGAGGGAAGCGGATCGTGATGCGCTCAGTTTGACGAGCAGCCAACCGGTAGGGGTCGATCTGGTCCGCGCAGCCTTGATCGCATACCAGCAAGCCGGGGAAGTTGGGGTCGTTGCGCGCCGTTGAGTGCGCGCGCTTCATCTTGCACCGGTCGCATACGAAGATCGCAATGTCGGAGCCGCCACGGGTGTCAAGGAACCGGGGCATGGCAGCTACCTTGAGTAAACGGAAATATTCGGGCTCAACATGATCGGCGACTTGTCGCGCTCTTCTTGCTCGGCCATTTGGAAGTATTTTTCCGCTTGGCCTTCAAGGTATTGGATGCGCGCCAATTCCACGCCGGGCAGCTCTTGCGCCATCTGGTGGCCAAGCATGTTTTGGATGGCCATGAGCCAGCGATCAGGGATGGCCAACTGGCCACTCAAAGTGCCCACGTCTTGCACATAGGCTGAGTACCAGACCGTCATCTGCACAAACGGGTCCGAAGGCGTTGGCCAAAGCGTGATGGTGGCTTGCGGGATTGTGCGGTTAAGCCAGAACTGGAACGGCTGGTTGGCCGTAAAGTTCTTGTTGGGCAAGTTGGTGTAATCGTCGCGGTTGAGCCGAGACATGGTGATCTCGGTGGAGTTGTTGCCCACGTAAAACTCGGCCACGCTCAAAGTGCCGCCGCCAGTCTCGCGCATGCGGTAATACTGCGCCGTTACGCCCGGATCAATGTCATACCAAAGCCACTGGCCACTTACCCATGTGGTTACGCCCGTGTCGTACAGGGTGTTCCACGTGGAACCATCATTGGACCATTCCAGCAAGATGTGGAATGAGCCCGAGGTGGCGGGCAAGATACCGATTGATCCGGCGTAGATCGAGTTATTGGTGCCGTAGTTGATGCCAATATAGCCATTGGGCGATGTTTGGGTATCCACCGTGGAGATATTGTTGTCAAAAGCGAGTTCAGCGTTACCAGACGAGGCGAAGTATCCACTGGGCGAGCTTGGGGTCGGGCGGTTTAACTTGCGATAGAGCGCGTTTAATACGTCGTTGCCACCCACGGGTAGCAGGTACTCGTATTGGTCAGGATTGAGGCCAATTACGGTCTTTTTGATGGCGAAATACTGGATGCCTTGGTTGATCAGGTTGCTCAGAATGTAGAACAGCGACTCCTTGGCCGCTTGCACCTGTTCAACCGTCAATTCCTCAGCCAGTTTCCCAGCACGCCGCGCCCCATGGTCGATGAGTTTTTGGACCGTGATAACGGTCTGTCCGACAGTGCCTGAGTAAGCCATGATTTACCAATTGCTGTTTTTCTTGCTAGGGGTGTGAGTAGACACTCGACCGCTACCAAGGTTAATACGCCCGCCTTTATCGGTGTATTTTTTAACGGCGCCGCCTTTTTTGTAATAAAAATGTGATGGCGTCTGAGGCTCAGTTGGAGAAAGCGTAGGCGTAAACTTAGGCTCTGGCGCAACAATCTTAGGCTGCACAGGTTTAGGCGGCTCAACAGGCTTAGGTGGCACAGGTGGCACAACAGGCTTAGGCTGCACAACAGGCACAAACTTAGGCTCTGGCGCAACAATCTTAGGCTGCACAGGTTTAGGCGGCTCAACAGGCTTAGGTGGCACAACAGGCTTAGGCGCAACAGGTGGCACAACAGGCTTTGTTATTGGTTTTGGCGATGGGGTGGTCATGATTTGCTCCTTACCAAGTAGGTGATTTTGAGGATTTGGTGACGCTTGACACGCGACGGGTGGTGACGTGCCCGCCTTTTTTGTACCGTGGCGCCATTTGCAGCCCTGTAGAAGCCGCGTTGATAGCCTGTTGCGTTGGGTCTTGATTTTGGTTTGCCGCGCCATCAGTCACGCCGCTGCCACCGTAACTAAGCGCCGGGGCTGCGCTAGGGGCGCTGGAGTTGTCTCCGGGCGGCGCGGTGAACTTGGACGCGGCGCCCACCACATCAGAGAGTGCGCCACCGTTTGCAAATTTTTTGACCTTGGCCATGTTCGTTCCTTACCAGCCGGGACAGTTCCAGCGTTGCATTGATGCCCTTGCACGGCTACCGGTTTCGCTTTTCTCAGCGACCGAGCCCATGCGGGCACAGAAAGAATCGCGCCTTGCGCCACCCTTGGGCTGTGGAGCCTTCAGATGCGATCCGGTTTCCCGATTGTACTTGGCGCGTCCCTTTTCGGTAAGCCCCGCGCCCTGTTTTGCAGGAAGTTTTTCGCCACGGCCAATGGCCAGCGATACGCCGCCTTTTTTCATCTTGGCCGTCTTGGCGGACTCTTTGAACGCCGCAGCAGTTGGAGCGCCTTTGCTGCCGGGCTTGCGCATCTTTTCACCAGAGCCGTGCGCGATGCGCTCCTGCTTGGCGTGGATGTTGGCGTACAGACCGCCCTCTTTCATGCCCTTGTCGGCCTTCACAAATTCCTTGCCCACGCTCTGGGGCACGCCACCAAAGCCGCCCTTGGTGTGAGCGGCGGCTTCCATCAAACGGTGCTGGGCGGGTGATTTACTAGGCATTTTTAACTCCCATCATACGGTCGAGCTTCTCGCCCAACTTGTCGATCCGGTCTAAAACGCGATTGATGTCCGCATGGACCTCTGCCTTGGTGACGTACTCCTTGGCCACTTCCTCACGGGTGCGATTGAGCAAGATAGTGACGCGCTGAAGCTCAGCGGCCTTTTCCCGCAGAATCCATCCAAGCACCGAGGTAACCATGGTCAACGCAGCGATCCATATAGAACTCAGGTCCATGATTAAGCGTAGGTTTTAACCATCTCTAAAACAACGGTGTACGTATCACCTGCACTCGCATCAGCGGTACTAAAAACAATGTTTCCGTTTTTACCAGCGCCCGAGTTGTTTGTAATACCACCAAAGCCGCTGAAATCGTTCATGTAATTAGTATTGATCGTAGTCATAAAAAACGGCACATCCGTTGAGGCGTCCCAATACATGCGCACTTCCATACCGTGGCATACCGAGGTAATTTTGTTCACGATAACGCCAGTGCAAGCCTTACCGGAACTGCTACTGGTTAAGGTGGATACATTGACCTTGGTCACAGCAGTTTCGCCCGTGCCGTCGCTAATGTTGGTGAATTTCATAATAGCCACGCGCTCGCCGTCTAACAGCGTCTGGCTTGTAACTGCATCTGCCATATCTATCTCCAATTAAAAAGCGGGGGCCGAAGCCCCCACTTTACTAGCACTTGGCTCGTCCGCCGCCTTTGCGGGCCATGGGCGGGTTTACAAACCCACGACCTGCTCCGGCAGGAGAAGTACGCTTTTTGCCCAGTAAACGCATTACAGCGTTCATTGCGTCAGACGGAGCACTGCGGATGGTATTAGCCATCGACATATCATCCCCGCTTGGCTCAATGGCTTTGTCATACCTGCCGCCGCTCATATCGCGCATTGGCATCTGCTGATCATCCATGCTACCGCCAATGGCTTTGCGCATGACCTTGCCACCTTTTTTGAAGGTGCCTGATTGCGCAGTATTGCTCACCGGTTTGGACACCGGTTTGCGAGGCATTGCTACGGCGTGGCCAGTGTCGTTAACACTGCCCCCCGTAGCGAAGTGCTTTTTTGCAGCACCGCCCTTTTTAAAGCCGCCAGCGTTGGCTTCCTTGACTTCACCTGTGGTGGTGTTGGACTTGCCGGGCTTGGCAGTATCAGCCGGGCGATTTTCCCAGTTGGTAGAGCCGCCGTCTTTGAAGCCGCCAGAGTTGGACATGCGCACGCCGCCAGTACCATGGGCACTGTCTTTCTTGTCGCCGTCCACTACCTTTGTCTTCACAAACTTGCCAGCATTGCCTTCAATGGTGCCGCCGGTTTTGTAACCAGCAGCTTTACCCATCTTGACATCACCAGTACCGTGTGCCTTGTCGGTTTTGTCGCCGTCAACCACTTTGGTTGTGCCGCCTTTTTTCAGCTTCAGCTTGGTGCCCTTGCCGCCTTCGTGCTCTTGCATGTCGTGCTGCTTAAAAGCCTTTTTGACCATAGCTTTGTCTTGAGCCATGTCACCAGCCTTGCCGCCCTTCTTCATCAGAGGAGCGGCCATAGCAGCGCGACGCGCCATCATAGAAGGTGCTTTGGGAGCGGCAGCCGGTGCAGAATACGCGGTGTCAGGCATGGTGTTCATGCCTTTAGAACGCATATTCTCAAAGCCGTACTCGCCGCCACGGTTCATGGCCACATGACCACCTTTTTTGAGTTTCAGGATCACTGATGGCTCGGTGGTCTCCATCTTTACCATTGGTTTGAATTGACCCATGATATAGCCTCTTAGACTTTCTGAGCATACACAACGTTCAGTACGTAAGTACCTTGCGTGGTGCTGATCGTGCCATTAGGGGCGATGGTGAAGTACACGCTGGTATTGGTGCCGATGTTTTGCATCGCCAACAATTGCGCCGCCGTAAACGTCAAAGTTGCGCGACCACCCGAAACGACGTTCGTTGCCGAGACGTACTGGGTGCCCGCAGCAGCCGTGCCGACTGTAGCGTTAATAGTGGTAGCCGTACCGCCGCCAACTACTTCATCCACAGTCTGGTCAACAAGTAAGTTGAGGATTTGTGAAGAAGCAGGAAGCGTAATGGAACCAGAAACCGCCGTACCTGCGGCCACAGTGGTCACCGTTATGTTCTGAGTCAGGACAACGTAGCCGCCATCCGTGGTGTCAGTCAACGTGCCCGAGCCCGTGCGCAGGGTAGAACCAATATAGGTTTGAGCCATAATTTTCTCCAGTTAAGAGGGGGGCTGTTAACCCCCCTACTTTTGTTTAGGCGCCGGGAGTACCGTACAACGCACGTGGGTCGGTGAAGCCGACATCGTAACGCTCGGTAGCCTTATAGCGCATGGAGTCGGTTTCAAAGTCACCTTCCATGGTCTTCTCCAGACGACGACGCATCAAGAGCTTCATGCCCTCGGGTGCATCAGTCTGGACCCACCAAGCGGTGGCACTGGTCAGACGGCTCAACACAGCAGCGCCCTCGTCCAACAAACCAATGGATTTCACTGGGTTGATGTCGTTGTTGGCGTTGCCGGTGCGCAAGACCGACTTGAGCAGCACTTCGGCTTGGAAGATGTTGCCCGGAGCAACCACCAATTGGCGGGGCACCAGACGAATCTTCTTACCGTTGTTGTCCACGGCCTGACGGACTTGGATCAACATTTGCTCAAGGGAGGTTTGCGATAGAACCGCAGCAGTAGCGAGCTGGTTGCTGAAAGTACCGTTCACGATGGGGTGAGCAGTATTAATCAGCGACACGCCATCGCCGCCGGGGTAGGCGCTGTTGAACGCTACGTTCAAGACGTT
>Ga0209084_1000526_pt1 | contig 36200 bp, 40 predicted proteins | sample C_130820_MF_Meta_FD_187309 | JGI IMG/M metagenome (GOLD analysis project Ga0209084, IMG submission 187309) | Freshwater microbial communities from Lake Croche, Canada to study carbon cycling - C_130820_MF_MetaG (SPAdes) (version 2) | ecosystem: Environmental > Aquatic > Freshwater > Lake... | reverse complement strand
TTCCTGACTTCCTCAAATCTTCTTGTACTTCAACATAATTCTCCAACTTGAACTTACTGATCTCAAGTTGAACTTCAAGTGACATAGGATACCAAAGTTGAACTTCAAGTTGAGTAAGCCTAAGCCCCTTCTTCCCTTTCCCTCCTCTACTCTTCAGTTCATTTCCCTTCAACAATCCAAACTCTCCTTCCTGTGTGAATTTCTTACTGTACTCCAAGAGTTCCAGCCTCCTTGATTCCTCAGTTCCTGTAACCAAAACCAAAGCCAAAGAAAGCCTCCTATATTTCTCACCGTGAAATGCAGCCTCCCCACATCCATACACAAGTGTTTTTCCTTCCTCGTCCTTTATATGTACAGGTTGTTCCCAGAAGTTACTCAACGATCTGTATTCCTTCTTCTTATCAAAGAAAGTTACTACACCAGTTTTGCTCATTTCAAATAATATAAAGATCAAGTTCAAAAGTATAAATCTTGTATATGAGTTAAAATTTATTTCAATTTTTCTGAGATGCACTATAAATAATGAAAAAATAGCATAACACTATTTTTTACTAATTTTTATAATTTACTATCTAACTAGTTAATAACTAGTTACTAACTAGCTACTAACTAGCTACTTACTATCTAACTACCTAGCTATTAATTATTTACCTTATTATCTTATACTCCGGCTTACATCTCACCTTCCTCCAAGCTCATTGCATCTTCGTCTGAGTTCGTCCTAGGTCTTGGTCCTAATGATGATAGTAGTGCCTCAGCAGCAAACAAGTTGGCCTCCAATTGCGCAAGGTTAAGGTCTCCCATTTGCCCAAGGTGGTCTCCCATTTGCCCAAGGTCTCCCATTTGCCCAAGGTCTTCCATTTGCCCAAGGTGGTCTCCCAACTGCTCCAATTCCAGACGGCGAGGCATCACTTTCTTAGGAGCGTTGCATCCAGCTCCACAAACTGAGTCAGATCTTGGAGGCGTAAGCGGAGGCGTAAGCGGAGGCGTCTGAGGTGGCGTTCTTGGCTCTTGCACTCTTAAAGTAGGTTTCGCTTTGGCCTTCATATTTGCTTTAATAACTATTGCGTGTTTGTTAACCGGTCTTGTCGCTTTCGCTTCGGTCGCTTTCGCTTCGGTCGCTTTCGCTTCAGGGTAGATCTTGGCATTCCTCTTGAGCTCCGGTTTTTTATTCGGCCTTGAATCAGTTACGCTTTTTTCCTGGCTTGTGTTAGGGAGGACAACCCAGAACCATGGATCTTCGTACACGAGCTTGGCTCCAGTAAAGGCGCCAGCGCCGTCCTTGGAACTAAACAAAGTGGCTCGGAATCTGCGCGAAGCATCGGTAGAAAGCCAGTACTTCAAGTGCACATAAACAGCATTGTAAGCGCCCTTGGATCCGTTCTTTCTCACGAAATCTATTTTGTCCACGATGCCCAGATCTAATTTATCAAAGGTTGATGCAATTCGCTCCTTAGTGATATTAAGAAACACACGAGGAATGAAGAGACTTCTGGTAGAGGACATTGTTATTGCTTTGGTTTAGTTTACTACTTTCTTTTCGGGAAACTGTACCTCTAATAAATTGGTTATAAAGCATTTCAATTTTTTTAAACCCTCCCCCGTTTAATTCGGGAGCTTCGCTTTACTAATTTTTTCAAATTTCCAAAAAATTAGTAATCATATATTTGGCGCCACCTTTCTTAAAGGTGGCAAAAAAAATTGAAATGCTTTTTCTCTCTATAGTTCACTGTACATTTTCCCCAGTTACAACAGCAAAAGCAATCAACAATGTCTTACAGCAATTCCCGCAACACCAATTCCCGCAACAATTCCTCCAACCAGAGGGGTACCAGGCCTCCATTCTGCAAGGTGTGTTTTGATGCGAAGAAGCCGCAATCGGTCTACGAATCCCATTACGTAAAGGATCGTGAAGGTAAGGTAACTTGTGTAACTCTTTTAGAACAGGAATGCCGCTACTGCTACAAGACCGGACACACGGTCAAGTTCTGTCCAGCAGTAGCAGCCAACAATGCGCAGAAGGAGAAGGCCGAGAACTACCACAGAAGACAGCAGGAAGCCGAGGAGCGCAACAAGAGACAGGAACAGGCCAACGCAGCAGCAGCTGCTAAGGCGAAGATGGCATCTAAAGGAGGATTCGCAGCACTAGTAGACTCCGACGACTCTGACGACGAGCAACGCCCAAAAAAGCTTCCTAATCAAGCGCAAAAGAAGGAGGAGTTCCCTGCTCTGGGAGCACCATCCAAGCTTGTGACGAAGTCTGTTACCGAAAAGACATCTTTCGCAAGCGCCTTACAGAAGAATCCAGAAAAAGTCCAGAAGGAGCGCGAAGAAGCAGCAGCAGCTTCGGGATTCACAGTTTTGAGCCGAAATACAGATGGAACTACAAGGAAACAGGAAATTAAGATGCCGAGCTCAATGCCAAGCTCATCAGAACCAGTCTTTGTCAAACGCAAGATCACAAACTGGGCATCAATGGATTCCGAAGACGAAGACGATGAATTCTTGTCGCCAAACGTAACAGTAAGACGCACTGTGTCAGTGTATCAGCCAGAGGAGGCGTGCGTAGACAATTCGGCCTGGTAAGCGAAGCAACCGAAAAGCGAAGCAACCGAAAAGCGAAAAATATTTGTAGTAGTTAGTAGTTAGTAGTTAGTAGTTAGTTAGTAAACGAAAAACAAAAACAAAAACAAAAAAAGTAGTTTATAATAATTAAAAAGAAAAAGGGGGACTATTCCCTTTTTTCGTTTATCGTTTATCGTTTATCGTTTATCGTTTATCGTTTTTCGTTTTCTAATTTGAAATCCATTTAAACAAATAACAAGAAATAGTACATCTTGAAAATGTCAACCCAACAACAACAGCAAACAATATATGCAGTCATTCCTGACAATTCATCTTGGGAAGACATCATTATTTTTCTCTCTTTAAAAGATGCAGAAAACGCACTCAACAATGATTTCCCGAGACGAAGAATAGAACATTTTGTAAGATCGGAGCCATCAGGAGGTTATATTCCTTCTTATTTGGTGACATATGGAAAAAACTTGGGTATAAATAGTAATCATAATCCAACAGATAGTAAAAACCAATCAGAAACCCAAGATAACCTTCCAATTTTCACCAAGTATTACAAAGTGAGTGATTCATCTGTTAATAAAATAACTAATTGTAGTTCAAGATGAATCAAGGAACTTTGGATCAAGGAACTTTGGATCAAGGAACTTTGGATCAAGGAACTTTGGATCAAGGAACTTTGGACTCAGGAACTAAATTGTAAAAATTAGTTCATCATAAAATTTGACACAAACTTTATTAAAGGCTCCAAAAAATTGAAAACTTTTTACTTGACAAGTCTACCAGTACAATTCCCCAATCAGTTAAAGCAAAAGCAAAGCAAAGCAAACCAACAATGAACGCAATCATTTGCAAACATACCATTTCTTCAGAAATGATTGTTAATAATATTCCTTACAATTATACACCAGGAGAGACTAACAGAATGCTGCGTGAGCTTCTAGAGCGTTTTAGAGAAACTCAAGCTCAACGAAGCACAGCAGTTGTGACCGAGGACTATATGGCGCTACCACCCGCAGAAGACGAAGACGAAAATGAAGCCGAGTCCGAATGGGAAAACTACAATGACGAAGATGAAGTCAATTCCGGTTCAGATTCCGATTCAAATGCCGAATCAGATGCCGAATCAAACGAGGAGAGGTTTGCCGAATCAAACTCTATATCAGAAGAAGAACTACAAGTGCAGTGCCAGGAAATCACTGGCAAACCATTAGCAGAACTCCTTGTAACCTTAGGCGAATGCAGCATCTGTCTTGACCCAATTGATCAGCTCGTCAACGTGTCCAACACGAGATGTGGTCACACCTTTCACACACACTGCTTCTTGAGGGCGATCCAAAACGGATCAGGCAACTGCCCCAACTGCAGGGCACTCCTAGTCGTCAAAGAAGACGAAGAAGACGACGACGAAAGCGACTACGACTCGGCCGATGACGAAGACGAAGACGAAGACGATGATGAAGGCAGTGAAGCCAGTGTAGTTAGCGAAAGAGTCACGTTGGAGCAAACAGCAACTAAGCTGCAGAACCTAGGTTACTCAGTGGCAGACATCTTAGCATTCTACGTCGGCACGACCATCCGCTCACAAACTCCAGAAAAATACAATATGGAGTTCTTCATCAAGATGAACGAAGATCTAGATGGAATCTTGGACGGCAGAATCCCGCTATCACAGCGTGACACGAGGTCTTACGCAGCAGCCCTTACAGGAGTAAGCGGACCCTCAACTGGGATTTAGAGTAGTAGTTAAGTAGTTAAGTAGTTAAGTAGTTAAGTAGTTAAGTAGTTAAGTAGTTAAAGTAGTTAAGTAGTTAACTAGTAGTTAGGTAGTTATTATATGTTTTGCCCAACTTTTCAGAAAAGTTGGTAATTAAGTAATTTATTAATCAAAAAATCAAAAATGAAAAAATGGTAATCATAAAAGGTTACCATTTTTTCTTATACCATTTTACAATTTGAATTATGATGAATCATTTGGATTTTTATTTTGTTTCTCTTTATTTTGTTTCTCTTTAAAATCTATTTTGGTCAATGCATATTGTCCACAAGGACCACAATGATCTTCATTTGATAAATCTATTTTAAAATTCATTTGTTTATTACAACTTTCTAATCTCCATCTACCAGTAGGTTTTGGAGATTCCTTTGGAAATAATTTTTTAACAATAGTTATTATGTATTTCATAATATCTAATAACTATTCTTTATTTGTTTTTAAGTATTTTATAAATAAACTCATCATTCACAATGACAATCTAAATCTAAATCTAAACAACAATATTACATCTAAGCAACAACGCCTTGTAAAGTACCAAACCACTTTGCCTGATGAATAAAATCAGACCATTTAGCAGTTATCAATAATATCCATCCCAACATAAAGAACAAAAGTCTGGTCTCATAATCAATAACGGCCATCTTAGGTCTAAAAGGAGTGAAAAATACAATCAAAATAACAGCCATACCAACGACAAAGACGAATTCACAACGCTTCTTCCAATATTCAATGAGTTCAATGGTCTTCTTATCACCACCTCTCTTCTTCAAATAAACTTCATAAACAGCGCCTAAGATAAACAAGGTCTTGAGCAAAACGAGAAAATAAACATAAATATGGAAAAGTGTCATCTTCTAATTATATAATAAAGAGAGAAAATACCCAAATACCCAAATACCCAAATACCCAATACCGAAAATAAATTGTTTTATAATAAATAAAATAAAATAAAGATCCAATTATGAACCCAGCAAATTTCAACTCTAATTTACAACAAACTCCAGTTAATCAAACATTCAATTATGACTCATTCATCCAGCCCTTTCATTTAAAACCGATGTTTTCCATTACCTGTATTTTTTGTACAAGTTCAAATACAAATTCAATAAGTCAAGATGGTTCATTAAGGCAATGTCTAAATTGTAGGAAGCAGTTTCAATCCCAAATTCAACCTGCAAATAATTTGCAACATATGCCATCCTTAGAACCTATAAAACCAGTAACAACCTTTCAAATTTTACAACGACCTGTATTCATAGATCCAAACCCACAACAGCAACAACAACAACAACAGCAACAACAACAACAACAACAAATCCAATATCATCATCAACAACAAAATCATTGCCAAAGACCCCCGGCATCCCAAAATCACTATGATCCATTTTTCTCTCAAATTAATGTATACAATAAATAGATGCCCTGTAAAATCACTTGTTTATTAGCCACAGCGTTCTTAATTTCAATGATTTATTTCAGTAATGCAACAACGCAATCAGACACAATAAAACATTATGAGAGCCAGTTGCCTTCCAACCTCAAAAAAATATATAATGAAATCGCCCAAGAACGTCTAAAGATCTATTTCTATGGGTACACACTAGGTCTGATACTTTCTCTCATCATCATCATTTATAACTATCAAATTCGCAATCCAAGAGAGAAATACAATGTAGCAACAATTACTTGTACAGTAATAACAGTTTCCTTCATAACCAACTACTTTTATTATATGTTGAGTCCAAAAACAAAATGGATGCTCAACTATGTCAACACTCCTGAACAAACCAAGGCGTGGCTAAATATGTATAAAGATATGCAGAAGTACTATCACACAGGATTAGTATTAGGATTAATTGCAGTAGCACTAATTTCCATTGCATTCCGATGCTGAATCGCTGAAAAAAGAGAACTGTGAAAAGTGCACCCCGCCATCAACTTTTCACAAACCAACTTTTCAAAAACCAACTTTTCAAAAAAGTTGGGCAAAATATGTTTTTTAAGTAGTTTGGCTCCACCTTTTCAAAGGTGGATTTTTTAAGTAGTTTGGCTCCACCTTTTTTAAAGGTGGAAAAGGTGGATAAAACTACTTAAAGCCAACCCATTATAGTATGTTGGATAGGAACCAGCAACCCGAGAACGAGAGAGAAAGAGAACGAGAGAGAAAGTTAATGGATCGCAAACAGGAGCAGAGTAGCAGAGTAGCAGAGTAGCAGAGTAGCAGAGTAGCAGAGTAGCCGAGTAGCAGAGTAGCAGAGTATCAGGTAAGTGTAGATAAATTTAGTAAGCGGATTGAGGATTTCAGATGTAGATAAATTTTATTATAGCGAACAGGTTCCTTCACAGCAAACTAAACCAACTTTAAGATATGATGATTGTTGCATTTATGCAACAGTTGTTTAGCTATTGCGACTTACCAAAGTTTGCATTAGCATTTTGCCAACAATTATTTATGGCAAACCTTTTTCCCTGTCAGGAAAGAGGTATAATTTTTTTAAAGAGCGTTAGCTCAACTGAAAGAGCGTTAGCTCAACTGAAAGAGCGTTAGCTCAACTGAAAGAGCGTTAGCTCAACTGAAAGAGCTTTAGCTAAACTTTAAAAGTTTATCAGGTCTCATAGTGTAGTGGTTAGCACTCCAGACTTTGAATCTGGCAACCTGGGTTCAAATCCCGGTGAGACCTTTTCCACCTTTTAAAAAGGTGGAGCCAAATATTTAGTATTCGTACAGCAATCCCAAAATCAAACAACTATTGACCAAAAATGAATACAGCAACTCAAACTATGACAGATCAACTTCTTACCAAATACAATAAGAAGAATAGCAGGTTCAACTCCTGCAATAGTTAAAATCAACTTATATATGAAATAGTGTAAAGTTGAGACTAGGCGAGCCTTTTAAATATCTTCTTACAGCAATCACAAAATCAAACCTTCTAATTTTGACCAAAAAGAAGATAGCAATAACAAGTGCTCCGGTAGCTCAGTTGGTTCAGCAGCACTCGACTGTTACAAATTATAAATATTATAATTGCAAATATCGAGAGGTCGCAGGTTCAATCCCTGCCCGGGGCGTTTTTAATTTTACATCCAATTGTAAAATTAAATACTAATAACAAATAAACTATTTAACAAATCAATTTAAAGTTAACAGCCACATTAAATAAAGAGAATGACAAATGTCTATGAAAATGTTATGGAGGAATTCAATAAAAGAGGGTGCAAGTTATTGAATACAAAAGAAGAATACAATGAAATTATAAAAACAGCATATAAAAGTAACTATAAGTTAAATTATATTGCATCTTGTGGACATAGTCATATTGTTTTTTATAATGTTTTCAAATCCAGAGGGACAGGTATCAATTGTCCTCCTTGTGTAAATAAAAGGAATGGAAATGAAAAAAAGGAGAAAATTAATAATAATGAAATGTCAGTATTATGTAACATAGAACAAGAATTTGATTTTATAAAAAAAATGCAAAATATTTTACAAAATGAATTTGAAATCACAAAGGCATTTGATGGTTGTCTTGTAGATGTTATATTAAAACCCAAGAATATTTCAGATGATAAATGGATTGGCATTCAAGTTAAAACAACAAATAATAGACATCTAACATATAGTTTCAATATTAATAATCATTATAAAGATTGTTTGCTTTTATTATATTGTTGCGAAGATGAAAGTATGTGGTTGATCCCTGAAAATATAATACCAAAACAACAAAAACTAAGTATTGGATTCAATAAATCCAAATACAATATTTATAAAATAAAAAAAGAGGACATACTTAATAAGTTATATGAGTTGTATAATACAACAACTAAATCAGAATTTGATACATTAAATACACCTATTAATATTTATCAACAGAGAGAACAAAATTATAGAAAGTTCAGAGAATCAAAAATAGATTTTTTAGAATTTACATATGATGATATGGAAGGAACAGTTTATGATTTCAAGATAGGAAATTTAAAAATACAAGAAAAGGTAAGCAAAATAAATAATGAACAAAGATGTAGCTTTAATTTATGCAAAAATAATAGAAAGACACATAAATATATGCAATATGATATAGGGGACAACGATTTTTATTGGTTGAATTGTGACAATAAAAAAACATTTTTTGTATTACCCGAAAAAGTTCTTATTGATAAGGAGATAATTGGAAATAAAAAAGAAACAAATAACTCAATATTTTTAAAAATAACAATTAAAGATATACTTCATCCAAAGAACTCTTGGTTGCAGCCTTATATGTTTGACTATGAAAATATAGAGAAAGACAAAGAGAGAATTTTACAAATTTTAAATTGTTAACAAAACAAATATAAATATTACTACATCAATAATCTATGCATAGTCAAGATCATTTGATCAAATACAAAGAGTATCATAAGAACTCCACAAATATTGCCATTCATCAAGCCTGTGTCCCGCTAATATTAGCCACAACATATGCAGCGTTTTTAACACCAAATCTAGCACTTGCACTCAATGTCTTTTATTCATTGAACTATCTCCTTTTTGATGTATTTTCCCAAAAAAGCATAAACTGCATAGGTTATTTACAGGCTATCTATGCACTAAGTGTTATTCAAAGAAATCTCCTAAGTCAGCAAGTAAACATAATCATCCATTTATTATCCTGGGCTCTTCAAATTTATGGCCATAAAATCCACGAAAAAAATAGCCCGGCATTTTTGGACAACTTGTATGATTCGTTTTTATTTGCACCATATTTCACATTTTTAGAGACGTTCTATCCTGATACAATGAGACAGATCCAGATCCAAGACCCAACCCAAACCCAGACCCAGACCCAGACCCAGATCCAAGACCCAACCCAGATCCAAGACCCAACCCAGACCCAGACCCAGACCCACCCAAAATATATTATTATAAAACAGATAAACAACAAGAACAACAAGAATATCATATATTTTGCAGGATTATTTCAGAAAGCAGATAAACATTATGCCAAGATAGCAGAACAGCTTCCAGATTTCAATCATATTTTTATAAATGTATTTTTTGAAAATGGTGACAATTACAATGACACATTAGTCAAGATTTACGAAGAATTGAATAATAATCCAGAATACCAAGATGACTCAAAACAAGACCAACAACAAAAAACAGAATGTATCATCGGATTTTCATTTGGAGGTTCTCTAGCTAAGCAATACAAACAGATCATCTTTGAGAAAGAACAATTTTATACAAACTGTATTTTAATATCACCAGGCGGTTTCAAAAGCAATACAATTTGCGAAAGGTTCATAACAACAATAAGCCAACCTCTTTACAAATTATACAATAATACCAAGTGGTATATGATCAGTAATTATCCAACCTATCAGAACCATCATAATCTGACAATAAATGACTATTTGATTCATTCTACACACGACCAAGTCCATAATCCAGACCTTTCCAGCTACGACCCAGTATTTACAAGCGCCATAAAAATCAGCTTGAACTACGCACAACATAAAGATATGTTACTAATCATCCAAAAACAAAAAATCATCCAACAGCTTATACAAAATGAGTACAATATCAATGAAGTTAAAAAGAAGTCACTCACTTCCACACTAAGTAAACTCTTATTTGGTGGTCATTTCTATCCATATCATATTGGACTTTGGTTATCCGTTTCAACATATAATTTATATTCCTTCATAACAAACCAATACTCCCAATACTCCCAATACTCCCAATACTCCCAATACTCCCAATACTCCCAATATTCTCCATATTCCCCATATTATTTTTTTAGAGGCTTCTTTTTAGCATCAACTGTTTGGTCGTTTACAGAATATGCTTTCCATCGTTTTATATTACATAAATTCTTTGGTAAACATCACAATAAGCACCACGACTATCCAAATAAATTGTCCATTATTCATACCCCGATGCTACTTGTTGTCTTGAACTGGTTTGCCTATTATTTTCTTTTCCAAAAATTTCTAAACCCACAAGAAATGACGAGTTATTGTATTTTCTTCCCGCTGAATTATTTGGCATTTGAATACACACATTTACTGTCTCATAGTTATGTGGGTAAAAACAAGATTATACTCAATGCAAAACAATATCATAAGCTACATCACTTAACACCAAATACCAATTATAGTTTCGTGACACCGTTTTGGGATTTTTGTTTTGGAACATTATCACCCAATTATAAGATCAAACCAGAAGAAATTGTATTTGGTTATATACCATTTTATTCGTTTTTATTTCATCCAGTTCAGATTCAATCTCAGAGTAAGGATCATTCAGAGTAGTTCTCAGTCTCAAAATAGATTCAAAATAGACTATAAAAAATAAATATAAAAACAAAAAACAATAATAAATCATATTATTCAGAACACAATGCATCATATGATTTACCCCACAATCGGAACATTAGCTTATTTGAGCTACCCAAAAAATATAAGAATTCCATCAAACATACTGAATCCGCTTTCTATAATCCATAATTTATTCCTAGCGCTATTCAGTGCGTATACTTGTGTAAGTCTTGTTAGTCTTATACTAGAAGACGGGATTCATTATGAAGCCCATTATTATTTGAAGCAAACCCCACAAACAGACCGCGATCAAAAATACATCTCACTCCTTTTCTATTTTTACTTATCAAAGTATTACGAATATGCAGACACTTTCTTATTATATTTGAAGAATAAGGAACCGATTTTCTTACAGAAGTTTCATCATATTGGAGCCGTAATTTGCTGGCACCTTTGTTATATCAATAAAGTGGATGCAATTTTGGTAGGCACCGTTCTAAACTCTGGTGTACACACAGTAATGTACAGTTATTATTTGTTGACGCTGTTTAATATAAGATTAACACTAATAAAGCCATTGATTACAAAAATGCAACTGGTACAACTAGTTGTAGGGAATTTGATTTGTGCTTACAACTATGTGCCACCAGTAGAGTCGTATATCAATTATGGGTGTATTTTGTTTACAAATGCGTATGTTTTTGTATTGATTTATTTGTTCTCGGATTTTTACAAGAAGAACTATTTGAAATCACATTCGCAAAATTCAAATACAAATCCACAACATACTTCACAAACAATAAAAACAGAATAATATTTAAACCTATAATAATTTTATAATAATATATAAAATGGACAAAGCAAAAGAAATCCAAACTTTAGATACAAAAGATATAGCCAAACCAATTATTGAATTGTCAAAAAGTAAACCTATAAAAACTCCACTAATAATATCTTTTTTAAAATACTTAAGTTGTATTTCCAGTAAACCAAGTGTAATAAAAACACAATCATTAGGAGATGCGTTTGCTCAAGCCAATTTAGAATTACAAGAACAAGCAGAAGACAAACTGAAAACAAAAGTAGGAAACAGAGAAGCAGAAGCAGAAGCAGAAGCAGAAGTAGAAAAAGCAGTACTAGCAGTAGTAGAACAAGCCCAAGTTTTAAAACAAGCACAAGAACAAGCACAAGCACAAGCAGAAGCACAAGCACAAGCAGAAGCACAAGCCAAGTTAAACCAATTAGATATAATGAAAGCGCAGTCCAAAGAAGACATTATGGATCCAACAACCATTGAAATTTTAATAAACGTAGTTGATGGAGTAAGAGTCATTACTGAAAAAATAAAAGAAGAGAAAAAAGAAAACGAAAAGATGGATGAACCTGGTGAATAAAAATCAATAACAAAATAAAATAAAATTTATTATTGATTATCTTTTACAATAACTTACTCGGAACCAGAAGCCGAATCCGAAGCCGAACCCTTCTGGAACTTCTTGATGCACTCCCAAATCTTCGCACTTTCATCAATACTAAAAATCCCGCGTCTTTGAGCTAGGTTCAAAAAAGACACCATCAAATTTAGCGCAACAATTTCAGAAGTCACCTCAACATCCACAAGTCTAGGCTGAGGAGGAGAAGCAGCATCTACAGGAACATTTTGAACAGAATCAGACATATTATAATACTTATTCAAAACCAATTTTTAAATAGGTTTTAAATGAAAATATATTTCTATCCACCTTTGGAAAAGGTGGAGCCAAAGTGTGGGAAAGGTGGAGCCAAAAGTTATCGCGATTTGGGATAATTTGACTCCAAACAAACCAAAATGGAGATAGGGGATGCTCCAAAAGTGGATAAATCTTTGGCTACACCTTTCCTAAAGGTGGAAAAAATTGAAATCAAATTCTTTCAATAAATAATCTGTACACTTTCCAAACAGCCAGCAATAATGTCGTCCTTTAACCAAGAAATCAATAATCAATCAGAGAATTCTCAAGTTGAGCTTATCAAAAGTAGCTTTATCAGTTTCCATTCAAAGGAGGATGGGTTCCAGCTTTATCCAAGAATAAGAGCACAAACGCAAGTAGAAGCACAAACGCAAGTAGAAGCACAAACGCAAGTAGAAGCACAAACGCAAGTAGAAGCACAAACGCAAGTAGAAGATCAAACGCAAGTAGAAGCACAAACGGAAGACTTGAAAGCGAAGCTCCCGAGTCAAGAGGAGGGAGACTTGTATTTCGGAGTATTTGAACTAGAAATGGCGCAAACTTCAATGACCCAAAAGGAGCAGTCCATCAATTCTACCAACGATATGTCAGGATCAATGCATGACTTTTGCAACGATGGCCGATCAAAGATGCAGCATCTGCAGCTTACCTTAGAAAATATAATGCGCCTCTTAAGCGCCAATGCAGAGAAAATATCAGTCAACTTAGAAATCACCGGATTTGACGATAATATAGTCAAAGTGCTTGAGCAGACCAAAATCACAAATGACCCTGAAGAAACACAAAAAATTATAAATAAGGTAAAGTCATTGCTTTACCCGCGCGGATCAACAGACATTGGACTTGCACTCCAAGATGCGACCGCCAAGATGCAACAACATACCAAAGAAAACCAGAAGTCGCTCATCTTTATGACAGACGGACTCATAACTAAGGGAACCACAAATATTGAAACCTTGAAACAATCAGTCCCATCAGATTCGCAGAATTACTTCATAGGCTTTGGCTCAGACCACGACTTCAAGCTGCTACAGCAACTCGCGTCAGTCAACGCAGGCTCCTACTACTATGTAGACAAGATTGAGAACGCGGGTCTAGTATTCGGAGAGATTATCCACAGTATCTTGTACACAGCCCTTAGAAACGTCACGATCAAGGTCACAAATGGCGAGATCTACGACTTCCAACGCAATCAGTGGCTAACAGAAATCAGTATTTCAAATCTGTGCGGTGAGGCTAAGAAAACCTTCCACGTTAGGAGCCAGAAGCCAAGCGATTTTGAGCTCACCTTGACAGGACTAGGAGATGAAGGAGATTACAAACACGAAGAAACTACTTTGCCTCCACTTCTAGATGATGAAACTGGAACCATACAACCAACCGACCTGACAAAGTTTATGTACAGACAGAAGGTCTTGGAGCTCCTTTATCAGACAACGATTCTAGCCAAGAATATTTATGCAACAAAACAATCCAAGACAAAGCATCAAAATTTGCTGAGGGACTTGAGGAAGCAAATAGAGGCTTATTCGGCATCACTAGATGCAAAGGAATCAGGAGACAAAGACTACTTGAAGCAGCTGACAGACGACTTGTACATAAGTGAGAAGACGATCCATTCAGAAAAAGCGCTGCTTTATACGACAGTGAGACAAAATGCCCAAGGACGAGGAACATCTTACAATATGACACAAATAGAGAAATGTTCTTTAAGACGACAACACGCATTTAATGGGCAACAAGATAATTACGAAGACGATGAAAAATGCGAAGACGAGTATAACGTGGCTTCAAATCCTCTCAGCAGAGCATACACTTCGCACACCCAGGCTGAAATTATGCGCACCTGTAGTGCACCAAACAAAGGCCAATACCCAGACCCAAACCAAGATCTAGACCCAGAGCCATATCCAGAGAACGAAGAAGCAGAAGCAGAAGCACAAGCAGAAGCACAAGCACAAGCAGAAGCACCAGAAATTATGAGATCAAATGCGTTACAAAGATCATAAATTATAAATTAAAAATACAAACTATAAATAATAAACCGCAACAGTAATAAAAATCAAAATAATCAAAATAATCAAAACAATCAAAACAAATAAAACAAATAAAAATTCATAATAAAAATTTTGTTATTATAAATATTTTTTTCATTTTAGATTCATTCATTTTTAGTCATAGTTATGAAAAAAAGCAGGCACTTCATCTCCAAGCAAGTTATTACTACTCAAATTTTGCCCAATTTCACCAATAACATCATTATTAGCATTCTGTAAAAGCGAATATTCACTATTATCAACTACTGCTTCAACTGACTCAGAATCAACTCCAGATTCAGGTTCATCTAAATGCAAACCATCCAAAGAAGTCGCTTTATTTAATTCATCACGTAACTTACTCAAAACAGGGAATTGATTTTTTTGAGTTTTAGTCTTTTTTTCTTGACCGAGTCCCCACATAATCTTCCAAATATCAGAGACCTCAGTTCCATTACCTACATCCAACTTGAAAGGACACGTGTATTCAGGCACATCATTGAGACTTATACAAGGATTACACTCGGAATTAATAAAAGAAAACCCAGTAAGTTCCTTCGGAATATCAGCAGGAGATAATTCGGTAACTTTCTTATCCATAGTAGAATTGATACCATTATAGCCTAAGTATTCTATTTTTTGCATAACAGCAGAGCCATCTGCAGCCGTTCCACAACGAATCAAATTATTAATATTTTGAGGCATATTCTTAGGATGTCCAATAACAGCACCGTGTGTCAAAAATACACCTTCCTTAGAACCCCAGGCAAGGACCTCTTTAATCGCATTTTCATTATAAATGGCTTGTGCATCTGATAAGGCGATCCCAGGATCAATAGATATATTTGAACTACCACCAACTGCATTCATATACAATTGTTTGACTTTTTTGGACCAAGGCCATTGACCGGTTTCAAATAATTGCATTGCTTCATCTTCAGTTGCCTGTCTTTGAACAACATTCAAATCATATTGCACATTTGGATTCCTAGAGGCTTGAAACTCTTTGAAGTCTGAAATAACTTGATCCGACCATCCACCTTGAAAACCTTCTTTCTTCAAAGAAGACGAAGACGAAGACGAAGACGAAGACACAGTTTTAACAGATATATTTGAACTCAAATAAATAATCAATAATAATAAGCCTAGTCCAATAGACAAGTTCTTATCAAAGAACCAAATTCCAGCCAAAACAACAAACAACAATAAATTTCCTAAAAGACTGTGAAAAGCAAAAACAAAAACAGATGGCTTCAAATATAAGACAACTGCAAATGCAATAAAAACTGAGATAATACTAATAAACATAGAATTATTTTTAGGGAGATAAATATTAATAATACTTTTTAAAACCTTAGACATACTCTTATAATAACACAACAAAATCCACCTTTAGAAAAGGTGAAGCCAAATATAAATGTAACTTTTCTCAACTTTTTCTAAAAGTGAATAAAAGGATATAAACAATTCAGAGACAAATACTATAAATAGTTACTCCAAAATGTATGTATATTTGCAACCATTAAGCGGATTTAACGATATTTTATGGTTAATAAATTATACTCTTGACTACTGCAAAAAATATAATAGAATACTTTTATTAAACACTGTAAATTCTGTTTATAAAATAAACTTTTCAGATTATTTTGATTTCCAAGAAAATGAAAAACACATTATTTATGATATTAATGAAATTAGGAGAATTTGTTTGAATCCAAATCCAAATTCAAACTCAAACCCAAACATAACAGTTTATCCAAATTTTTTCAACAACAAGATGGAAGATATACTAGATGAAAAAATCAAATTTGAATGGCTACAACATAATCAATTTCATTATCAAGGCCATATATTAGATCTACCAAATTATCCAATACCAGAAAAAATCATATTGTATTCAACTTTTGGATCCGGAGATGGGTTTGAAATCTTAAAAACAATAAAAATCAAATATAATCTTCTAAATTATTGCAAAGAAAAACTGGCAATAATACCAAGACCTTATCTGGGTATACAAGTAAGAAATACAGATTATAAATGTGATTATATTGAATATTATGAAAAAAACAAGACAACCATCCATTCTTATAAGGCAATCTATTTGGCAACAGATGATAAAGAAGTATTAAAGTTTTTTGTATCAAAAAAGTTGTATATATATAGTTTCACTAGTTATCCAGAAAATCAATCAATTAACTTACACGAATCAAGTGTAGATAGTGATAAAAAAATCAAAAATCTAATTTGTGATATTTTTATACTTACAAATTCAGAAAAGTTATTGTCAAATTCAAAAGGAAGATTTATTAATTTAGTTAGGTCTTGTTATGAAGATAGAAATACATTATTCAAATACTATAAAGATATAAATATTTTTGATATAGTAATAAATATAGGTCCAAATGATATAAATATAATAGAAAAACAAATAAAATATACTAAAAAAAATATAATTGGATATAGAAACATATATATTATTTGTTATGATGATAATCTACAAATTTCTGGATGCATTTCTGTATCAGAAAATATATTTCCTTTTTCAAAAAAAACAGTATCAAATTATCACGGAAATTCATCTAGAAATAATTGGTATTTTCAACAATTATTAAAATTATATTCGGGAATAGTTATTCCAAATATATTAGATAAATATTTGGTGATAGATTCAGATACATTTTTTATAAGACCAACAATTTTTTATGAAAATGATAAATGTTTATATAACTATGGTACAGAATATCATTTACCTTACTTTGATCATATGAAAAAAATGCATCCAAATTTAATAAAAATAGATAGTACAAAATCAGGTATTTGTCATCATATGATGTTTGAAACAAAATACATAAAAGAACTTTTTAATATTATTGAATCGCTGCATAATGATAAATTTTATAATGTATTTTTAAAAAACATTACTTCTGATAAGTTTGAGTTATCAGGAGCATCTGAGTATGAGATTTATTTTAACTATATTTTATTTAAACACCCAGATAAAATAATAATAAGACCATTAAAATGGAAAAATACAAATAGTTTGAATGATTTATACGGAGACTATGATTATTTATCATATCATCATTGGATGATAAATTAGAATAAATTAGAATAAATTGTTATTTGTAGAACCGAAACCACCTTCCCCTCTTGCAGTCTCAACTCCTAATTCGGTCTCAGAACCCACCAAAATCACATAAATAGGTACCAATCCAGGCGCACATATTTGTGTCAAACGATCATATTTCTTCATACAATATTGTGTCAACGTTGACAAGCCAATAGAAGTATTATTCAAATAAGAAGGATCGTTCATAGCCAAACAATCAAATGCGCCGATTAATGGCCCCCTATAACCACTATCAATAATCCCCACGCTATTTGCCAGACGTAAAACGGTGCCAGATAATGAAGAGCGAGGATACATATAAAATCCGGTGTTTGCACAAACCCCACCATTTTCATAAAAAATCTGCGCCATACACTTGAGACCAAAGTTGATCTTATTTAGTTTGCCTGGAATTGTCAAAGTATCATCGGGGACAAAAATGTCAAATCCGGCATCACAGAAGTCATCACTTAGAACCTTATTGTTATGCTTTGCAACCGCAGTCTGGTATCTCTCTAATAACTGATTATCATTACCAGAAACATACATCTTCAATACCATTAAGTGAGGGTGTTTCTGAAAAGCAGTGGCTAATAAGGCATTTTGCATAATAAATACATTATTATTTTGCATCAAATTATTTTGCATCAAGTTATTTTGCATTATATAATATATTATAATACAAAATCTTTAAATAACCTTTTTCATGAACTTTTCAAAAAGTTGAGCAAAACTCTTTTCAAAAATTTGGCTCCATATCAACTTTTCAAAAAGTTGAGCAAAACTCTTTTCAAAAATTTGGCTCCATATCAACTTTTCAAAAAGTTGAGCAAAACTCTTTTCAAAAATTTGGCTCTCAGCTTCGCTTATTACCTTTCCCAAATGGTTTTGGCTCCACCTTTCCCAAATGGTTTTGGCTCCACCTTTCCCAAAGGTGGAAAAGGTGGAAAAGGTGGAAAAGGTGGAAAAGGTGAATTTATTGATCATTCAATCTAAATAAATTCAAAAACAAGTTCACAATATCTAAATAATAGTCCATAGAAGCGGTAATGAAGTCGCCGTAATAGTCGCGCTGTAGAATTTTATTGGTGTCATAAATGATGTAAAGAGAGAACAAAATCACTCCAATAATAGACAAACCAATAATATGCTGACCCAATGTCCCAGAAAAGATCATCACAATTTTAACAATGATCAATAACAACAAGGCATATAATAAGAACAATGCAGTACGAAGTCCCAATTTTACACCAGAAGCCAATAAAAACGCACCGACCAAGAACAATGCACCAAAAATGGCAATTGTTTCCAAAACAGCTAGATGAATAATATCTTTTGTAGACCCTCCACTTGCGCCTCCACTTGCGCCTCCAGAACCAGTCTTCTTTCCATCATTCTTTCCATCATTCTTTCCACCTTTGCCTTCATCATTTATTCTAGATAGATTCAGCCCCAAAAGTCCCGAAAAAACACAGAACAATATGAATTTCATAAAGCTAGGCATTGGCACAAAACTCATAATCATAAGGATACCAATAGTAGCAAACAAAATGACCCAAGTATTGACATCAGGACCTTTGTAATTCATCATTAAATAATAAGTAATGCCTAGTTGTACAAGTAAGTTACTAAAAACAAGAAGCAGAAACTCCTTTTTCTCCACAATTAATTCATATATATTATTTGCACTACTTCCTGAAGCAGAACCATAACCCTTTTTGGCGCCTCCCTTCCATAAAAAGCCAATACCCTTTCCACAACCACATTTTTTCTTACCTCCAAAAAGGGTTCTATATAAGCTTGACTTTGCATATCTAGATTCTGATCCCGATTCTAATCCCATTTTATATATTATTATGATAAAATATAAAACGCATAAATCATATAAATTAAATCAACTAATTTATAATTTAAATAATACATAAAATATAATTATATATTATGCCATTTGTTCAAGAACTTTTACAATATATGAATGATGTTTTTATAGAAACAGGAACGTATGAAGGTGATACAGTAAGTATAGTTGCAAATAATGAAAACTATAAACCTTCAAAAATTATTAGCTTGGAGTTATCGGAAGTTTTTTTCAATAACTGCAGAGAACGTTTCAAATACAAAAGAAATATAACAATTCACAAAGCAAATAGCAAATATGAATTATTAAATATAATAAGTCCAATTGATTCTCAAATTACATTTTGGTTAGATAGCCATTGGTCTGGTGTTGCAAATATTGGATGTGATCCTGAAACAATATGTCCAATATTATATGAATTGGAACAAATAAAACAACATCCAATAAAAACGCATACAATAATGGTAGATGATATTCGTCTAATGGATAACCATCATTTTCCTGTTAACCTAGATGAAATCCTAGAAAAGATCAAAGAAATAAATCCAAATTATATTATAAAATACTACGATGATTGGACATCACAAAATGATGTATTAGTAGCCTTTATTGAAAAATAATAATCCTAACCAGAAATGGTAAGAGGAGTATGATCAATAATATATTGATTCAACTTCTCCTTTGCATCAGGATCAACATTAGGTTCAGCCCAGTACCAAGCAGGAGGTGTCAAGTAAGTGACATTTGCAATAGGAGGTGGAGGTGCTCTATCAGGATTGGAACCACCACTAGAGCCATTATTGGAAGCAAAAGGAAACGGCTTTTGTGGTCCAACTGGGTTCGTGCATTGGCGCTGAATTTGCAATGTGTATTGACTAGCTGTTTGCGGTTGACGCAATGTCTTCGTATAACCAACATTAGACGTCATTGTACTAAATGATTGATATTTTGCAGTAGTTGTGCTACATCCTGTAGGACTGCATTTAATACGGTGTCCGTCATAAATATAAGCCTTATTAGTATCATTGACACAAATATTAGAGGCTGCCTTGTTCTGAATATATAGCCATTGACTGGCATTATCTGACATAGTTCCAGTTGGATAAACAGGTTGTACCCAATAGTTAGGGTACTGACCATTATTGATCCACATATATTTCTTCTCAATCATTCCATCATTAGAGAGAACAGATGGCTTAATATATTCATATTGAGATCCTTGGTTAATGGCCTTTACAAGTGGGGAGTTAAAAACAACATTAATTGGGTAACGACCACCCATACCACCTGATCCCCAGCAAGGGAATTGACCACGAAATGGTGTACCAGTCTTTGAAAAGGCACTACTCTGACCGATATAGCCCTTGTTTCTTCTTCCACCATTAATAGAGAAACCAACCGGACCTGGGTTTTTTAAAGCTAGTGAAAGCATTTCCTTACCTGGACCTTGTGGAAGCCAAACGCCGCCAGGTCCCTTTCCAGACCTATTTGTACCATAATTAATAATTCCTTTCTTTTTAAAAGTTTGAAGTGACATATTATGATATAAGATAAGAATAAAATCCATTCAAAATCAAATCAACTACCGATCTGATCCGATTCCGATCCAATCCGATCCGATCTAAACCAATAATAATAGTCTTTTTAAAGGATCATTAATAATCAATCTTTTTAGAAGCCAATACAATTTTGTGTTTTTTAGCTTTTCCATTGATTTTTCATCTATCCCTGCCTTTTCTTTTATCCCTATCCCATTTATACAGTGAATAACCAACAAACCTAAACTATAATAAAAACATTTGTAACAAACTCTTGAAGGTATAGATTTCACTTCTAAAATTTCGGGAGCAATAAAACCCTTATTATTTTGAAAAGGTGTCATAAAAATAATTTCGCCATTTGAGTTAATCTTTTTAATATGAGAAGAGTTCATATAGGCAAAAATCAACTCATTTTTTATAGAAGATTCAATTATAATCACATCTTCTAATACTAATTTATAAAAACCAAAACCATTTCTCTCTAAGAAATCTTGTTGTAAATGAATATAATGAATCAAAATTAAACAGTCATTATAAGACAACTTCAATGAACTTGTTAGCCTAGATACTTTGTAAGAAGGTGGGAATTCAATAATAGAACTATTTTGTTTTCTTTCTTTTTTACATTTAATAAATTGATTTAATGAGAGAAGCAATAAATCAAAATATGGTTCTGATAATGATTCCATTATTATAAATTTATAAACATAGTCAAAAAAAAGATAAAATTTATACACAAAACAAAAAACAAAAAACAAAAAACAAAAAACAATTATATTAGTTAATTTAACGAAAATTTATTATTCTTGAATTAAAATGGAGTTTGAACAAATAAACAAAAAATATAATACAGAATTTACAAATAAATTATTGAAAAATCAACATATATTTTATAAAATATATGAGGAATGTGGATTTAATTTTGAACGTCCTTGTGGTTCTTATTTGTTTAATGGGCAAGAATACAGTTATTGTGATTTAATGTATGAAAAACAAGAATTATTATATAAGACCGTCAAAAATACTGAAAATGTATTAGAAATCGGAACATATATGGGACATTCTTTATTAATAATGTTATTATCAAACCCTTCAATTAAAATTACTTGTATAGATATTAGTGACAAATACACTTTACCTGCAGTAAATGTATTGAATAAATACTTCAATAATGCAATAACATTTATACATAGCGATAGCTTAACAGCTTTAACAGCTTTAAAAGAATTAAAAACCAAATTTGATTTTTTTCATATTGATGGTCTTCACGATAATGCATATATTACTAATGAATTTAACTTAATTAAGTCACTTAATTCAAATAAGTTATTAAAAGTTATCTTTGATGATCAAGATCATTTATTAGACCTGCAAAATGAAATTAGAGAAAATTACAAAGTTATAAAAAAAATAACACCAAATTGCAGTTGGAACAACGTTTATTTTGAAATTGAAATCAACTAACATCAACTAACAGTTATAGTTTATATTATTTTAGAATTTCTTTCCCAGTTATTTCTTTCCCAGTTATTTCTTTCCCAGTTGCTAGAAGAATCAATGTGCGATTTTTGTTTATAATGCCTACTATTCTTTGGCCCAGGACCAGTATTCTTTGGACCAGTATTCTTTGGACCAGTATTCTTTGGACCCGATTTATTCAAGAAAACCTTCCAAAACAAGAAACCATCATATATTATCTTAACATCTTTGCCTGATGTCACACGATCAATGATGTATTTACTCAAATCATTTGAGTTCCAATTAATATGAATGAAAGCGCTATAAAATTTCTCTCCTTTATCAGAAGTTTTCCAGATCATATCAACTTTGAAAACGTCTCCAATTCCCAATTCAGAGAATCTTTCAGCAATAATATTTTTATCTGTTTCGCCACTTAAACGAGGAATACATAAGCTTACACCTTGTGTTACAGTGCTGGAGTTATTGTAACATTTCTCCATATATTATAGTTCGGTTATTGTGTGACTTAAAAAACCAAAGATAAATGAGTTCAATTTTTTTGGAAATCAAACAAACTAACATAACACTTTCAAAAAAAATTGAAACAAACTAAATCAAATAAGTTATTGCATATTTCCAAACAAATCTTCTCTTTCAAAAATGCTATCAGTTTTATCTAACGCTGCTTATCAAATCAATAATGGCAGAAATCAGAATGTTGCAGTTGAAAGAAAATGTGGATTCTGTAGATGCTCTGGACACACTATAAAAGATTGCAAGCATCCAACTAAATATTTATTGCATGATAGAATAATGACAGTTGTAGCAATTACTGAGAAATTTCCTTTTCTAAAAGATTTATGCATCAGAAAAGAACTGGAGTTACTCACATTGACTGAGTTAAAAGTTCTATTATATCAATTTACAAGATATGGTGAAATGCCGAAGAACAAGGCAGGTTTAATCAAATCATTGACTCGCAAATATTACCATTCTTTCATTGAGAAAGCGGTTAAATATGGCCATCTTGTGGAACCATACATTAGAAAAATTCATAAGGAGTTTCAATTTGACATCAGAACTCCAAACAGGGTGCCAGATTCAAGCGCTCTAAGAAAATGCGCCGATATAGCTTACGAAAATCTGCCAGAAAAGCGCGTGGAATATTTCAAAATGACAACTTGGATTTCTCAGCAAATTGAACGCCATTATAAAGACTACACAGAGTTTTTAAAGTCTCAAGAGTTCACGCCACATCGCTTTGAAATCCAAGTTTATATTTCCTGGCTAGATGATGAAGATTTTCAATGTCCAATTTGTCTAGAAGAATTTGAAGACGAAGGTGTAAAATTGGGTTGCGATCACAAGTACTGTACAACTTGCATAGAATTGCAACTTAAAACTGCCTCAAAAGCTAGAAATTTCTGCCATCCAAACTGCGCTATGTGTCGTGCACCCATTAAAGACATGTGGTTCTATAAAGATGACTATGGTATAAATGATGCTGATGCTGACGCTATCCACGCTAAATATATAAAAAAGGATAAGCCATTAATAGATGATACTTATACAGAAGATGATACAGATGATGATACAGATGATATCTAGATATCTTAAGATAAAATTCTTAACCCATATAAAATTTTACCCCCCTAAAACAATATAATAAAAAATATTAAGAGAGAAATATTTTTTATTCGTAAAATCCCAAGACAAATAATCCGATCTTATATTGTGGGGAACCACAAATCCAATCCGACTTTAGCTCAATTGGTAGAGCGATTGACTGTAGTAGTATTAATACCTGTTGTTATCAATAGGTCGCTGGTTCGATTCCAGCAAGTCGGAAATAATAGCCCCATCAAAATATTGTATATATTTTTATATAATACAAAAAGCAACAACTAGATTGTATTATATAATTTTCAATAAAAATATAAATATAAAGAAATATAACAAAATATAGATATCTCATAGAATGTCTGAATGCGAAAAAACATTAATACTATACACTTTTCATAAAAAATCACAATATGTGGACTATTTTATTGAATATGCTATTTTCAAAGATCCAAATATTGATTTTTTAATAATAGTAAACAGCAAATATGCTAGAATAACAGTGCCAGAATATGTCAATGTAATTTATAGAGACAATATTGGATATGATTTTGGTGCTTGGTCTGAAGGTTTATTAACAAATGATACTTATAAAAGTTATGACTATTTTATATTTGCAAATTCATCTATTATTGGACCTTTTTTAAAACCAGAAGACACTCATAAATGGCCATCTTATTATATCAATGGTCTAAAAAAGAATGACAATACTAAGTTGTTCGGGTCAACTATAAATACCATTAAAAAACCTCTTTTGAGTCATGTACAGTCATTTATTTTTTCACTAGATAAAGAAGCTCTAGAATATTTAATAAAATGTGAAATTTTTAGTAATACAAATTATGCAACAAGAATGGAAGAAGCAATATGGCAAAAAGAAGTATTGATGTCAAGAAGAATTATTGAAAATGGCTGGAACATTGGTTCCTTATTGGATTATTATAAAGGTGTTGACTTTACATTTAAAACCAAGACTATAAACGAATACCCAAATGATTTTTTCTTAGACGAATTAAACTGGGAACATTATAATAATAAATTATGGACACCGTGTGATCTGATATTTATAAAACATAACAGAGATATTAAATATCATACGCCATTTCCAATTCCAATGTAAAACTATAGTCCATCAAATTCAACGGGACAATATCTCCATATTTGTTCAATAATTGTATACTGATTTTTTTGATATCCACAGGACCAAAATACTGTCTCTTCGGACTAAGAGTGGCCAAACTATCATCATAATAAGTCAGTGCATTGGTAACATTATTGTTATTATTTGTATAAGGGACCTTTGCCAATATGTTTTTATCAATATAACTGTTATGAAAAATAGCAAATAAGTTACTTGTATAATTTAAATTGAAATCGTCTAATACAAAATAAAAATATTCCAATGAATCTCCGCCATAAAGTGCCTCAGAAGTAAAAAACAATTCTTCTTGATAATGAACTTTCCGAAACCCTAGTATCCAGCCAAATGTTTTTGATAATGTTTGACTAGTTACACCAGGAATAATAAAGGTCATTTGAAAATTATTAAATCCATTTGCAACTTTCGTTTTTCCACTTACAGGATCAATAATAACAGAATAATCAGTAGAACTCAGACTATTATTCAATTCATTTTCAACCGCTTGTGCCAACCCCACCTGATCATAACAACCCTCTGGAATAACTATCAACGCCTCGTTTCCTGTCCCTGTATCGGATACATAAAATGAATTGTTTTGTAAAATATTAGAGAGAAGATAGATTTTCTCTGGAAGTTCAATAGATAGTAACTTCATTGAAACCACATTTTTCAATGTATAAGACAATGTAAAAACACAATCAGATGGAATACTAATACCATTTGGATCACGAAATAGTGTATTCATTGCTAAAGTCATTGTTGTAGTACGTCGGCGTAACTTATTCAAAACCCCAGGTGCAGTATCAGTATTAAATGTGTTTACTGGTTGAATAAAATTAGTAATAGATTCTTGGGGCTTGTCAATAATAAAGGAATTTCCTCCTCCACCCACAATAAGTGGGTTCTGCTTCAAGTTATCAATCAATATTTCTTTTGCTTCATTTAAAAAATGGATGACTTGTTTTGCAAGGAGAGAACCTCCAGGGATAGATTCCGATTTACTTCTTATTGCAAAAATCATTTTTTCTCTCATTGTTCGTTCTTTAACTTCAACATCTGTAACACTGTATCCTTTATTCAAACCAAAGAATCCCTCTAATTCTTCATCTTCATAGTTATCAATATCCAAATCTAAATCAGCAATTGAGTTAGATGGTTTTTTTACTTGAATAGGTTCTCTCTTTTTTTGATAAATAGAGTCAGAATCATTGATCATTGTTTTAAATGACTCCCTTGTTGTATTATTATTCATATTTCCCTTCATATTTCCGTTCATATTATTTGTTGGTATATAAATATTCTTATATTACAATATTTTTCATCCTCGTCATTAATCTAGTAATTAGTCCTTTTTGTTTGTTTTTCTCCTTGTCCTTGTCCTTGTCCTTGTCCTTGTCCTTCTGATTCTTACCATATACAATGGAGTTTTTGTTATAAAATTTAGTTCCAGTGAGATCTTCATTATTATTCAAAATATCCATACTTTTAAACGGATCCATCAATGTGGATATAAATGGATTCAATTCTAGTGGATTTTCAAGTTGTTTATAACATAATATATTGTTCCAAAATTTGCGAGCTTTAATAATTTCCGCATTTTCAATTTCCTTATGAAACATTTGATCAATAATTGAAAAGGCCGATTTGAGTAATAATATTTCTTTCACCATATTTTTCTTCAAATTAAATAGATCTACTAAATGTGGTTTTAATTCAGTTGAAAGAGACTTTTGACTAGCTTTTGATACAGCATTAATATATCTTATTTCATTTTTAACATTCTTCAAATCAGTAATCATCTTCTTACGATGATCGTCAATCTTCTTAATAACTGAAAAAATATTCGTATTATAAATTACGGGATATTTTCTACGAATGGCTGATGGTATAATAAATTGATTTGTCTCTTTAATTTCAGCAATTTTCTTTTCAACATCACACAACTTTTGAAACATTTCTTGTTCTAAGTCTTTTTTGGTCATAATAAATTCAGTCTTATTCTGAATTGCATTATTATTCAAATTATTATTCCCATTATTATTCCCATTATTCTTCTTATCAATATTGAAATCTCTGAACAATAAAACTGAACCAGATGTAAAAACAACAGAAGACTGCAACTTATCGTATTGATGTGCCGATATTTTATGTGCTTCTGATGCGGCATCTAACTTAAAATAATTTACGAGAGCCAATAAAAATGCAATAAATGCGTTTACAGATGATAAAAGCATAGAACCCCAAACATAAAATTGCACAATAGATGCTAGAACAGTTGCAGCAGTAGAAAGTAAAATAGCAGGCATCATCAATAAATTTAATTTATTTTCGCAATATTGCTTAGACTCCATATATATGATTTTTTGTCCCTTCAAGTAACTAGCCAAAATATCAAGTGACGATGAATATTTATGGTTTACACTACTATAATATTTATCAATACTTGCCTCTACTTGTTTATAATTTAGTTTTTTGTATTTAATGCCAAGACGGTTACCTGTACTAGACTGGTCACTTTTATCATTATTATTATCATTATTGTTATGATTGTTATTATAAATTAATTTGGTGTTTTCTTCGTTTTCAGAATCATAACTATCACTCAAGTCACTTGCACTTTCTGAAAAATAGTTATCATTGCCAATATTTAGTATATTTGATAAAGAACTACTAGAAATCCTTCGCTCGTTGACCTTTTCTTGACTTTGATCTTGACTTTGATCTTGATCTTGACTTTGATCTTGATCTTGACTTTGATCTTGATTTTTATATTTTTTTTGACTTTGATTCTTATTCAACTTTTTGTAAGATTTTAAATGGTTAAATGATTCCTTCATTATTTCAAATTGAGCATCAATTTCTTCAGTTCTGACTTCTTGCAGTTGTATTCCATTTCCTTCTTCTATATTAAATAAAATGTTATCTTGATCCATAATATTAACTCATATAAAAAGTTAATAATCAATCATCCACTATAAATCATCCATAATGAAGACCAAAAATATAAATAATAATATTATTAGATTTTATATGGCAAGATCTACACGAAAAAATAATCCTTGGGCTGGTTGGAAGAGAGAAAAACCTGGATATCATCAAAAAACAGTAATGATGAAGAAATGCGGTAAAAAATGCTTCCTTGGATCTAACAAGAAATTCCCTATTTGCAAGAAAAATACTTGCAAAATTAGCAGAAAAGGAGTATATGCTGCTTATGTGAGGGCTAGACAATACAAACACCATAAGATTTCCAATAAGGCCAAAAACCTATTGAAAATGATGTAAAAATCCAATAAACGATTATAAATTATAATATAAAATCAATATTATAATATATTATATAATATCAAAATCATAACATGTCAGAAGAATGGGGACATTTCATAAACATTGAAAACAATAAAGCAATAACTCATCCAATGCAGTCTTTAATCAACTATAGAGATGAAGATGATGAATACAATTTCAATAAATATTATTATGAAAATAATAGGTTTGAATATCATTATATTTTGAGCAAAAACAAAAACAAAAACTCAGACATAGAGTCAGAAAAAAACACAGAAACAGAAACAGAAACAGAAACAGAAACAGACGAAAACAACTATAAATTCAATAAAAATAATAGATTATTATTCTTTGCATATATTTTGTTCAGTATTTGTAGTTTTAGTAGATGTGTTGTAAATTCTTGTAAATCACTAGCATCCTTTGTTTCATTTACATCAAATAATGTAAATTCATAATAAAAAATTGAATAAAATTTATTATGAAAATAGTATGCATATTATTAAGCAAAATGGAGTCATTATGTCAAACACTTATGAATTGTTGTATTTATATGCAATGGTCATCTATTCATTGTTGTTGTTGTAAAAGCCAAAGCCAAGACAAATACCAAACACAAACACAATATTTGTCACCTATTATGTGGAATGAAGCAATACCTTTTGTTCCTCCAATTCACAAAGGACAGGTGATAAAAGTATACGATGGAGATACGATTACAATTGCAGCAAAACTACCTTATGTTGAATCGCCACTTTATAGGTTTCAAGTGAGACTTCTAGGTATTGATAGTCCAGAAATCAAAGGCAAAACACAAGAAGAAAAAGATGCTGCACATCTCTCACAAAAAGAGCTGGAATCATTGATTTTACAAAAAATGGTGTACTTAAAAGATATTGCACAAGAAAAATATGGCCGCATCTTAGCAAATGTTTATGTAGATTACCCAACTCCAGAAAATCCGAAAAACCAAATTCATTTAAACCAATGGATGTTGGATAAAGGCTACGCATTCCCTTATGATGGAAAAACAAAAAAAGCATTCAAATCTTCATATGTTTAAAGGTCTTCAATCAAGTTTGGCTCCACCTTTCTTAAAGGTGGTCTTCAATCAAGTTTGGCTCCACCTTTCTTAAAGGTGGTCTTCAATCAAGTTTGGCTCCACCTTTCTTAAAGGTGGTCTTCAATCAAGTTTGGCTCCACCTTTCTTAAAGGTGGTCTATAGGTCATAAACCGACTGCATTGTCAAACAAAACGAATAATCCATATTGTTCAAATCAATAACTCTGCCAAACTCATCCAATAACTGAATGTTTAATTTTTGAATATCCACTGGTCCAAAATAAGTGCGAGCTGTTGTCACAATAGACAAATTATTTTCAGAAATATTGATAAATGAACCATCTTGATAAGAAATGCGAGCCAATATATTTTTATTTAGTATGGATGATGTAAATGCACTATAAAAGCTGTTATTCACATTGTTGTTATAATCATCCACCACTAAATAAAAGTACTTTGGTCCAGTTAAATTCACTAGACCTTCACTCACATAATTAATATTTCCCTCGTAAATACCTAAACGGAATCCAAGATGCCATCCAAATTTCAATGGTAATGGTGTGCCAACATCAGGATTTCCCTGTAAGTTCGCTTGAAAATCTAGTATTATACTTGTACCTGTACCATTATAACCAATCACCATTTGACCAGATCCACTTGAAGACGGTGTAATATTAATGGTAAAAACTAAATTTGCAAAGTCACCTCCGACTACTGTAGTTACATAATTGTTTAAATACGCGACTAAATCAGCTGGTGTATAGTTACCATCAGGAACAATAATTGCTGCTCTATTTTCAGCTCCACTAATTTCAACTATAGTTATCCAGAAAAAATTATTGCCGTATTGTTTTGAAACAACATAATAAGTGGTCGCGACTTCAAATGCAGAAAGTTGTAATGACAATACATTACCAAACCTAATAGGAAGATCTAAATGAAAATTTGTGGACTGAGTATTGTAATAGTTCTCTCTGAAACGCGTATCAATATTCAAATATTGACGAATGCTTCTCTTTTTCAATGGATTGATTGTACCAGGATAAAACTCATTTGGGAAAGACTGGGAAAACGGTGTAGCTGGTCTTTCAATAATGAACTGACTACTATTTTCACTTATTATCTGGGAAGGCCTGAGAGAAGTATCAGTATTATAAATATTCATTGACTTCGCCTTATTGAAGATTTCATTTCTGATAGAAGACACAAGATTATCTTTTGCCTTTTGTAAGAATTCCAAAGTTTGACTACGAACAATATCGGTTACTGAAGGATCTGAAACAATATTGTCTCTTAATTTGTTTTCTCTCAACTCAATAATTGCAACATCATAGTTTTCTGGAAGCCCGAAAATTTCTTCTAATTCTTTCTTTTGGTAGTTATTAATATTCAAGTCAAAACTCATATATATTAGTATAATAGTTTTTTAAGCTTATTAAATCATAATGAAAAAATGGATTTCTCCTAATAATTATTATTTACTGCAATTCTGACTACCTAGCTATATAATCAATTCTATCTACATACTATCTACTATCTAGTTTCCTTCATTTTCAACCTTCAATCACATTTCTAAGACGTCTTCCATCCTCGGCGCTCCTCACACTCAACCAAACGGATTGTTTGTTTTTCAAATCATCTCCAAAGAAAGCAGCCCGAGCCTGATTCAGAGATGTATATTCATTTCCTGTTTCATTTATAACCCATCTGTTTTCCTCCTTGGAATCACCTTTCTTGAAGGTGAGGTTCATAACTTGATTACACGAATTGAGGTAAGCTTTGAATCCATCTGGCAGCTGATCTGCATATGTTCCGTTAGCCTTTTCCGCATTTGACCAAAGACGCCTTTCCACAATGAGATTTTGTTCTTCGGCTTGTTCCTGTTCCTCTTCCTCTTCTTGTTCCTGTTCCTCTTCTTGTTCCTCTTCCTCTTCTTGTTCCTCTTCCTCTTCTTGTTCCTCTTCCTCTTCTTGTTCCTGTTCCTGTTGTTCTTCGGACAAGAAGGTCTCATCATCGTCAAGAGGCCTAGAATTTTCGTAGCGTGTCTCCAAGTCTTTGTACTGCTCTTCTAAGACACCATAATTCCCTTCTAATGCTTCGCAATGCTCTTCTAATTCTCTGCAGTGCTCTTCTAAAGATCCGCAATGCTCTTCTAAGTCTCTGTATGCCTTAGTCAATTCGCTGACTCTGGACTGCGCCTTGGAAATTTTTCTAGCATCCATTTGCCTGAGAATTCTGTAACACTCGGACTGGTCTTCTAACTCTTTCTCGTGCTTTTCTTCATCCTTGATTCTGAGCGCCTTCAGATTTCTCACCTCTCTTTCCAACTGAACATTTTTAATTTTCTTGAAAAGCCTGGATAAGATTCCGTAAGCTACAAAACCGCATCCAAATATGGCGGCAGATTCTGCAGGCGAAATCTCAAACTTGGTTGGAAACACAACCTTGCTTGAAAACTGGGAAATAATTTGGTTAATGCTGGTCATCATTTTTGATAAGACTGTTGTTGCTGCTAAAGTGTACAGTTTATAAAGAGAGAAAAAAGCATTTCAATTTTTTACAACCTTTAGGAAAGGTTGTGCCAAAATATAGCTTTACTAATTTTTACAAGTTATCTAGCTACCTAACTACTTATTCCTAGCTACCTATCTACTTGTTCCTAGCCATAGTTCCTTGGTGCCATCTTGTATCCAGTGCTGAATTTTTTGAGTGATGCAATTTCTTTCTCTCTCTTCTCCTTTCTTTCCCTTTCTTCCCTTTCTTCCTTTTCCTGTCTCTCTTTCTCTTCCTTCTTCGCTTCCTTGACTTTCTCTCTTCGCTCCTCTTCCTTTTTCTTCATCTCGGGACTCTGTACCTGTAAAACGAAGTCTATGTGTACATTAGGTCCTAAGTATAAGCTCAGCAATGTTTGTGTTGCCGAACTGGTCCTTTTTCTAAGGGGCTGTTTGGTTGCCAGTGGTTGGGACTTGTACGAGCTCATTTGGTTTCGGTTGGTTTGCTTTTGCTTTTGCTTTTTGGAATGGGAATTTGTACAATGGTCTGTATAAATTATTTCCATTTCAAATTTTTTTTATTTTTCATTCTAACAGAAGTTAGAAATTTAATTACTAATTTTTAAAGTAAGCCAGTCCATTGATCTTTCAGAAAAGCAGCGGCGAGCTTCTTTCTCCAAAATCAATGCCATTTCTTCAGTTCCAGGAAGCGAAATCCATCCATCTGAAATATATTTGAACATTCTTACTCTAAAAAGCTCGGCAGCAGTGGACCAAAATTCTTCATAAGATTTTTCAGGGTAAAAGTGCATACTATACAAAACACATCGTGCCACAATATAGCCTTCCAATAGATCTGCGTGTCTTGCAACGTGATAAGCCCGTTGCCATTTTCCGTGACAAGGAAAGATTAACTCGCCATTAGAAGCCAAAACATCAGCATTGAGCGCCTTCAACTTTGAATAACTCATTGTGTTTATGATTCCAACAAGAGAATCTGCATCTTCTCTAGTCCATCCCTCGCCCAAAAGGAAGTCTCTGATTTCGTCCGAAGCCTCTTTTGTTTTTGTATACTTACCATCACACATATCGTGAAGACCTGCTGAATAAATTGCCATTTTTCTCTCTTCATCGCTGACATCCTTCAATAATTCCAATATATCCTGAGCTCTTGAAATCGTTCCCAATGCATGTTTTAGTCCGTGACTTTCGTCAATGGCATACTTAACGCACTGTTGTTTAATAAAATCTACAAGTGATTGCATCTTATGTTTTCTGTTTTGGTAAAGTGTGACTTAGTTCAAGAAGAGGAAAAGTTTTCAATTTTTTCAGAAAAAATAAAAAATGAGCCTAGTTGCCCATTTTTTATTGATTATAATTATTTAATTGTCTACTATCTACTATCTAACTACTACTATCTACGTCTAGCTATTTTTTTTAGAACTCTACTTCAATCTGATTCGCCCTCTTGGCTAGTCCTAGTTCCAGGAGATCGCCGAGGTCTGAAATCACTCCAGTAAATTTGTTCTTGAACATCTGATTGAACATATCTGGAAACTCCTCGCTTTGCACTTCTACTGGATCCCACTCTTCCCAGAAGTCGGTATCAATATTGTGGGATTCGGATCTTTTCAGTTGACAAGAATCATCAAAGCAGGTCGCAATATCGCGAGTCAACCCGTTCTTAGGCTCAAGCTCCGGCTCCATTTCTTCTAATGGCTCGTATACTACTTTGAATACTTCTCTGAACTTGTTGCCGGTAACTGCGCAAGTAACGATCTTTTCCTGGCCGTAAATTGCATTCCTGAGTTCTTCAATCTCGTACTGCATATTCTGAATCTCCATATTGATCTCGTCAACTACTGTCTCTTCTGGTTCTGGTTCTGGTTCTGGTTGGCGCTCTGGCTCAGGAAATTGAAACCCGGATTGCTCAAGTGCATCACGCAGCTCATTGATCTCACCTTGCATCACCTCCATATCCCACATTATGTCTTCAAGAACAGAATAAGGTACTGTTCTATCCGAAGCTGCAATGGCCGAATTCGTAAGCTCATCGGGAAGACCGGACGCTATTGCAAGAGGCTCCATAAAGTCGGGGCGAATATTGATGACTTCCTTGCGTCTCTCTGGTCCGACACGCTTCGCCGAAGTGTTCTCTAGAACGACCCAGTACCAAGGAGTGTCATACTCCAAGAAACACTTCTGATTCGGGTCTGACGCGCGCTCCTGGAATCTGGAGGTAAACGAGTTGTTGTTCCAGATCTTGAAGTGAACATAGGCAGCGTTGTAGTTTCCCTTTAACACAAGGTCAACGCGCTCTACTTCTCCGAGGCCGAAACTCTGAACACAATTTTTAATGCGGTCTGCTGTAATATTGAGAAATACACGAGGAATAAATAGGCTCATATCTTGGTTAACGGAAGACATTCTGATTGTTGGTTGCTTTGCTTTTGCTTTTGCTTTGTAAATGGACAAGTTGTACCATAACTCATAAAAAGAAAAAGCATTTCAATTTTTTCCACCTTTAGAAAAGGTGGAGCCAAACCATAACATTACTAATTTTTTCAACTTTTTGAAAAGATTTTGCATAAAATCAAACCAAGGAAGGAAAAAAGTATATTATTAACTACCTAACTACCTAACTAACTAACTACCAAAGCATTCAATAGTTAAAACTTAAATCTGAATAATATTTGTATTTTCCGTCCTTTCCCAAGACAATGTTGCCGTGTAGCAACTGCTCATCTAACCAACGCGTTCCGGCTTCCTTGTTGAGTCTTCCATACCATTCCTTCCGCGAATATTCACAGAATCCTCTGTCCAAATATTCGTCAATGTCTTCTTTAAATTTTTCATATTCATTGCGTCTTAATTTTTTTTTCCAATCTCTGTACTCCTCTGGAGATAAGGTGGCCTTCTTTTCGGCTTTTAGTTTTTGTCTCTCCATTTGTTTCTTTTTCTCCTTTTCTTTTTCCTCTTCTTCTTCCTGTCTTTCTCTCATTTCTATTTCCAAATCCAAACGCTCATCCTCTCTGATTTCTTCTTGAACTCTTTCGTAAAATGGTTCGGGAATTTCTCCAGATCTTTTACCTCGCTCATCAAATCTATGAAACCAACCATTTCCATACTCATAAAACATATGCTGTTTATAAAGTGAATAGTCCTTATCTTCTCTCTCCTTCTTCTCCTTGGCAATGCGTTCCCTCCTTGCTTTTCTCTCCAAGTAAGCTTCGTGTTCCTTCCTCTTTCTATCCAAGTAAGCTTCGTGTTCCTTCCTCTTTTTCTCTACTGCATCAGATTTTATCTTTGCTTCAAGTGCATCAGATAGTGACTTATCTTGAGGTGTCATCGCTTTCTTTGCTAGTTGTGCCCAGCTACTTCCAACTGTATGACCAGTTCTCTTATCATTTGTGATTGTTGTTGTTTTTGATTGCATCTTGAATTCTTAGTAAGTTGTAACTCCAATAAACTAATGTCAAAGTATTTCAATTTTTTTAAAAGTGGATTTTGATCTACTTTTTTTAAAGGCTGAATTTGTCTACACCTTTTTTACATCTTTTTACACTTCAAACGCCGATTTTTTAATATTTTATATAATATTATATATTATATAATGGCAGGAAAAAAACGCTCTGGATTAGCAAATGATAGAAGAGCTTATGGATATGGTAGATGTTACACTCCTACTCCTACTCCTATTCCTACTTATGACTACACATTTACAGGAAATGGTGTACTAACTCAAGCAATCGTAGATGAAAATATTGGAACTGCGCAAAATATTTTTATAGTAGGTTATACAAGTATTGGTAATAGCGCGTTCTTTGGTAAAACTCAAATTATATCTGTAATAATTGGTAATTCGGTTACAAGTATTGGTAGTTTTGCGTTCGCTGGTTGTACCAGTTTAACATCTATAACATTTACACCAACTTCAACACTTGCAACTATTGCTGGTCAGGCGTTCAATAGTTGTACAGCATTGACATCTATAACAATTCCCAATTCGGTTACAGGTATTTCTGGAAATGCGTTCATAAATTCTGGGTTAACAAATGTTACTATAGCAACAAATCCTCAAATTATTTCAGGAATTACATTCACACCATCTCCACCAACAGTTACATTTTTTGGAAAAGCAGGTGTTACTATTGTTTATCCTTAAACAATTACTAACAATTCAGGCGTTTGAAATGTAAAAAGGT
>Ga0209084_1000525_pt1 | contig 36205 bp, 36 predicted proteins | sample C_130820_MF_Meta_FD_187309 | JGI IMG/M metagenome (GOLD analysis project Ga0209084, IMG submission 187309) | Freshwater microbial communities from Lake Croche, Canada to study carbon cycling - C_130820_MF_MetaG (SPAdes) (version 2) | ecosystem: Environmental > Aquatic > Freshwater > Lake... | reverse complement strand
ACCAACACCTAAAGCTGAAGACAGAAAGTATCACCCAGCTGCCAAGGCTAAGGCACTTAGAGAACGCAAAGCTGCCCAGACCCCTAGGGTTGCTAAGGCAAAACCAGGAACGGCACCAGCAACTAAGAAGGGCGAGTTCCTAGCACCTGGCACTAGAACTGCAGGTAACGCAGGAGGAGCAGCTCGAAGTGGACGCAGAGTTCAAAAGGCTGCTGACTCAAGTGAAGTGCTATCTGGTCGTAACTCAGTGCTAGAGGCACTGAGAGCAAAAGTTCCAGCAACAGCCCTGTTCATCGCTTCAAGAATTGAAATGGATGATCGAGTCAAAGAGGCCATCACGCTAGCTAACGCTAGGGGAATCTCGGTTGGTGAAATCACCAGACCAGAGATTGATCGCATGACCGGTCATGATGCAGTGCACCAGGGAATTGCACTTCAGGTTCCTCCATACAACTATCAGCACCCGAGCGAATTACTGGACAAGATTATTAGTCGCGGTCAAAAGCCACTTCTAGTGGCCCTTGATGGAATTACCGACCCAAGAAATCTAGGTGCAATTATTCGTTCTGTTGCTGCCTTCGGTGGTCAGGGAGTGATCGTCCCGCAAAGAAGATCTGTTGGCGTGACAGCCTCGGCTTGGAAGACTTCAGCGGGAGCAGCTTCAAGGATTCCAGTTGCGTTAGCAGCAAATCTAAACGCGACTATCAAAGAATTTCAGAAGCGTGGATTGTTCGTAGTCGGTCTTGACGGTGGGGGAGACATGAGCCTTCCGACCTTCAAGCTTGGCAACGAACCTCTTCTTCTTGTCATCGGTAGCGAAGGCAAGGGGCTCTCCCGTTTAGTGCAAGAAAACTGTGACGCGATTCTTTCTATTCCAATCGCTAAAGAAACAGAATCACTGAATGCAGGCATCGCGGCTTCCGTCGCACTCTATGAAGTTGCAAAGGCAAGACTTAAGTAAAGAGTTAAAAGAAATCGACCCGGACACTTGATCCGGGTCGATTTCTTGTTTAAGAGGTTATTACTTAGCCGGCTTCTTTGGTGCTGCCTTCTTTGCCACTGGCTTTGCAGCAGGGGCCTTCTTAGCAGCAGGCTTTGCGGCTGGAGCTTTCTTAGCAACAGGAGCCTTCTTAGCAGCTGGTGCCTTAGCAGCAGCCTTAGCTGCAGCATCGTTGTTCAGGCGAAGACCTGTGTTGATGTCGAACACGTGAGTGATTCCACCCTGTGGGATTAGGTTTACGGTTTCGCCTGCCTTCGGGTGGTTCTTGGCATCAACGCGTGCGATGATGTCAATCTTCTTACCCTCGATGGTGGTGTGACCGTAAAGGAATGCATCTGCACCAAGCTCTTCAATAACTTGAATTTCAACTGCGATACCGTTGCCCTTTGTGGTCAGCACTAGGTCTTCTGGACGAAGACCAACTGTTACGGTCTTTGCCTTGGTCTTACCTAGAACTGCTGAGTCAACCTTGATTGATCCAGTTCCGAACTGAACTCCGCCAGCAACAATCTTTAGCTCTAGGAGGTTCATTGCAGGAGAACCAATGAAGCCAGCAACGAATACGTTTGCTGGACGCTCGTAAAGCGCACGAGGAGTGTCAACCTGCTGCAATACTCCATCCTTCATAACTGCAACGCGGTCACCCATGGTCATCGCTTCAACCTGGTCGTGGGTTACGTAAACAGTTGTGACACCAAGACGTCTCTGCAAAGATGCAATCTGAGTTCTGGTCTGAACACGAAGCTTGGCATCAAGGTTAGATAGCGGCTCGTCCATTAGGAACACCTTAGGCTTACGAACAATCGCGCGGCCCATGGCAACACGTTGACGCTGACCACCGGATAGTGCCTTTGGCTTACGGTCTAGGTATGGCTCAAGGTCTAGAAGTTTTGCAGCTTCAAGAACGCGAGTTGCACGCTCTTCCTTCTTCACGCCAGCGATCTTCAGAGCAAAGCCCATGTTTTCTGCCACGGTCATGTGTGGGTATAGAGCGTAGTTCTGGAAAACCATTGCGATGTCTCGGTCCTTAGGTGGAACCTGAGTGACATCGCGGTCTCCGATGAGGATGCTTCCTTCGTTGACCTCTTCGAGGCCGGCAAGCATGCGTAGGGTTGTGGTCTTACCACAGCCAGATGGACCCACTAGGACAAGGAATTCCCCGTCTTTTACTAGTAATTCGATCTGGTTTACTGCTGGGCGGGTTCCGCCCGGGTAAAGCCTGGTGGCCTTACTGAATGTTACTGATGCCATGGTGATACTCCTTCAGCGGCAGGAACGAGCCGCACGATCCGTAGTGAATTAGTGCCTTTGGGCAGGTGCCCTAGGTTTCTCTATTATCGCATTTAGTCCTAGTCGTTTAGACTTAAAGGCCTAGCCCAAAGGCTAAATTTTTACCATTTCAAATATCAGAGGTAGTGAACTATGTCGAACACCCCAAGACCAACACGTTCTGAACAGCGCGAACAGGCAAGAGCCGTCGCAAGGGAACTTCGTGAAAAGCGTGCCAAAGGTGACCAGCGTAAGAAGGCTGTAGTCACCCTGAGTATTGCTCTAGGTATCGTGGCCGTAGTTGGCGCTATCGTTGCCTCCGTTATCTTCTTCATGGGCACCCCTAATGAAAAAGTAGATAACAGCAAGAAGACTCCAGCTAACGTGACCGCACTCGGTGGAGTCATTATTGGCAAGGATCTAAAGGTCGCTTCGGCTGCTGAAGTCAGCGCTAGCAACCACATTGTGATTTATCAGGACTACCAGTGCCCGATTTGTCAGATGTTTGAGACTCCAAACGCGAGCCAGCTAAAGACCTGGGCACAGTCTGGCCTTGCCACGATTGAATTCCACCCAATTTCATTCCTTGATGGTTCGTCTTTGAACAACTACTCGTCAAGAGCTGCCAACGCTGCCTTCTGTGTAGCTAACTCACAGCCGGAAAAGTTCATCGATGTCAACACAGCTCTTTACGCAAACCAACCACAGGAGAATACTGCTGGGCCATCAGATTCAGAGCTCAAGGGCACGTTGGTGAACGCTGGGGTCAATATGAACAGCGAAATGAACCAGTGTATTGACCAGAAGCGCTACGCGAACTTCATTGGTAACCGCACCAACGAGGCGCTTAGCCAGCCTGCTGTCTCAGGAACCGAAATTCCTAAGGGCACCCCATACATTCTGGTTAATGGGACATTGTATGATTTTAAGGAATATGCACAGTTGACCAACCCTGCACTATTCGCCCAGTTCTTTGCTAGCAACCAAAAGAAATAATTACCTAAGAAAGAAGAAGTGACTCCCTTGAAGAAGAATATTTTTGCAGTAGCAGTTGCAGTAGTTTTGGCTTTTACGCTAGCCGCTTGTTCATCTAGTGCCACCGGCGCTAAGCAGATCGTTCTGCACCCGTCAGGCACCGAGACAGGCAAATACACTGTTGGCCAACGTGCCAACGTTGTTGGTGACCTAGATCTTGCTGACGCAACAGCAGCAAAGGTTGACGTATTGATCGAGGAGCAGGCTCCTGGCGGTGCTTGGACACAGTTCCGTAAGTTCACCGCAAGCAAGAGCTCAACCAGCATTGGTTTTGCACTGATCAAGAACGAAGCCGGAACATTCCAGTACCGTGCAACCATCTCTGCCAAGAACTATGGCCCGTTTACTTCAGCACCAATCTCTGTGGAGTATTCAACCAAGAAGTAAAGCTTTAGGAAACGCCAAAACCGGGTCATGAGAATGGCCCGGTTTTGCTTTAATCTCAAGAACTTTCCAGTTTTTGATTTTTGAGTGCTTTCACACCGCTAAACTTTTTTACGGACAACTGTCCAAGCCGACCTGGCGCAATTGGTAGCGCATCGCACTTGTAATGCGAGGGTTAGGGGTTCGAGTCCCCTGGTCGGCTCCAGTTATTTAAGCGCCTAAGTTATTCAGCGCAGCAAACACCAAGAATGCTGGCCAAACCATGGCCTTAAGGATTCCAACTACACCAATCCAAAAATCAGTTGCGGTTGAAACGTAGTAAATGGCAGCTCCAACAAATCCTAGGAAATAAAGACTGCCTCCGGTCTTGACGGTGTAACTGCGGTCTTTGCCCATAGATTTCTTCAACTTCTTCTTGAGCTTCTTCTTGAATTTCTCTTGATCAAAATAAGTCATGATTGAAATCTACTCCGCTTTTGGTTCGAATGTAATGCTCACCGAGTTGATGCAATAGCGGTCTCCAGTGGGAGTCTGAGGGGCATCTTCAAATACGTGACCTAGGTGAGAACCGCAAGCTCGGCAGAGAACTTCTACGCGCTTCATGCCATGGCTGTTGTCTTCTCTTAGTTCAACCGCATGGTCTTCTTTTGGCTCATAGAAACTTGGCCAACCGCAGTGTGAGTCAAACTTAGTTGTGCTGGTAAAGAGCTCAGCATTACAACCGCGACAACGGAAGATTCCAGTGCGCTCTTCCTCCAGCAATTCGCCGGTAAATGCTCTTTCTGTGCCTGCTTCACGGAGAACGTGATACTCGAATTCGGTGAGTTCTTCACGCCATTGTTCTTCGGTTTTCTCAACTTTACGTTCAGTCATAGTTCCCTCTTCAGAAATCTCACAGGTTAGGTACCTAATATAGAACAGTTATCTGAATTGATTCAGAGCTCGGGAGAATAAATGGCTAAGAATACTGATGCACTAGATCTGCTAAAACCAGACTATGAGCAGGTCGGTCGCCACCGCGCGCGTAAAACTGCCCAGGAACGTTGGATCGGTGTCCTTTGGATGGTGGTTGCGTGGGCAATTCTCTCTACTGGGGGCTATTACGGCCTCAACTACGCTGTGAGCACTTTGTCTACTCCAGCGCCGACCAAGATCATCGTCAAGGGAATTGATATTTCTGTTCCGATTACTGTCATTGATGGCACAGGCACCAGGAAGTATGCAGCCAGCATTGGACAAGAGCTCTTGGACGCAAACTATGTGGTGCCTTACTCAAGAACTTTGGATACCAAGCTCACTCAGACTGAGATTCGAATCCAATCTAAGGACTACACAGCTCTGGCAAAGCGCCTGCAGGTTGTCCTTGGTAAGTTGCCAATCGTCTTCAAAGCTGACTCTAAATACCCAATTGAGGTCAGACTTGGCACCGATTACAAGCCAAAAGCCTAAATTTCTTCTATAACAGTCCCGTTATAGGCCTTATATTGACTTGCACGCTTTACCCTAAACAGCCCTAGACTGAACAAGGTCGAAAAAGATTCGTTTGCTATAACACTCGAAATCAAACCAAAGAGTCAAATCTCTGGTGAGACTGCAGTGAAGGAAGTACCGGATCTGATTCAAAAGCATTAGGAGCAATAAATGGCACAAGGAACCGTAAAGTGGTTCAACTCTGAAAAGGGTTTTGGATTCATCACACAGGATGGTGGAGCAGACGTTTTCGTACACTTCTCAGCTATTCAGTCTGAGGGTTACAAGGAACTTAAAGAGAACCAGCGCGTTGAGTTTGAGGTAAAGAACGGCGACAAGGGCCCACAGGCTGACAACGTTCACGTTATCTAATAACAAGTTTCAACCACTAGAGCCATCCCCTCGGGGGTGGCTCTAGTCATTTAACGCGAACTTGCACTCTGGTCGGTGAAGTGCCAAAATGGGATTAGCACTCTCAATAGGAGAGTGCTAATTATTCCCAACCAATTCCGTCCAGGAGGGCGTTACTAAACATGGCAAAAATCATTAGCTTTAACGAAGAGGCACGTCGTGGCCTAGAGCGCGGTTTGAACATCCTTGCCGACACTGTAAAGGTCACCCTTGGCCCACGTGGTCGCAACGTTGTTCTAGAAAAGAAATATGGTGCACCAACCATCACCAACGATGGTGTTTCTATCGCTAAGGAAATCGAACTAGATGATCCTTTTGAGCGCATCGGTGCAGAACTTGTAAAAGAAGTTGCTAAGAAGACTGACGATGTTGCAGGAGATGGAACAACAACTGCAACCGTTCTAGCTCAAGCACTTGTTAAGGAAGGCTTGCGTAACGTAGCAGCCGGAGCTGACCCAATCAGCCTGAAGCGTGGAATTGAAAAGGCAGTTGAAGCAGTTATTGCTGAATTGTTTAACCAGGCGAAGCCTGTTTCAAGTAAAGAGCAGATTGCTGCAACAGCATCTATCTCTGCAGGAGATCCAGTAATCGGTCAGATCATTGCTGATGCAATCGACAAGGTCGGTAACGAAGGTGTTGTAACTGTTGAAGAAGGTAACGCTTTTGGAATCAACCTTGAGCTAACCGACGGTATGCGTTTCGACAAGGGATACATCTCTGGTCTATTCGTAACTGACCCTGAGCGTCAGGAAGCTGTGCTTGAAGATGCAGTAGTGCTAATTGCTAACAGCAAGATCTCTCAGGTTGCTGAAATTATTCCAGTAGTGGAAAAAGTTATGCAGTCAGGCAAGCCACTTTTGATCATCGCTGAAGACGTTGAAGGTCAAGCATTGGCAACACTAGTGCTCAACAAAATGCGCGGAATCTTCAAGGCAGTAGCTGTAAAGGCTCCTGGCTTTGGTGACCGTCGTAAGGCAATGTTGCAGGACATCGCAATCTTGACCGGTGGAACTGTAATCACAGAAGAACTAGGTCTCAAGATTGAAAACACAACTTTGGACATGCTTGGTAGCGCCCGCAAGGTAGTTATCACCAAGGATGAGACCACTATCGTTGATGGCTCAGGAGACAAGGACCAGATTGCTGGACGTGTTGAGCAGATTCGTCGCGAAATTGCTAACACTGACAGTGACTACGACCGTGAGAAGCTTCAGGAGCGTCTAGCCAAGCTTGCCGGTGGTGTCGCAGTTATCCGTGCCGGTGCAGCAACCGAAGTTGAGCTCAAAGAGCGTAAGCACCGCATTGAAGATGCAGTTCGTAACGCTAAGGCTGCAGTTGAAGAAGGTATCGTCGCCGGTGGTGGTGTTGCACTTATCCAAGCTGGTAAGGCTGCCTTCGAGACTCTAAAGCTTGTCGGTGATGAGGCAACTGGTGCAAACATTGTTCGTGTTGCTATCTCTGCTCCACTAAAGCAGATTGCACTAAACGCAGGTCTTGAGCCAGGTGTTGTTGCTGAGAAGGTTTCAAACCTTCCTTCAGGACACGGTCTAAACGCTGCTACCGGTGAGTATGTTGACATGCTTGCTGCAGGCATCAACGACCCAGTAAAGGTAACCAGATCTGCCCTGCAGAACGCTGCATCGATTGCTGGTCTGTTCCTAACCACTGAGGCAGTAGTTGCTGAGAAGCCAGAACCAAATGCTCCTCAGGCTCCTCAGGGCGGCGGAATGGATTACTAAAACTTAGCCAGATCGCTCCGGCTAAAAGGGTTGGGACCAGCAGGTCCCAACCCTTTACCTTTACCCAGAACTAACTCATAAAGAGTCGTTGGTTTGCTAGTTCGATTTCGCTGTATTGCGAAGCCGCAACGCGAAGCGCTTGACCTAGTTCGCCCAGCTGAGTGTCAACAGTTGTTGCTGTTGCTTTCCAGCGAGTTACTAGTTCTTGGAAACTGCTAGCTGCACTACCGCGCCAAACATCTTGCAAACTGAGTAGCTGGACGTGCAGGCCATCAACTTCCGCTTGCACTTTGGCTATGGTCGCTTGAATGGTGCCGTTGGCAGCTAACACATGTTCGCTGTCTACTTGAATCTGTGCCATATCTTTACCTCCTTAGGTGCTTTATCGTTGCACCGATTGCATTAGGAGGGTCTCTGAATTTGGATGTTGTTGAGAACTGCACTAACCCGAGTCTTGTTGAAAACTAGTTAGGTAGCGAGATTCTGAATGTTGCTCCGCCACCAGGAGTTTCGAGTGCTTCTATGGTGCCTTGGTGATTTTCGATGATCCCCTTAACAATCGCAAGGCCAAGTCCCGAGCCTCCGGTATCACGGTTACGTGAATTATCGCTGCGATAGAAACGCTCAAAGATTTTTGATCTCAGCTCTTTAGGGATACCTTCTCCGTGATCTCTAACTTCCAAGATGGTAGCTTTAGCAGTTTGCTCGAGGGCAACTTCAATTGGTTTTTCTCCAGCAAAGTTCACCGCGTTGGTAAGTAGATTAGTTAGCACCTGTCGCATTGCTGGTTCATCAAATGCAGCAATTAGACTACCCGTAAATTTCTTACCCTGCGAGTCAGTGATAGTAATCTTGGCTGTCGGTTTTGCGGTCGAAATGTTCTTTACTACCGATCTGGTAACTTCGGCAAGATCTTCGGATTTGATCTGTAATTCGATATCGCCGTCAAGGCGAGCTAGTGCAAGAAGAGATTCAACTAGTGATGACATTCTGATGGCTTCGCTTTCGATGCGTTGCATCGCATCATTTACCTCAGCCTTAGTTTTGAAAGCACCCTTTCGATAAAGCTCTGCGTATCCTCTAAGTGTTACCAGTGGAGTTCTGAGTTCATGGCTGGCATCGGCAACAAACTGACGCATACGGTCAAGAGTTGAGTTTCTAGCCTTTATCGATCCTTCAATAGAGCCGAGCATCTCGTTCAGCGAACGATTCAGCAGTGCTATCTCGGTCTTACCTGAAACATCAGGCAACCTGCGGTCGATCTTTCCGCTTCGCACTGCATCTGCTGCCGCCGATACTTCGCGAAGAGGTCTAAGCGCAGAGGAGATGGTCAACCAGAGCGCTAAGGCGCTAATGGCTAGGAGGAGCGCACTGAAACCAAATCCGATTACCTGATACTGCCTAACAATGGCCTGGTTTAGCCCAACTGGCAGTGCTACAACTACTGAACCGGACTGATCAGGGGCCGGTAGCGCAACTAATCGCCACTGTTCCGTTTTACTGCCGGTTGCCTTTGTGGAAGTCAATTCAGTCGTGAATGGGATGCCGTGCGTCGCCGTTACTGAAATTACGTTGAATTGAACTAAATTCGGCACTGCTGTGTTTTGTGAAGCTGATGAGACCAAGCCCAAATAGATTCTTCCCTGCGGATCTAAAAAGGCAATGTAGTAATCGCTAGGGAGTGGGGGCAGGGTTATTGATTTGGTAGCCAAGCGTTCTTCTACGGTCGTTGGATCTTCTTGAGCCAGAACGCTAGCTGTTTGAATTAGCAGGCTATCGGTATTTTGCTGCAGATAGGTTTTTAGAAGTGAAACTGTTCCAAATAGGCTGACTCCCAAAAGCAAAGTGATAACACCAACTGAGATAACAGTCAGTCTGGTTCGCAGTGAAATACGAGACCAGGTTTTACCAATCAGGCTTTTTGGTTCAGCTCTAGTCATTTACTCTTCGACCTTGGCAACCCGGAAAATATATCCGACTCCACGCTTGGTTTGAATAAGTTGATTCTTGCTCAATGGATCTATCTTCTTGCGAAGGTATGAGACGTAGCTTTCAACGATTCCTTGTTCGCCGTTGAAGTCATATTCCCAAACGTGATCGAGAATCTGGTCTTTACTCATAACCCGATTGGCATTGGCCATCAAGAATCTAAGCAACTTGTATTCGGTTGGCGATAGTTCAATCTCAGTGCCATTGACAAAGACTTCGTGAGCATCTTGATTGATCTTGATTTCGCCAACTTCGATGATGCTGTCTTCAACATCCTGCTTCTTGGTCCTTCGCAAAATTGCTTGAATGCGTGCGATAACTTCATCAATACTGAAAGGCTTGGTCATGTAGTCATCGCCGCCGACAGTGAGCCCAGTAACCTTGTCGCCACGGTCATCTCTGGCACTTAGGAACAGAACTGGTAGATCGATTTCCATCGAGCGCAGCTTCTTAGTAACGCTAAAACCACTCTGGTCTGGAAGCATGACATCGAGAATCATGATGTCTGGTTTAGCTTTCTCAGCGACCGCAACTGCCTCTGCTCCAGTCCCGACTGAGTAGACACTGAAACCGGCAAACTTCAGACCTGCTTCAAGCAGGTCTCTAATGTTCTTCTCGTCATCAACGATTAATACTCTTGGATTCTTCATATCTCAACCATCGCACTGGTTGCTATCCAAAACCTTAAGGTTGGCTGAGTGTTTCCTGAGAGTAATTGAGCCTAAAGGTCAACAGCATCCAGGATTTCGTAGGCATAACCCTGTTCAGCAAGGAAACGTTGCCTATTTTGAGCAAAGTCCTGATCAACGGTGTCTCTGGCGATCAGGGTATAGAAGCTAGCGGTTCTGCCATCTGCCTTCGGTCTAAGCAAGCGCCCAAGCCTTTGGGCTTCTTCCTGCCTTGACCCATAGGAACCAGATATCTGGATGGCGACCGAGGCCTCTGGCAAATCGATTGAGAAGTTAGCCACTTTGGACACTACCAAAACCGAAATCCGACCTTCGCGGAATTCACCAAAGAGGCGTTCTCTTTCATCGACCGGAGTCTCGCCAGTTATCAGTTGAGCATTTAGAGCACCAGCGACAGCGTTTAGCTGATCAATGTATTGGCCAATAATCAATGTCGGTTCGCCCGCATGTTTAGTCAGCAGTTTTTGAATTACAGGAATCTTGATTGGCGAGCTGGCTGCCAAACGATATTTCTCATCCTGATTCGCAATTGCATATTCGAGGTGCTCAACTTCAGGCAAATCAATTCTGACTTCATAGCAAGCTGCCGGTGCGATGTATCCTTGGGCTTCAATTTCTTTCCAAGGGGCATCAAATCTTTTCGGACCAATCAGTGAAAAAACATCACCTTCTTTACCATCCTCACGAACCAAGGTCGCGGTTAGCCCCAGTCTTCTTCGAGCCTGCAAATCTGCAGTCATCTTAAAAATTGGTGCCGGTAAAAGATGCACTTCATCGTAAACAATCAGACCCCAGTCATGATCGTTTAGAAGTGCTAGATGAGAGTATTCGTTTTTACGCTTAGTGGTCAGGATCTGATAGGTAGCAATCGTTATGGGAGCAATTTCTTTCATCGAGCCGCTGTATTCACCGATTTCTTCTTCGGTCAAAGTGGTTCGTTTTAGTAATTCAGTTCGCCACTGTCTTGCCGATACGGTGTTGGTCACCAGAATCAAAGTATTGGTTTTAGCTACCGCCATGGTGGCTGCGCCAACAATGGTCTTACCTGCACCACAGGGTAGAACGACAACACCTGATCCACCATCCCAGAATTTCTCAACTGCAGCTTGTTGGTAATTTCTGATGTTCCAGCCATCTTCTAGAAGTGAAATCTCATGAGCTTTGCCTGGGGTGTATCCGGCAAGGTCTTCAGCAGGCCAACCAAGTTTTAGAAGTTCTTGCTTGATCTGCCCTCTAGCCCAATCAGCAATCTGCCAAGTATTTTCATCGATTCGCCCGGTCAGCAGATCGTTGACCTTACGTTGACGTGTTGTCTCAAGTAATACTGCTGGCTCTGCTGAATGAAGTTGGAGGTCGCCATCGACACCTTTTTGGATAACTAATCGACCGTAGCGAGACATTGTTTGTGCAATGTCGACTCGAATGCTGGCAGGCACAGGAAATTTACTGTATTTATCTAGAACACCTAAGACAAAGTCACTGTCATGCCCAGCTGCTCTAGCATTCCAGAGTCCCAGCTTGGTAATTCTGTAGGTGTGAACATGCTCTGGGGCTCGTTCTAATTCAGCGAAGACAGAGAGGTCATGTCTAGCGTCAGCTGCTTGATAGTGATCGACTTCAAGCAGTGCTGTTCTATCGCTTTGAACGATTAATGGGCCACCAGACATCCTTCTAGCCTAAGCGAACTCCGGTGATACTGCTAAGCGGGATGACTCTTTCGCAGTCAGCCTTTCGGTCTTTGCCTCTAAGACGGCCATTAGCCAATCCGGTTGGTTCAAGTAAAAACTCTCTGGGGACCTTGTTAATTAGAACTGCGACAAGAATGCTTCCTTTGCTCTTAATACAAAGCTCCAACTGCCGAACAATATCACTACCCTCTGGGGATTCGCCCAGTCGAATCTCATGATCTCGCCACCGTTTGATATCAGTGAGCACGGAATCAGCAGGTGCCAGGGTCTGTTTATTGCCACCTGCAGCAGCCCAGTTGCTAATCACCTGACCGTTGGCATCTTTACGGATAGCCGCATATTTACCTTCGCGAAGTTGGAAGTATGCAATGTCTAATTCAAATCTGGTCTGCAGGGTACTCTCATCGAGGCGGGTGATTGATATCGGTCTAAGAGTGGTGTCATTCAGGATGTGAGTAAGCAGGACCTGGTCATTAGAACTAATCAATGTTCCAGCAGACCCTTCAGTGAGAACCAACCTTCCGAAACGGCTAGCGGCTTCACGAATTAGATAATCAACAGGCTGAGGTAGTGCAGTCCCGGAAAGCTCCGCTAGTAGGTTTCTAATCTCCAATTCAGTTAATCCTGTTTCAAGCCCATAGGTAATGCTCAAAGTATTTATTCGATAGGTTGATGCGACACCGATGCGCTCGGTTTCAACAAATCTCCGTAACTCTAATTCAGTCTTTGTCGGTAATGGCCCAACCGAAATGATGGACAGATCGGCTTGGACTATCACCTTGGACTGAGTCTTTGGCAACGAATCGGACAGCAGTGCGGCGGCAGAATCGATATCCCCTCGCATCAATGGCGCGAACCACGAGGAAACAACATTGCCACTACTTAATCCGATTAGATCAGCCATCGATAGGAGTCGAGTGATGTGTGAACTTATTCCATCATTGGCAAGCGGGAAGATTTCCTTCATTCCAACTTCTAACGATTTGACCGAAACAAATTCTGCCGCTGAATGTTCACCCAATAGCATCCGCCAGGTTTTAGCGAGCAGCAACCAGCGCTCAGCAGGTTCTGCATGTAACCAATTGAGATAGCTTGAACCCACTCGCCAGCGCTTATCACTCAGTGACAGCAGTCCAGCCATCTGTCCGAGTGAATAGAGTGCCTTTGCATATTCGACTGGTCGTCCAAGATGAAGTGCCAATCGTTTTAATTCAGGCAGGCCAACCGATCCTCGCCCAACTTCCCGAACATAACGCTGTTCCAAATCAATTAGTAGTTCAGTTAGAGCTTGCACAGTTTCAAAGGCAGCAACGCCTGCTTGGGGGTCAACCAGTTTGCTATCTAGGTCTAATTCTTTAGAAGGAGAAACGCTTTCTATTGAGACCTTGCCAGCTATTTGTTTAAACGCTTCGACAGCGCTTTCCAAAGGAACAAAAGAAATCTTTCCATCTTGAGTCTTTTTTTGAACTAGAAACAGTGTCGCTAGTACTTCAAGAAAAGGCTTGTCCTTGGCAGTTGACTTACCTTCGATGAGATTACGAAATGCAGTGATTTGAGATTTGGTCAAACCAGCAATTGCCCCGTTAATGCTTTGTGATTTTAACAGTGCTGTTGCTAGATCAAAGAAATCCGCAAAGGAGGCAGAAGGCATCAGCCTTATGCCAATAACCCGAACCAGGTCTTCATCTTTGGATTCGCTCAGTGCCTTAGCAACAAGAAGGACTTCACTCATTTCTTGAAAGACTGAATCTTTTCGGCTTTACGCCTCTTACTGCTGCTAATTAGCAGAGCAACTAAACACAGGAATCCAAATGGCATAGCCAACATTGGCACTAGACCTAAACCAACCGGGACCCAGGATCCATTTGTGAAAGCCGCCAGCAGAATCACCAAAACTGAAAGAACGGTCAAGCCAACGCAGGCGATAAAGATAAAGCCAAGGCTGGACTCGAGCCTGGACGAGCTGGTTTGTGGGTTAGTCTGCTTATTCTTAGCCATCCTTTTAGGATACTTGGATTCCTGAAGTAAAATGAAGGCTGCAGTAACGAAAGAGGAAGATATGCCAACTGGACACGTAAAGTTCTTTGATAACGTCAAAGGCTTTGGCTTTGTGCAATCAGATGAAGGTGCTGAGGCATTCCTTCACGTGAGCAACCTGCCAGACGGCGTTACCGACATCAAGCCTGGTACGAGGATCGAATACAGCATCGTTGACTCTAAGCGCGGGGCTCAGGTGATGACCATGCGCATCATCGAAATCCCTGAAAGCCTTGAAAAGAAGCAGCGTGCAAATTCTAGGATGAAGAACGAAGACCTAGTCATCCTCGTTGAAGGCCTAATCTCTGCCTTGGATAACATCCGACCTGGCATTGAGCATGGCAGGCTTCCTGAAGGCTCTAGCGCTGACAAGTTGGCTAGATTGCTCCGCACCTTGGCAGATCAACTGCACAGCTAATGACGAGAATTAAGAAACTCCCTAAGTTCGTCAAGTTAGTCAAACCGGAAAAGCCGGTTAAGAACAAATTTGATGTAAAGGCATTTGCCGAAGTAGCTGCGAAAGCTGCCGCATTGCCAAAAGAACTTGGAACCTTCATCGAGAGCATCGAAGACGGCGAAGGAATTTCAAGTTTCTTTTGGAATGCAACGCAACCTGGTTACGTTGGTTGGCGATGGAGTGTGACAGTTGCTCAGATTGATCCGAGCTCAGAACCCACCCTCTGCGAAGTAGTGCTTATCGCAGGCGACGATTCTTTAGCTGCACCGAAGTGGGTACCTTGGTCAGAGCGTCTCGCTGATTATCAGGCACTTCAGGCAGAGCTTGAGAAGCAGGCGGCACTTGATGCTGAAGAAGAAGTTGAATCGGTTGTTGATTTACCGGTCGCGGACTCTGAAGAGAGCGAAAACACCGAGGAGTAATCCAGCAACACAGGTGTATGGATACCAAATCTTGTGCGGATTATCGATTTGGTTATAGAAAACCAAAATCAGAACTAGAGCAATTAGAAATCCAGCCATTCCAAACACAACTGCGAACTTTGCCGTTCCCTTAATTGGTTCAGGATCTGGTTTACGCTCAGAATCTTTGGCAACCCAACGCATGTTTATCTAACCTAAAGCCTCAACAACATAATCGATGCACTTAGTCAATTGTTGAACGTCACTTAGTTCAGTTGCAGTGAAAGTAGCAATGCGCAATTGGTTTCTACCTAGCTTGCGGTAGGGCTCGGTATCCACAATTCCATTTGCTCTAAGCACCTTGGCAACCTGAGCCGCATCAACAGAATCAATGAAGTCAATAGTGCTCACTACCTGGGAGCGGTGCTCCACATTTGAAACGAATGGAGTTGCAAAAGCACTTGCTTCAGCCCAATCATAAAGATGCTTTGAAGCTGCCTTAGTTCTGCCATCTGCCCAAGCCAAACCGCCATTTTCATTCATCCAATCCACCTGCTCGGCAAGGAGGAAAAGCGTTGAAATAGCTGGAGTGTTTAGTGTCTGATTCAAGCGAGAATTATCAATTGCCGTCTTTAGTGAAAGAAACTCTGGGATGTATCTTTCTGATGCTGCAATTCGCTCTGCTCGCTCAATTGCACGAGGTGACATAAGAGCAAGCCAAAGCCCGCCATCGCTAGCAAAGTTCTTCTGCGGAGCGAAGTAGTAAACATCTGTCTCGTATGGATCAAAATCAATTCCACCGGCTGCCGAAGTTGCATCGGTAAAGAACAAGGCACCGTCGTCGACACCAGCTATTCTCTTGACCGGTGCCACTACGCCCGTTGAGGTTTCATTCTGTGGGTAAGCATAGGAACTGATCCCAGCTTCTGCTCTGAGCTCTGATCTAGAACCTGGCTCCGCTTGGACTACAGTTGGCTTCTCAAGCCAGGGGGCAGAGAGTGAGGTTGCAAACTTTGCCCCGAACTCACCATGCACTAGCAACTGAGACTTACCTTCTGCCAATGAGAAAGAAGCAACATCCCAGAATGCTGTTGAGCCACCGTTACCTAGGACAATCTCATAGCCATTTGGATTGTGGAATAGGTCAAGTAATCCATCCTGAACTCGCTTTACTAAATTCTTTACCGGAGCCTGACGGTGTGAAGTTCCTAAAAGCTCTGCTCCAGCAGCACTAAAGGCTGCGAGCTGGGCTGGCCTGACCTTTGAAGGTCCGCAACCAAATCTGCCGTCCAAGGGCAATAGCTCTGAAGGAATATTTATCTCTACCATTGTGAAAGTTTAGCCGACTACCGCTTTATAAGATTTAGGCTTAGTCCGTGACCGATTTGATTGACACCACAGAGATGTATCTTCGAACCATTCTGGAACTCGAAGAAGAAGGTCACGTCCCCATGCGAGCTCGCATCTCGGAACGACTAGATCATTCAGGTCCGACTGTTTCTGAAACAGTAGCCAGAATGGAGAAGAACGGTCTAGTGTCTCTGAGTAGTGATCGCCATCTTGAACTTACCCGTGAGGGTAGAACCCTTGCAATCGAAGTGATGCGTAAGCACCGACTAGCCGAACTTCTGCTCGCTAACATCATCGGCTTGGAGTGGCACCTAGTTCATGAAGAGGCCTGTCGCTGGGAGCATGTGATGAGTGAACAGGTTGAACGGAAGATTCTTGAATTAGTCAAAGACGTTGAGAAATCTCCCTTCGGCAATCCAATCCCAGGTCTTGAACACCTTGGTAGAGGCCCGTCGCTGTCCATTTCTGAAGAGGTAGTTCCACTAATTGAATTACTCAACGTTGAAGTTGAGGTGGCAAGAATTGCCGAGCCACTGCAGTCCTATTCAGATGCCCTTGCCCACTTGGCTGCTGCCGGAGTGATTCCAGGCGCTATAGTCAAAGCCACCCAAGCTCTAGATCGCATCGAAGTTAGAGCAAAAACTGCTGATAATTCAGTTAGCCTCACCGCTTTTGATGTTGCCCACATATTCGTCAAACCCCTCTAAACCCTAAGCTTTACTGGGAATTTGGTGTCTTTAACCCAGTGAACTGTGTATTCGAGGCAACCCGAAAGCCTATCTTGAGGGTAAAATCGTTCTATCTCACCCTTAACCGAAGAGTGAGTTGCGAGTTCTCACTAATCCAGGTGCCTGCAGTGAGGACCACAGACAGATTTTGTTTCGCGACAGGGTCGAATCTCAGATTCGATGATGAAAGGAGGTCAGTATGACTAAGAAGCCATCAGGTAGACGCCGCGCTGACGTCCAGATCAACCTTCTCGAATCTTTCGAACTTCGTAGCCGAAGCTCAGTTCGTCAAAGCCAACTTAAAAAAGAAGCCAGAGCAGAACTAAAGGCTCAAAAGAGAGCAGCAAAACTAGCTCGCAAGAACCCATCATTCGTGCCAGAAACTTCAACCAGTTCGAAGGCAATGATTCCAGGACTTGCTCGGATCCCATTCAGAAAGAACAGCACAGTCCGCTCAGCCATAGTGATGAGCGTTACCGCAGGTTTTATTGCAACAGCCGCACTTCCTGCATATGCATTCTCGCCAGCGGTCACTGCAATGTCTGGTCTGACCGGAGCCCTTGACGGTGCCGATGCGCAGACCATCACTATTGCTCGACAGAGCGCAATTGACTTCGAACGTGGTTCATACGGAGTCATGTCAGCCTCCGATCTAGAGCGCATGAACAATCGCAATAACTACCTCAGCTATAAAGGTCTAACGGCTTTTGACTATGCAGCCAACCCAACATACACAGAGCTGAACCCAGATGACATCATGAAGGTTGCCGCCAAATATGTTGGAACCCCTTATGTCTTAGGTGGCGAAAACGCGAATGGACTTGACTGTTCTGGATACACCAGGTTGGTGTTCGCTGAATTTGGAATTCTCCTCCCGCACTCTGTGAACGCTCAGTCGCATGATCCGCACCTAAGAAGAATCCCAAGATCTGAAGCGCAGCCAGGTGACATCGTAATTCTCAATGACCACAGCCACGAGGGAATCTATGCCGGCCCTGGCATGTTCTTCCACGCGCCATTTTCTGGAGACCGAGTCAAGTTGGCTCCGATTTTCACTGATTCATACTTCATCGCCCGCGTAATTAAGTAGTAAAACGGCACCAAAACTTCACCTAAAATTGCGGTGTGTTTTGGGTAACTTCCTCCAAATAAGTAATAACCTGTTGCCAAGTCACTTAGGTGCCTTGAAGAGGAGAGAAGAATGAAAGCTAGAGTGGTGCCTTCCAAGCACGAATTCCAGCATCGCCATTCAATATGTCCTTGCCAAGTTTGGCAAGCCTAGACGCGTCACTAGATATAGTGGCGCGTTTTTCGTTTGTGCTCCGATGCGGCTTCACGAAAACCTGCAATCCGTGCAGGTGATTTCGAAAGGAAGAAACAATGAAAACACTGGTTCTAAATGCAGGCTATGAGCCGCTAGCGGTTGTCTCATTCAAGCGAGCGATCATTCTGGTGCTCAATAAGAAAGCCACTGTGCTCGAAGGCTCAGCTGCTAGAAAAGTTAGAAGTGCAACAGGGGAGTATGAGTTGCCTTCAGTTATTTTGCTCAGCCGTTATGTTCGTATTCCAGGAACTCGAAATGTCCCACTATCTCGCCGAGGAGTGCTTCGCCGGGATGGTCATCGCTGTGCATATTGCAATCGCAGTGCAAACACTGTCGATCACGTGCAGCCAAAATCTCGTGGTGGCAGAGACACCTGGGAGAACCTGGTTGCCTGCTGCTTGCGCTGCAACAACATCAAGGGCGATAAAACACTTCACGAAATTGGTTGGACATTACCTTTCAACCCAAAGATGCCAACCGGTAGTGCATGGATGGTCAGGGGAGCAGAACGAGTTGAGCCAGAGTGGGACGAATATCTACGTCTGCCTAACGCCGCCTAGTGTGCCCCCGAGAAGAATCGAACTTCCGCACATGGTTTAGGAAACCACTGCTCTATCCACTGAGCTACGAGGGCTAAAAAGGTGTTGCTGCAAGTTTCAAACTTACCCGAATCCAGCCTTGCCTACGAGCTAAGGCATTGGAGCAAAGTTAGGCTAGTTCCCTAATGACTGAGCCAACTGCTTCCCAAGAACAATACTCACGCTGGCTTGAAGAAATTCGAGGCATCGGTGGTGCTAATCCACTTACCAACCTCGATCTCGATGTCTTGGGTCTAGTCAATTTAGAACGAACCCACCCAATTGGCCTTTCAATGTTCACTAAGAGCCATCGCGGGCTGCTGGCAAACCTTGTTCGCGATCCAATTGCTTATTCAAAGGCTCTAACTGAAGCCAAGCGAGCCAAGATAAAGAGTGAGCGATTACTTACCAATTACGGCATTCAGTCGCTTTACCTTCTAGCTGGAGCAGTTGATTTCCGTCCAGCAAAGCTAGATCTCAGAATCCCAGTGATGCTTTGGCGCGCAGAGCTTATTCGCAAGGGTGCCGATTTTGAACTTGGTTTAGTAGGAGTTCCATTTGTCAATCCCGAATTGATTCTGACTTTGCGGAATCAGTTTGGTCTAAGCATTGACACTCCTAAGCTCAACAGAATTTACCTTGAAGCCAATGACCTAGTCCCAATCAGCCTGCTGAGTTTTGTTGCGGAGAGCACTAAGAGTATTCCTGATTTAGAAATACAGCGAACACTTGTGCTTACCAATGTAACCGTTGCTCCAACCTTGATGCTCAATGAGCTTCCAAAGCAGCCAACCAAATTGGTTGCTGCCATCGCAGACCCGGCCAACGAATTACCAGAGACAGTATCCAACAACGAAGTTTTGGTTGTTGCAGATGCTGATTCAACTCAGGTGGAAATAATCAAGAAAGCTTTGAGCGGTGCAAGTTTTGCGGTTGAGACCCTGCCGGGCGCTGGATATACCCAAACCGTAGTTAATTTTCTTGCAGCGCTAACTGCAGAGAACAAACGAGCACTGGTTGTTGCCCCAAGACGGCAAACCCTAAATGAACTAAGTGATCGACTTTCTCAAGTTGGACTAAACGGGTTATTAGTTAGGACTCACAACACTTGGTTGGACATCGTCTCTGCCCTGTCTAGATTTGAAAAAGCAACTTTTGCTAACCTGGCAGCAGCTAGTGCCCATCGCGCTGGATTAGAAGAGAAACTAGATCAATACTTTGATTCGCTTGAACGCAAACATCCAGTTCTTGGGATCAGCATCAACGATGCCTTAGCCAAACTCGCGGAACTCAGTGCGCTACCAAAGCCGCCAAAAACTAGCGCGAGAATCACTGGCCCTGCTCTGTTCGAAAACAGAAACAGAACAGCAGCACTAGCGATTTTGAACGAAGCAGTTTCACTGGGTGAATTTGATAAAGCTAATCACGACAGCCCTTGGTTCAATGCCCAATTTGATGATGCCAATGAGATTCCAAGAATCACAGCTCTCACTAGAAGGCTAAGCGAGGACGTATTACCTCAGTTCAGCGTCAAACTAGATGAATTCATTCAGCAGGTTAATTTCCCAACAGCACAAAACGTTGCTCAGTGGGGTGAATACATCAGGCTCTTGATTAGCATCAGGGCAACCCTTGATCGATTTATCCCTGATGTTTTCGACCGGCCACTAGATGACCTAATTACTGCAACTTCACCTAGAAAAGATAAGACCGGCATGTCTGGCAAGACCAGACGAGCACTGAGTAAACATGCCAAAGAGTATGTCCGCCCCGGTGTCTCGGTTGGTGATCTGCATGGAGCACTGTTACAGATTTCAGAGCAGTCTAAGGCTTGGAAAGAACTCAGCCAAACACCGATTGCCCCAGTTGTTCCAATTGGCATCGAAGATGCCCAGGTGACTTACCAATCATTGGTCGCGGATCTCATCAAACTTGATTCACATCTGGACCAGGGAGCTAATCGATCCACGTTGCTGGAACTCCCACTTCCAGAACTTGGAGCCAAACTGCAGCAACTAAATGAAGACACCGCACCACTTCAGAACATCGCTGTCAGAAATGATCTCCGAAAGAGAATCAATGCGCTGGGCTTGGATTCACTGGTCAAATCTCTGGCTGCAAGTAATTCAAGAAACGAACACCTAGTTGCTGAATTTGATCAGTGCTGGTGGCTATCTGCTCTCGAGTATTTACTGTCCGGAGATAACGCCTTTGCTCAATACTCACCTGAATCACTTGCCCAACTAGAAGCAGATTTCGTCAGAGCCGAGCAGCTCATCCTCAGTGAAACTAGAAAAGAGATCTCCAACCGGACCGCTAATGCTTGGAAGGCTGCTATTCAGGCTGCACCAAAAGAGACGGAAGCACTGCGGGAACTTCTCAAACAAAGAGTAGCGAAATTCCTCGACCTAAATTCTGCAGCACCAAACATTTGGCCGAAACTGGTTTCCCATGTTGCAGCCTCACCTTACGAGATAGCCGAAATTCTCAAAAAAGACACCAGGTTCGATGTTGTTCTAGTTCTAGATGCAGCAGGGACAACAGTCGCCGAGAACCTGAGTGCTTTAGTTCGAGCCAAGCAGATCATTGTTTTTGGAGATCCAGTTATTGCTGATCCAAACGGTTTTGAAGTCGAATGGCAGTTAGCGCTAAAGCCAAGAGCTCCCGAGGCGCCAAGCATTTACGAAGTGATTTCAGGTAGCTGGAGGACTGAAACACTAAAGCGTTCGTATCGGACCAAGGGGCAGCTATTTGGTCCACTAATTAATCGTGAGTTCTACCAAGGCAGATTAGAAATCGAACCTAGTGCTGCTGAATTCAATGGTGAGAGCTCACTAGAACTAATCATCGTTGATGGCGATAACCGCGCCAATAGAAATGTTTCGGCCAGCACCGAAGCGCCAGCTGCAGAGGTAGCGAAGGTTGTCGAACTTGTTTTAGATCACGTAGGTCACACCCCGGAGCAATCACTTTTGGTAGTTAGTGCTAGCACTCTTGAAGTCGAAGCAATTCACGATGCATTACAGCTTGCCTTGGATAACAACCCCGAACTCAGGGAATTCTTTGAGAAGCATGGTCGCGAGCGATTTGAAATTACCAGCCTGTCGGATTTAAATCATCGCTTAGCTGACCGCATCATCTTCAGCATTGGTTTCGGTCGCACCCCGCAGGGAAAGATTCTCAGCCACTTCGGTTTGCTAAACGAACCCGAAGCTAAACGCTGGTTAGCCAACATGCTCGTAAGCGCCAGATACAAGATGACCATCGTCAGTTGCTTCAGTTCCTATGACCTACCCGAAATGAGAAATGAAGGGGCGACGGAGTATTTACCAACATTGCTAAAGCCGTCTTATAACGAGTCAATTGAATCGGACACATTCGAGAGCGACCCAATGCTTGCCGATCTTGCTAGAAGGCTAAAACGATTTGGAGTTCGAGTAGTCGAGGGGTTCGGTAAGCGTATTCCACTTATTGCTTCCTACGGAAACCAATTCCTAGTAGTTGAACCTGATTGGTCGAACTCAGACCTCAATTACACCGAACGCCTAAGGTTGAGACCGGCATTGCTGAAATCTCTTGGTTGGTCCTATCAACGCATCTACTCATTTGAAGTATTTAGTGATCCACAGGCAGTTGCTGAACGCATTGCGACCAGATTTGGAATTGAAGTAACGCCTACGATGTTGAACACAGTTCCTGTTGCCAGGGTCTTTGAGGACAGTGACGCAGCCTGGGGAGATCACAACACCTCTAATGACCAGAGGCTAAGAGAAGATAAACCCCCACACTGGGGTTAGTCAGATTTTGGGTCTGCTGGTTTCTGGTTATTGTCGGTCCGGTAGAAGCCAGTTCCCTTAAAGCTAACCCCAACTTTGCCAAAGACTTTTTGTAATTCGCCACCGCATTCGGGGCACTGGGTCATGGCTGCCTCAGTGATGGACTGCTGGATATCAAACTCATGAGCACAGCTGGCACATTTGTATGAATAGGTAGGCATGTATTTAGTTTAAGTCGTGGATTGCAGCTTCAGTGACAACACCTTGCACTCTGCGATCGTGCGCCTCAGAAGGAAGGTCAGAAATGAACTCGGATTCAAAGCAAATCGCATAGACAACATTGCTAGGTAAGTTCGCCAGTGCCTTATCAAAATAACCCTTACCTCGGCCAAGTCGATTACCTGAACTATCAACTGCTAGGGCTGGAATGAGAAGTAGATCGCTTGGCAGAAGTTCCACCTGATTAGGAACTTCTTGATTCGGCTCTGAGATCCCAAGCTTTGATTCGCTCAACTGCGCTTTGTCGTAATTGAACCAGACCAAATCTGAACCAGTCACCCTAGGAACTAAGACTGCTGTTCCTCTCGCTACAAGTTCATCTATGAATACTCTTGTGTCAGGTTCATTACCAAAGGAGATGTAGGTAGCGATACGCGCAGGTTTCATTCGTTCAATCAAGCTCAGCAGGTTGGATTTGAGATTAGATTCAGCAACTGCAGCATCTTGTCGTTGATTGCGCTCGGCAAGTATTTTGCCTCTTAGCTGTGCCTTGGCCAACGCAATATCATTCATGCCACTAATCTTGCCAGCATGAGCAACTCTTTTATGCTGACCCATAGTGATGTCAGTCTTCGAATCATCAGGACCAAAGATGCCAAGACTATTGAGCGACTAGTTTTAGGTAACCGTGAGTGGTTACGCCCCTGGGAGGCAACTAACCCTCATGGTCCAATATCGTTTGACTTTAGATCACAGATCAGGGCGCTGCTTAGACAGCTTGAATCAAGTGATGGCATGCCGTTTGTGATTCTCTACCAAGGCGAGATTGTGGGGCAGCTCAATGTTGCAAATATTCTGCATGGTTCGGTTTCATCCTGTGTCATTGGTTACTGGATCGCACCAGAAGTTGCCGGACTGGGGATCACTCCAACTGCGGTAGCGCTAGCTATGGATTACATGTTCAACGCAGTGGGTCTTCATCGAGTTGAAATTGACATCAGGCCCGAAAACGGAGCCAGCATTAGGGTGGTGCAAAAACTTGGACTGAGATATGAAGGTCTCAAGAAGAACTACATTCACATCAATGGCGATTGGCGAGACCACTATGTCTTCGCTTTAACTTACGAAGAGGTCAAGGATGGACTTCTGAATCGTTGGCTGCAGAAAAAAGTTCCAAAAATTGCGTACAACTTTCCAAAAACTAACTAAAAGTTCCCTTTTAGACACGCGCAGTATCACTTCGCTCTTGTCCCAAATGGTAAATACCCTAGAGATATGGAATTTACTGGAACCGGCGGAATACTTTTAGTAGTTGTCGCCGTCCTCTGGCTAGGTTTCATGACACCATCGGGTAAACGTGGCATCAATGATCACTCTCGAACTAAGGCAGATCGCAGGGCAGCAAGGCGAGCACCGGTTGTTCAGGTGAGAAGAGAAGCAGCACAAGCAAGCGTTGCTCCCTGGTTTGATGAAAAAGTAACTAGCGAAGTGGAATCGTTAGCAGAAGTGGCACCGACAGCAGAAAAAGTAGTTGTGAATAGACTTCCTGACCCGCTGTCTGCTCGTTTGGGCAAAATCGAAAGTGTTAAGTGGGCTGAAATTCTTGAGCTCGATGATGCACGTAAAGAAAAAGAGAACATTAGTTCTGAAAATCTCGACGAAATTATGCGTCGAAGGCGTTCAAATGGCTAAAAAATTATTAAAACTCACCCTAAAATAAATGCATTTTTGTCTAGGTGTGTTTTATAAGTTCTACTAATCTTTAACTAACCCTAAGTTTAAGGAAGATTACACATGGGCTTGTTAGATGACCTTGTAAGAGGAACTAACCGCAAAGCTAAAAAAGCTGCAGCGGATATCACCAAGGACGTTAACGAATTTATCGAGAAGCACGATCTCGACGATAAGTTTGAAGACGCCAAGGAAGCAACAATTAAAGGTGTAGTAAAAGCAGCGACTGCCATTGAAAAGGGCACACCTGTTGTTACTGCTAAGGTCGCAAAGACCGTAAACAAAGGAGCGAAACAAATGGCAACAACAGTAAAGAAAGTAGCGGCTAAGAAGCCTGCTGCAAAGAAGGCTGCACCTAAGAAGGCTGCAGTTGCAAAGAAGGCTGCACCTAAGAAGGCTGCAGTTGCTAAGAAGACTGTAGCTCGCAAGCCTGCTGTAAAGAAGGCTGCAGTTGCAAAGAAGGCTGCACCTAAGAAGGCAGTTGCAAAGAAGACTGTTGCGCGCAAGCCTGCAGTAAAGAAGGCTGCACCTAAGAAGGCAGTTGCAAAGAAGACTGTTGCGCGCAAGCCTGCAGTAAAGAAGGCTGCACCTAAGAAGGCAGTTGCAAAGAAGACTGTAGCGCGCAAGCCTGCAGCTAAGAAGGCTGTTGCAAAGAAGACTGTTGCACGCAAGCCTGCAGTAAAGAAGGCAGCACCTAAGAAGGTTGTTGCAAAGAAGACTGTTGCTCGCAAGCCTGCTGCAAAGAAGGTTGTTGCAAAGAAGAAGTAAATTCTTTTCTGCACTAAGGCCCTGGTCGAAAGATCAGGGCCTTTTCTTTTGGTTAGGCTAGTCAAGTGCAAGGAAGCGACGCGACTACTTCTCTAGGAAGTACTTTCAATAAGATTTGGTCTGCAGCCATGTTCAGCAAATTTGCTGATGGTTTGACAGGCGCAGCCATTCCACTCCTTGCAGCATCTTTGACTAGAGATCCGATTCTCATCGCTATTCAAGCGAACCTCTTTATGTTGCCATGGCTGATATTCGCAATTCCGTTGGGAGCGCTTTTAGATCGGCTAAACCGAAGATCCGCGATGCTGTTGGTCCAGCTCAGTCGAGTGCTGATTGGGGCAGCGCTTGCGTCTTTGATCATCTCCGGTCAAATGAACCTGGTTTGGTTGGCAACGCTAACTTTTATCTTTGGAGTCTCTGAAGTCGTCTACGACACAGCAACTCAATCCGCTATCCCTTCTCTCTTGGCAGATGACCAACTGGAAAAGGGAAACTCAAGACTGCAGATTGCTGACACTGTCATGCAGGGCTTTATTGGAGTTCCACTCGGTGGCTACGTCTTCGCTCTTTTAGCCTTTGCCCCGTTTATCGGAGTCTCTGCTTGCTATGCGGTGGCCATTCTTTTAGTACTAAATATCTCTGCAAATGCCATGCAGCCCAAGGTGGACCCAAATGCACCCAAGCGAGCACCACTGAGGGAAGAGATCAAAGAGGGCCTGCAGTATCTCTGGCGCGAGAAGGTATTACTTCGCTTGGTTCTGACCACAGGATTTATTGGTTTTTGCTACTCAATGGGTCAAGCCACCCAAGTACTATTCATCCTTGATCATTTGGCTGTCCCTGAGGCTAACTACGGCTGGGTATTAGTCCCACTTGGAGTGGGTGCTCTGCTTGGAGCATTCACTTCAGCTAGGTTCTCAGCTCGGTTAGGTAGAAGTACTGCCTTATCGATAGCCCTACCGGCATCATCACTCTCACTCCTAGTTTGTGGTCTGGCACCTAATGCCTATTGGTTCATGGCGGCCTGCTTTATGCAGGGTTTCTTTATCGCTCACTGGAATATTCTTCTGATGTCGACTTATCACGCCATGATCCCAAATGAAATATTTGGAAGAATCCATGGAGCCAGGAGAACAATCGTTTGGGGTCTGATGCCAATCGGTGGCTTGCTAGGTGGATTACTTGCAAAAGTAGATCTGACCCTGCCACTTATTGTCGGTGGCATTCTCTCAACAGCCTTGGCTTTGAGTGCGATTCGATTTATTGGATCGATTAGAACCTAGTCTGTTCCAACAACCCATTCGCAAGCAGATTTCAAAGTTGGGTGCTTGAAGACAAAACCGGTTGCCTCTAATCTTGCCGAACTCATTTTCTGACTACAGAGCAGCAATTCCTGAGCTCCTTCGCGGAAGGCAATCTTCAAAGCAAACGCTGGAACTGGAATCAGGGTTGGTCGATGCAGTGCTTTACCCAATGCTTTGATAAGTCCTTTACAGGTTGCAGGTTCTGGTGCGGTTAGGTTGTATGGACCTGAGGCAGAAGGGGTATTGATTAGGTGAATGATTGCTCTCGACTCATCAGGAAGTGAAATCCAAGCCCACCACTGTTTTCCATTGCCAAGCTTTCCGCCAACACCAGCACGAAGAATTGGCAACAATCTTCCAAGCGCACCTTTAGTTCTCGATAGGACCATTGTGGTTCTGATCTGAACAACACGAACACCGGAAGGAGCCTTCAATGCTTCTCGCTCCCAGGCAACTGCAAGGTCAGCCAGAAAGCCTTTGCCCCTTGGCGCTGTTTCTAGCAGTAGTTCATTCCCAGTGTCACCGTAGAAGCCAGAGGCAGAACCTGAAATCAAAACCTTTGGTCGATTAGTGCACTTGTTCATGGCCTGAACGATTGTTTTGGTCGAATCAATTCTTGATTCAATCAACTCCTCCTTGTATTTCTTTGTCCAAGGAAGTTTTCCGGTTGTGGCGCCAGCAAGGTTCACAATTGCATCGATTGAATCCAGCACCGTTGGGTCAAGAGTTCCAGTAATTGGATCCCATTGCACCTCATTGGCAGATGTTGCTTCTCTTCTAACCAGGATTACTGGAGTGTGTCCGGCGTCGGCCAGTTGTGATTGAAGTTCAGTTCCAACTAGGCCACTGGCACCTGAGATGAGGACTCTCATTTGCTATCACTTGTGAAAGGGCCAAAGACCGGGTTCCAAGCTTCGATGGTGCGCTCGCCAATCATCCCAGCGAGTTCAAAAGGATCGTTATCAAGCAATTGATTCAGTTCTTCAATTGATTCAGCCTGAAAGATAAGTAATGCTGCCGGCCTATCAACCATCGGTCCGCTGGCTAGTAGTTTGCCTTCGGCAAACATCACTCCTAGCCACTCTCGATGGGTTGGTCGGACTTGATTCAGTTCGATTGGGTCAGCTGCGTATCCGTAGGTAACAACAAAGGTGTTCACTAGTTATCTTCTTTCTCATTTTTGCTTGTCAAAAAACTAGGGGTAATGGAAACAGCTGCAAGGGCGACCAGCAGTGCGAAGAAATCTAGGCCAGCAGCAAAACCAAACGATGTCGTGCTATTAATCTTGTCAACAACGATCCCTGCGAAAGCAGCACCTAGGCCATAGCCCATGTTCTGACCGCTACCAATCCAGCCATAAACCTCGGTGCTGTCATCCAGTTTGACTGCCTTGCCAACAATTGAGCCCATCGTGCCGAATGCAGTTGCGACTCCAATCCCCGAGATGAATAGACAGATTGATAACCAAATCGGATCAGTTGCATTGAAGAAGATCAACATGTCACCTAGGAGCACAACTGCTAACTGCTTTGACAGTGCCAAGGGGGAGCGAGCTCGATGACCAAAGGCAAGTCCACCGATTACTGAGCCAATAGAGAGCATCGCAATTACGTAGCCAGCCTGGGCCTGACCGACCGCTGCGACTGCGCCGATTTCTAGTGCTGAGAATGAACCCACGAATAACAGATTGATGGCAATTAAGACCTTGACTAACTTAGAGCGCAAGACTGAACCGAGTCGCTTGCGTGATCTTGGAATTGGAGCAGCGTGAACTTGTGGGAGCAAACCAAACCAGAAGGCTCCAACTAATTGGACAACAGCCATCACGACAAGTGGAACGATGGTGTTGATTGTTGCGATTAGAACGGTAGCTAGAACCGGTCCAAGAATCCAGATAACTTCTTGCAAGATGGCATCAACTGAATACAAAGTATTTCTTTGTGCTTCATCGTGAATCAAAGTCGGATAGACCGTTCTGGCTGCAGGTTGAATCGGTGGCTGTGCTAGACCTAGCAATAGTGAGATACCAATTGCCATGCTTTCATTGATTGGAGCAAAACCGATTAACAGATAACAAGAGGCAGCTATTCCTGCAGTCACCAGAACCACAGGTCTAATGCCAACTACCGCCATCCAACGGCCAAGAATTGGCGCGGCAATTGCCCCACCAAGAGTTGATGCACCAATAGCAAGGCCTGCGACGGTGTAATTCTGGAACTTGTTCTGCAGGTGAATGGCAAAAGTAATGGTCTGCATACCAAAAGCGAATCTGGCTAGCAGTTGCGACCAGACCACGGCAGAAACGCCAGGAGATCTAAATAGTTGGATATAGGTGCGCATTTGTCTTAAGCCTAACCGAGGCTAAAGACACTCAGATTTGGCTTAGATCCAGGACGGTAACCACATGCGCCAGTGCCAGAACTCGTAACTAATCCACATACCTGTCCAGATTGGATAAAAGAAGGCTGAAATAAATATCGCTAGCAGGGCAAAGCCTGAGATGAAATTCGCGGTCCGATACCGATACTCCGTGTTTCTAAACCAAGACCTAAGACCGGCGACCAGTAAGAGAATTACCCATGGCTCAAAGGCAACAACATAGAACTCAAATACAGTTCGGTTGGTCAATAACATCCAGGGCACATATCCTGCAATGAGACCAACGCTAATTATGGTTGTGGTCTTATCTCTAGTTCTAAACCATGCTGCAAAAAGTACTCCAGCAGCTAGAACTGCTGACCACCAGATGACTGGGTTGCCAAGAGCTGTGATGGCAGAGACCACAGTGCCACCTACTTTGTCATCCCAAAAGAATGATGTTGGCCTCAACATGAATGGCCAGGTGAAAGGACTCGATGCGTAAGGATGAGCAGCGTGGAGATTCACATGGAAGGAATACATCTCTTCGTGATAGTGCCAAAGTGATTGCAATGATTTAGGAACCCATGAGAGCCAGCCGGTTAGAGCGTGACCAGATTCATAAGCCCAAGTTCGATCCCAACCCCCTTTGGTAAAGAACCAACCTGACCAGCTCAACAAATAGGCAAGTAATGCTGGCACAAGCACCATGACAGCAGATCTAAGAGCTTGGAAGATAGATGGCAATAACCAGAATCGGTGAGTAAATTTACCCTCCACATTCTTTTCAATTACTCGATGAATTTTGTAGTTCAAATTAGCTTCGCTGATGATGATGTATGCGAGCAAGACGACTAGAAAATATAAACCAGACCACTTAACTGCAGAGGCTAGGCCGAGCGAGATTGCCATGGCCAATAGCCAAGGTCTTCGCCAGGTGCCAAAGCGAACCTGTTCTCTATCTTTGAGGAAGCAGTAGAAACCAAGAATTACAAAAAATCCTAGGATTTGATCAAGAAGTGCAGTTCTGGATAAAACGATGCCAACCCCATCAATTGCAAAGAGCAATCCAGCCAGTACTGACCAAATGGTTGATCTGAAGATCAACTTGGCACAAGCCATCGTGAACCATACTGCTCCAATACCGGCAAGAGCAACCATCACTCGCCAGCCGAAGGGATTACCTGCCCCAAAGATCCACATACCTAGACCGATGATCCACTTGCCCAACGGCGGGTGGACCACGAACGATGGTTGATCAGTCAATCCTGAGGGAGATCCGTTAGCGAAAGATGAATCTGCTCCTGAAGACCAATTGGACTCGTGACCAGAGTGAATTAGTGAATATGCATCCTTGACGTAGTAAGTCTCGTCAAAAACTAAAACATTGGGATAGGCGAGGTCATAGAGCCTGAGTGCAGCTGCTAACACCAACACGATGATTGGTGCCCAGCGGGTGAATAAGGCTGACCTAGCTGGGTTTGCTGTGAGCCTAAGGAAAAGTGTTAGCACTTCTTCTATGTTAGTTTGCGAGAATAGAGCATGCTCATTTTGGCGGCAACACCTATCGGTAATCTCTCAGATGCCTCGGCAAGACTTATCGAGCACTTGGGAACAATCAAATACATAGCCGCAGAGGACACTAGGACCCTGCTGAAGCTAGCCAGAGGGCTCAATGTGCGCTTGGATGCCAAGTTATTCAGTTTGCATGAACATAACGAGGCTGAGCGTGTGGCTCAATTACTAGAAATTGCTCAGGATGAAGACGTCTTGGTGGTTAGCGACGCTGGCATGCCAACTGTTTCAGATCCTGGCTTTGTTTTAGTTAGAGCGGCAATCGAAGCCGGGATTGCGGTAACAGTCATTCCAGGACCATCCGCTGTCCTGGCCGCATTGGCTGTTTCAGGATTACCAACTGACAGATTTAGCTTTGAAGGGTTTCTACCTAGAAAATCAGGTGAAAGAAAGAAGCTATTCCAAGAATTGGTCACCGACCCAAGAACTCTGATCTTCTTTGAATCACCCCATCGAATCAGACAGAGCCTGATAGATGCGGCAGGTGTGTTCGGTGAAAGGCGAGCAAGTGTTTCTAGAGAGCTTACGAAGAAATTCGAACAAACAGTTAGAGGAACACTTCAAGAGCTAGCAATCTGGGCCGAAGAAGAACCTAGGGGAGAGATTGTGCTTGTCATCCAAGGATCTACCGAAGTAATTACTAGAGATGTCAACAGTTCAGATCTACTTGATGAGGTGGAGTCAATCAGAGGCACCGGACTATCCCTGAAACAATCTGTAGCAGAAGTTGCTGCTCGTTATTCAGTGAGCAAGAGTGAGTTGTATCAAGCAGTGCTTGATGCCAGAGACAAGGATTGAAGCCCTAAGGGTTAAGATTGTAAAGATGTCTACCAACAGCTCAGGTCAATCGTTTTATGTGACGACACCCATCTTCTATGTGAACGATGCCCCTCACATCGGACATGCCTATACCGAAGTTGCAGCTGATGTTTTAGCTCGATGGCACAGGCAACGCGGCGAAGACAGCTTCTTACTAACCGGAACCGATGAGCATGGTGAAAAGGTTCTTAGAACTGCAGCAGCTAATAAGAGCACCCCGCAGGACTGGACCGACAAGTTAGTCCATGATGCTTGGTTGCCACTACTTGAAACCATCGACATCGATAACCAAGATTTCATTAGAACAACTGAACCAAGGCACGAAGCTAACGTTCAGAAGTTCATGCAGAAACTTTATGACACTGGCTTTATTTACCAAGGCTCATTCAAAGGTGCATACTGCGTTGGCTGTGAGGAATACAAGAACAAGGCAGATCTCGTTGATGGCACCGGAGAATTTGCAGGCCAAGATGTTTGTGCCATCCATTCAAAGCCAGTTGAACAACTAGAAGAGAATAACTACTTCTTTAGATTGAGCCAATTTGAAGAACCACTTCTGAACTTCTACGCTGAGAACCCTAATTTCATCCAACCTGAATCAGCTAGAAACGAAGTAATTTCATTCGTAAAACGCGGATTAGATGACTTGTCAATTTCTAGATCTAAAGAGAAATTCGATTGGGGAATTGATATTCCCTGGGATGATTCACACATCACCTATGTTTGGTTTGATGCACTACTGAATTACATAACAGCCATCGGTTATGGCCAGGACGATGTTGAATTCAATAAGAGATGGCCAGCAACAGTTCAGATTGTTGGTAAGGACATTTTGCGCTTCCATGCCGTGATTTGGCCAGCGATGTTGATGGCAGCAGATATCAAACCACCACAGCAAATCTTCGGTCACGGCTGGTTACTTGTCGGCGGTGAGAAGATGTCTAAATCTAAGCTCACCGGTATTGCACCGAATCAGATCACCGACATCTTCGGTTCAGACGCCTTCCGTTATTACTTCATGAAGGCAATTGCGTTTGGTCAAGATGGGTCATTCAGCTGGGAAGATCTATCGGCAAGATATCAGGCAGAACTTGCTAATGGTTTTGGCAATCTAGCTTCTAGAACTCTTGCGATGATCAGACGATACTTCGATGGTGTACTTCAAGCACCTGGTCAATACACCGATGCAGATAATCAAGTAATTGAAGTTGCCAGAACAGCTGTGCTAAATGCAGACCGTGCGATTGATGAAGTCGCCATCCAAGATGCCATTACCGCTACCTGGACCCTGGTTGATGAACTAAACAACTACATCACTGTCCAAGAGCCTTGGGTTCTTGCCAAGGATGAGGCTAATCGTGAGCGACTAGGAACTGTGCTCTATGTGGCAAGTGAAGGGCTGAGAGTCCTCGCTGTCTTATTAGCGCCAGTCATCCCGAAGGCAACAGCAAAGCTTTGGGCAGCGCTTACCGAAGGCAAGCTGGGCGAGCTCTCAGAACAACGACTAGCAGAAGCGTCGAACTGGGATCAATTACCGCAGGGGATCAACATCGGTGAACTCGATGTGCTCTTCCCAAGAATTGAAACTGAAAGCGCACAGTAATCAGATGAGCGACGCTCAAGCCGATCTACCAAGTGAGAACTACATCAGAGTTCGCAATCGGAAATCCGAAGACGGTGGGTCGAGAGACCTAAGCTACCCAGAAGTTCCAGAACCACTGGAAGTCGGCGTCTACGATAATCACACTCATCTGGAAATTGCCGATGGTGAGAATCCAATGGATTACCGTGAGCATCTTGAACTTGCCAACCAAGCTGGAATCCTAGGTGGGGTCCAGGTTGGGGGCTCAGTTGAAACCTCCATCTGGTCTGCACGAACTGCCGCCATTGAACCTCGACTGTTAGCGGCAGTTGCACTTCACCCGAATGTGGCAGCTGAATATGAGTCAATCCAAGAACTTGATGAAGCGATCTCCGAAATAGCAAAGCTGGCAAAAGAACCTAGGGTTAGAGCTGTTGGTGAAACTGGGCTTGATTACTTTAGAACTGGACCTGAGAAACTCTTTCTGCAACAGCACAGTTTCGAAGCACACATTGAGATTGCTAAAGAAAATAACATCGCACTGCAGATTCATGATCGAGATGCTCACCAAGATGTTGTTGAAACTCTGCTTAGGGTGGGTGCCCCAGAGAAAACAGTATTCCATTGCTTCAGTGGCGATGTTGAGTTGGCAGAGATTCTAAAAGCAAACGGCTGGTTTGCATCATTTTCTGGCACTGTAACTTTCAAGAAGAACCAGTATCTAAGAGATGCTCTCTTGGTGATGCCAAGAGAGCTGATCATGGTTGAAACCGATGCTCCTTTCCTTACCCCTGAACCGTTCAGAGGAAGACCTAATTCGCCGTATCTAATTGGCCTGACTGTAAGAAGAATGGCTGAAGTGTTAGATATTCCAGTGAACGAGCTTGCGAGCAAACTCACTGAGAACACCGAAGCTGTTTATGGTTCTTGGGCAGAGGGCTTAAATGGTTGAGTTACTAGGCGGTTCGGATGTTCGTGCACTGGCTGAAGAGTTAGGTGTTGTCCCAACTAAGAAGTTGGGTCAGAACTTCGTTACCGACCCAAACACAATCAGAAGAATTGTTGCAGCTGCAAAACTAAAAGGTAATGAAGTTGTTGTGGAGATTGGGCCCGGTCTTGGCTCATTGACTCTAGGACTTCTTGATGAGGCCAAGACTGTGATTGCGGTTGAGATAGATAACAAGATGGCTAAAGCCATTGAGGCAACAGTTGCAAAGCGAGCAAAGGGCAAGGACTTCAGGCTTGTTACCGCAGATGCCATGAAGGTCACTGAATTGCCAGCATCGCCCGATGCGCTAGTGGCTAACCTGCCATACAACATCTCAGTCCCAGTCTTACTTCACTTCCTAGAACGATTTCCGTCAATTCAATCTGGTTTAGTGCTGGTGCAGGCAGAGGTAGCTCACAGGCTTGCTGCAACACCAGGTTCTAAGGTCTATGGCGTGCCAAGTGCAAAGTTAGCTTGGTATGCAGATGCGAATCTTGCTGGCAATGTCGGGCGCAACATCTTTTGGCCGGTGCCGAATGTTGATTCAGCTTTGGTCTATTTCACCAAACGAATTACTCCTCTAGGCGATGAGTCATTACGTCTCAGGACCTTCGCGGTGATTGATGAGGCTTTCTCCCAACGTCGGAAGACACTTAGGCAAGCACTAGCGAGCTGGGCTGGCTCGCCAGCACTGGCGGAGCAATATCTAGTTGCCGCCGGCATTGATCCATCAAAGCGTGGTGAAGCGCTGGAGATCAATGACTTCGTTGCCATCGCTAAGCAGGTTCCTGATGCTCTTTAGAAAGAAGAAACAAGAGCCAGGCATCTTTGATGACCTACCGGTAATGCAGGGTCACCCAAGTACTCAGCGCCAAGAACTAAAAAAGCGTGGCAGAAGAGCAATGCAAATCCCGGCTGTCGCCGCGAACCCAAATGTTCGCTCCGATCAACTATTGGCTAACACCGGAAAACGTCGAGAAGAATGGCTTGAACTAATCTTTGCTAGCGAATCCAGAGAGGCAAAGCAAAAGGAGATTTCGCTTTGGCTGCAAAACAATTACAGAGTTCAGAAGTGGTGGGCTAATTCAATAGCGCTTAGCTACCTGCAATGGCGAGAAGCACCTAAGACTAACGCAGGTCAGAACACTGTTTTACGTTTAGCGATGGTGATCCCAACCACCGTTTCCCTTACCTTCAGCATCTTCAAAGCTGAATCTCTCTATGGGGATACCTTTACCAGGTTTCTAAAACAGGTTCAATCAGAGAAACTCACTCTGTCCTTTACCGATGGCACCAGAGCGACTTTGACTTTCATAACTCATGATTCTGGTTGTGAAGTTTTGGTTGAGCATGAGTTCATTGAGAACCCAGTGATGCAAAAAGCTCGGGTCAAGTATTGGAATGAGTTATTGACCAAAGTGAATGCGCAGGTGAGCAAATGAACAAGGTGAGAGCTACTGCACCGGCTAAGGTGAATTTGATTTTTGAAGTTGGACAATTAGAGCCAACCGGATACCACAGTGTCAACTCACTCTTTTTAGCTCTTGACCTCAGAGAAGAAGTAAGCATCAGTGTGGGGTTGCAGGGAACCGGAATCACAATTTATGTCAAAGGTGAAGATCTGCCAGCAAGGCACATTGCTGCAGTGCCAACCGACGAATCAAACCTAGTTGTCAAAGCCGTTCGGCTTTTATCTAAGAAGTTGGGTATTGAGACTCCTGATATCCAGATAGATATTCTGAAGAGGATTCCCGTTGCCGGTGGCATGGCCGGTGGTTCAGCCGACGCAGCTGCCACACTTGTCGCCTTCAACGAGTATGCAAACAAAAATCTAGGAACTGCAAAGCTAACTCTTGAAGAGTTACTTGAAGCAGGATCAGAACTTGGCTCAGACATCCCTTTTTGTATTTTGGGAAAGATTGCGGTTGGAACTGACAGGGGTAACCAACTCTCAGCAATCCCAGAATTATCTTTCACAACCCATTGGGTCCTTGCCATTAGCCAGCAGGGGCTATCCACCCCAACAGTTTTTGCCAAATTCGATGAACTAGGTCAATCTTCAGAGTTTAGGGATCTAGTTGAGTTGAGAAATAGCATTGGCACCATTGAGGACTTGGCAGGATGTCTAGGAAATGACCTTCAGGCTTCTGCAGTTGAACTGATGCCGCAGCTTTCAACTCTTATTCAGAACATCGAATCTCTCGGTGCACTCCGGGCTATTGTTTCGGGATCTGGTCCAACCATCGCTGCATTGTGTTCATCTAAGGAACAGGCCGAAACTATTGCTGAGACTCTAAATGGTCAGGGAATCTTTGCTCTGACAGCCAGTTCTCCCGCACTTGGTGCAAATTTAGAAGGCTAAGGCCTGAACATCTGGCAGACTTAGAGGGTGCTAAAGCCTTCTGGCCTAACACAATGCTCCCTAGTGTAACGGCAGCACGGCACCCTTTGGAGGTGTTCGGTCCAGGTTCGAATCCTGGGGGAGCAGCGTAAGACAATGGAGGTTCAATGACTGAAGCGCACTTAGCCGTTGTCG
>Ga0209084_1000524_pt1 | contig 36217 bp, 56 predicted proteins | sample C_130820_MF_Meta_FD_187309 | JGI IMG/M metagenome (GOLD analysis project Ga0209084, IMG submission 187309) | Freshwater microbial communities from Lake Croche, Canada to study carbon cycling - C_130820_MF_MetaG (SPAdes) (version 2) | ecosystem: Environmental > Aquatic > Freshwater > Lake... | reverse complement strand
GTTTGCGCTTCCGTCTGGACTCAGTTCGAAGCGTGATTGCATCTTAGCACAAGTCTGTGATACAGTGTCAACAACTTTTTAACAACAAGGCAAAAATAAATGTCAGACCTCGCAAGTATCTTCGGTGGCCCTTGGTCGCCGCCAGTGCAGCAAGCCCCCACCGCACCAGAAGATCAGCTAAAAGACGCCATGCTTGGCGCAGGTCTCAAGCCACCAGACACCATACATTTAGACGGTAAGTTGCACCGATTTAACTCAGGCACCAAAGGTGAGAAAGGCCACGACAAGCCAGGCTGGTACATAGCCTTCAATGATGGCGTACCGGCAGGGCGCTTTGGCTGCTGGCGTTCTGGTGTTGAGTTGACTTGGAAGGCAGAGATAGGGCGCAGCCTGACGGTGGCTGAGGAAATGGCGCAGTCTCGCAGATTGTCAGAGGCCAAGGCCCAGCGCGACGCAGAGCAAGCCAAGACCCGCGAAGTAGCCGCGCAGACAGTAGAGATCATCTGGTCAGATGGCAGCGCAGCAAGCCCAGAACACCCCTATTTGTCTACGAAAAAGATTGCACCGCACGGCGCAAGAGTGACAGGCGATGGACGTTTGATGGTGCCCCTGTACAACGAAGACGGAGAACTCTCCAGCATCCAATACATAGCCGGTGACGGCGACAAAAAGTACCACCCAGGTGGTAAGACTGGCTCCATGTTTTGGCTGCTTGGCAGCATGGATGACGCTGATACGCTCTACATTGCCGAAGGCTTTGCAACAGCGGCCACCATTGCCGAAGTGACCGGCAAACCCTGCGCCGTGGCCTACAGCGCCAGCAATCTGGTGCCTGTGACAGGCATCCTTAAAGAATCACATTCAACCCTTGACATTTGCATTGTTGCCGACAATGACGCCAGTGGCGTAGGACAACGCTACGCAGAGCAAGCCAGTGCAAAGTATGGTGTTCGTATGACAATGCCGCCGGTCTTAGGGGATGCCAATGACTACGTTCAAGAAGGGCACGACTTGGCGCTTCTTTTAAAGCCAATAGCGACAACAGACTACCTTATCCATGCCGACGGGTTTTCAGAGCAGCCAGCGCCCATTTCGTGGCTTGTAAAGCATTGGATACAAGACCAAGCCTTAGTGATGGTGCATGGCCCAAGCGGTGGCGGTAAAACCTTTGTTACCTTGGACTGGATGCTGCACATTGCAAGTGGCAAGCCAACATGGTTCGGCCACAAGGTCAGGCCAGGCAACATGGTTTACTTGGCCGGTGAAGGCCACCACGGTTTGCGAAGCAGGATAGCGGCGTGGAAGCACCACAACAGCGTCACCAGCCTCAATATGTGGGTCAGCAAGTCAGGTCTTGACCTCAACACACCAGAGGGATATTTGAAGGTTTTGGAGGCGGTCAGGACACTAAAGATCAAACCAAGCGTGATCACCGTAGACACCCTGCACCGTTTTATGGCCGGTGATGAGAATTCGGCACAAGACGCCAAGACCATGTTAGACGCCTGCGCTGCGCTCATGCAAGAGTTTGGCTGCACCGTCATTTTGGTTCACCATACCGGCGTATCTGATGAAGCCCAGCACCGTGCCCGAGGCTCTAGCGCATGGCGCGGCGCATTGGACATTGAGATCAGCATTGTCCCAAGCAAGCCTGGCAAGCCAATGGAGATCATTCAGCGCAAAAGCAAAGATGCCGAAATGTCGCAGACCGTGTACGTTGAACTTGAGTCAGTGGCAATACCTGGTTGGCTGGATGAGGATGGAGAACAAGTCACCAGCGCAGTGCTAATCAAGGGTGAGGCGCCGGAGAGTAAGAGCAAGGGCGACTCACTTGGTTTTGCATCGTTTGAGCGTGCATGGTTTGCCACTGGTGCAGAAGATCGAGGCGGCGCACCGTACCTTACCCGCAGCGCGTTCTTTGACTGGGCATTGGTCAACGGATTGAAAAACAAGGAATACACCAAGGACAGCTTGAGGGCGCAAATTCCCGCTGACAAAAACAATGGCAAGTACATCAAGCCATTGACCGAGGCAGGGCTAATTGAAGTGCATGAGAACGGCTGGATCGTTATTGGCTCTGGTGAGTCATCAGCAATGATGCTAAAGAAAAATTCCAATTAGCAAAAGAACTGTGATAAACTTTAGAACATGACCCCAAAGTCCTTTGATTTAAAAACGTGTAAGAGCCTAGTAGGTGATGACTTGGTTCGCATTCTTGAGGCTGACGCCAAGGAGGCCGCTGAGTCTTTTAGGGATCGTTCTGCGATTTGGCGCGATGTTCCAACGGATGGCTTGATCAAAGAAGCAAAAACGTACTGGGAAACGATTGAGCATACAGCGCAACTTACCGTTTGGTTTGCAGCGCATCAACAAAGAAAGAGCAAATTAGATCGAATGCCAGATAGTAATTATTTTTTATGAACCGACTTACACAACTTAAAGCCAAGCTAAGAACCGCGAAAGCGGAACTGGCTATTCGCACTCGGACGCAAAACAGCGCATCTCGGGCCTATAACAAAGTGACCGCAAGGATTGCTGAACTGGAGCAAAAAATTGTTGACCTGGCGAAAATTTCAAAGTGAATTGCCTAATTACAGTGAGACTGACTTGTTGGTCTTGCTGCAAGAAGAACGCGCAAAGCACAGGCGCGTATCCATGCTGGAGCGTATCCACCAACGCTACTGCACCCTTAGAGCCAATCGGGAACGGTTGGAAATTTTAAAAGAAGGAAACAAACCGTGATGACAACAAATGAAGTAATGTTGCTCACAAAAACACCGTGGGATTTACCACCTGCCGCATTTGAATTGGGGGTCAAAGCAGCGCAAACTGAACGAGCAAAAATCATACGGTGCATTAGAGATCATGCTAATCATGTTGATGCTGGTGTTAGCAAACCTGACCTTTGGAAACTTGCGCTTTACATTGAGAAAACATTGTTATGACCTCGCAAGAAATTTATGAGGCAGGGTATGCAATCGCTGTTTACAACATTTCCAGCACTGAGCGATGGTGGCGTTACAAAGATAAGGTGTTTTCAACACCAATGAATGTAGAGACAAAAGAAATACAGGGATTAACTGTTCTTGAGGAGAAATATCATGACTTGCAATCAAAACTGTGACCAAGGCAAGACCTGCACCTGTGCCATGAAAGACAGCAGCCTGTTTTTGGACGTAGCGGAAGGGCTAATTACTCTGGCCGTCATCATCGGCATCATCGTAACCTTTTGCTTTGTAGTTGGCTATTACTGGTACGCGATATGAGCGCCGGTAGAGCAGGGCGAAAGCCCAACCCACCAAAGCCAGCAGAGCCTTGGTACACGGTGCTTGCTAGGGCATTAGGGGTGTACAACTTTCCCGTGTCCAACCCCGCTAAAGAAACTAAACCACAAACTACATGGAGACACCAACTATGACCGGCTTTACGAGCAAGCGCCAGATGGCGCAGGATAAAGTGGCACAACCAACGCAGGAGCCGGTGGCTTGGGGCGTATTTGAAGGCAACTTGCACGATATGTTTTTTAGTCAAGAGGAAGCTCAAAAAATGGCTGACTTGAAAGGAACTCATGCTGAAGTGCGCCCTCTCTACACCACACCACCACAGCGCACGTGGGTAGGGCTGACGGAAACAGAAATTGACGAATGGACACCGGAAATTCACGGCGTAATACGATCCATTGAAGCCGCATTACGGAGTAAGAACACATGACCCCCGTACAAGCCTTGGAAATTATCAAACTGCTGTCGGCGCTTGAGTCGTGGTCGTTTTCATATAGAGAGCGATTCCCCGACTACATGCTGGAAAAGATAGCTGCAACAATTGAAGTGCTGGAGAAGGAGGTGCTGAAATGAACGAACGAGACATTGAGTTTTGCAAGCAAGCTGGCTGGCCCGAAAGTCTTGTTTCTCCCGTCATCATGGCAAAACTAAAAGAATTTGCCGACATCATCCGTGCCGACGAGCGTGAGGCTTGTGCAGACATTGCAGAGAATTGGAACAGTAACGGGTCGCCTCGCGTTGGGGTAGCCAAAGCAATCCGAGCAAGGGGGAACACCAATGGCTAAATTACCTTACACCTACACGATATGTCCTGACGGGGAAGCGCCGAAGCTATTTACAGCAAGCTGCGCTGATATGGGACGGCTACTCAAAGACAGCCCTGACGGCGACCTTACGATCAACCAAAAAAGGCTGGCAATGTAAGACTCATGGGCTGGCGGCGGGGTTGACGCCCCCATCGAGGAGAAGCTACACAACATGCTACAGAAAGGAAAAAAACATGAGAGTACGAAACTGGGCAGAAGAAAGAAAAGCACGGGAACTGCGAAAGCTGATTGCCAAGATTGACCCATGCCCCGTAAGCGAACCACCGCCTCCTACACCTTCACCGGCCATGAGCCTCTGGGAGCGCCCAGCATACCGGCCAGAGCAGATGTCGGCTGTGCGACCAGGGGCTGACGCTCATCAACGCTACAAAAGTAGGGGGATGTGATGAGACACTTACGCTGGCACCCAAAACCCTGCACGATTGGTGTGTCTGGCAACTCCAAACTCAGCGCCGAATACGATGATGATGACAGGCAACACAAAGGCAGAATTGCGTTGTTAATAGCCGAGTTGCAGGACCTAGCTATCACAAAAAACTACTACATAGCAAAAGAGGATTTAATCCAAATGTACGATAAGGCTATGCAAACACCATGAACGATCTACCTAACTTTGCCGCTTGGTCAAACAAGAACTTGGCCGATTTCGCCGTGGAAGCATACCTAAAGATGCAGGAGCAGCAGGACTACATCATGCAACTTCAGGGCGACTTTAAAGACGCAATGGTCGAGTTACGCAAGTTGACTAGCAATAGATTGGACGTGGGCAACTCGATTCCCCCAACCCTTACCAAAGGTGGGCCAAGTAGGTAGGCTTTCGAGGAACTGGAGCCGCTGGTCGTTGTATTGAGCAATCAGGTTTTGCACCGGCTGCGCTGCTACGGCAGCAAGTGTTGCAGGCCCGATAGACCCATCAGCTTTAACGCCTACAGTCTGTTGCAGCCACTTTGCGGCCCTTCCAGACCCACTATTGATAGCAGCATCAAACACGGCGTAATCAAGTCCTTTTGGCAACTGGTCGCCAGCCACCTTATCCCAATACTTGCGCCGGTACAGTAGTGCCACATCGTCGGGCGTCAAAGCACGCATATCAGCTTCAGATACTTGGTGGCCTACAAACTCCTCCCAAACGGCCTTGGTGCAGCCCAAGTTAGTCATGCCGCCTGGGTCGGACGGATGGTTTACAAAGCCGCCTTCAGAAGCCAGTACACGGGCGAGGCAATCTTCAAAGTTTGATTTCATTTCAGCAATTCTTTGCTCATGGTGTCCGTCTTGTCCTTGCTGGACTTAGAACTACCGTAGAAGAAACTGATGATGGTAGCCACCGCAGTGCCCAGCAAGAAGCCCAAGATGATGTTGCCAAAGTCCTTGCCGCTTGCGGGAACTGTGCCAAAGGTGATGGCGAAGAAGTAGGTCATGGAGCCAATAGACCAGAACCAAGCGAACCAATAGATGAAGTGCTTGGCAAACTTGTCCTCTTGCTGCAAAGCCACTTCCTGCATATGCCGCGCGCTGTCACGGTCAGCGTTCTCCAACTCAAACTGCTTGAGGTCTAGTTCAGCCAGCTTGGCCGCTGCTTCTGGGTCGCCTGCAATGGCCTTTGCCACGGCCTCCACACTATCTTCAACGCCAAACTTACTAGCGATAGCAGACACAGCGAGGCCACCCAAAGGGCCACCAACGGCAGTAGCAACGGCAGGGGCAATGCCCTTGAGCAAATTGAGTAGAGTTTCCATTTCATGCCCTCATAAAGTCAACGTATTTCAAGGTTCCCCATACAACCAAAATCATTACCATAGCGCCAGCAACGCCAAGCAGCAGCATGGTGACGGCTTCCTCAATTTCTTTTTTGCGTTTAGCTTTGGCCTTTTCCATAGCAATTTCCTCGGCTTTTCTTTTCTGGACCAAGTTGTTACGCTCGACCATGATGGCCTGCCATACATCTGCATTGCCCGACCAGATCAGGTGCTGCTTCAACTCATTCTCGGCGTCTTGCAACTGCTTGGCGTGCATGACCGTCTCAAATGCCTGCGCGGTGTCTGACTTACCAAAGGTCTTTTTAGGTTCAGAAGCAGCCTTGGCTACAACGTCCTTAGCCTCAAAGAACTTCATCAGGTCGCCACTTATGGCCCCGATGTCTTTGCCCATCTTGATTGCTGCTTGGACTCCTTTGATCGCAGCCTGGGCGGTGGCAAAGGCTGTGATCGGATCAATCATTTGTCCTGTTTACCGTCTAGCTTGTCAAAAATCTTGCCCAGCATATCGCGGATTTCTTTCAAGTCAGACTTGTAGTCGTCCTTGGCAAGATAGACTTTTGGCAAGTCCTCGCGCATCTTAGACAAGTCTGTTTTCAATTCCTTGACTGCCGTCCATAGTTCACGGGCAAACCAGCCGATGACGGTCATAACGCCACCAAGGGCAAGGTCTATGAGTTGTTGGTTGTCCATTGCTATTGGCCGATCAATGCGTTTTGTTTAGAGCGTTTAGGGGCGAGAGCGTTTGATAGTTGTGCAGCAGGCTGAGTAGCAATAAAAGATGATACAGCTTTGCTGCCTATAGACCCTGCGTTAGCAAGTGCTTTAAGTATCTCATTTTTATCAGCAGTTGGAACAGTGTTTAAAAGATCAAGAGTGCTTTGATTTGTTGCCATTCCTTCTCGAAGTTTAGCCATTGTTGAAGCACTTACACGATTTTCCAAATCGCCAATTACCATGTTTGCAACAGACGCTGTTTTTCCGAAAAATGGAAAACGTAACTTAAATGTTTTTGGGTCCATAATGTTACCAAGTTCTTGGACACCACGTTGAGATGCTTCTGACATTGATTTAGTACGTTCTAAATCAGATGCAACTTTTTCAAGCGTAGGCATTTTGCTACCCATTTCTTTAAAAATGTCGTAACTACCTTTACCAAAAATTGCTTCTACAGCATCAGGGCTATTTCCACGAACCAAGTCAACATATGCTTTAGGTGAATCTTTAAACAATCGCATTGCTTCAGCAGCCATAGCTTTTTGATCAATAGCTTGCATACCTTGAGAATAAGTGTTGAGATATTTACTCCAGCCTGTACCGCCAGCATCTTCAATGGCTTTATCTATCATTGGCCTAACTTGCGTAAGAACTTTTGCAGTCAATTTGCTGCTAGTTTTAGGGTCTGTAGGGCCAAGAAGTTGTGCAATACGTTCGCTAATACCTTCTTTACGAAGGGTGTACAAATCATGAGCGTCAATTACTCCACCACCTTTTTCAGTAAGCGTTGCAATGTCATCTTTAATGGCTTGTAATGTTTTTGTAAGTATTGGGCTTGCGCGAGTTCCAGGCGCATTCATGGTGCTATCAAGTGATGCCGTAATATTTCCAGCATCAAGTGGTTTTAATCCATGATCTGCCAAACTGCCAATTTGACGCTCAATAAACCCAGCTTCATTTCGACGCTGAGAAGCAATTTGACCAAATGTATCAGCGGCTTCTTGCCATTGATCTGATACAAACCGATTAGCACTTTCAATCCGTCTGTCATTTGCACCAGGAACGGTTGACTCTGAAATTCCTCCGCGAGCAGCTTGAGAACGTGCAACCATTAGTCGTCTAGCAGCGTCATTTGCAACATTTGCACGTTGCAATGCTTCTGTTTCTGGATGAATACCAGACACTCCTGGTACTGGTGTGCCAGCCGCACCTGAAGGTAAATTTGCTGGCATACCTTGACGCAAAGCATTTACCATGCTTGCTTGACGTTGCTCTAATTTAGGTGCCAATTGATTAATTGTCTCATTGGCTTGATTGGCTGCACCCAGTTCAGTCTGGCGCATACGCTCAGTAAGTTGATTTAACAATACTTTAGACTGATCTTGTGCTGCTCGTGCTTCAGTAGCATTTCCACCTTCGGCCAAACTAGCCAATGCTGCTAATTGATCATCGGCTTGATTTTTTAATAACGTGGCATTGGCATCAGTTTGAGAAGACAGATCATTTAGTGTTTGCCATGTGTTTTTTTGTATTCCTGCTGTAGCTTGACCAGGACTTATATTTGGTTTAGCACCAGATAATGCAGCGCGAATAGCACCAATTTGATCACCGGCTGCTTTGCGTGCTATATCGGCTGCTTTAGTAGTAGGTAAATTACCAGATACCACATCGCCCATCCAACCTGTACTTTTTGCAATTGCGCCTGGAACAAATGGTGCTGTGGCTCCAACTACACCACCAATACCTGCGCCAAGTGCATTTTGCTGAAGACTTGTTGTGCCTGGTTGTGTTGCACCAAACACCGCACCCATTTTGGCACCAGACAATATTTTTTGACCAACAGTTGCTGCTGTTGATGGTAGGCCCAATACGCCTGTAGCCACATTTCCAACAGTGCCCATAACATCAGGATTGGCCGCACCAAGCAATCGTTGCTCTGGCGTTTCCATGCCCTTTTCTTTCATGGCTTGGACGTTGTTCCACCAGTCAGCAATTGCTTTACTTACAACAGGCTTTACACCCATCTTTTCATTAGCGTAATCACCAATATTTGCACCAAGTTGAACTGCGCCAACAAGTGGTGAAACTGCACCTAAGGCAAATCTAGCAGCAGGTGTACCCAACATACGCTCGGTCATTGTGGGCTCTCTGCGTTGGCTTGGCATACCTTCGCCAGCAGGCGCAGCAGATTTACCACCATCAAGTGACGTTACTGTTTTACCAAAGTCTTGTTGGGCGCGTTGCTGCACCATATCAGGCGTCAGATTATCTGGCGCATTCTGATACACATGGCTAGTGCCATCATCAAAGGTAACTGTGATATTGCGTGCCATTACCAATTACTCACTGTTGCGCCAGATTTAGTTGCAGCGGCAGGTGCATTAGCAGCAGCACTAGCCTTACCAAACAAACTTAAAACAGCGGAATTACTACCACCACCAGATTTGTATTGATCGCTAAGACCATTGACTTGACCAGAAATAAGTTTTTGCCATTTACCTATAACACCTGCAAGTTGAGTAGGACTACTGCTTGAATTTACTTCATCCTGCATGGTTTTTCTGTCACCAAGTGCGCCTGCGGTGCCCAAGATAGCTTTGGTTAATTCATCCGCAACAACAGTTTTAACCGCTGCAAAATTAGTAGGTGCTGCTTGACCTGTCCATTGAGCAATTTTGTTCCCCATAGCATTGACAAAAGGCAATTCACTATTACCCAATTCTTTGGCAGTGTCTGCAAATGTTGCTAAGTGATCTTGAACAACATTAAGAGACTTTAGCAAAGTTCCTGGGCGTCCAGATGTAAATGCTATTTCTATACCTTGTTTAGTTTTATACGATGTAGCATCGTATGTAGGATCAACAAGATTTACCAACTGCATAAGCTGGTCTGCACGGGCAGTATTTCGAGATGGAGGTGCTGCACGATGGTCTGTAATAGCCGCTACTTGTGCTGCTAAAGGTGCTGGCATAGCGGCTAACAAATCAGTTCCTTTAGCGCCTTGGTTAATAGCAACTGATAATGGGACAGGTTTAGTACCTATAACAGTTGCCTCCCCTTTGGGGGTCGTTCCAGTTGAAACAGGCGTAGCAGGAGCAGCAGGCGCAACAAGTGCATTAGGCGTAACAGCCAATCCACCTGCTTTTAATCCAGTTCCACCACCTATCCCCAATGGGAATGCTGTTTGTGCGCCAGTCAAATTAAACGGATCGGCTGTAATGGCGCTAAGTCCAAGATGGGCACGAGCCGTATTTGCTTGCGATGTTGCAGCATTTGCTTGTTGTTGGAAGATTGGAATATGTGCTTCACCAGTTGCTGCAACACGTTCAGCAGTAGCAGCATTTCTAGCTGCAACTTGATCATTGAGTTTTTGAGTAAGCGTTTGTCCCATAGCCATTTCTGAAGCTATGAATTTTGGATCATAAGAATCTGGGTAGTCTTTTATTGCATCTGGAGCAAGATGTGACAAAGCACGTTTTGCTTGGTCATAGGTTCCTTGATCTTTTACACCATTCAAAACACTTCCTGCAATTTCAGCAGTTTTTAGCTGCCTACCCAGCACATCGGTAGCAGTTCTTGATTGAATTTCTTGTCCCGTATATCCAAGATTTGTAGTTTCTCCTCTTAGTTTTGCAGCTTCTGCTTGAGACTTCAAAAGGTCTTGGTACTCTTTCATTTTTCCAGCACGCAAGTATGCTTGCTGAATGGCATTTTCATCAGTTCCAGCCGATTGGATGCCGCGCAAGAAGTTGGTGTTTACCTCGTCAGCCCGTTGAGCCGCACCAAGTTGGTACTGCGCCAGCGCATTCTGCGTCTGCCCAGCTTGCAACTGCTGCATCTTGGCATATTGGGCAAACGGGTCTTGTGGTGGAGCGAACTGCACGCCTTGGGCTAGTTGATCTGCGAGTGCCATGATTTATCCTACATAAGCACTGGCATTTGGCTTTTGAGAAGCCAGCCAGTTGTTGAAGTTTGATTGATTCTGGTACGCAGTAGCACCCGTGTTCAGCGCATTTCCTAACGTAGTGGCCGCACCTAATTGAGCAGAGCCAGCAACATTACCAGCATTGGTCAAAGTATTGGACGCATTGGTAGCGTAATTTCCAGCTACATTTGACTGTTGATTTGCAGCAGATAGGCCAGAAGTTGTTAAGTTAGCCAAAGGCTGAAGTTGATTTTGACGATTTTGTAAATAGCGCTGGTAGGCATTTCCGTATTCTTGCGAAGCAGAACTTTGAGCATAGTCTTGAATGCCTTTCATTGTGCCGCCAGAAATTAATCCTCCACGACCAGCAGCGTTATGAGTAAGTTGCTTCATTCCCTCACTTAGTCGGAAGCCATAGCCTGGGTCAGCCGTGTAGTCGGCCATGCTGAAATCTTTGGCGTACTTTCCGTAGCCAGGCGCAGTTGTATCTCCACCAAGGCCAAGCAACGACAGCATCTTGTTTTGCGCGGTTACACCTGCTGCGTTATAAGGCGCATTCAAAGAAGTTTGCTGATCGTAAATCTGCTTTTGCAAGGCAAGAGCATTGGCTGAAGCCGCTGCTGAAGTGTCTGCGGCTTTGGTTGCACCATACGCGCCAATCAAACCACTGCCAAGTGATGCAGCGCCTTGTATTACGCCAGGCTGTAAATACCAAGGAGTTGCACCAGCAGCACCGGCACCGGCAACGCCAGCAGCAGTTGCGCCTAAGTTAGTTGCATAAGCACCCAACCCAGAACCAGCGCCAGCAGCAGCGTTAACACCATAACCAGCAGTACCAATTTGAGATTCAAGTGCAGCAGGAGTTAAAGCAGCAGTACCAGCCCCACCTGCACCAACACCTTCAGCAATTCCAGCACCTCCTGCCGCAGCTTCACCTGCCGTCAAATAAGGAAGGGCGTAATTTACACCCATTGCCATTGCTGCTATTGGGGCTGCTGTTTTAGCCGCTGAAGTTATATCCCCCAAAAGATTACCGCCTAGGCTAGGGTCTGCCCAATAGCCAGGTGTTGTTTTACCTGACATTGGGTTATAGGTTGTTCCTATCCAAGTAAAGCCTGGTTTTGGAGGGCCAGCAGCTTGAAGCGCAGCATCTTGGGCTGCTTGTTGCGCCGCAGTATCTACTTGGTAGCTACCTTGCCCACCACCTTGCCCACCACTTCCAGGTACAAATTTTGCAAAAGGTGTTGATGCGGAAACGTCTTGTACAGCACTTTGAAGCCAGCCGTTCGGATTGCTAAAAAAACCCATGATACTTACTCCAGTAACAGGCAGTTGTTAGCCGCCGCTTGCATAATAATCCAATTGGTGCCGTCTGACACCATTGTCGCCCAATTCCCCACCACGCCCAAGAGGATAGCTGTTCCAGCAGCACCGCCGCCCAATGGTACGACATTGCTAGAAGCGGATATTAGTGTTTGCGTTTGGTAGTTTGTAAACATTACAGAACGGCCAGACCAAGATGAAGCTGCTGGCAAAGTCACCGTGCAGGCAGTAGTTGGCTTGTTGTTGATAACCCAATTTTCTGTAGCCGCCAACGTAAAATCAGCGGTCTTGGTAACTACAGCAGACGGGGCAATGTAGTCTGTATTTGCTACCGCGGCTGAGATAGCCGTGCCGTTGCCTTTGATAACTCCGGTGATGCTAGTTGTCAGAGTGATTGCCGGTGTTGTTGTGGCCGTAGCCACGGTTCCAGCAAAGCCATTAGCCGAAACAACTGAAACGCTTGTGACTGTTCCATTAGTAGCTGGATTGGCCCAAGTAGGTGCGCCACTAGTCGTGGCCGTTAATACTTGGCCCGTAGTTCCAGCCGCTGTGGACACTGGAGCAGCACCAGCCCCGCCACCATAAACAATGCCGTACTGGGTCAATAAAGCAGAGGAGGCCCAAGTAGATGCGCTTGAGAAGTAAACAATGCCACCGCTGGTTCCCGCTACTGTCAAAGCCGGTGTTGTGGTAGGAGTTGCAACAGTAATCAAACCGCCAGTGAAGCCAACGCTAGTTACATAAGACAAGCTAGGAATGTCAGTGCTAACCAAAGCACGGAATGTTGGCGCGGTAGCGGCTCCGGTTGTTGGCCCTGCTAAAACGTAAGTTGCGGTTTTTGTGCCGTAAGGATTTAAAGTGTCTCCATAGGCAGCAGCCAAGCTAATTGCAGGGGTTGTGCCACCACTTGAAACTACAGGACTTGTGCCGGTAACAGAAGTAACCGTGCCTTGCGGATTAGCCGCTGTCGTAATGCTGGTAACCCGACCGTAAGTGTCAATGGTCACCACAGGAATTAAAGTGCTCGAACCTGTTGTACCCGCAGTAGCAACACCGCTTGCCAAGTCAATAACGGGCGTTGTGCCGCCTGTGCTAGTTATACGTCCAGCAGTTCCACTAACAGAAGTTACTGTGCCGCCCGAACCCGTAGCCGATAAAGTTCCCGCTACAAAGCTAACACCCGTGCCAATAGTTACATTGCTAAAACCGCCTGACCCATCCCCGTAAAGAATAGATGTTCCGCTTGTCAAAGTTGACCAAGTGGGCGCTGCGCTGGTGTTTGCAATCAATACCTGTTTTGCCGTTCCTGCCGCAGTAAACGCATAAGCCGTTCCCGTTCCATAAGAAACGCCGTAAGCCGTTGGAGTAGCTGAACTGTTTGTTCCACCGTTGGCAATAGGTAAAACACCGCTTACATGGGTAGTAAGGCCAATTTTTCCCCAACTTGGTGCTGTGCTTATGCCACCAGAAATCAACGCATTACCAGTTGCCACATCAGGCAATTTAGCTAGTGTCGTTGTCGTGTCGGCGTATAGCAAATCACCTATTGCGTAAGATGCTTGACCCGTACCGCCATTGACCGAAATCAATGTTCCAGCCAGCGTTACTGCGCCCGTAGTAGCTGTGGAAGGGGTTAATCCTGTAGTGCCACTAGAGAACGATAAAACGCCAGTATTGGCAAAAGTGACATTGCCCGTTGGACTTGATACCGAAATGCCAGTTCCTGCAATAGCTGACAAAACGCCTGTATTGGATACCGTGACATTTCCTGTTGCGCTAGAAACAGAGATGCCGCTGCCTGCAATGTTGGATAGCACACCCGTATTGGCAAGGGAGATTGAGCCGGACCCGTTGGATACCGAGATACCAGCGCCAGGAAACAAAGTGTTAAGGGAATACCCTGTACCGTTGCCGATCAATAGCTGACCGTTGGTTGGGATGGTGCCAAGGCCCGTACCGCCATTGATGACGGCGATAATGCCCGTGCCGTTACCAGCAATCGCATAAAGATTGTTAAACCAGACAAACCATTCCCGCGAAACCGTGTTTGTATTCGCGTCTATTAAAGGGACGCGAGGAGCAGGGATTTGCGTTATGTTTGCGGCCATTACGAACTTGTCGGCGAGATCAATAACTCAGCGCCCATGACCGCAATTTTCACGGGGTCAGTGCCAGACACCTCATAAACACGGTCACGGATTTTCTGGGTCATTCCCAGCCGACGCCAGATCGTGCGGTAGCCGTACTGACCAATAGCGCCCATTTCACGCCAATGCTCATTGGACCATGTGTGGCCGCCGTCATCCGACCAGCGCAGCATAGCCTCTGGCGTAGAGCCTTGGCCGCTGTTTAGGCCAACGCCGGTTTCGCAGTCAAGTTGCAAGCTGTGCTGCGCCGTGCGTTTAAGGTTATTCTGGCCGCTTGGCAAAGCACGCCATGAGCGCAGCCATTTCTGAATGCCTCCGTTATCAGCGTAAACGTCCAGATTAAATTTGTAAATGTTAGCGTTCTCAAAGTCGCCAACAACAATGTTACCGCCGAAGTTGCATTGGCAATTACTGCGGTGGCGAGTGAACTCACCATTGTCAAACCCAGCGCGTTCATGCCATGCTTGGGTGGCTACATCGTAGACCCAAGTGGCGTTGGCGCTGGGAAAAGTCAGCACATAGAAAGCATGGCCTTCTTGCTGGTATGTATAGGCTAGAGCGTCAGCCAAGTTACCGTACTGGGCAATGGCGTATTCAATGGCATGGGTAGAAACCCTTTGTCCGGTGTAACCGTTGGCTTTGTAAACGATACCTTGTCCACGGGCGTCTGTGCCAAGCCAGAACAGGGTGTTATCCAGCTTTGCGACTGAGAAAGCAGCTACACAGCCAATCTCATTAAAAGCACCTTGAATGGGCGTCAGCGGAAAGTTAGCAAGTCCAGCGTTGTACCAGACCTCAGTTGAGTCGGTGCCAAACACCCACAGTTGCCGGTGGTCGCAATTGATCGCAACTACGCCATCTGGCGAGCCGTCGGCGCTAGAAAAAAATAAAGGGTCAAACACCAGTGGGTAGATGTAATCGCCGTTTGCAGGGTTGACAGTGTCAACTGACCACAACCGTTGACTGTTTGGCTCGTTGAAGATGAACTGGGTGTCCAGATAGCCAACGGTCACAGCACCAGGGAAATTAACGTCCGTGATCTGGTCAAACTCGCCCGTAGGCTCGTAATAGGTGTAGCTTGGACCGTTACAAGCAAAGAACAGCACCGCACCATTGTCAGCAATAGACACAGGGCCGGTGCCAGATACATCGCCTATCTTGACAGGTGTAGAAGTCAATCCCGTGAGTTTATAGACCTCAGTACCCGAGACAACATAGAAATCTTCTCCGTTGGTCTGGTGCGCCCATAGCGCCCTGATTGGTCCGGTGCCAACAGTCTGCAAAAACTCCAGACCTGGGGTGCGGTTTAAGAACCCCGCAGTCTTACCGCCATCTGGCGTGGCCTCTGGAAACATATTGACCATGCGGTTATCCGCAGCGTTGATGCTACGGGCAACATACGATGCGCCAAGGATTGGCGTTTTCACGCGCCCTCCAATCTACGCAAGCCTTTGCCGGCAGACCAAATGGTTTTGCCAATGCGTACGTTGATTGCAGAGCCAAGAAATTTGTCGTGCAGCAAATTGTATACGCGCCCCAAGCGGATGCACACTTCTACTTTGCGAAAACGAAATGTGAATTCCATGATCAAAAATTTCCGGCGTAAATATTGTACCGTTGACGAGTCGCCACCAATGAATATGGCATTGACATGATGTCATCAGGGTTGTTGATGCGCTTCAGATTGCGCTTGCTAGTCATAGCAATCCGCGATACTTGAGGGCTTGGCTCGACGCCAAACTCAGGAGCAAACTCCATTGCCAAGTTGTAAGTAAATGCACGCAGATAGCCTGGTGGGAATAGGATGTCAGTCGCCAAGGTGGCGGGTTGAGTCAGTTCTTCCACCGAAATAAAGTGCCATTCCAAATCCCTTGTTGGTTTTGGATACACTGTCATTTGGATGTTTGGGTATTCCATGTTTATCCACATGACCTGTGGATAAGTGGAAGTCACGGTCTTAACAGCAATGCCATCATACTGCTGCTGGTTAATGAACTTAATGCCAAAAGACACATTAGTGCCTGGGTCGCGGTAGTAAGTTGCGTCGTCCAACAACACTGGACGAACACCAACAAATTCACCAGTAGGTCCAAGGTGGCGCTGAATCTCGCCAGCAGGCCAAGTAAACGTCTGGTCAATCGTGTTGAACACCGAAAGACGCTCAGTGTTCCAACTGTCAATCATCTGGTTTAGGGCAACCAACGCATCCTGCGAAGTGGCTGCGGATGGCGTTTCACCTTCGGCTAGGATGCCGAGCAACCGGAGCGCCCGATTTATCTGGTCCCCCGCTGTGTATGTTGCCATGCTTAAACTCCTTCAGTTATCGTCCTACGGGTATATTTGCGCTTTGTTTCCAAAGCATTCACCGCCACTTCCAGCATATTGACAGGAGCCGCCTCTACAGGCGTATCGGGATTGTAGCGCGTCCAGCCGTTTGTTTCATCATAATTGGCTTCAAGTTCCATAGTGGCAACTTTTCGCCCGTGGACAGGGTGCATTAAGTAGATGTTCATACCTAAAAAGGGGGCCGAAGCCCCCTCTTATTTCCTTCAGTTTAGGCCATAAGTCCAAGGGCTTTGAGGCCCGTGATTAGTCCGTTTACATCAGTTTGCAGCGCAGAAATCTGTGCTGTAGTCAGAGAACTGACTGGTGCGGTTGTCAAAACAGAAAAGTCAACAGTGGTCAACGATGCAAGTTGAGTAGTGGGGGTCTTGCCAAAAAATCCGGCAGTTCCACCCGTTTTACCCATGACTGCGCCGTCAAGCTGCTGGTCTTCGTAAGCAACACCAATTGATTTCGTATTAGGCATGATTGTTTCCTTTAGGAACAGGGGCCGAAACCCCCATTCAAATTAGCCAATGCGATACAAAGACCAGGCAGCGTCGCCAGTTCTGACTGCGCGGTAAGTTTGTGCCGTACCAGCAGTGGTAACAGTCATCAAGCCTTGAGTGCCCGATGAACCAATAGTCCAGCCGGTGTTGGTGGTGATCGTAATCACGCCGCTACCAGAACCGTTGGTATTAACCACCGTAAAGTCAAAACAACTATTGTTTTTAGCACTGGGGACGGCTGCGTCCAGATCAGTACACAAAGGCAAAGTGTATGCGGCTGCGGTGGTGGTAGGAGTGCCCAAAAGGATACCATTCAGAATTTGAGCAGTTGTCAGAGTTGCCGTGACAGTTGCCGTTGCTGGGGTAGCTTGGGTGCGAATTTGAACTTCAGTCAGATTGCCGTCACCGAGTTGGTAACCGCCTGCGCCATTAGGGAGAGCCATGATAATTTCCTTTGAAAGATGTTACGAAAGAAGGGGCCGAAGCCCCGTTCAATTTAGCCCCAGAGACGGCAAGCCATCTGAGGACGAATTGTGCTGAAACCGTACAGCACGTCAATACGGCAAGGCATACGGTCATTGTTGATGTCGTACTGACGCACAACACGCAAGCTGATACCGTTATGCACTGCACGCGCGGCCATATCGACCCCTTGAGGCAGCAACAAGTCAGCCGTAGCAAACGTGATTGCGTCTTTGTGGTAAATCAAGTTCTGAGCGTAAGCCGTAGAAGCAGAACCAACAAAGGTCACAACAGCGTTGATCAGTGGCAGGGCAGTCATAGTAGCCAGTGCGTGAGCAGCGGAGTACATGGGAGCCACGGTCACAGTCCAAGTGCCAGACACAGCGGTTGCATCAGCCAAAGCCACAAACTGGAACAACGAACCAGTGGTTTCACGGGTTTGTGGGTTCACAGCAAAAACGCTACCGCAGGTAAACACGTCACCAGCCTTGATGGTCGTGGTCACAGAGGCTTGCGACAAGCTCAAAGTGGCAGAACCTTCCGAGGTCACTGAAGCGGCAACGATAGTAGCGGCAGCGGCGTCACGCGAACCAGTAGTGAACTGCTTGATCGACTGAGACATATTGACTTCATCAAAGCCCAACACGCCAGTGCCCATCATGCCGTTTTTAAACTGCTTGCTGATGGTGTCGGTAGGATTGAACAAGCCCTTCATACCTTCAACCAGACCAGCGTTTGCAGCAGGGTTAACCGTTGCATAGCGGGGCGACATTACAGCGGCGTTTTCGTTCAGCTTCTGCTGGGCTTGGAGCAGCACCAAAGAAGTAGAAGGAGTCGTGCCGGGGGTGCCGACAGTGTTACCGATGGTTTTGTACGCATTGGCAACGTCAGCATCAATGCTAGAGGCCAACTGGCTGATACGAGGCTTCAACACACGCTCTGCAAAATCGTCCAATTGCATAGTCAACTCAGCCGACGTGAAGTTCACGCCAATGTGTTTCTGGCTTGCAACCGACAGGGTGGTGAACTGTTCGTTGTCGTCCTGAACTTGCAGGGCGGCACCGTCAGTGACCAAAGCGCGGTCAGGAAGACGAATACGCAGCGTAGAGCCGATCTTGGCACCTTGCACGGCGAAGCTATCGTCGTACTGGCGGTTTACGTTGCGCGTAAGCACCAGGTTATTTTCGAGAATCTCAAGCGCTTTGCGCGTGATCATGTCAATGGTTAGGATTGAGTTAGACACAATAAAGTCCTTTACAAAAAGTTAGCGGTTTTGCGCTTCCCACTTTTTACGTTGTCTTGCACGTTCAGCTTCAATCCACTGTGAGTCCGTCATGGTCTTGGTAGACCGTGGGTCCGTAGTATCAAAAGCTGGCCCTCCAGAGGAGCGTGCAGTAACTGGCGTAATCGGCGCTGGCGCAGATGTTGTTTTCTTCATAGGAGGTTCAGCGGCCAATTTGGCTTCGATCCTCCCAATTTCTTTTGCTTGCGAGAGTGGCGACAGTTTGGCGATACGATCTGATTCTTTGGGGTTTGAGCCGAGGTAATAAGCTAACTCAGGCCCAATATCCGAAGACTGAATCGTTTCGGCCATTACGTTCGTGATACTCAGTTTGGGGTTGTACGCGACTTGTTCAAAGTCATCGTATTTACTCCGCGCTTCTTCTTCACGCTCGTGATAGCTATCGAGAACTTGCGACTGCTGTTTAGCAGCTTCACGCCTAGCAATAATTTCTTCAGCCTTTTGCAAGACCATCGCATCGGGGTTAACCTCTGCGGAATAATCAATTACTGGCGCTCTCAACACTTGCGTTTCCGCTTGGCGTTGGGCTTGATCTCGTTCCCACTTCCGTTGCTCTCTTGCGAGGCGTTTTCCAATTGCAGCATCAAGTTCCTCTTGCGAGAATGTCTTGGGAGCCTCAACTTCCGGCGTTTCAATTACAGGTTCTGGAGTTGCCGCCGTGGCTTCCAGTTCTGGCACGGGTATAACCGCTAGGTTTTCGACTTCATCAGTCATTTATCAGAATCCTTAGATTCCCTGGTGATCGCACCAGTACGTTTTTTGGCATTATGCCTTAAATTGTTCTGCTCGGGCTTCTATCTCGTAGGGATTGAGGAGATAGCCATACCGGATATTCCAGTAAAGATACTTTACCATGTAGACCAACTTTCCATCTGTTTGCATCTGCTTCAAGTGCGTCTGCTCATGGCGTATTAGACCAGCATCTTGCTCAAAGCCTGGGACAAAGTAAATATCACCCCACAGGCTTGTCCAGCCCTGAAACTTCATCCGGTTCATAAACCAAAGCAAAGGGCCAGAGGCAACCTTAATCACGGCGTTACAACCTCTTGTGCAGCTTTATAAGCCGCAATTACTTCAGCAGTATGCACAGTAGAGCAAATGGCTTGTACTTTGGCATCCTCGGCGCTGTAGTCGTCTCCAGGTTTAAAGTAGTTGCCTTTGACCTGTTCTGCTAAAAATAGCCCGTCCTCAGTGATAGTCACAAGGTAACGCACGGCAACCGTTTGGTCTTGCATTACTTCAATGCGGTCAATGGTCGTTTGTTTTTCTAACATGGTTGCTCCTTAGTTTCCGACCCAAACACCATTAAGACGTTTAGCCATACATCCTGTCCCAGACCCTGCAACTGGATTAGCTATTGTTCCATCAGGCACATAAATCATTGAGCCGTTAGCTGGAGTTCCAATGTTGGCAAACGTAATATTGTTTCTGTAATCAATGATTTTCCCTCTAGTAGGAGAACTTGTTACACCAAAATTATTTTCCATCAAAATGGTGTCATTAAGAGAGTTGTTAAATATTGTGATCGGTGTAGTTACGTTAATAAATGTGTTATTGCCAAAATAGCTATCTCCACAATTGCCAGTCGTAACATTTATACCAACACCAGAATACCCAGAAAAAATAACATCTTTAATGGTTAAATTTTGCGAATTTCCAACTGTTATGTTGCTGTTGTAAAAATTACCACCTAAAACTTGTCCTCTGCTGGTAATATTTAAACCAAGAGTAGTGGTCACAAAATTGCATCCGTTGAATATCCAATTTGAATACGATGTTGTTCCTGAACCTCTATCTAGTTTTATTAATCCACCTGTAAATTTACAGCCTACACAATTTAACAAATTTAACGCGCTGTCATAAAGTCCAAGCATTAAAAAATGATATGTGCCTGTATTGCTTAGATGAGTAAATTCAACACCAGTAAAAGTTAAAATTAAATTTGGAGCAGCCCCCGTTGATACTTGTTGTGCAACGTGTTGTCCAGTTGCTTGAATTCTATAAAATTGACCGCCAAACACTTTTATTTCATAGGACGCCGCATTACCAAAACTCCATCCGGTATTGTGTTGGTAAAACACACAGCCATGAAATTCCGCTGACTGCGATGAACTATCAAATGCGTTGCGGCTCCAACTTATTGATGTTGTGCAATTTTCAATTCCTACACTGTAAAAATACGCATCGTTAAGAGTGCAAGCTAACATTCCTATTGTGAACCCAAGAATGCGGCTACCACTCATCAATACGCCACTGGTATTGGTTGCACCAGCAACCTCAAACGGTCTACCTGTACCTGTGCTGCCCCACTGAATAGCAATGCTTGAATTAGATGTTAAACCAGCAGTTCCAACAAATCCAATGTTTTCAATTGTAATGTCGCCTGTATAGACGTATACCAAAACACCCGCAGTAGTTGGGTCGTTGTTGTATATGTCAACAGAAGCCACTAGCATTGAACCGCGAGTATCAGAATAGTCTGGTGGTGCTGTGTTGTCATAAGTTGTCGCCCTTGTGCCAACATAATTGATAAAAGGCAAAAACTTTAATGTACTTTTACACAAGTAAACACCAGCGGGAAAAATAAGTGTAGTCCGTGCATAACTAGCGGCCACGTTTCCAACTGGGTTTGCGGTGCTTGCAAAATTAATAGCGGCTTGAATGGCTGATGCACTATCTGCAATGCCAGTAGGGTCGGCTCCAAAATCTAAAATGTTTACGGGTGCGCCCGTAATCATTGAATAGGATGCTTTGGTTAAAGACATTATATTTCCTTAGGCAAAATATGTTGCAGAGAATGTGATTGTTACTGTCGCAGCAATTGCAGCCGCAGAAGTTACGCTTGTACCTGTACAAACAACCGAAGCAGAAGCAGTAATAGCAGCATTGGTTGCATCCCCGTGACCTGCCGTGCCTACAGTAAAAGGAAGATTGCTTGTAATAACTCCCGCAGCAGTCACCGCCACGCTTGTTGCCCCTGTAACTGTTCCGCTTACACTGACTTGCCGACCAATGCGAGTGTATGTACCAGTTGAACTAAATGCGCCAACAAGGGTCAAACCAGCTCCTTGGTTTGGAGTCCAAGTACCTTCTTCATACCAATTAAGCAATGTGCTGGTTTTACCCGCAAGCGGTGTGTTTGCAGAAAAGTCAAACCCTTTGGCTGCTGTGCCTTGAACTACGTTTCCAGTTGTTATTTGGACATTGCCAGTAGTTGATGCTCGCATAAACTCAACGCCTGATATGAGAGTAGCGCCACCAGTACCACTGTTAACAAGAAATGCCATTTCTGAGGAATCATTACCAGCAGACTTTTGCTCACAATAAATTGACCCATTTGTTTCATTGGCGCTATCGGCAAAACGGATACCGTATTTATTGCCTAATGCTCTTGCCGTGCTATTTCTAATCCGAATTTGAGCATCTGTGCTTTGCGTAGCTACAACGCTTAATAAAGCCGTGTTAACTGCCCTGCCAGCAGTCAGATTAGCTACGGTAACTTGTGTGGTTGCACTGCTTTGCACAACCGGCAAAACTTCCGTACCCGCTAGAGGCGTGGTAGCAGAAGCTAATGCCGATATTTTGCTGTTTGCCATGATTAGTTATACATGACTTCAATTAAAGAAGTGTAAGGCGGTGCTGTTGAAAACGTTAAAGTTGTGCTTGACACCGTATAAGTATTTTTTTGCTGGTATACACCATTAATGTATACAAACGTAAAATTTTCACCAAAAGAAGCGTTACTTAGCGTAAATACGGTTTGTGAACCTGTACCAGTAAAGTTTTGAACTTGGAATTCTGCTGCACCAATACCTGAAATGTTGTCGTATGTTGCAATTAACACGCTTGCACTGGTATACAAAGAAAATTTGTACCTTACAACAGAAAGCCAAACTTCACCACCTGGAACCCGTCCAGCAGAATCCAAAACTATTGGATTGGCATGGGCTATTGTTCCAGCACTGGTCGTATACAATGCTAACGGCGTTGTGGTTCCGGCGGCATAGGTATACAACTTCCCGCCTGCTAACGGAATTCCATTGTTGTCAAAAAACTGCGCCGCAGCGCCACCCACAGGTGAAAGAAAGACGGTCATAGCGACCCCTTATTCGTAGGCAACGGTGAACGCGGCAGAAGTTCCCGCTAAGACAATGTACAGGCCATTGTTGAAAAACAATCCTGCTGGAAAGTTCAAATATGTAGTTCCAGCCGATACACTAAAAGTGTTTGAAATTTTTGGATCGCTGTCGCTGGACGCTTGCGAGTCATAAATGGTAAGCGTGCCGCTGCTGGACGCCGACACAAAGATTCCGTACAGTTTTCCAGCACCAACTTTTACTTGTTTGGTTGCCGCTAGTTGCATATAGTTAGCCATGATGTTTCCTTATGCCAAGAATTTCAGTTTATACAAAGTACGCAGATAAATCTCAATGATGTTGTCGATCAACTGCTGCAAAGATGTATCCGTTTTATCGCATACCTCGTACCGAGCGTCCTCAATCTGCTTGAGGGAATCTTCCAAAAACTCAATGACGTTATTGGTTTTCTTGGCCGATTGTAGTGTGATTGGGCCAATTAAACCGTGCCGTCCTTGGTAGGACTCAGCAAAGTCATCGGCAGCACCAATGATGCGGTCATAAAAGATGTTGAGCGCAGTATGCTTGCTAAAGCTGCGGGTGTTTAAATGCACCGAGTGCGTTACATCCCGAGCCAGAAACAACAGACCTACAAAATCAGCGGCTTTCATTGTGGCATTCCTTGTTGCGGCGCTTGTGGCATTCCTTGTGGTTGCATTGGCATACCTTGTGGCATTTCGCCCATAGTGTCTTGCATAGACTCACGGCCAGGCATTTCACCCACCAGATCACCAGAGGTAATCATCCCGTGGACGGTGCCCATGACTATGTCCTGAATTTGCTCTGGCGACATACTGGCTTGAACGGCAGTCAGGCGCTGTGTCTCAGCTTGGAACGCCTTGACCTGAGAATCAAATTCCTTGACCTCAATCTCGCGCATATCCAGCGACTTAGACACATTCTGAAGCATGGTGTGCATCTGCTCCATCTCAGCACCCATAGCCTGCATTTGCTGCTGTGCAGCGGCCAAAGCTGGATTGTCTTCTCCGTCACCCATAAGTTTGGGGTCAATAGTCTTGGCAAAGCGTTTAGACATCTCTTGGGCACCAGGCCAGTCCATGTTCTTGACAAACAAGTCACCGGCAACAGTCCACAACTGCGGATTGCCTTGTAGCAACTGGGCCATTGCCTCCAAAGCCTCTTGGCGCTTGGTCGCGTAGCCTGGACCGGTAGTAGCCACCACGTCGTACTTGCCCACACCAGGGTTGTAAATTTTCTCAATCACAATGCCCTGCTGGTCAACAATCTTCTGCACCGGCTGTTGCTGGTCAGGGTTAATCTTGACCATCTTGGTCTCGCCATCTTCACCAATGATGCGAGCAATGCGTTGCGTGTCGTAAATTTTGGGAATCATGTCCACCAACTGACGCGCAATGTGCCGAACGCCACGAGCAAGGTTGTCGCCGTAGTGGTAAGTACCTACATCGCCCTCACGTTGACGCGCAAGAATGGCTTTACCTGAGCGTTCGTTGGAACCCATGCCCAATGAGGCGTTGTATTGGCCGGTGGTTGATTTGATGTCTTCAGCAGCACCCGCTTTGGCTTGCAAAAGCCCGCTGGAGGCCATTGGCGGCTGGGCACGCTGTGGTAGTGGAAAAGCAGTACCTTGGCCGTCTGTAACGTCGGGATTGACCTCCAAATAAGGCCAATTTTGGGTGTTAGCAGTCTTCCACTTGTCCTCGTAGCCCTCAAACTGCCCACCATAGCCAATAAACGGAGCCTTGGGTGCCAAAGCCAGCATTTCTGCTTCTTGGCTAACCCAATAGTTGTACATCCGTTGGGCATCCTTGGCGTTACGCACCAGTCCACTAACGTACAGACGGCCATCTACCTCAAATTCATTGCCAACAATGCGAATAACAGGTATCCACTTGCCAACCCACTCGCGTTGCTCAAGGATTTCGTAGCCATTTATCTTGCAATACTTGACCTTGGGACGGTCAGACTCGCGGGATTTGATTGGCTTGCCAAAATGCGCTTTAAGCGCCTTGTCTTCGGGCGTACCAGCAAAGGCCGTAGCGTTGCCAGGGTACAAATTCAGCGTAGCGCGGTCATAGTCTATATAGTAGTAGTCAGCAATACGGACCGTGTCCTCATTGAGCCAGTTAGAAATAGACTGGTCGCCCACACCAAGGGATTGCAGCGTCGTAATGGGTGCCGAATCAGGGTACAGGCGGGTGTATTCGTCTTTGGTCAGGTCTTCCGTCACAAAACAATACTTGGCGTCAGCGCCAGTAGGGTCTTGCATGGTCGGGTCCATGTACACCGAGAAGGAATTGCGAATCCGGCCAATCTTGATGTCTTGGTCAAACGTGTTGTCATCGCAATATTCAGTTAGTAGCCGGATGTAACCCTCGCCATAGGAAACTTGGTTCTCGCACGCCGTGTCATAGGCCACGTCAGCGTCACTCATGTACTCAATATGCCTGATCATGCCGTTAAAAATCTCGGCAATCTCCACGTCAGCATTGCTGTCCACCGGAATGACCTTGGCACCAGGGCGGTTTTGCCGCTGGTCGTTGGTAACCTGACGGACGTGCTGTGGTAGCTTGTTAATAGTCAGTGTGGGACGCGCATTAATTGTCTGCCCTTGCACTGCACCACGGGTAGCCAGCACATCGGCAGGCCATTGCCAGCAGTTGTCTGGTGAACCAGCATAAAACTTTAGGTCGTCGTTCTCGTCCTCACGCGATTCTGAGAGCGCCGACATAGCCAAGTCAAGCCGTGAGCGTGCCGTGGCAAGGACTTCGGCATCACTCTTGTCTTTAGCAGAGCCGCCAACAGCGACTGCGGCAGCGGCTGTGATACCTGTAATGTCCATTATTTTTTACCTTTTGGGGCTGCTGCTGCACGTTTAACCGAATATGCAATTGCAACAGCCTGTTTGACCGGCTTGCCGGACTTGACTTCAGCCTTAACATTAGCACGAAAGGCGGCAGGTGTGGTTGATTTCTTTAATGGCATGGCTATTTCCTTTTCATTGGCTTTGCCGTCTTGGCCGAATCTTTAAAATCCTTGGCCGTTGGCGCTGCTTTGCTGCCAACCTTGTTCATCTTCTCACCAGAGCCAGCAGCAATGCGAGCCTGTTTTGCGTGGATATTACTATACAAGCCTGGTTTAGTCGCCATGATTTAACACTTCCATCTTGCTAAGGCAGCAGCTTTGCGGGTAGGATTACCCTTTTCATCTTTCATTGGCCCAGGCACGCCAGACATACGGGCGCAGAACGAGTCCTTGCGTGCGCCACCTTGGGGCTGCGGCGCTTTAAGATTAGAACCAGTTGCAGCGTTGTACTTTTCCCGACCCTTGGCCGTCAAACCAGCACCGGCTGCTGTGGATAACTTCTCGCCACGGCCTACTGATAGAGATACGCTTTTTTTCGTTGCCATCTTACGCTCCCATCCATCCAGTTGCTACTATTTTCTGACCGGAGTATACCTTTTGGCTTTTCTCAGTATATTCCCTGTGCGCCACAGGAAATGCAAACGTCACGCATATCGCATCTGCCGCATCAGGACTAGCTAATCCCCTAGCCTTCATCTCCTTCTTACTCTCCAAGAAGATCGTACCCCGAGAATCCGGCTTCATCATAGGCGAAATCAGGTCTGTCTTCAAGAACCTGTCCGTTGGAATGCTCGCCGTCTTTAGCCAATCCCGCATATCCCCCCACATCTGGGCACGCATATTTCCATACATTATAGGGTTCTTGGCCTTATTGCCAAAGTTTATCCCCTTAATCTTATACCGCTGCTCCTTGAGCCTATCCACAATCCCCGCCCCCAACCCACCCTCATCAATCACCACCAGCGTAGGCTTGTATTCCTCTATCGCCTCAATCACATGGCCCACCACCGTCATGGTGTCATCTCCCCGATGCCGCATGATCTTCACTATATCCCTGCCCTGCCTCACCGCAATCACCGTAGCATCCGCACCAAACCGCGCAGGGTCTACACCAATCACAATCGGTGCCGACTGATCCTTGTACTTAGGCCGCTTCATTGCCTCATCCACAATGTCACTAGATATAAACTGATCATCCCCCGCACTGGGAAACATCCCATACACCTCAACGTGCGCCTGGCTGCTATCCGCACCGTACTCCTGAATAATCCTCTCGTACACCTGCTTATCCGTCCCCTCCACCGTCCTAGCATCCACCACCTTAGTTTGCCAAAACGCCCTCTTACTATTAAAGCACTCGTAAAAGTACCCCGTGTTGCGCCGTGGGTTCGAGAACGCCAGCCAAAAACGATTGGGCGTGTTCTCCGTAAAGAATCCACCAGTGACAGCCCATATTGGATCAGCAATACCTGACGCCTCATCAAAGATCACCAGCACACCGTCAAAGTTATGCACACCAGCATACGCATCAGGATTCTCCTCAGACCACAACCTACCCTCAACCCCCCAGTAGCGCGTACCTTTTTTTAAATCCGTCTCCACCAGTTCAGTCAACCACTTGGCCGGAGCCAAGCGCGTTGCACTAACCTCAAACCAATGCGAGTTCAATGACATAGCCAACCACTTGGTAATCTCAGCCCAAGTAATACTTCGCAACTGATTCTCACTGTTAGCCGAGATGATTGTTGTTGAACCAATACGAGTTGTCAGCATCCAGATAGTCAACCATGACACTAATGCTGACTTACCAATTCCACGGCCTGACGATATAGCTTCTTGCATAACCTTATACATTATGTCTTCAGTAGATTTCTTAGTAGCCAATTGAGAATTACTTTGTATATGGTCAGTAATATCTTGCAGAATTTCACGCTGCCACTTTCTTGGACCAGAGAAATGTTCTAGCGGTGTACCTTTAACACCCCAAGGAAATACATATTTAACAAACGCCAGTGGATTATTACTTAATGCCGGACTCCAAAGTAATGCCATTAACTCTTGTTCATCTTCTGGTTTGTAGATTGTGGTTTGCATATATTAATAAAAAATAAAGCCGCGAGGCATTAGTCTTAGCATAGTTTAATAATAAAAAAAATTGTTCGTGAAGGCTCCGTCACCGTTGGCCCTTCCGGCTCGGCCCTACCCCTCCCCCTCCTCGCCTGTATCGCTTGCATCGCTCGCACTGATACGCGGTACAACGTCGATCACATCGATCAGGCGAGACTGCGCTGCGGCGAGCGCTCCCGTGATGCTGATCCTCGAGTCTGAGACGGACACGTCGAGACGGTCCCCATACTTATTAGGCGCGAGTTTTGATAGGACCCAGCGCCTCGCGTCAATCTGAAGCTGGCGCTGTCTGACTAGTCCTGGGTCCGTCGCGCCGTTATCAAGTAGCGGGACCGGCGCATCGGCGAGCGTTAAGATTTGATCAACCATGGCATCGAGCAACCCTTCGCGGGCGCGTGCATATCGTTCGCCAAGCTCGCGATCGGCAGTCACCCAGTCAATCCATGTGCTCGCACCGATACCGGCCTTGATGCAACTCTGGCGCATCGAAGCACCACCAAGCATCGAATCGAGCACCACTTGGGCAACATCTGTCCTATTTTTTATTGCAGTCACGTTCTCTCCAAAATAGTTCAACACCCATCGAATTATCCCCCAAAAAGCACCTGCATCGGTTGAATCGTTTGAATCACTCTATAGAGTGTGATTCAATACATTCAAAAAACCGCTGTTTTGCCCCTTTTTGCATCGGTGCATCGATACGCATCGATTCAACCGATTCAACCCGATTCAGCACAAAGCATAGGGAAAACCCTAGTGTCAATTTCCTACATTGATACCATTGACACTGTAATAAAATCAGTTACACTAACAACCATGCCAAGCCCGGCATGTAACACAAAGGATAGCATATGGAGAACACAGTAAAAATCAGCGTAACGTCAAAGCTTGACGGGATCCGCTCATGGAGCTTGCAGGCCATTGATACCTGCCCCGGCTCAATTGAGTCGCCCGGCGTATTGGTTGATGCTTGCAAGGGATGTTATGCCACTACAGGCAATTACGTATTCGCCAATGTGCGCGCACCACGGCTGCACAATCAAGAGGATTGGCACCGGCTTGAATGGTGTGACGACATGGTGTCCGAATTGGCTCGAGATAAATATTTTCGGTGGCTTGATAGTGGCGACCTGTATTCGTTGGCATTGGCCGAAAAAGTGCTCGAAATAATGCAGCGCACTCCATGGGTAAAACATTGGCTCCCAACCCGTATGCATAAATTCCCAAAATTTCGCATGGTATTCGATCAAATGCGCGCACTGCCAAATGTATCAATTCGGTTTTCGGCCGATAGTATCGACGGCTCTTATATTCCCGGCTTGCATGGTTCTACTATCGGCCCCGATGCATCGACATTTGAGCCGGTGGCCGGTGCATCACTATGCCAAGCATATGAGCATGGTGGAAAATGTAACGGCTGCCGCGCATGTTGGGATAAATCGATCGATCTTATTTGCTACCCTGCCCATGGCCGCAAAATGCTCAAAGTAATTAGCATCAAATCGATCTAATATTCTCTCTATGCTCTGCGGGTCAGAGTATAGGGGTCAATATTGGCCACATACTATTGGAGAATATTATGCTTAGAACCATGCGCGCACGTTATCCCGGCCGGTGCGCGGCCACTGGCGCACGTTTCAAACCCGGTGCCACAATAAATTACGATCCGGCCACTAAACGCGCCACGCTGGCGCCGGTGCTGACTAGCATTACGTTTATTGGCGAACACGGCCCGAGTCACTTTATCCGTAATTCTCGCGGCCGGTGCATCGATGCTCCATGTTGTGGCTGCTGCACTATTTAACCCTCGGAGATTAACCATGCGTGAACATTACACCCCCATGCCTCGCCCTCGCCCCCTCGCTGGTGCTGCCCTCGCTGTCGCCATTGGCTTGGCTCTGGCGGTCCTACTGGTGAGGTACTTATGACCACTTGGCGCCAACATAACCTACTCGAAGCAGACAGGGAATACGGCCACGTCGATGACATCGACGACAAAATCGCTCACCTAATGGCCGAATACCACTGGTCCCGCCTCGAGGCGATGGAATATTTTTATTATGAACCCTATGATCCAATTGATTGGGTTGGTAGTCAATGGGAGGAACCATGCTCGCTGCCGCCCTACTAGCGGCCCTGATAGCCCTGATTCTCGGCCTCTGACACTTAGCCCCCACAAAGCCCCTTCACTGGGGCTTTTTCATGCTCTCAATTTTCGCTCTGGCGTCCTCGAACCCGTGCCCCACAATTACCTGGTGGCCGATCCCATTAAGGTAGGCGATCCAGTCGCGCTGCACTGGTGACACCACGCCCCCCGTAGAACGCTTCATTTCGATCCATAGCCCCCACGCAGGTACATACAGGTCCGGCACTCCGGCGGTCACCCCCTCGGCCTTGAGGGCTGCGCCCTGGGCCATGCTACGGCCGCCTCCATTGGGGATGGCGAATATGCGGACATCCGGCCACTGGCGCCGAAACCAGGATACAAGCCGGACCTGTTCGAGGTGTTCTGATGGGGCGGTCATGTTTTAATTTCTTTATGGCGTTGTTTGTGGCATGGCTGGCAAAGCCACATAACATCTAATGGTTTGTCGTAATCTTCGTGATGAGCTATTGAATGTTTTTCATTACATCGGCAACATGGTTGCCTAATTAATTGGCCTTTTTTTATTGCTTGGCTTACGCTGTAATGCGCTTTTTGCCTACGTTTATCTTCAGCTCTCCATATTCGAGTAATCTCAACACCAGCTTTAATACGTTCTGGATTTTTACCACGCTCCCTGTCGTATTGGCGTACTTTTTCAATATTTTGTGCGCGATGCGTTCCAACATCATTTTTGGTGCATTCTTTACATTTGTTTAGGTGTCCATCAGCCATTTTGGAATGCTTATAAAACTCCAAAAGTGGCTTAATGGCTTGACATTTAAAACATTGTTTTTGCATGGCGATTTCCTATGTAATATCGCCATTATACCCATTCTAATTCTAAAAAGGAAGTTCCCATTCCCATAAGCTGCACCCCCCTGGTTCACTCGCAAAGTCAGCCGGTGGCTCGTCTTGAAACTCGGCGCACACGCCCTCTTTGCTGTAATGGTCGCAGGTCGTGCAGACTCTTGGTGGTTCGGCTCTGGCGGTGGTGCGGTATAGGGTGACTATCTCGGGTTCTGGGTGTCTCATGGGTTCCATGTCCTTTTTAGTACGGTGAAAAATTTACCTTCGCGCTTAAACTCTATGGTGGCCGGTGGCTGGCCTTCGGTCAATGTCTGAGCCATCTCATGCAGGTCGGCCATGCCATAGTCCAGCACCACGCCTGCCCGGTGGGCCACCTCGGCCAATAGTCTGCGGCTTCGCTCGCCTGCATACCCGTCGTGGGTGACGGCCAGATATTCGGTCACTGGTGCGTCCGATAGCCCCCCATAGTAGGTCAGGGAGAGCATCTCCTTGCCACTGGCTCGGCTGATGTGTTTGCGCCACGTCCAACTTGATACATCAAGATCAATGCCAGATTGCCCCATGATGTCCAGATTGTGCAGCTTCAGGGCTGGCCGGACCGGCTCGGGAAACTCGGCCCCGCAAGCTGGGCAGACGCGCACACTCAGGGCGCATATCTCTTGGCAGTGGTCGCAGATCTTCACGGGTGCCTCGCCTACCTTGTCGCCCTTCTTGGGTGGCGGCCTCACGGCGGTAATGGGGCCATGCTGCTCCACTACGCCCGCAAAGTCCAGAACCATGCAATCGGTTTTGCCGTCAGCTATGCGTAAGCCACGCCCTGCCATCTGGACGTATAGCCCTGGCGACATAGTTGGGCGCAGCATAGCGATCAGGTCGATCATGGGCGCGTCAAAGCCGGTGGTCAGTACATTGGCATTGGTAAGCGCTTGGATGGTGCCTGCTTTAAATTCCCGTAGGATACGGTCACGCTCAGTGCTTGGCGTTTCCCCTGTCACGCACTCGGCCACAATACCTTGGTTTACCAGCGCGTCCCTTATATGCTGAGCATGGGCCACGCCAGCGCAAAACATTAGCCAGGACCGGCGTCCACCAGCCAGCTTAATGACCTCTTGCACTACCCGTGAATTTTTATCGCTGGTGTCCACTGCCGCCTGCAACTCTGCCTCGATGTACTCGCCGCCACGCTTATGGACCCCGTCTACTTCGAGCTTGGTGGCCGTCAGCTTGGACCGTAGCGTGGACAAATAGCCCTTAAAAATCAATTCCTCAATGCTTACCGGCTCGATCAGCGCGTCAAATATGGCTGGTTTGTCGGTAATGTAGCCATGCCCTAGCCTGTAAGGGCTGGCCGTTAGGCCAATGATTCGCAGGTTAGGGTTAACACTACGCAGGTCGGACAAAAGGGTGCGGTAGCCCCCTTCGTCCTTATGGCTGACTAGGTGGGCCTCGTCAATGATCACTAGGTCAACGTGGCCGATCTGGCTGGCCTTGGTCCGCACCGACTGAATACCGGCAAAAGTAATCGGCTCACCTAGTTCCTTGCGGCCAAGCCCCGCAGAGTAAATTCCCATCGGCGCATTCGGCCAATGCTGGCGCATCTTTTCGGCGTTCTGGCTGATTAATTCTCTGACGTGCGTTAGCATCAAAACCCGAGTCTCAGGCCATGATTGCAGCGCGTCCTTACACAGTGCCGCAATGATGTGGCTCTTGCCTGAGCCGGTGGGCAGCACTAGGCACGGGTTGCCCTCATTGCCTGCCTCAAACCATTGGTAAAGCTGGTCTATGGTGCGTTGTTGGTATTCACGGAGCATGGACAGCCTCCAACCTACAAACACCATTACGGCAACTCGATGACAAATTAGACTGGCAAACGCCCAGCTTCTCGCAAGTTGGTTTTTTTGGCGGTACGGGCTTTACCCAAACTGACTTATATTGAGGCTTGCTTGTAACGCTGCGAAACGCCGGTTCTGCCGGTAGGTTTCCATTACAAGCATGGCGGTTAGCCTCTTGCAATGATTGCCAAGCCCAATTGCATTTAGTGCAAACGTAGTAAGGCGGCTCTGAAAGTGGTCTTACTTGTTTAAGCATTACGCCACCACCCTAGCATCAAACTCAGACCTAATTTTATTTACAGTGGTGTCACTGCAAGCCGCAGCATTGGCAAGCAATTCCTTACTAGCGTACACGCCCTCGCCTGGCTCGCCATTAGCCAAGCCCAAACCATTGATCTCGTAGACCGCCACCCAGTCGCTGGGGCTTTCTAGGCGCTTCCAAGGCACTAGGTCAGGGTGCAATACATGGCTATCGCAGCCGGTGTGCTGAGACTCAGTGGGGATTACATCGTCCCATTTGGCGCAGTGCCATGTTGAATCGGACAATGGCGTTGCATGGGCGCAGGTGCGGCAGTTGACCTCTTTAGTGGTCTTGCTACCGTGGCAAAAGTCATGCCCCGCGCACATCTTGCATTCAAACCATGTGGGGTCGGTGCTGATGGGTGGCGGCAGGCGGTCAGTCAGGGTGAGACGCTGGCCCTTGGCAATGGCCTTCTCGGCATGGTCGCGGTCATACTCTATACGCTCTGTATATACACGGTCATCATCCTTGCAGATGGCGACGTACAGGGCGCGTTTCAGGTCAGTGCCGTGCATATATACTTGACACTGAGTATGGTGCATTGGCTTAGACTTTACTACGCCATTTTTCTCAAGATCGCTGAACGACTTGAGGCTGTGGGTTTTGAATTCTAGGACGTGCTCAGTCTTTGGTGCACCAGGTACGCCCTTGCCGATACCGTCCAGCGAGCCGCTTACATGGCTACCAAAATCCACCCTGCGCTGGGTGCCCGATACGGTCATGCCAATGGCACGCAGGTCACTAATGATGGTAGCCTCCTCGTTAAAGCCACGGCGAAACAGGCGCAATATCCGGCCTTTAAATTTCTCCTGCACTGCCCAGCGAAACGACAGCCATAGCCAGCGGTCACAGTGGTGGCCTAGCATCGAGCAGCCAAGGTGGGCACGGGGCTTCTCTAGCCGTGCCTCGTGGGCTTGGTCAATCAGGGAAGTTATGGTAATCTCAGGTTCAGGTATTTTCATGTGTGTTCTCCTGTTGGTTGGTCGATTGACCCCGCTTTAATCGGCGGGGTCTTTTTTTTGCTTACTTCTTAGCCCAAGGTGGTGCAGCCTTGGCAGGTGTAGCACTAGGCGCTACAGACTTGAACGGTGCTACCGGCGCAGGTGCAGCACCATTAAGCGCCCGAAATGCTTTGATCTCATTGCCACTGTACTCGCCCGTACGAACCGACAATTTAATGCCAAGATTGCCGCCGATTAGCTGGTCGGTGTCAGTCACCTTGGCTAGGCCAATGGCACGCATGATGTCGCCCAACTGCTGGCGTCCGATTTCCTCGGCCTTGGTGCTTGGGTTCTTAATGTTGAGATTGCCAAACACCACTCGTCCTTGATGGCTCGGGCCAGTGATCGCGTACTTCACCGCGATAAACTTACCGTCGCCTGCTTTAGTGGCCTTGATCTCGGCACCCGTAATGGTGGCGTTGTACCAGCCCTCGGGCAGAGGTTCAAAGTTGTTGTTGCCAACGGGCAGCGTGTCTACGCTAAATTCTTCATCTAAAAAAGCCATGATTATTCCTTCGTGATTGTAAAAGTAGGGCGTCCAGGGGTGGACGTGATAGCACCAAGCAAAGGCCCAGTCACGGCGTCAGCAGCCGCATTCCAAACCTTTGCATTGATCTCGGGCTTCCAGCGGAAAAGGCTAGAAAGGTGTTCAGACAGACCGGCTTCGGCAGCCAACAATTGCAGCTTATCGGCGTCAATCTTCTTGTTAATGCGGCCTTCCATTCGGATGGTGTAGCCGTTCAATTCCTCTTTGATGGTGCCGTCCAAATCCTTTGGGATGTTGAACTGCTTTGCCATCTGGTCCTCCAACTCGCGGCGCTCGGCCACCGCAAGGGTTTCCATCTTTTTGGCGTCTAACCAGCGTTGGTATAGGCTCATGCTGTCACCTTTTCCAAAAGATCAGCAATAGCCTCTTCTTCAGTGGCACCGTAACCCAACGCATCGCCAGGCTCATAGCCATCAATGTAAGCCTCCCAGTCAAAGTCGCGCACAGGAATGGGCGGGTAAACAAAAGACGTTTTGATGTTCATGCTGTGTACTCCAACGCTTGCAATTTGCTAATACGACGCTGTATCTCTGTAACCTTAGTTTGGTAGTCGGCTGCTGCCTTTTGTTGCAATTCTTGCAACGACGCAATTTGCTGTGGGCGTGGATCATAATTTTCAGGAACGTCAACTTCAATCTCTTGTGAACCAACGTAAGTTCGAGTGTCAGTGTCCTCAAGATGGCAATAAAACACCTGATAATTGCCTTGATCTTCCCAACTGTATTTGGTAAAAAAAATGTGCGCTGTAAGTTTGATTTTCATGCTACACCGCCTTCTGCTTTTAAGTGTTTAGATGCTTTTTGCAACAAGTCCCACACCATGTTTTCATCAAGGTCGCATTGTTCATAACCCGACCAAACCATGCATTGGCTCATAGCTTCTAACCATTCTTTTTTTGTTTGCGGAATTTCTTTTACAAATTTATCAATGATGCTTTTTGCTTTTTCCTCTGCATCTTCATATGTTTTGAAATATGCGCCGCCCGTGGGCATCGCCATATCAATGCGGAAAAGTCCTTTACCCTTATCCGTATATTCTTTTGGGCTGCAAAAGTGAATTTCATATTCATGCCCTTGATGCTTCATGCTGCACCGCCAATCTTGGCAATGATCTCGCCCAAGTCAGGGGCTTCCCATGCGCTCAACTTGCCTGAACGATCTTTGGCAAGCCACAAACCATCAGAGTCGCACATCAAGGCGCGTTGGGTGTTGCCGTCGGCGTCTTTCTCAACCCGCAGCGCCAGCACTTCATCAAAGAAGTAAGGCAATGCTTGGCCGGTCTTGTTGCCTGGCATTGAAGGGCTATACAAAACCCGTCCCATCTCATCCTGCGTCTTTTCCAGCTTGGCGGTCATCAAAACGTGACGCTCTGGCAAGTCGCGGAATGCCCGAATGATGTCGGCCATCTGCTCCTGCATAGCGCCGTAAGCAGCGCGTGGGTCTTTGTTAACCTTTTTCTCATGGTTCAAGCAGACTTCAGCAATCTCACTGATGGAATCCAACGCAACCGACTTGTACTCGGACTCCAGCACCCAACTGTAAGCCTCGCGTAAGTCGTCCATACTGGTGATCTCCAAATACGGCAAATCAGCGTCTTGGATGGACAAAAGTCCACCCTCGGCTGACAATACAACGGGGCTTGGCAATGTCTTAATAAGACTTGTCTTACCCGCACCAGCCGGTCCGTAGACCAGCAACTTCACACCGTTGGCTGTCAGGCCGCTAGTGCGTTTTAACGATATAGCCATATGGCTCTCCTTGTGTTTGCGCTTCCGTCTGGACTCAGTTCGAAGCGTGATTGCATCTTAGCACAAGTCTGTGATACAGTGTCAACAACTTTTTAACAACAAGGCAAAAATAAATGTCAGACCTCGCAAGTATCTTCGGTAACCCTTGGTCGCCGCCAG
>Ga0209084_1000522_pt1 | contig 36251 bp, 39 predicted proteins | sample C_130820_MF_Meta_FD_187309 | JGI IMG/M metagenome (GOLD analysis project Ga0209084, IMG submission 187309) | Freshwater microbial communities from Lake Croche, Canada to study carbon cycling - C_130820_MF_MetaG (SPAdes) (version 2) | ecosystem: Environmental > Aquatic > Freshwater > Lake... | reverse complement strand
AAGACTTAGAACATTTATAACAAATAACAATAATATGTTTAAAAAACTATTGTTATTTCTCTCTTATATTTCTGTTAGTAGTCAATTTTTAATGACTCCCAAATTTTTTTTACCTTTTCAAAACAATACAACAAATGTAACAACTCAATATTATCCCACTTTAACTTTAAACGAGGAATATGATACTGCATCAAAATGGTCAATTAGTGATGATGCATTAACAATGCTTAAAATTTGGGCCACAATTTTTGTTTTTACCTTTCCAATTATTTCATTTCCATATCATAAGGAAAACTAAAGTAAAATTACACAAATAAATAGTTTTTTACCACAACACATGCATCGCCAAATTATTTGCCGAAAATTTGTTATTTTTCCAATGACCACGCATTCCACTTGACCTCGTCAAGTAATTTTTTCGCCTAGTTTTATTCTTGTGTTTGGTGTAGTCCTCGTATCCCATTTGACCGAAATAAACCCACTTATCCATTTTTGGGTCTTTTATCATATACTTTTTCTCCTTGCGCGTGCTTCTAAAAATTTTACCGTTTTTCTTACCTAAATACTTGTAAGCCATTCTTTGTGCCTGAGCAGGATTTGAATATTTATATATTTCATCTCTCATAATATATATAAACAATTTAATTTTAAAAAATATAAAAATTGATCTCAAATTACAATATAAATATATATTATCAAATACTTAAAATGACAACAAGTCAATTCATGCCCATATATTTTAAAGTTGTCAGAACCACGGACTCTGCAATGTATTATATTGATTTGAACTGGACTACAGAACAATTTATAAACATCATGAGAGAAAAAGTTATCAATGATTTTGATCTAGAAAACGCAGAATTTGTTGATACCGCACAAGAATTAATAATAGGAATTGCCGCAGAAGATGCCCCTGCTCTAAGACCCACCAATAGAACTATTCGCGACTATTATGGAATTCGCATTTATCATTCGGCATTTTATATTCGGCCTATTCCATTAATTGTTGCGATGGACATTGAACCTGAAGAACAAATTCCGGATTTACCACAAGACCGCGCTTGCGTAATTTGTTTAAACCAAGAAAGAAATCTATTATTTATGCCATGCAATCATTTGTGCGCCTGTGCAGAATGTGGACTTAATCCCACAATAAGAGTTTGTCCCGTTTGCAGAACGGTTTTCAACAGTCGCGCGGTTGTTTACGTTTAATTTAAAATTGATTGTTATTTAATCCGTGTATTATATAACAACCCAAAATGAAGACAGACGCCATTGGAATGGTACATCAAGTTTGAAACTTTGGACGACATATTTTCAAAGACGCGTTTGCCAACTGATGTTGTTAATATTATTGATGAATATTTGTAAATTTGGGTATAATTTATTTGGGTATAATTTATTTGGGTATAATTTATTTGGGTATAATTTATTTTGTCTACTTAATATAACTACAAATGTGTCGTTTATTTTTTTCATTAACAAAAAGTTCAAGAAACAATGAACCCAAAAGGCAATTATTAAATTTTTTTGATAAATGTGAACAACAGGATATTAAAGATGGATTTGGAATATGTTGGTATAATGACAAGGACTGGCACACTTATAAAAAACCACTCCATTACAGAGACGATCCACATATATTTAAAAAGGTTGACAATATCTCTAGCAAAGTTATTTTAGCGCACGCGAGAAATATTAATAAAACAAATGTCTCAAAACGCCGCGTTGAAAAAGAGCGATGCCTTGAAAACACACATCCAATTTCATACAAGGATACAATATTTATGCATCATGGCGATTTATTATTAGAAACGCAAGAGGGATTAAAAGGATATCAGAGATTTAAGCATTTACCAGAATTCAAAAGAAAAATTAAAGAAATTATATCATCGTTAGATCCTTCATTATTAAAAGATATGAAAGGAAATACGGACAGTGAATTGCTATTATTTTTATTTCTTTCTGTTAAGAAAACTGTTGAATTGGAAAACCCAAAAGTTAACGAAGAACATTTAATTGCACATAGTTTTAAAAAGATGGTAAAGCTAATAAAGGAGACAAAATTAGTAAACAGATCTAATATAATTCTTGCGCACAACGATTACATTTTAATAGCAAAAATAATTAAAAACGATTCCAAGTTTATTGCAGGCGGATTAGATATATATGTTGATATAATTCCAGATGGAATAATTATTTCTAGCTGCAAATTGTCACCAACAGCAAAAAACATGAAAAGCAATACAGCTATAATTGTAAATCATAAAAAAAATACAATAAATACAATTAACATTTAGCTGAAGAATAATTTACGAGATGCTTTATTTATACATTTAGCGTTTACTTTGTTTTAACCTCTTCGCCGCTGAACAATTTATTCATATTTTTTACCTCCGGCTTATCATGTTCCGCGTAGAACAATTTGTTAATTTGTTCGTCATCCCTCAAACGCACCGAATATGTCTGTTGGATATTGTTTCGTCCAATGCGTCCAAGAGCTTGCACCATTTTTTCTTGAGTCAAAACCAAGTCTTTACTCAAGTATCCGTGACAGAACTGATAATTAGTTCCGTAAATATAATCGCTTGATGCAATGATCATGTATAGTTTCTGTGTATCCGCCAACTTCTTCATAATTTCAGTGTATGTAATATCTGGGTGATTTGTAAAGACGCCAATTCCCATTAGCAGCAAAACCTTCCAGTTGTCTGCAACATTCTTCAACATCATAATTTCAATAACCGTTTGGTCGTCTATGTCGCTTGTAAACGCAGCGTTTGTGTTTTGTGATTCTGTCCATTTTCTCAGATGCATAACCTTATTTGGAACAAACGTCTCATTCAATTCCGCACTCTTGATCATTGCACGCAACTTGTCAAGCTCCTCATTAATTTTATTCATGTCCTTATTGTTTTCATTTGGCACGTTGTTTTTTTTACCATCATCCTTCTTGGAATAGTTTTTTCCGCCAAATTTGCCGCCACCATCTGCCTCCAAAACCTTGGTTTTACTCTTCTCTTCTAAAGTTTCCAAGTTCTTTTCAAGTTCATCTATTCTCTCATTCACGCGATTATTATATTCAATCTTTTCAAGAATTGCCTCCATTGCTTGAACTGGAATGTTCGCCTGTTGAATGCAAAATTTGGCAATCTTTTCAACATCTTCTGCCAGAAAGATGGTTGGTCCATCTGTAAGAGTATAAGCATCCTTTGTGCTAACATAAATGGCGCTATTTCCTTGATCTTTTTCTTGCACGGCAGAAGGGCTAACAATTTGCTCGCTCATCATCTTTGTAAGTGGTTTTCCTGCATTTGATTGCGAAGCATAAACACCAGGTCCAATGCTGACAACCTTTCTAAGTTTATTCCCTTTTTCATCAATACTACTATTCTGAGGAATTCTGCGTTCTCTCCCCATTGTTAGTGATGTGTAAATCTTCATCCAAGTTTCGGCTTTAATCTTTCCAATCAACTTCAAATAATGCAACTTGATATTTTGCATGGTCACGTCGTCCAATGTGGCAAAACTTCTGTCTATCTTTGCGCTATTTGAGCTTACAAAATTGTTTTTTTCTACAAAGATAATAAATTTAACAACTTCGTTCAAATCAAAGTACCTCAACAGAGTCAAATTTTGTTCGCAATGCCTAGCAATCTCCAATATAGTGTCATAATTTTGACTCAAAAGATGGGGCAACACCACATACCCGCTCTTATTAATAATTGGAATAGATTTTTTGCAATCATGACTAACAATATTGTGAATCTGGGCGCCTGGAAACTTCTCCGCAAAATTTCGCGTTGAATTTGGCAGTTCGTGCAACTTTGGCAAAGTTGCAGATGATAAAACCATGTTTGGAATCAAGTTCTCCCTCCAGTTACTATTAATATATGAATGAAGTTCGTGTTCTTCGCGATCCATTGCAATCGTTGGCTCGTCCCAGCAAGTAACAATGTTTTCTGCAGGGTTGAATGCAAGCATATAATACATTGCAAACAAATAAGAGTGCACATCGCAAATCATAATCTCCACTTTATCTCCAACACTGTTATCCACCTTTCCAACTCCACCAGACTTTCTGTGTTTCTTATACTCTTTCGCCGCAAAGAAATGCAACCTGATATCATTTGCGCTGGCACATCCAAATGCAAACGCAATTTTTTTACCCATTGAAATGGCTGACCTAGCCATTGCCAAACCAACGTGTCGCGCCGCACACACAAAGATAACGCGAAACTGTTGAGAAAGTCCAATTGGTGTCAAAGTCTTTCCTGTTCCAGTTGGCGCAATATATAATACTAGCTTTGGCACTATGGACGGAATTTCGGTTTCTCTATTAGTTTTGAAAATTGTTTCAGGTTTATCCTCATCAGAAGAGTCGTCATCATCTCCAAACTTTTTATTTTCCATGAATTTTTCAAGACGTTCAGCAAAATGAGGATTTTTCATTACAGTGAAAATCTCTTTTTGATGCTCATATAACATCATGTCGGCATGTTTGAGCAACAATTCATTTCTTTCAATATACTCCACTGAATTTTCTATTATGGTTGTCATGTTAATTTCCTCCTCAAATTTGGCTAGAACGTTTGCAACCAACTGCTTCACGTGTTTATTAACATTTGAAATAGTATTTTTATTTAATTTATACATTGTAAAATAATGCAAAAGCCATTCATTTGAACCCTTCTCCTTGCACGTCATCAACTTTTCAAGAACATCAAGTAGTAACGTCTCATAAACCACAGGTATTCTTGAAACATCGTTTCTATCCAATCTAATTAAATCAGCCTTCTTCAATTTTGGATTGCTATTTGCACCCACTTCCAAAGTCTGACCGCCTTTTGGACACTTTGTTTTAAGTTTTTTTATTCTTTCGTCAAAATATTTGTTATATAGATAGTCTTCCATTTCATTGTTATTTTCAATCTTCAAATATGAAAGCAGTGAAATGTCTTTATTATACTTTATATTAACAGCTGATGTGCCATTAATGATTAATTGCAAAACTTCTTTTTCTTCCGCTGACACAGGAACCTCAATGGATTCCCATTCTGACCTGTTAAGCTTTCTTTGAGTTAGATCCATGTCTGATGTATATTAGTATTTAATACGATTATAACTTTATATTTTCATTTCAATTTTATTTTAAAATTGATCTTAATAATGGCTTAAAAAAGAAAAACACCCAATATATAACGATGTCGGCAACAATGCAACCTAATTTTGTTTCAATTGAGGGGAACATTGGTTCCGGAAAATCAACACTTCTTGCCAATTTAAAGGAGGTGTTGAGAGGCAATCCGAGCGTTGTCTTTCTGAAAGAGCCTGTTGATGAATGGGAAACAATTAAGGACGCCAATGGCTGCACCATGTTGCAAAAATTTTATGGCGATCAAGAGAGATATTCATTTCCATTTCAAATGATGGCATATATTTCCAGACTTGCAACGTTTAAACAAGCTGTAAAGGAAAATCCCGAGGCAAAAATTTTCATTACGGAACGCAGCTTGGACACAGACAAGCACGTGTTTGCGCAGATGTTATTTGATGACAAAAAGATTGAAGACGTCAATTATCAGATTTACCGAAAATGGTTTGACACGTTTGCACAAGAATTCCCCATTGCTGGATTGATTTATGTGAATACTCTTCCTGAGATTTGTCATCAAAGAATTATGAAGCGCTCTAGAGAGGGCGAGGATTGTATTCCGCTAGAATATTTGCAAAATTGCGGTAATTACCACGACTACATGATGTCTGTTATGTCTGATTCACCAATCCTCAGGTTGGACGGAAACGTTGACATTTATCAGAATGCTACAATTGTAAATGATTGGGTTGATAAAATTAAAGAGTTTATTTATTGCATTGAAGATGCAAAAGATAAGCAAAACCCCACAACAGTTTATCAATTTGCAGAGTATAACAGGCCATTCTAAATCAAAAGTATAATAAATACATTCATCGTCTAGTTTTAGTTCTTTTATTTTTTCTAACCTTTTTAGATTTGTTTTTTCTTACCTTTCTTGTTTTTTTGGAATTTCTTTTATTTTTTCTCGTTTTTTTACCACCTTTTGTTGCAAACTCTATTAGCTGTGCAATTTTATTCTTATCTTCTTCTGTGTAAGAATGACGCCTTGGAGTTATAGTTTTATTCCAATTCCACATATTTTTAATCTCCGGATAAGTATATTCTTTACCATCACTTAACGTAATTCTAACACCTTCTTGTCTTGTTGGGGCAAATGTAAATGTATCCGTTCCTTTTTTATTTGGAGGAATTTCAAACACACTTGATGGGTGCTTTGATCGTGTTCTGCTAGCAACGCCTGTTGGACCACCGGGTTGTTCTTGTTGTTGTTGTGCGTAAAACTCATTCATACTCTGAGCCCAGAGTGTAACCCATTCCATTAAAGGTTCAATTGTAGGGCGATATTGTTCAAACGATCCGTCGTCTTCTGCGGTGGTGTTTATTCCTTCACATACGTCTATAAACGACGTTAAATATCCAACCTCGTCTGGGTCGTCGCGATATTTATCATTTATATACGATAGTAAAAATGGTCTATAATCCTGAACAAAATAAATAAAATCATAAGTAGATATATTGTTTGGATCTTCATAATCTTGTTCAGGAAGATGTCGTCTATTTTCTGCCATTATATATAAATAAATATATAAATATAAAAACTATGTACACAATAATTTTTTTAATGAAACAAATTCATTGTATTCCAAATAATCTTTAAAGATTTTGATCATTTGATTTTTATCCGGAATTGGCGTCAAGTCATTAATTTCTCCCATATTCGGAACAGTTGATAATTCAAGCGCAATAAAGTGCAGTGCTTTACATTTTTCGCAGGATCCTAACATTCTAAAAACAGAGTTGTCAATCTCAATTGACTTCATTGTAGTGTAAATAAGTAAACGCTCAAAATCTTTTTCAAAATCTTGAGAAACTGTTTTTTTTATTGCAGCCATGTGAGTATCATAATTTTTATTATTTTTAAAAATAACAGACGCCATCTCCATAATATCATTGAATGCTAGCGCATGTGATATATCGTTTCTTAATTCTTGACAAGAATGTCGTTCGTCAACCATTAACCCAAAATCGTAGACAACTATTTTCATATCTTCATAAGATAAGCAATTGCGTATTCCAAAATTTCCATAATGCATGTCGCAATGCACGAACCCTTTTTGAATGCACGCCAATTGAAAAAATGTTACGCACATACACGCCTTAAAAAGAACGCGCTTATCTATTACATCGCGACAGTTTAATAAAATTGGTTGACATTCTTCATAACTCATAACAATACATTCTCTATAATAATTAATCATTTGTGGAAATATAAATATTTTTTGCAATTCTGTATTATCCTCGTGATTTAGTAAATCTTTTATAATTACTCCAGAATTATATTCTTTTTCCATGTCAAGTTGTGCAAAAAGAGATTCAAAAAAGAAATCGCAAAATATTGTTAGTTTTTTGGGGAAGAAAAATGAGTTTTTTATTGAATCTTCATATTTTTTGCTTGCTCGCTTAATTTCTTCTCTAACATTCGGATGCAATATTTTTATAACTATTTCGTCTATTCTATATACTTGTGCAATTGTTCCAGACCCTAAAAGAGTTTCATCATTTATATTATTAACGTTATATTTATCACCAAACATTTCTTTCATTGTTTTTATCGAATATTCATGACTGTGTGTTGGACAACTTACAAGAAATGTTTGCAATTCCCTTGCTAGCTCATCACCAATTAATTCTTCCTGATAAGACAATACTTGCCCAAATTTTTGCCAAATTGGACCCGCATCGCTTAACATATTTTTTATCTCTAATATGCTAGATTTTTTATCGCGAGACAATTTATATTCAATAATTTTAATTAAAAAAATAAATAAGTTCATTATAAAATATGTAAATATATTAATTAAATTTTTTTGCCGCGCGTCTTCTCATAATCGGCCATGGCTCATAACTTTTATGATACTTCTTATAAGCAGCATCACACGAGTCACCGTCTTCCAACAATCCTTTTTCTTCTAGTTCTTTGCATTCGTCTGAATTTTCAAACTCTTGTTCCATATGCTCCCAATAAGGATCATATGGATTTTCATCAACACATTTGTCACATTGTTCGCAGCAACCAATGCCTTCAACATCCTTATAATTTCCAATATAGTTTTTGCATTTATCTAGACCACCACGACACTTCTTTCTATAAATTCTTTTAGTCTTTTCTTTTTCTGTTTTTTTTTCCTTTTTCTCTGGATCCATATCAATATCAAATTTACATTATTTTGATATTGATTATTTAAATTCATTTTTTTTGTAGGGAACCAAGGTCATCAGAAATCCGAAGGATTTCCAGACCCTACGACCCCTCCCGAAAGCATTAAACTCTAATTAAATATTTGCATCCAATTCAATAATCACAGGATAATGGTCTGAATTATATGTTCCACAGAATTCTGTATACCCTTGATATATATACGCTTTTACAATCTTATTATATAAAAATGGTGTTACCAATATGTGATCAATGAGAGAAAATTCAGTGGACACGGAAACACAATCGTTATTTTTATCCCACCAGTCAGAAAAACGCAAATTCTGTGGCATTTTTTCCTCTGCAGTTTTCAATTCATATTTTCCAGCATATGTTCCAAAGTTTCCTTTCATAATATCTAACACACGTGAAGTAGGTTTATTATTATTTGCGTCCATTATTTCTCCGTCAAAATCATTAAAGTCACCAAGAACCATAATTTCATATCCTTTATTAGCATATTGATAAATAACGTTTTGGAGTACTTGGGCTTGGCCTTCTCTCTGAGCGCATCTTGAAGAATCTGTTGGAAAGGCGACCAAATGAGCTCCAACAAATAAAACACTGCGACCATAGAACTTGAATTCAGTAAAATAATGTTTGCTTACGCCGGTTTGACTCGGTGCTCCAGTGAATCCACAATTGGAACCGCTAATAGGATAACTTATTTTTTCTTCTGTTCTAAAGAGATTGACATTGGGGTCAATTCTAGTGATCATTCCAACGTTTTGACCGGTTGCTGAGTCGGTGCCTTTTTTTAAGTAGGGTTTATATCCGTTTTTTTCTCCTAAGCTGGTGACCAACTGGTTCAATTCGTCGCACCCTTCTACCTCACAAAAATTGACAATGTCGGGGCTTAATTCGGCAATGACTTTTGAAACAGTTTCTAGATGAGTTGTAGCCTCGCTCACATTTGTCCAACTGCAGCCATCCCCAGGACAATTTGATGCAGCAAAATAATCAATGAAAAACCATTCTACATTGTATTGCATTATTTTAAAAGTTGGGTTTTCCTTCAAAATACGACTAACAGGACTTGTTGGAACAGTAGGACATTCTGTCTCCGACTTTCCAAGCGTTAGAAGCTCAACAAATAGAGTAATAAGTATTCCTTTAAATATCATTTTAATATACAATGTTATTAAAACAAAAAGGATAAATAGAAATAATTTTATTGCTAATATATATAAATAATGAAAAGAGACGTAGCATTTAGATCCGGAGTTATTTTAGCTATTTCTGCGGCCGGAGTTTATTTTTTTTCTAATAGAAAGGCACGCAATAATTTGAATGAAGTTACGAACTACGCAAAAACATATTGGTTTGATAAATTCCAAGACGTTAATGGTACAATTTTGGACGTATTGACAAAAAATAAGTACAAAATTAAATTAAATGATGACTCAAAAACAGAAGTATTTGGATTTCGTGGTAAAACCTTAAAAAAATATGATATTAAGTTATTGCCTGGCGATAAAGTGAACCTATCTCTATATATAAATCGCGACAGTAAATATGTATACATAATTAATAGAATTATTTCACGGAATTAACCGAGTTTAAATATGAAACAAATAAATAATTTTTATTATTAATGCTCCATGTAAATTTGCAGGTTTTGTCTTGATATTTTATAATAAAAACTATAAAGCAAAAAATTGATATACAAATATATATTCTTATATATCAATAAGACATGTTTTCACCAGTAATTAAACTACCACTTGCAACTGTTTTAGACAAGCAAAATAATAAAGATAATAAATCTAAATATGAAGAACCAATATATAAGTTATATTTTGACGGATGCAGCAAAGGCAATCCTGGTCCAGGCGGCGCCGGCGCTGTTTTATATAAAGACGACCAAGAAATATGGTGTGATTCAGTGTTTGTAGGAAAACGGGTAACTAACAACCACTCAGAATACACTGGACTACTTATTGGACTTAATTACGTCGTAAATCACACACAAATAAAGTCGCTGTTAGTAAATGGAGATAGTCAGCTTGTCATCAAACAGATGCGAGGAGAATACAAAGTAAACTCAGCAAATTTATTAGAGTTGCACAATACTGTAAAAGCTCTGGCAAATAACTTGGACAAAATAGAATATGATCATGTTTACAGAAAGGATAACAAGAGAGCAGACGCTTTAAGCAACGAGGGACTGTTGAAAACTGTGGATTAATTTCAAGATCAAAATTAATTTTCAATTAATGATATATTTAATCTTGGATGAGGTTTGTATTTTAAAAAGTCTATTTGCTTTGTTGTCGTTGGAAATTCATCGCAACCGTAAATATCCTGCAACATGAGCCATTCAAAAAGTCCTCCCAAATAAATAAATACGTTTGAAAACCCCAACTTTGCGAGTTGATCGTATTTTTTATACACATTTTCGTCGCTAGAGTTGCGCCCATATATTAGTATTCTTATGCGTTTGCTTGAATACATGTGATGATTGATTATATGTTCTTCTTTTTGCGCCGGAACCGTGTTTACTATTAGACAACTTTGTTCCGACTCTGGAAGTGTATTAATTAGTAAATATATTTCTGGATTTTTGCATGCAGTCTGTATATCTTCAAAATTAATTTTTTGCATAGACTGAGAATTTCCCATGAATTTATTGTTAATTTGCATTTAAGCCATGAATTCAAATAAAATTTAACTAATCTATAATAACTCCTAAAATATTTGATACCACATCCACTAAAATGCGTTGCTCTTTTAATATAAATATTATTAATATATATATAATGCAAGGAAGCAAGAAAAATATTAGAGTTGCTATTTTAGGAATTGGTAATTGTTGCTCATCGTTGTATCAGGGGCTTCACTTTTATAAAAATAATACCGAATGTACGGGACTTATGAAAAAAGATATTGGTGGTTATTTAGTAGAAAATGTTGAAGTTGTTTTGGCGTTTGACGTTGACAAAAGAAAAGTTGGAAAGCCTCTAAAATATGCTATAGTAGAAAAACCCAATTGCACTCCATTGTTTCTTTCAATGGAAAAAATGGAAGATGGTCCAATAGTTAAAATGGGGACAATAATGGACGGAGTATGCGAAATAACCAACAGCAATACTTCTAATTTTTCACCCGATGAAACATTTATTTTATCCGATGAACCTGAAATAAAGAAAGAAGAGATGGTTTCTCTATTAATTGACAATAAAATAGATATTCTTATAAATTATTTGCCGGTGGGTTCTCAAAAAGCGACAGAATATTACGCAGAGTGTTGTATAGAATCTAAAACAAGTTTTTTAAATTGCATTCCCGTTTTTATTGCATCTGATCCCAGTTGGGAACAAAAATTCGTAGACGCGAATATTCCCATTATTGGAGATGACATGAAAAGTCAATTTGGTGCAAGCGTTTTATCCCAGATGATACAAGAACTAGCAATTCTGCGCGGTCATAAGGTAAAATGTCATATTCAAAGAAATATAGGAGGAAATACAGATTTTTTAAATATGACCGACAAATCAAGAGTACAAAGTAAAAAAATTTCTAAAGAAAATGTTTTAACCTCGCAAGACAAAATAAACAATGTTTCTTCTAACACATTTTTTCACGCAGGGCCATCTGAATATATTGCGTATTACAAAGACAATAAAATAGCCAACTTTCACGTAGAACTTGAAGGATTTATGGGGAGTCCTGTTGTATTGGACGCACAATTGTCGGTTTACGATAGCCCAAATAGTGCAGGCGTTGTCATTGACGCAATTCGTTATTTGAAAGTGGCGCGAGAACTGGGTTTGCGCGGAAGTTTAAGAGGACCTTCATCCTTTACTCAAAAATCTCCACCAGTTCAACAAACGTTGGCAAATTCTATTCAAGAATGCAATGACTTGGCGAATCGTAAAATAAATGACACGTTAAAACCACAAACCCAACATTACATTGTTGCTCAAAATTTAAATAAAAATTGAACTATATAACTTTTAATAAAAATGGAAGTAAATTAAACAATGCAGGAAGAACAAATTCAAACAAAAGAAGAAAAGCTTCTGGCAAATGCGCAAAAACGCCAAGAAGTTGCTTCAAAAAAAGCTCAAAAAAAGGCAGCTGAAGAGGAAGATTTTCAAAGAATATTTACTGACTACAACAATGCAAACGAACGAGTATGCATGTTGCGCGAACAAATTAATGGACCAATCACAATTACTGGTTCGTACGACAAAATACAAAAGCGACTTCAGGAAATGAAATGGATAATTGCAGATTTGAAAGAACGATTGGGTAGAGAGATGGTTGTTTTTAATCGTTGTAAAAGAATATACGATAACATTATTTATAAGAGAAATTTAGCTGCACAAGTAGTGATGTTGAAGCAAGATACAAGGAGATTGGTTTCTAATGAAAAGAAGTCTGCGAAAGAGAGCGCCATTGCATCCAATAAACGTCTTGATTTGAACAAGGTTTTATTACTGCCAGAAGTTCTTGTTGATATTATTGAATCCTATTTGCCATATGAAATTCGTACTGAAATGATTGAAGAGCGGTATAAGCCTTTTAAATTGATATCTAATAACCTATCATTGCTCACTCTTCGGTCATTTCTCATGCACATTTGCTCACAACCTACGTATTTTACTCTACTAACGGGTAAAGAAAAAAGCGATCAAATATATGATAGAACTGCTTGGAGCAGGTGGAAACCAGATTGGGCAAAGTTTTCAGAAAGGTCATACATTTTAAATAAACTCGTTCACACAATTCGCGTTTTCAAAGTTTTGAATCCAACGGCAGCATATAAATTTATCAGAATGCTCTGCATTTTGATAAAACATGATAAAAAATACAGAAACATTAAGCCAATAGTGAGATTAACGACAGTTCCCACGTAATTAGAAGTTTGAATAATAAAATTTGCATTTTATAATATATTATATTATAGTATAAAATGTTTGCGCTTGGTAACAGAAAAACAACTAAAAAGCTAGAAAATTTAGCAGTTTCTCAAAATATTATAAATACATTAAAACTTTATCAACAAAGCATTGCAACAAATGCGGCACGTTTAAAGGAAAAAATGAACGAAACAAAAAAAATAATAGAACAACAAAACACCGAATCATCAAAAGAAGAGACTGAAACTTGCAATAATTACGCAATAACTGCTGCGACTAATTCTCTTGCAAACAGTTACATTAATGCACCATCAATTGGGTTTAATGGAATTCAATTGTTGAGCCTATATAATATTCCTTCAATAAAACCATCTATATTGAGTAATAGTAATGAAATGGCAAAAAAGGTTAAAATTGCTATTATAATAGCGCATACATACCCAAAACTAAAAGACGACTTATATAGTTATTGGACTAGTCCATCAAACTTTGGACCTAATTCAACCCCACCAAATGTAACTATTTATACAACGCCGGGTGCGACAATAAATAGTAATTGGAGTGGTGAATCTTGTATGGACTTGCAGATCATATGTACAGTTAACCCCAACGCGGATATTTACGTTGTTGAAGCAAAATCAAGCGCAACTAAAGATTTGTTGAATGCTGTTAATTATGCTGAAAATAATATTCGCGCCGATGTATTATCAATGTCTTGGGGTGGTGATGATTCTGCTAGTTTTTCCGGGGCCGCATATTCTTCATATTTTTCCAATCCAAATATATGTTACTGTGCAGCTTCTGGTGACGCCAATTATGTTTCGTGGCCAGCAGTTTCATCAAATTGCGTTGCGGTGGGAGGGACAACATTGTTATGGACGCCGTCCGATATTTCTCCTGCTTCTAGAACAGAATTTACTTGGCCTAGCGCTGGATGTGGGTATTCAAAAAGCGTATTAAAACCAGCTTATCAAAATGCAGTTAATACTAGTTCAAAATATAGATGCATACCAGATTTAAGTTTAGTCTCAAACCCAGTAAGCGGTATTCACATCATTTGTGCCGGTAAATGGAATTGCATTGGAGGAACCTCTGCGGCAGCCCCTATTTTTGCCGGAATGTTATCTATAGCAAATCAGCAAAGATTTAATTCTGGAAAATCTGCGCTAACGACGACTTATCCAAAATTCCAAGTTCCTTCTAACAATGTTCAGCAATGTTTATATAACCCTGATTTATATAAATCCATGTTTGCTGATGTAGTTATTGGAACCTGCGTTGGTACTGGTGAAAATAGTCAAATAAAATTTAGCGCTGTGCAAAATTTTGATATTGCGACTGGTTTGGGTTCGCCAAATTGTGCGGTCATGTGCAATAATTTGTTCAATCTCTAAATATAAATTCGGACGGTGTAATTAGATATTAGTAATATTTTGTAATATCTAATTAAAATTTACAACAATCTCAACTTTTTCCTTCTTGATGCTCTTTGTCGCTGAAATAGACAATTCTTCTCTCTTCTTTCTAGTTTTGCAATTAGTATTCTCTATAATTTGTTCTTTGCGTTTGCTAGTGCTATTGCGACTATTCATATCCTTTTCTATTGTATCATAATTATCTTCAATGTATTGAATTACCTTGTTTTCAAGTGTCCATTTGAAAAAATTCAGCTGACCAATAGTAGTCTCAATGCAGGAAGTTCCTTTATAAGGAATGCTTATTCTATCCCAACGACAAAACGGGTCAAAACGTTTCTTACTATACGCTTTTAATTTTAGCTTATAGTCAACATAAACCTTGAATCTTCGCAAGAACCCATTAGAATCTTGAAAATTATATAGGGTATAATATTTTTTAGCATAATTTGTTGCAAACCAATCAACAATTCTTAAGGAAATTTTTGATTCTCCTGTAATTATTTTTAGCATAGTATTCAGATTTTCTTCATCCTTATAAAAGTCCATCAAATTATTTAACAATAAATCATTTTGCGTTGTATATCCACTTGTCGCCATTATTAAGATACTTTGTTGTCTTTTTAAATACTTATCATCAAATTTTAATAAACAACGATTTATTAAAATTTTTATATAATATAAATATATAATGGATTTGTCTAAACTTTGCACACCCGCGTTGGTTTACTTTGTCCTTGCCGCCATCAGCCTTGTTATTGCATTGTTCAAAAACTTTCAACTTATGAGTCTTATAACTAAGGGCATCTTTATTGCGGCCTGGACTTGGTTCTTGAACTTTTTATGTTCCAAGGGATACAAGGGTATCTCTTGGTTCTTAGTGTTGTTGCCATTTTTGCTTATGCTTGGCGTTTTTGTCATGGCTATGGAAGTCGTTAAGACTGCCTCCGCTTCAATGATCCCTGCCACCAATCCTGGACAAAGAGCCAGAGAGGCCATGGGAATGATGGGTAAACCCATGCAATAACTCAGCTTTCCTCTTTGAATTTCTCCCTTTCTAAGGAAGTGCTAATAGGCTTTAAAAAATTTTCTTGAACCATTACGTCTTCAAGATAATTTCTTTGCATGAATGGATTCATGCCTATTTGCCCAACCATTTCTCTCTCCGCCATTTTATTATATGTATTCTCTCTCTTGTTCATAGGCTTATCTGGATTAACAAACACTTGTTGCTCTTCTAAACTCCAAACATCATTTTCAGATAATAGCGCTTGTTGAAGCGCAACGTTTGCATTTTGTTGTGGGTTGTCGTCATAATTAATTTGAGATTCAAATTGCGAAACATTGGTTGCGTTGTTTCTTCTAGCGCTTTTTTGATATGGTTCTCCTTGGGTCCATTTCCACTCTATCCAATCATTCCATGTTACTTTTTTGTTTGATTGTGAATTTTCCATTATAATATTTAATTTATATTATAATGTTTAACTTTTAACAATATTTAATTGTTTTGTAAATAAAAAAGCATCCTTTCCGGTTCTTCGCCTTTTTAAATTGCAAGCTAAACACGAAATTACAAGGTTTCCACTATTGTGACCCATATCATTATCAATTCTGTCTAAAGTCCATTGGTTCATTTCTCTCACAATGTCGTAGAGTAAAAAGGTTTTCTCCCGGCAATAATGACACAACATATTGCTTTTATTTAAAAGTTTGATCGTGTCGTCGGTTTTAATAAATAATGATTCGTTATATCTCTTCTTTAAAATATCCTGTTGTTTATAACTTGCAAGTTTCTTATCTATTTGATTCAAAACTTGTGGACAATTGTCTTGCTTTAAAAATATATAGGTTTTCTCTTGTAAATCCTTTACAATTGACTGTTGGTTTTCTAATAAATAATAATCTTCTGGAAGACTCATTTTTTCTGCGGTTTTCCTAATTTTTACAACTTTTTCTTCTTTTTTTAATTTATTTATTTGATATCTATTGGACGTTCCTTGAATTGTGATTTTTTTTTCGTCCTCCATATTTAATATAAGTATAAAATTCTAAGTTGGTTATAAATTTGTTTGAATAAAAAATTTGGCGAAAATTTATATATAAATATTTATTATAACAAGCTATGAATCAAGATTTATTGGTTAATGGAAAAGCCTTAGAGGGGTTGCGTTTGCGCGACAATTTAAAAGTAACACCTAAAACGACGTTGCGTAATTTTGTAAAAAATAAAGTACAAAATAATCTGGCAATAAAAAATTTTTTACAATTAATAAATAATATTAAGGAAAAAAAGTTAAATTCTGATAAACCCCTATTAGCGTTTGCAACTACAACCCAACCAGCAGCGGTGAATACAACCCAAGGAGTAATTTCGGATACAAAGATAAATAATCCTAAAAATATGCCCATACGACATCAATGGGATGAAAATTGGGGATATTGTGGAGAAGCCTCTTTAATTACTGCAAATTTAATGGTTGGACAGTATTTTTCGCAATTTTATATAAGAGATTTAGCTGCTAATATTGCAAGCAAAAATGCCAATCGCAATCAAGGAGATAGAGAAAATCAGTTTTTAATAGAAACAACTGCAAAATATGTTGCATTAGCTTGTCATCTTGGTGTAAAAGATGTATTTATAGGAGGAGCCCCACAGATTTCTGCTAAAAACGAAAAAATAATAACAAAATCAACTGACGACTATTTATCGTGGTTGAAAACAAATTTTAATGCAACAGATACTCTGGCAATTATAATAGGTGTATTTGAAAATGGAAAAAAATTTAAAAAATGGTTTTATAACTCAGATGGCACGCCAACTCCTTGGTGGGATGTTAATTATGATCACATTGTATTGCTTTCAAATATATCAGACAAATCGGTGTGGATTAATGATCTTGGAAACTATAAAAATTATTCGTTAAATAACTGTGATATAGAATTAGACGACACTAGTGCTGCAAAAAATTTGTCTCAATATTCTAATCCCAAATCATATCTAGCTCCTGATAAATCACCTTTATTTTTTCAAATGGATTTATCTAAATCAGTACTTTCGCGCAGTGATTCAAATAGTGATGCATTGCCTTATATTTACACAATTCCAAAATTTGAAAAAAAAACATACACCGAAACAGTTACGGACGTAGTCTTTGGAAACGTTGGAATTTCTTTGTCAAATCTCACCGATAAGGATCAAAACGGAAAAGCGTTATTGCCGGTTAAAATAACCGTTGATAAAACTTATGAACTACCCAGCGTTAAAGATTCTTCAGACGATGTTTCTGACAACTTTTTATATTCAAATATGACTCCTTATTGGGATGTATTAACGTTGAAAATTACAGTTTCTGGGTTAACAAAAAATTCTATATATACTATATATAAATTCTCCGATATAACAAAAGTTACATCTACAACTTCACATAATATTATTACAGACAATGCAACAAATACTTTTTGCCCTACTTTTACAGGAGGATTAACTGGATTTGGTGCCGGAGCTGATCCAAATACTGGAGGGTCCAAAAATAATCAAGACCCCATTGGATTTCGCGGAGGTAACCCAACATATACCAGTCTTCCGTTAACATTTACAGCAACTCAATCCACCACCTATACATTTACTGATTATATAAGATCTTGCGATCAAGCCATTTATAGATGTGTTGCTAACTAGAGAATAAAAAATTATCTTATCTAGTTTTTCTAGTATTTGTTTTATTTTTACTAGTTTTTCTATTTTGCTTGCTTCTTTTATTTTTTCGCGTTTTTGGGAACTTTCTAGTTTTTTTTTTCAACTTTTTATTTCCTCCTAATTTTGATTTTTTAAACTTACTTAATATTCTATTTTTTTTATCTCTCAATTGATAACAAACGGTTCCTTCAATGTTTCCTTTTTCATCGCTGTCTAAACTATTTCTGCCGTCATTTTTAAATGCATCGTTGCATTTGAACTGTATATCTTGCAAATCATCTACTAATTGATTGCAACTATTTTGGTCACAACAGTGTTGTTTTAATAAATAATCTGCTGTTTTCAGCATATTCTTTTTTTTATAAGAAACATAACAAGACATAATAGTATATATTACCTGGATAAAATAATATCTATATATTGAAAAGTGAATTAAACTTAAACCGATATAGTATAGTATATGGCGACAACAGAAACAAACAAAGACGAGTGCATTGAACTCAAAAATATTAAATATAAAACAATGCTGCTAAGTGGCACCGCTATGCCGGAAACTAAATCTTCCAGCGACCTTAGTAACTTGGAAAAGTTTTTGGAGGACAATAAATTAAATAAACAAAATGAGCCTTGGAGCAAACTGGATAAAACAGTCAAGACCAAGAAATTGCTTCAGTACACTGAAGAATATGCAAAGAAGAATAATTTAACCTCAGAGGAAGAAAGCGCTTTATACGCCTTTCTACGGGACAGTTTGGACAGAAAGAAACTGCAGCGAGTTAAAGACGTTGATTACGACAAGTTAACCGGAGAAATAAAGGATATTCCTGCGTTGCATTTTAATAAGGCAACCAACCATTTTACGCTTAAAAATATTGATAAGCGCGTTTCAACCTTGAAAAGTTTGCCACCAAAGAAGGGTACAAAGGGAACAGTAAAAAGCGCAGCAATCACCATTGAAAACTCGGATTCAGATAATGATAATTGTTAATAATATAAACAGATAACAACATAATATATAGTGAACTATTATGTTGTTAGGAGAGCTTGAAGAACTATTGGATGTTCTTGACGATGTTATTCCAGAAGAAGACGCTGCATTAATCCCCGCAGAAGAAGAAGAGGATATTATAAATACAACTATGCTATTATTGACCGATTATATTGATGAAAATCCTTCTGCAGTTTCTGAACCCGATTTTCACGAGACAATGATTGAAAACGTTAAAGAACTGTTGTTTATGCATTTTGACAATTTTTTTGAGACTAATGCTGATTTGGAAGAAGAGTTGGATGATATTATTGATATTGCTGTGGATTTGTTTTATACGCAAATTATTCCTAGGCGGTCTTATAATGATACTTTTGAAACAAGAATGTCTGAGAAAGAGAGAGACCGCGTTAAAGCGAGATTGATTGAATTGGCAAACGTCCCACAAGCAACACAACGGACAAAAGAGTGGTATGAAACCCGGCACAAATTGATTACTGCAAGTAACGCATACAAAGCTTTTGAAAATGACTCTGCAAGAAATCAGTTGATTTACGAGAAGTGCCAACCACTTCTTATTGAAGATTTAGATGCAAAATCTGAGGCAGTTAACACAACAACGGCAATGCATCATGGGCAAAAATATGAACCGATTTCTATAATGTATTACGAAGATCGGTTTCAAACAAAGGTTTCAGAGTATGGTTGCATTCAACACGATATTTACAAGTTTCTAGGAGCTTCACCAGACGGAATTGTAAGTGACCAATCTTTGCCAAGGTTTGGAAGAATGCTTGAAATTAAGAATATTGTGAACCGTGACATAGATGGAATTCCCAAAAAGGAATACTGGATTCAGATGCAATTGCAAATGGAGACTTGCAATTTGAATGAATGCGACTTTTTGGAGACTAGGTTTGTTGAATACGGTTCGCATGCAGATTTTAAGGCCGATGGAACATTTCTTACATCTGAGAAGGGAGAAAAGAAGGGCATTATTATGTATTTCTCTTCGGCAGAAGGGAAGCCCAAATATGTGTACAAGCCGTTGAATATGGTTGAAGAATATTATGATTCTACTTGGGAGCCTGAGCAGACGGCTGAATGCAAAAAGAATGGTTTGACGTGGATTAAGAATATTTATTGGCGTTTGGAGGAGGTCAGTTGTGTTCTTGTTTTACGTAATAGAAAGTGGTTCCAGGATAACATTGGACAGCTTGCGAGCGTGTGGGACACAATTCTAAAGGAGCGTGAAACTGGATTTGCTCATAGAGCTCCGGCAAAACGTGTTAAAAAGGAGGCGCATGAAATGGAAGAGGTTTGTTTGTTGAATTTTGACAAGTTAACTGGAAAGGTAACACTTGCTTCAAGTAGTGGAAAAACAATCAGATCAAATTCATTAGTAGATGGTCCTTTTTTCAAGGTTCGTACAGAATCATTTGATGAAACGAAAAACCGGGTTCTTTAAATTCCCAAAATATAAATGTTGGCTTAAGATAACAAATCGTTGTTTGTTATTTTACATTTACATTGCAAAGAGTACAAAATCCACAGTATATTATTTTTGATTCTAATTGTTCAGTAAGGGCGAAATATTCGAATTAAAAAGGGTCAAAAGTGTTTCCAAAAATTAAAAATGGACAAAAAAAATGTCCAATTTTCAAAAGTGCCGAGGTTTTATGAAAAACGGGTCAAAAATTCCCCCTTGTGAGCTTAATGGTTTAAAAAACATTTTAAAGTTGGAAAAAAATGTTACGATAATTTTTCACTATTTTTGCGGAAAAGGATTTAAGAGAATTTTCTGTCCTCTATTTAGGAGACAAATGAATGACAAAAATTCTCAAAAATTCTCAGAAACTCTCAGGTGCAAATGTTGTGACTATGAATGCTCTAGGAAAAGTGATTTCAAGAAACATTTATTGTCTAGTAAACACAAAAAGAATGACGGAACAGTGACAATTGATGGCATAAAATTCTCAAAAGTCTCAGAGCAGGGGTTTATATGTGAATGTGGTAAGGAATATAAACACCGTCAAGGGTTATGGTCGCATAAGAAAAAATGTATAGGGGAACAACCGCCTGAAAATAACGTTGTTGCAGACGCACAACAACCCACAAATGAGTTGGTTATGTCTCTGTTGAATCAAAACATGGAATTACAGAAGCAAATTATTGAACTTTGCAAGGAAAAGAATACTGTTATTAATAACAACTCAAATAACACGAATAATCAGTTTAATCTCAATTTTTTCTTGCACGAACAATGCAAGGACGCATTGAATTTAATAGATTTTGTAAATCAGATCAAGCTGCAGTTGTCGGATTTGGATATGATCGGCAGAGTTGGCTACGCTGAGGGTATGAGTAAAATCTTCATAAAGAATCTGCAAGAGATGGATGTGTTTAAACGTCCGATTCATTGCAGCGACTTGAAGAGAGAAGTCTTGTATGTAAAAGAGAAGGACACTTGGGAAAAAGAAAACGGAGAAAATTTTAAGATTAAACGCGCTATAAAGGAGGTTGAGCATAAAAATATTAAACAAATACCTAAATGGGTAGAAGAAAATCCTACCTCATCAGACACCGAAACAAAGAAGCATTTGGAATATCAAAAAATCTTATTAGAAGCCATGGGTGGGTCAACAATGGAAGACGATGATAAAAAGAGAGAAAAAATAATACGCAACATTGCAAAAGAAGTAACAATAAATAAAACGGTGGAAAAGTAGTATAATACTTTTGACTTTTTAGCCATTTTTACGCGTTTGATGGGGGTGGGAATATTATATTGTTATATACAAATGACAAACGAATGTGCATCAGAAATTAATTCCGTCCATAATAAAATAAATGAAAGCGAATTGTTTATCAAACACAAATCGTCTTATAAATCCGCCTTTTTAGATTTGTCTTTGCACTCCTTTTTATTTTCTTCATCTTGTTATTTACTGTGGTTTCTTAGAAATAGCTTTTTAAGTTTTTTAATTGTTCCATTTATGGCATTAATGCTTGATAGAACGTTTATGATTTTTCACGATTGTTGTCATCAATCATATACTCAAAATAAAACGGTAAATTATATTCTTTCGCATATAACGGGTGCGTTGGTTTTAACCAGTCCTAATTGGATATTAGATCATCACACACACCATTTAACAAACGGAAACACAGAAAATAAATATAAATTTAAATTTAATGAGTTAATAAATATTACAAAAGAGCAATATAATAATTTTTCTGTAATAAATAAACATATTTATTCATTTATTCATCATCCCATTATATTTTTTAATTTTATTCCATTTCTCTATTTTGTAGTGTTGCAAAGATTTATGTATATTATAAAAAAAATAAAATATAATAAAAAAATTAATTCGTCATTATCCGCAATATTTTTTAATCATTTATTAAATAATTTATTAATTTGCGCTTTATGCAAAACCTTGATGCAATACAATATATTTGCATTGTTCTTCGCAAGTTATCACGTTTCATCAGTAATAGGATTTTTGTTATTTTTTAATCAGCACACATTTAATCCGTCTTATGTAGTTGGTGATAAAGAATGGACGCAACGAAATAGTGGATTATTGGGAAGTTCACTTATAAACATTCCCAAATATCTAAAATATTTTACTATGGGCATAGAGTATCATCACATCCACCATACAAATTCAAAAATACCCGGATACAATTTAGAATTATATCACGAAGAAGTAATTTCCAAAAGTAACGTATTTGATAATATTGTCAAATTGTCCATCACTGATTGTTATAATAATTTGTGGTTAGTTCTTTATGACGAAGATAAAAACAAATATATAACTTTAAAAGACGCAAATGAAGACACAAACGAAGAAATAAAAACTAATAAAATTAATTAAAGGCAATAAAACGCAAATTTATATAATATAAACTCGCGTTTTATGAAAAGAATAATTTATATGACGCGCGTTTTTTAAAACGCTTGCAACTCGGGACCAAGCGGCTGCCCGGGAATTAAGTTTGAATCTGTGAGATAGTAACCAACGCGAACAGAATCAGCTGTTACAGGAGGCGCGGGTGGCAATGGCTTTGAAACATTAGACTTTAACTGATTATCTTTATACAATGCTCCACAAAAATCCGCCGTTATGCAAACACCATCGTCAGGATTTCTGCGATATCTCAAATTATTGGTGATTTGAGCATAAGAACCCACTTTGAAAATGGGATAATTCCACCATATATCATTATAGCTGTTTGTGCTTACTTGATTTCTTCCAGTGAATGGATAGCTAGAAGTTAATAAAGGCAGCTCCTCGGATTTTGGATACTTTCCAGGATTTGCTAAATTATAATTGCTATAACCTTCCAACATTTTGCTGTCAAAAAAGAAAGAAGATGCTATAATTACAATCAAGAAAACAAACAAAAATGCAATCTCCTTGTTATTTTTTAATTTATTAATTACACTCATAAAAGACATTTATATATATTTTGTATATTTTATTTTGTGAATAATAGAAATAGAAATACTTTTCTATAAACATTTGCGTTATCTTGATTTAGAATTTACTTGCTTTAATATATTAACAATGGCGGAAAATCAAAGTGACATGAGAGTTGTTAAGCGCAACGGCGAATTAGAGGATATTTCTTTTGATAAGATTTTGACCAGAGTAAAGAAGCTCGGTCAAGAGGCCAACATTCAAATTAATTATTCATCCTTGGTGATGAAAGTTATAGACCAATTGCACGACAAGATTCCAACCACGAAAATTGACGAGCTTACAGCTGAGCAATGCGCAGCATTATCAACTCAACATCCAGATTACGGAGTTCTAGCAGGACGCATTGTAGTTTCTAATCATCAGAAAAACACAAATGCATGTTTCTATCAAATAGTGGACGAGCTATATAATTTTAAGGATGTGCATGGAAATCGGAGTCCTCTTGTAAGCCTAGATTTATACACTATATCTCGCTATATGGCAAATTATATTGAGCCCATGTTTGACTTTTCGCGAGATTATTTGATTGATTATTTTGGCTTCAAGACGCTAGAGCGAGCTTACATGTTCAAGCTTGGAGACAAGATTCTAGAAAGACCGCAGCATATGTGGATGCGCGTGGCAATTGGACTTCACGGAAATAATATGGAAGCTGTGAAAGAGAGTTATGATTTAATGTCCCAAAAGTATTTTACGCACGCAACACCGACTCTTTTTAACGCAGGAACGCCTAGACCTCAATTGAGCTCTTGTTTTTTGATTGCTATGGAAGAAGATAGTTTGGATGGAATTTATAATACTCTTAAAGACTGTGCGAGCATTTCCAAATGGGCCGGGGGAATTGGACTACATATTCATAATATTCGTAGCAGCAATTCGCTGATTCGTGGGACAAATGGTAAGTCAACTGGCATTGTGCCAATGTTGAAAGTTTTCAATGACACTGCACGGTTCATTAACCAAGGAGGTAAGCGCAATGGTTCGTTTGCCATTTATTTGGAGCCATGGCATCCAGATGTGGAGGATTTCTTGGAGATGAAAAAGAACCACGGCGATGAAGAGATGAAAGCGCGCGATTTATTCTACGCGTTGTGGATCCCCGATTTGTTTATGGAGCGCGTCAAGGAAAACGGCAAATGGTCACTTTTCTGCCCCAATGAATGTCCTGGACTAGCCGATGTTTATGGTGATAAATTTAAAGAGCTCTATGAGAAATATGAGGAATCTCAAAGCTGTGTTAGGAAGTCCATTAATGCTCGCGATTTGTGGTTTAAGATTTTGGACGCTCAGATGGAAACTGGAACGCCGTATTTACTTTACAAAGATGCGTGCAATAATAAATCTAACCAAAAGAATCTTGGTACCATAAAAAGTAGCAATTTGTGCACGGAAGTTGTTCAGTATTCGGACGATAAGGAAACTGCTGTGTGCAACCTCGCATCTATTGCTCTTCCAACTTTTGTAAACCATTTGACAAAGCATTTTGACTATGATAAGCTCCACGAAGTAACCAAGGTGATCACAAGCAATTTGAACCGAGTTATTGATATTAACTTTTATCCGACAGAGAAGACCAGGTGCAGCAATTTGCTTCATAGACCTATTGGAATTGGAATTCAAGGCCTAGCCGATGCATTTATATTGATGGACCTTGCATTTCACAGTGAGGAAGCAAAGGTAGTAAATAAGTTAATTTTTGAGACTATTTATCACGCTGCGTTGGAGCGGAGTAATGAACTCGCAATAAATGTTAAAAATGCAACCCAAACAAGCTCAGAAAACTCTAGAGTTGTTTCTGGATTATCGTTGAAGTATAGTCTTAGTGCTGAACACCGTGGCGCTTATATGTCATTTGAAGGGTCTCCTGCAAGCCAAGGGGTTCTGCAGTTTGACATGTGGAACGTTGAACCGTCTGATAGATATGATTGGACGGCATTAAAGCACTCTATTATAACGCATGGCATGAGAAACTCGCTTCTTCTTGCACCAATGCCGACCGCAAGCACGTCACAAATTCTGGGGTTCAATGAGTGTTTTGAGCCTCTAACTAGCAATATTTATAGCCGTAGGACACTTGCAGGTGAATTTGTTGTGGCAAATAATTATTTGATGCGCGAACTCATTGAACTTGGTATTTGGAATGATAAGATCAAGAATAATATTATTGCAAATAAGGGAAGCATTCAACAACTGACAATTATACCTGAACATATCCGAAACAAATATAAAATTGTTTGGGAGATGCCGATGAAGCATTTGATTGATATGTCGGCTGATAGAGGCGCGTTTATTTGCCAAAGTCAGAGCTTGAATTTGTGGTTGGAAGATCCTAATTATAATACGCTTACATCAATGCATTTTTATTCATGGAAGCAAGGACTCAAAACTGGCATTTATTATTTGCGCAGAAAGGCGAAACATCAAGCCCAGCAGTTTACTGTGGAGCCGGAAAAAAATGAGCAAGAACAAAAACAAAACGTAGATGGCTCAGAACATGATATTTGTGAAATGTGCTCCGCCTAAAGTAGGGACCCTTTTGCTTCGCAAAAGACCCCTCCTAACAAATTTATAGCCGAGAAAGTTCAACACTGCGATCAAAGTCTGCTTTTTTTGCTTGATCAAAATTTGGTTCACCCTCCATCAAACCTAGTTTCTTCATGCGACGCCGAATAGATACCGGTTTTTGTTCTGGAATATCTTGACTTAAATAGTCAAGATGTTCTGCTCGTTCCAATGCATTTAAATAATTTGGATCTCCTTTATCAATGCGTTGCCATCTGTCGGCCCATAAATGATGGTCAACGTCACCTGTGCATTTTTCTTTCATAAATCTGAAACGTTGGCCGATATCTTTAAGCCACTCTGCACCAATATCGCGAGATTTCCACGCATCTTTCCAAAATTTAAATTGACATTGATAGTCTTCCATCGTTTCTTTTACAGCAATCAAGAAATTGTATCTAGCGTTTTCCGGCATGTGTAGAATATTAAAGTATGCGCTTCCTGGTATTTGCATTCCTTCTGCTTGCTTTTCGTAGTCCATTGTTTATTCTGAGTATTTTACCGTGAGAATAAAACAAATCAATTTTTTTTATTTTTTAGCTGGTTATTCTTTTTAGTTCTTTTTTTAGAAAGCTTATTTCGTCGTTTTTTGTGTTTTGTGCCACCAAATTTGTGTTGTCCGTTTCTTTTAGTGTAAAACGGTATAAGGTGGCGGGTTGAATCGCGCATTAGATTTCCATTTTCATCACGTTTGTATTGATTTCGCATTGAACTTAAAGTATTTTCTTCAGAGTCGGATTTCCTTTCATATGTGTCAACAAGAACAGGATCAGTCATTTTAAACCTTGCCACCCACTCATTTAAGGTTACTGGTGTTTCTACTCCATTTTCATCTACATTTGGCGGAACTTCTAAATTATCTGTTAATCCTGGATGCTCTGTCATTATAGTAGTGCGACGATTTAATAAAAACTCAAGTTGTCCAATTGTTTGGGCGTGTTTATTTTTAGTAACAGCATTTGGAGATGAAGAAAAACCAATATTATCAAAAAATCCTTCAAGAGCGCGATTTATAAAGTCAAGCATTTCTTGAGGGGTTGCTTTTTGACTCTGGTCAACGCAACAATAATGTCCGTTTTCATATTTAATGTACTGACCAGGATTGCAGCCGTATTTCACATTATCATTGGAGTCGTATTCATTTAAATATATTGCAAATGGTAACATATCTATTCTCTTTTGATAATTTTCAGTTCGTCCGGTAACTGGATTGCGTCTTGTTTTTTGTGCGTATCTCTCAAATTTTGGTTTGGGTCCTGGATTGCAAAATGATTTATCTTTGGTGCTAGGAGAAAAAGAAACAGTATTTGATTGTCTCCAACTTCTAGGATTTACTAGAAGTAAATCTGGAGGACTCGCATTTTGTGATAGTTGTGGTGATGATAATTTATTTCCCATTTATATAACCATATAAAAAATTTATAATATATTTTTATTTGGTAAATCTAGTTTCTAATAAGAGTCGTAACCACCGTCATAATTGCTTCCGTAACCTCCACGGTCAATTGTGTAGCTCACTTCACATTGCTCTTCTTCGCGAGACATTTCGTCGTAATGCGCGTTGACTTCATCAAAGTCAATGTCTGGGTATTTCTCTTCAACCGTCGGTTCTTCCTCAGGAGGAGTCTGATAACCTTGAGCGGCCGCGGAGTCCATAAAATCCTTGTCGCCCACTTCATCCGGCAAAACATTCTTCAAATAAGTATCAAAGACGCTGATTGCATCCATATCACAACTTGTATCGTACTCTCTTCCAATGTCTATAAATCCATGACCGCGTTCCCCATTGTATGCATTTATTGCACAGTTTGCACAGTATCCTAGGAAAACGCCGTTCCATGAACCATAATAGGCACAGTTCTCACATTCTCTGGGTCCTGTGTCTGGAAAATGGTCCAGAACCCACTCTTCTGGAAAGGTTCCACAATATAGTTCCTCGTCATAAGAATAATATGCCGGCTTGCCATTGCGGTAATGATAAACAAATTCTTTAGGGTTGAATTGCGCCATTCTGATTTATAAGGTTTGATTATTTTAAAATGCTAATTTCCAAATCAATTTTTTTTAGTGAACCGAAAATACCTTAAGACCCTATCTTTTTTTATTTTTTATTATTTTTTTTTTACATAAGAATTGACGCCATTTCAAAAACGTCCTGATTTTCCTCGCAAATATTTAAATCAAACCGCATTTTATAAAAGCATTGAAAACAAACAATAACGTCGTTCATAGCGTTGTGCATATTCTTGGGCTCATAACCAAACAAATGTTTGCAAAGTTCTGTTAGAGTTGGAAATTTATTATATTCTCTCTTGTCAACTTTTGTATAAGCTTTAATTTTACATAAATCCGTTCCTTCTTGCATTGTGCAATAGTATTTTTTAGCGGTTGCAATATCAGTTGCCATGCCCAACAAATAAATCAAATCCGTTCTCTTTTTAGTAAGTTTTAATATCTCAGCAACAACAAACTTTTTATCAAACTCCACGTTGTGAGCTACAACCACGCGAGCTAGTTTAAAATGCTCATAAAATGCATTCAACACGCCTTCTATTGGGATCCCACATTCCTCTGAGATTTCATTTGTAATGCCATGAAATTTTGTGGACTCGGGTGAAATAACTACATCTTTTGGAACGCGAATAATATGATCCTTTTTCAGAATTATTGCACGCGCATTAGTATCGTATAATAAATAACTAAATTGCACGACGTTTGGCCAATCGTTGCAATTTAATATATTTGGCATTTCTTTTGGATTTTTTGGCAAGCCATTCGTTTCAGTGTCAAATACAAGAACAATCATTTTGCGTTATATAACACCTGCGAGTAGATTTAAGTTTATTATACTCTTTATTATTATGTTTCAATTTTTAATTCATTTTCAAATGGAGTTGACATTTTGCTAACTTTGCAAATTCCAAACGTCTTTCTGTGCCATTTTGTAATTCCGTGTTCTTTAATTCCGTCCAAATGCTTCTTCGCACCATAGCCTTTGTTTCTGTCAATATTGTATTGCTGAGATAATTCAGGATGATCTGAGCACAGTTCTTCAATGTAAGCATCTCTCGCCACTTTTGCCAGAATTGACGCGGCGGCGATACAAGAATACTTATTGTCACCTCCTTCAATGCAAACGTGATTCAATGTTTCAAACTTCTTTTTGGAGCCATTATACTCAGTGTATGAGTTAAAATAATTTCCATCAATTAACAATTGAATAAGATCTGGTTGTCTTGAGGTTTCTTTTACTACTTCTTTAATGCATTTATGCATAGACTTCTGAGTTGCTTGCAGGATATTTATTTCATCAATAGTTTTTTCGTCTTCATAAGAAACAGACCATGCAATAGCATTTTCTTTGATATATTCTGCCACTTCTTGGATCTTTTGTTTAGAATGGAATTTCTTACTGTCCTTCATTTTAGAGTGGTCAAAACTGTCATCTTTAGGTAAAATAACAGCTGCGGCATAAACTCTTCCAAAAAGCGGTCCGCGACCCACTTCGTCCACGCCAATTTCGTAAATATATGGATTTACCAAATAAAATTTCAGCAATGGTTCAGCTTTAACACGCGGTTTACGCACATTTTTCTCAGAAAGTTCTGAACTCTCTTCATCTTGTGACATCTCTAGTATAATCTGTTATTAGAACTACAATAATTATATCAAATCAATTTCTTTTTGTTTTAGTTTTTAAATTTTTTCACTATATAAATTATACGAATGAACATAATGAAAAATGGTGCATTGTTTCTTTTGATAATTTTGATATTAGGATTAATTCTAGCTCCCTTTTTAGGAAGCAGTTACAGAGAAGGTTATACCGACGCTGCAACTTCTTGGGCTGATAAGGTGACGCTAGCTTCTGGTGTTACAAGCAATTCTAGTTCAACAACATCAACAACTGGGAAACCAAGCGGAGGAAGTTATGATAATTATGACCACTTTAGCGGAATGTCTTCTCCAACGCTATATTACGGTCCCAATGGAAGCACTGCTACAGTTAGTCCCGCTTCTAACGGAGTCTACACAATTACAGTGACGAGCACCAATGGTCTAACGAAGAAATACACGCTTTCTGCGGCGACAGGAACAAATGCAACAACAGGAACAAATGCAACAACGGAAACAACTGCAACAACTGGTGCAAGCGGATCAAATTTTGCCAGCAGTTTGAGCAGCATGATGATTCAGTTTTCAAATAAAACATTCTATGGTCCAAACGGTGGTTCTGCTAGATTATTTACAGGAAAGGATGGTCAATATGCCATTGAAGAAACATTGGCAAACGGAAATACCACAATATACACCGCAACAAACACTTATACATATACATATAACAACCAGCAATCTGGTTCTTCGTCTAATGGTTCTTCAACTACAGGGTCTACTTCCAGCACTAGCTCAAATTCAAGTATTTTCCCCTTTAGCGATTATTCCTCCTCTTCTTCTTCTTCTAACGCCAGCGCAAATTCCAATGGTCAATATAATAGCTCATTGCCTACAGGAATTCCAGCTCGCATGATTCCTCCGGGTCAAGAAGATTTATACATCTTAAAATCAGAGGTTGTTCCTCCAGTGTGCCCTGCATGCCCAACATCGTCGGCTTGTCCTCGCACAGAGAAATGCCCTCCATGCCCTGCGTGCGCTAGATGCCCTGAACCCAATTTTGAGTGCAAAAAAGTTCCAAATTATAATGCAGTGAATGACAGTTATTTACCCATTCCAGTTCTAAGTGATTTCTCCACATTTGGCATGTAATGATCCCCTCCTTATAATTGCAAAATAATTATTTCATAAACTGACATAATTATTTTTTTACCTATTAGGTTTTAACCCTTGGTCTTAACACATTTCTTGTCCATTTGAAACGTGGCCCCCTTTTCTTCTTGTGGTACAATCTTAATAATACATTTGGATTTCTTACCATATAATGGTTCGGTGCATCCTTTCTCCTTTTTAGTTTTATTTAGTTTTGTAAACTTGAAAAGCTTGAGTTTTTCATCAGTGCATCTAGCTCTAAAATGCTCGTATCTTTCTCTCACATCACAGAAAGATAGATTGGATTTCTTGTGAAGCATCTTATTAACCAATTCATGAAGATCGTACACATAACGGGAGAAGGTTTCTCGGTTTTTCATGTTCCCTATTGTGAGAGGAAGTTGTTTAAAATTTGTAACCAAGTTCATTCTGCAATATTTGCAAGGCAACGCGTGGCGTAAATTTAAAATAAAATTGCGATAATGCTTTTTCTGTTCTTGTGTTGGTTCCGCTGGATAATTAAAACTCATTGTGTGGAGAAAATGCCATAGACTTGGCCCCCACACAGCAGTAAGCATTCCATCTCCACTATTATATTCTTCTTTATTATACACTCGTTTAGAAATTTTACGTTTTCTTGTCGTTGTATTTGTTTTCTTATTTTTACGCGTTAAGGACATTCCTACAATAAAAGGATAAAAAAATTATACAGTAATATCTATAAAATGTTTATCCATTTGGCTCAACCTTTTCCAAAGGTTGAGTTAAAATTCATCCAATAATTTGTTAATTGCTTGATTTGAATAAAAATTACATTTAGGTTGTTTTAAATTTAACTCTGAATCGCAAATTGATTCTTTGCAATTATCAAAGAACGCTTCAACCTTGGTTCTTGGTTTAGTTTTAATTTGAACAGATGATTGATGCATTGTTTGCATTTTTATTCTCATTAAAGTTGAATAATAATTGTAATCATTTTTGAAATCTGATTTCTTAATCTCAATAATAAATCCGTCAGAGTTCCTAAAAAGCATGTTCTCTACATTATATTAATTCTGTATCTTTATTTCGTTTAAACAGTAATTTATTCTTATCAAATATATATAATACGCAATGAGTAATAAGAACGTAAGGTTTAGTGGCATGCCTTCATTATCAGCAAGCACTGGTGGCTCTAGTTCAGGTATGTTATCAAGTGTCAGAAACATGATACCTTCATTAAGTTGGAGAACAATTGGAGTTATTTTTTTGGTAATTATTTTAGCAGTAATTTCGTATTTTATTTATAAAAGTATTACAGACTCTGCAAAAAATCCCACCTATAAAGCAAACAGAGAAAATGTTCCAGTTGGAAGCTCTGCTGCGTCCAATTCAGGAAAAGAAGCAGAAATTATGTTGTTCTCTACCGATTGGTGCCCACACTGTAAGACTGCTAAACCTGAGTGGGAACAGGTAAAAGCTGAATACAATGGAAAGCAGATTCATGGTTACACAATAATTTTTACAGAGGTGAACTGCACGAACGAGTCACCCGACGTAGAAAAGATGATGAATACGTATAAAATAGAAGGATATCCTACTATAAAATTGGTCAAAGATAACCAAATAATTGACTATGATGCAAAGCCAAGCAAGGCAACATTAACTCAATTTTTGAATACCGTCGTTTAAAAAAACCGCGTCAATTATTTCAACCGTTGATTCCAGTTTAGCCAAATCTTCAACCTCTAACAAAGGTTGATCCAAATCTATTACATTTTTTTCTCTCGCAAGAAGGAATGCTTTGCCTGCTTCAAGTCCAGAATCAATCAATTCCTGTCTAACTTCTTTGGAGGATAAAGCTAATTGAATTTTAGATAGATTCATTGATTCTGCTTCATATATCAATTCATTTGGAATAGTTTGTTCTTCAGCACGCAGGCTAACATTATTAACTAGTTTGCTAATAAAATTCATAACATATTCCAATATAGTTGAGTTTTCTTTCACTATATTATCATCATTTTTAATATATTTATTGCGCAATCCAAATATTTCGTTAACATTTCCACTTCGTAGAATGCATTGGTTTATAGGATAATTGCAAACAACTCCACCGTCAACGTAACACTTGTCATCAACGCAAACCGGTGAAATTATAATGGGTATAGCGGAAGACATTTGAACCGCAGTTAATACTGGAAGATCTGGATGCGTGATATATGAGAGATCCTCCAGGTTAAACTTATTAATATCAAGGGAGAACAAATGGATTTCAATATTTGAAAGCTCATAGAATTCCGCTAGTGTTATTTTAAGTGAAATATCTCTAGCATTAAAAAACGGTTTATAAAATATTTCAGCAATATTTTTATCAAATAGTCCCTTTTTAGAATAAGCTTCAAATATTTGATCTACACCAAGTTGAAAGGCTTCATTCCACGGACGTTTAATGATGTAATCATTTATTGTTTCCCAGTCAAATTTAAGGCAGAGTAAAACGGAAATAATTGCTCCGGCGGATGTAGCATAAATGGTTTCAATATCAGTAATGTTCCAAAAGCCGTTTTGCTCAAGATATTGCAATGCACCCAATGCTTTTAGACCAACTGGACCGCCTCCAGGTATAACAAGGTGTTTAATTGTCATAATACTTGATATGTTATACATCAAGTAATAAGTTTTATATTTTTTTATTTAATTATTTAATATTTTTTTTTCTTGAAGATCTTCTTTTTAATTTTCTGGACGTTCTTTTTGATTTTCTTGCCTTAGATTTTCTATTACGTTTTAAAGTTTTACCACCTAATATCCCATAATAATTTTGTCTTAAATCTGAAACTGTTTTTGTTGGTAGTTTAGCAAATGCCAAACTTTTTAGTGTAGGAATGTGGTTTCTAGTTTCTATTGCCTCAAGATGCTCGCGCGGCAATGGCTTCGGACCACACGGGACTTCACGAAAACAAGTTCTTCCTTCATAGCTGTAATTAACTGCAATCTCATTTCCATTTAAATCTCTAAAATAATCTCTTCGCCAACCGCCGTCACCCCATCCACCTTGCTCAAATCTAATGAATTCACCCACATATCTAGGTGGAACATTTACAAAATAACGTTCATTGGGATAATTTCCCTGTCCGCGACTATATTCTGCATGTTCATAACATTTATTTAAACCCGGAGTCAATCTAAATACTTCAGTTTCTGCCATATAATATAAAAACATATTATTATTATTGCGCAATTGAAATTAAAACCGATTATTTTTTTCGTTCTTAATTGTAAATGGCTAATATTTTTACCCTAGAAAATGTTGCAGATTTTTCCGAAAAGTTAAACATTGACGAATTGTATGAGAGAAAAAGGCAACACGATTTGAATCAATTAGCCCTCTACAATAAGCTATTAAACCGAATTCATGTAAGAATTAAAACAACTGCTAGACAAAAAACAGACGAACAGTTTTGCTGGTTTATAGTGCCAGAAATAATGATAGGCGTACCAAAGTATAACCAAGCCGCTTGCATTGCTTATTTGTTAGACAAGTTGAAAGAGAATGGATTTATGGTGCGTTACATTCATCCAAATACATTAATGATATCTTGGAAACATTTTGTGCCTTCTTATGTTAGAAGTGAAATTAAAAAGAAGACCGGAATTGTTATTGACGAAAATGGCAAACAACTTAATGAAGCGCTGATATCTGATGGAGAGGAAAACAATTCTCAGCCAAAATCTTTGGAAGAAATGATGTTTAAGCTGAAAGAATCATCCACACCTTCTGCAAAAGTTCAAAACCAAAAAAAGTTTACTCCAATAGCTTCATACAAGCCTCAAGGAAATTTAGTTTATAACGACGAGCTTTTAAATAAATTGGAAAATAGATTTAATTGATAAACAAAATGTAAATTTAGACGTCTGTATTATTTATATTTCTATAGTTATATATAATACACTATAAACATGGAAAAGAAATTCAATAAAAAAAATACAACAATCAAAAAAATAAAACTAAGAAAAAATGGAAAAGGGTATAAAATAAGAAACCCAAAAAACAAAACTCAAAAATGCGCAAAAGAGTTTAGATTCCATAGTTTTGAAGAAGAATATGAAAAACAACAAGAATTAAAATTAAAACAGCATAGAAAAGATAAAGGCAAAGACAAAATAAAGAATAAAAGCAAAAAACAAAGATTGTATGGAAAAAATAGATTGAAAGAAGTAATGCCTGGAAATGATGTAGAGAAAGAATTAATAGAGTTATTCAAAAAACCGTTTTCTCCTTCAAAGGTAACACCTCGCAGTGATTATTATACATACATCAATTACATTTGGTTAACCAATACTAGAAAGAAATCCATTGAAGCGTCAAAAGAAGAAAAATATTACGTTCAAATAGACGACTTTCGCGTAACTCAAGACAAGGTGTATAGACAGTTAATTGAAATAATAGAGAATTATATAAAAACGCACAATGATGCCAAGGCAAAATTAATCAGCAATGTATACACATCATTGATAAGGTTGGACGAAACTAGCACAAAAAAACACATTAAGCATTCGGTGGAAAGATATAATCACTCCATTAAAAATGACGATTTGTGGCAATATATGGCGCACATTAATCACAATGAAATAGTGTGCTGGGGTTGTCCAATTCGTTGGAAAGTTATGGCCGATGAAAAAAATGCAAAAATATTTCGCAATTTCATTTCGTTGCCAGAGTTGTCATTATATGATGCAGAGCTTTATTTAGATGATACCTATGGAAGGACGAAAGAATTTATTAACTATAGAAAAGATGTTCAAAAAAAATACATTGCGTATGTAAATGATATATTTGTTGGATGTTTGGGAAAAAACCATGGATTAAGCGGACAGGACGTGTTTGACGTTGAAAGAGATATTTTGATTGCAATGGGGTGCGACTCTGTTAAAAATGATTCTCCAGATTTTTATAATGTTGTTAAACCCAAAGAGTCTTTTGAAAAATATGGATTTAATTGGTCAAAATTTTCAGAGCATTTGGGTTACAAAAAAGTTCCAGAATTTTTTATCTGCGATAGTTTGAATTATTTGAAGTGCATTTGTGCATTATTAAAGGATAATTGGAAGACAAAAAAATGGAAAAGTT
>Ga0209084_1000520_pt1 | contig 36253 bp, 31 predicted proteins | sample C_130820_MF_Meta_FD_187309 | JGI IMG/M metagenome (GOLD analysis project Ga0209084, IMG submission 187309) | Freshwater microbial communities from Lake Croche, Canada to study carbon cycling - C_130820_MF_MetaG (SPAdes) (version 2) | ecosystem: Environmental > Aquatic > Freshwater > Lake... | reverse complement strand
TCTGCATCTGGACAACTGGGTCCTGCATCTGTTGCTGAGCTTGTTGTTGCGACGCTTGTTGTTGCGCCTGCTGCATCAACTGCTGTGAAGCCTTGGCGGTAGCCATCGCAATTTGGTCTGCCATCTCGGGGGCCATATGCTTGTTCTGCTCTTCGCCGGGTAGAGGTGCGCCAATAGCCATCTCAACCTGCTTGCGATACTCAAACGCAATGTGCTCGTTGATGTGCGCCATCATCGCCGCCTGTAGAGCAGGGGCTTGTGGGTTCATCTGCAGCAACTGCATGATCTTCGGGTTCTGCATCGCAGACATATGCGTCTGGATATGCGCCTCATGGTTCTGCTCCATGAATGCCTTGACCGGTTTGCCAGTCAACAAGTTCTGATTCTCTTGTACTGGATCAGTCGGTATTTGGTCGTCCTCAACAGGGACCAATTTGTTAGCATTCTTAATACCCAACACCTCAATCATCTGACGATGCAGAAGCGGTAAGTTGTACAACTGCGGTGCGCTTTGTGCTAACTGTAGTACAGCTTGATACTGCACGATCTTCTGCGCCATAGTCGCGGCGTTCGGATCGCTAACTGGAATCACATCTGTAGAGTCATAGTCAGACTTTTTAGCCTTGCGACTACCTTCTTCGGGTTTGTAGTCATACTCTTCTGGTGTGTAATCAGCAATGATGATCTTGAGTAGTTTGAACTCTTGTTTCATCGCATAGTGCAAGCGGGCCTGCACAGCCGTCATCACTTTTAACGTACGCTCTAGTAGAGCTAGTGTTGTACCAACAGGAGCGTTTGTGCTCATATCGCTGACGTTCATATCCCCACTTGATGCAAATGCGCGGCCTTCCTGCACGATCTGCTGGAACAGCGCCATCAATACTTGTGATGGCTCCTTATATGGAAGCGGTAAGATGTTGTCACGGATACTTCCGGAAGGGACATCTACGTCTCTAAATTCACCCGGCTGAATCGGGGTGTCATCACCTTTAATCCGAAGTCCTCTCGATTTAAGTCCTCCGGGGAGATTTGATAAAGTGCCCGCGTCAACAAGTTGGCGGATGAGCATCGTTGCTGATTTTGCGTAGCCTCCGATAAGATGGATGAGTCCGTATCCGTAGAAGCCAAATCCGGGGATGTACTGGTAGTGGACGAAGTGTTGTCGCTTTGTGTGGAGGACGTCGTCTTCATACCAATTTCTCCTTACGGCAAGAATAGTGCGTGAGGTCTTCTCTATGGTAACAACATACGGCAGAGCGATACCTGTTTCACGGCCTTTTTTGTCTGTATGTTCAAACCCTTTGAGGTCTAAGTTGACGTGCATCTCCAAGATACGGAAGCGGTCATCCTGCGTCGCAGACATCCCTGTCTCTTCAGCTTTCTGCTTCTCAATATCATCTAACTCATAGCCGGGCTCACCTAAATCTGTATCTACATAAAACCCAGCTTCTTGTAGTTTTATAACTTCATTCTCAGTTTTACGCATGACGTGCGTAACGCGGTCGGCATCCTCAATACTTGACGCGCCGTATGGGACAACAATGTCTTCTGCTGGAATAAACACTGCTACTTGACGACCCTTACCCGGATCAAAGTAAACTTTTTTAAACGCTGAACCTGCCAAGGGCAGTGACCACAACATCTTCTCGTGTTCAGGTCTGTACTCAGTCATCACATCTGTTAACTGATAGTTCATGTCCTCGCGCACGCGTGCGGCTGCTTCTTCGCGCAGTAGGTCTATCGCACCTATGATCTGCGTCTTAACTGGACCCATTGCTGGGAATGTCTCCATCATCGCCTCGGACTGAAACCTGACAACGCTTTCTGTCAACATGGGGTGGAATACACCACACGCGCCCTGCCAAGGTTCTGTTCGCTCTTCGTAGTTCAAACCCAACAACTTCAGACCATCGACATATGTCTTGATCCAATCTCGGCGGTCCATCGTGTCTTTATCAAAGTCGCCCACTAACTCTTCTGCAAGACCAGACAAGTCACCATCGTCCATGTACTCCGCAAGGTTGGCATCGAACGTATCCGCTGTTTCTTTTTCGGGCTTTAATTGGATTTCAATATCACCTACGTGAATATCCACAGCTTCTGGGTCTTCGATCTCGATCTCCATATCTGGCTGCTCTGCTAGGTCGGAGAGACCCATAGGTGCTTGATACAAACCTTTATCCATCATGTTCGTTGCCATATTCAATCCTTAAACGGTGTAGTACTTGTCACGGTGGTGACCTTTAAAGTACCGTATATCTTCGGGTTCATCGGTTGGTAGTCGCAAAAAACCGCCTGCACGGAAACGCATAAGCGCTAGTGTAGTTGCATCTACTAAGTCATCATGTTCGCCTGACGGAAACGCGCCTATCTCGTCGACTAGTTCTTCCGCCCATCTAGTCTGTGGTATCCATACTTTGCCAGAAGCGATTATGTCTGATACTGAGTTAAGCCTAGCTATCTTATCCTGTCCTTTACTCGGAGTAAACTCTTGTACAGGTATGCCCATAGCTCGCAACTCATATATAAGAGGTGCCCCCGACGCCTTCTTCTCTATCAAAACACCGTCAGGCTCATACTCTTTATACTTAGCAAGTACGTCTTTTTTTAAGTCTGGATACTCAACGCGCTGCTTATATGTATCTAAAAGAATAATATTTGGCGCCCCACGATCCTCGTCGTTGTTAAAAATACCCCACGTCGTCCCCGCTGAGTAGTCGGCCCGTTGCGTTTTTTCAAACGCTGTATCCCAAGTTTGTAGTATGTAGTCGCATTGTGGTGGATCGTCTTTTTCCCACCACTTCCACCAGTCTCTTTTAATAATAGCGCTCTCATTACCAACAGGATTTTGCTGATATTGGGCTTGCCATTTAGCGTTTGGAAGTTCTTCTTTTAGTGCAGAAAGTTCTTCGAGCGACCAAAATCCGGGCCATAAGGGGTTACCCGAAGGTAAAATTGCAGGAAATTCAATCACTTCCCACTCTTCTCCGCCCCTTTGTGCCGCTGATTTTATAACCTGACCAGTCAGGTCTCTCATAGCCCAGCGTGTCATCACGATAACAATAGACCCTCCCGGCTGTAGACGCTGCCGCGGACCTGATGTATACCATTCATACACCTTATCGTAGACTTCTGGGTTGACCGCAGCCATTGCGGCCTCTTGTTCTGAGTGTGGGTCATCTATTATTAGTATGTCTGCGCCCTTACCAGTAACAGCACCGCCCACACCGATCGCAAAATAGTCGCCGCCACGGTTTGTATTCCATCTACCAGCAGCTTTTGAATCAGTTTGCAGCCCAATACCGGGAAAAATCTCTGTATAAACGTCTTGATCGACCAAATTTCGCACTTTTCGACCAAAACCTACCGCTAATTCAGCTGTATGGGACGTCTGAATCACTTTTTTATGGGGGAATTTACCTAAAAACCATGCTGGTAGTAAATAACTAGCAAATTCTGACTTGGTATGCCGTGGTGGCATGTTAATAATTAGCCTTTTGCATGTTCCGTTGGCCACTCGCTCAAACGCCGCTGCCATTTTCTTGTGATGTGGGCCCTCAATAAACGTAGGCCACACCTTTTTTACAAACAGCATGAAATGATTACGTGCTTTCTCCCGGTCAGACAGAATCTCATGCTCCTCTAAAGAAGCATAAAGATCACGTAGCTGCGCTTCAGATAGATTCGGTACTATCTTCAGAAGGTTTTGTAATTCGTGTGGGTTCATCTATATCTTCTGTTAGCCCTAACTCTTTATTCAAGTCTTTAGCTTCTACATCTATTACGCTTCCTGCTAGTAACCTACTAATTTTTTCCTGTATTACCTGTTTTAAATCATTTGAACTTCTATGCGTAATAGTTATCTCGGACTTCTCAGTAAATGCGCCGACGTCAGACAGTTTTCCTAGTAATTCTAGAGCGCGAAGTTCGCTTTTTGGTTCTCCGCAACTACTAATTTCTAAGAGTCTATTAGTTATATATGTGCGTGCTTGGGTAGCATCTAATACAACTCGTTTATCGTATTCGTTAAGTAAGGCGGATAACTTTAAGGCTACGTTACCTTGATACAAAGTCGGCGGATTAATTGCGTCGCTTTGCTGTCCTCTTTTCTTTTGCTTATCCATTTCAGCAAATAGCTTTGCTGCCGCAACATTATCTTCTTCCGTCATCTCAAACGGCATGCCAAGTTCAAACATTAACGCAGCTGTATTAGATGCTACTCTTGCATTGTCTTGTAGGGATTCCCCTACTTGCTCTGACAAATTTGTAGGTACGGGGTAGTCGTTAGTGGGCGTTAACTGTGTTTGCATGGCAGGAGGAAAAAGGGCACTCCGTTGTTTGCGCGAATATACCATACTTGTCAATAGGGAGGTTGAGACTCCTACCCGGGGGGTGTTTGCATGAAACTTAAATGAGAACTTGTCGCAATAAAAATATGGGGGTGGGGGGTACAAATAAAAAAAGGACCCCCGGAGGGGTCCATAACTTAAGGAGCCAGCAACTGCAAGTTGCAAACATATTATATAGGCAAAAACCAAATGTGGATATCAAACGTGCGGAACACTGTGTCAGTACCGCGGGAGTCCCAAATTAAAAAATGGGGTGGTGGGGGTCTAGGGTTACTGGGTGCGGCGGCTCTTACTGGGTGGCGGCCTGAGACAAAAAAAAGCCGCGCATTGTGCGCGGCGTAAAAGGATTAGATTAGATTAGAGTTCATAGTTGATATCGAATCCGCCGCTGAGTATATCGAGCGCGGCCTCTAACTGGGTGAGGTCGGTACACTTACTGGCGGCCTCGCGTACCTCGCCGCGCTTGGCCTTGAGTTCCTCGCCGTGCGCCTTGTTCTCCTCAGTTTGTACGGCCTTAATTGCCACTGCTAGTTCCTTGTTGGATTTCGCGGCCTCTTTATCGTCGGGTTTCTTTGCTAGTCGTTCATAGTTGGCGGCTTGTTGGGCGCGTAGATCGGCGGCGGTATGTCCCTCGTATTTCTCTAGTATGGCCTCGGTTTTCTTGGCGCGTTCCTCGCGCTTCTTGGTCGCGGCTTGTCCCTTGTTCTGGGGTTTTTTAAGGCCGTATAAAGCCTCCAGTAATTTGGCAAAATCTCCCCATGCCGTATCATGCGCGTTAGCTGTTAACTGGGGATTGTCGATCGCATGGCCGTTCACAAATTCTATGCGGTAAGCCTCCCATTGTTGATAGGTTGGCTCAGTTCCCAATTGTTCGGCGGCCTCGGTGGCGATCTGAATGCGCTCGCGCTTGTTGCGGGAAAATCGTTTGCCTTGATCGAACGCGGCCTCGGTCTGCTCACTTGTAAGATATACAACGGCGTTTGCTACTACAGTTTTTTCCATGATTAACTCCTAGTTGATGGAAATTTCACGGCGAACCCTTTTCGCCGTGTGCCTACAGTATACCACAAAATCCGATATTATCCTAGTTATTTTATAGGGATAAACCCTAATAAAGACAAAATTAATTTTCCTCAATATGTCCAGTAATTCAAAGACATTTTTTGTAGGGATCGGTCATTTCAACGCGAGAGGGATTCGAACTGCTAAGTTTTAAGTTTAAAAATTTTGAATATGGAGACTAATGTTCTGAAAATCACAGAACAATACAAAACCACAGAACAATGTAAGTCGTTGATTTATAAGGAATGTTCCGTATTGTTCTATTGTTCCGACCATTTTTGAGAAAAACCATTTTTCTAATTCTGTGATCGCATGACCTCCTCGGCAAGTGTAAGTCCCGATTGTGGAACTGTGTAGTTTCTCTAAAACACACGGAACAACAGAACATTTAGAACAATATAATATAATATAATTACTTTTTAGAGAGAGAAAACGAAAAAACCCTTTAAAATCAACGATCTTATAATGTTCGAATTTTTCCTTGTAATGTTCGAATTTAATAAAAACACAGAACATTGTAATACTTAGCAATTACTTTTAGCGCGACATTCTCCGATAAAACGGAACATTCACTTGACTTTGTATAGTTATTCTGATATAATGACCTCCTGCTTTGGCAGATTGTGTCTTTTTATTACTTTCAAGGGGAAAACCTAATATGACCACAGACAACGACAAAATGACTAATCCTCAGAATGTCCCAAGATACCGAAACAACTGGTGTCGCTCATGCCATGTGAACGGCGTGGGTAACAAACGCTCTGCATACGGACACACCATATGCAAGCCATGCGCAGAAGATAAGGCGCGTGACGAACGACTCGGTTGGTGCGTAGCAATACCCTACTCCAAAGGCGCATACCAACTAATTACGAACGCCGACGATCTCCGCAACACTAACCCAAAGAGAGCAAGCATATGAACAACAAACAAAGTCCCGCATATTGGGTTATCGGTTGCTGTTTCATGAACGGCTTTTTATTACTGGGTTGGTCGGGTGATGGTGGTTTGCACCGACTCGCTTTGATCTTGGCTGGCGTGTGGGCAGGGCATATGCTCACAGAGATTCTTGACTACAACGAGGAGGAAGCATGACTTGGGGGCAGACTGTTGCGTTTGTCTTATTTTTGTATGTATTTGTAATTACATGGGTGGAGGGTTTAGATGACTGACTTTGACAAGGCTAGCAAACTGCTATTGGCAGTAGAGGAAGATGTGCGCAAGTTCTTAATGAACCCCGCAGACTATCAATCAATGTTCTTTGAAGATGTGCATATCGCGCTGATCGAAGCAATGGAGACTCTCGGTATCGTAATAGAGAGCAATGAGGAAGAAGCGGATATCGCGCTACTCGAAGAAGCACAGTATCAACAACACGCAAGGGAGTTAGAAAACTATGACCAATTTAACCAAATTACAACGATTGGAGAATGAAATGCAAGAAGGCGTAGAAGTATTTGTATATGACACAAGCAAGGGTACGCGCGAGACGCGCTTCATTAAACCACGATCACTTGAGAAAGCAAAAGAAATGAAAGACAAAATGACCAATGCTCAGAATGTCCCAAGCGTATACGGCATATTGAAAACATGGAAAGAAATAACTAATCACTATCGTGATATGGAGACAACAACACTTAAGTTAATGCGCAACGCCGACTCTACCGCAGAACAGTTGACCGAGGTACACAAGTTATATCTCAGTGCGACAGTTGGTATGCGGGATATGCGCAACCGCTTGAACAGCATCTACAACGGCAAGTTCTACTTTACAACCCACGGCTACGAGAGAGCATAAGGACTAATCATATGGAGATGACACACCAACACTTTGCACGAGGGTGGTCGCGCATGGCTGACGGCTTACCGCAAAACTTATCCACACACAAGAACGCGCTCGCTCACTACGAGAATACAAAGCCGTTCATCAAGGGTAAGTTCAAGGGCGAACGGCCGCTTGGGGCTAATCGTCGCTATGGCAGACTGCGTATATCCAAAGATGCCGACAACACCGTAAGCGTCACCCACTACGACACTGTAATCATGAAGTATTACTCTGATGGGCGCATATTCTTTTGTGGTGGTGCGTACGACTCGATCAGTACGGCACAGACTATGCAAGAACTGCTATTGGAGACAGGCGTAGTTCATATATTACGCAAGCACTTGAAACTATACTATGTAGACAGGCATGACGGCTTGCACTATATAAGCGACAAGGGCGTAACTGTTAACGCGCTAGGTGACGAGCCGATCGAATCGACGCTTGAGACTGTTTGGACACCCAAGAAGAACATACTCAAAGCCATACGCGAGAAGTATAAGCCGTTCACCGACTATGTAAATCAAGTCTTGTCATTGACCAAGGAGTTCAAGGGAGATGTGTCGGTTGAAACCCCAACGCCTGAGATGTGGCATGTATCGACTAACTCGCGTACATGGACTACATACGACAAGCGTAACGCACAAGCCAGAGACGACTTCTTATGCAGTGTCGATAACGCGATAGCAAACAAAGATAACAGCGCACAGTTGCTGATGTTCTACGAGTTGACTCACTACGCAACAAGATGCGCGGGAGACTATCACTATGTCTACGGGGGGAATCAATCCAACTGGGTTTGTAGCAAGGGGCAATTCAATCGTTGGTTTGACAAGGTAATCAAGTTTGAATTTGCAAATGATTTATTTGAAAGAACGGAGGTCACTAAACGCAAAGCAGTCAGAGACAAGAACGCCCAATACCTAGTAACCATACAGACAAATTGAGTAATGCTCAGATTGTCCAACAAAATACTATTTAAAACTCTTAAGGAAGAAATCAAATGGAAGTACGCATGAACACCGAAGTCACTCTGAAAGAAGCAGAGGAAGCAATCATTTCGTTCGGTAGCAAGAACACTATTCATCTAGTGGGCGAACCTGGAATTGGCAAGACTGCAATGTTTGAGAGTATCGTAGCAAGACTAGGTTACAAAGGGGTATTCATTGATACGCCTAACACAGAACTAGGTGACATTGGTATCCCAATGCCCGACCACGCAACCAAGACAACGAGTCTGTATCCCAACGAGTATTGGGGTTTCCATAAGAAAGAACCAATGGTTGTATTCATCGACGAGTTTACCAAGCCGTCGAGCATGGCGGTACAACATATGTTGCACCCACTACTTAATGAAAGGCGGATCGGCGGATTTGATTTGCACCCTGATAGTATCGTAGTGACAACTGGTAACAACGCGACTGATGGTGTAGGCGATATGCTAAAAGCGCATTCGATAAACCGACTAACTATCTACCCAGTTAAGAAACCACACGCAGGGTTCAACGCCGACGGCACTGTTGACGACGACTCTTGGGGCTTATGGGCTTTGAACCACGGTATCCAAGCCGAGGTTGTTGCATGGGTGAAAGCATACCCGCACGCACTAGCATCATACAAAGACCCGAGCCAAGCCGACAACCCATACATCTTCAACCCAAAGATTCCACAGAGATCGTTCGTGTCTCCACGATCATTGGCGAGAGCGAGCAACATCATTGCTAACCGCAACCGCATAAGCCGTAATGCTTTGATAGCAGGTTTGTCAGGCACGATAGGTGAGAGCGGTGCGCGAGACATGGTTGCGTATGTAGAAGTTGCTGATTCGTTACCAACATGGCAAGAAGTAATCGACGATCCAAAAGGTTGTAAGTTACCGAGTTCGCCCGCAGCGCTAAGCATTATGGCATTCGGTGCTATGCAACGGATAGATCGTAACAACATAAGCAAGTGGTTTGAATACTTAAAGCGTACACCGAAAGAACTTCAATCCGTATTCTGTTTGTCTACGAGCAAGCACCCCGAGAAGAAACAAATCCTTATGACGAGCGGTGCGTTCGTTACTTGGATGCGCGACAACCAATACTTATTCTGAAAGGAAGCATATGAAATTAACAGCAGAGCAAAGGATACAACGCGCCCATGTGTCGTTGATGCAGAGCAAGAGATTCTGTCTCTTCTCAGGCGTGTTTATGGTAGGCAAAGTAACAGTCGACGAAGAAATAAATACTGCTTACACCAACGGCAGAGATGTAACTTATGGGCGAGGGTTCGTTGATTCGTTGAACGACAAGCAACTTGCTTTCTTAATAGTGCATGAAGCAATGCACAAAGCGTATCGTCATATGACGGTATGGCAAGCGTTGGCAAAAGAAGATCAACACCTCACCAATGTCGCTATGGACTTTGTTATTAACTTGGAGATACAAGACGCCGACCCATATGGCGAAGATGTATCCATGCCAAGAGATCAGGACGGCGAACTTATGGGTTGCCTAGATGAGCGGTTCCGTGGGATGGATACCAAGCAAGTGTACGACATTCTTAAGAAGGAAGGGAAAGGCGGTAAGCCACGCAAGGGTACTGGCAAGGGTAAGGAAAGCAACGGCGGTACAACTTCTGAAGGGGGCGGAAACGGTCACGACCAAGGACAAAATGAGGAATCCTCAGAATGTCTCGACGAGCATGACTGGGATAACGCAAGAGAGATGACCCAAGAAGAGAAAGAAGAACTAAGCCGTGAGATCGATTCTGCTTTGCGCGAAGGTTCTATCCTAGCAGGGAAGATGAAGGGCAATATCCCTCGCGGTATCGGTGATCTTCTACACCCCAAAGTAGATTGGAAGGAAGCCATGCGTGAGTTCATCAAGGTGTCTACGCGAGGTGGCGATCAATCTACATGGCGCAAACCAAATCGTCGCTACTTAGCAAACGGGATTATCATGCCTAGCGCAGAGTCACACAAAGCAAAGACTATCGTGATAGGCACAGATGCGTCAGGTTCGATAGAAGGCGAGTTGCTAAACGCATTCTTGTCAGAAGTCGTATCTGTTGCAAATGATGTTAATCCCGAGTGTATTGAGTTGCTTTATTGGGATAGCCATGTAGCAAGCCGTGAAACTTATCGTGACAGCGAAGTAGCAAACATTATTCATTCAACTAAACCGAAGGGAGGGGGCGGTACTCAACCTGAGTGTGTACCAAAGTTTATGGTCGATGAAGCCATAGATGCGCAATGCACAGTAATGCTCACAGATGGGTATTTTTATGGCGGGTGTGGTGATTGGTCTAAGACCAACGCGCCAGTCTTGTGGTGTGTGATAGGCAACAAGGACTTTGTTCCTACTGTCGGTAAATGTGTGTTAGTAGAGTAAGGAGGATATATGGATAAGCCTAAGCGATTGGGCATCAGTATTAGTGCTGATGCAGGAAAGAAACTAAAGATATTACAGAGTGAACTAGAGCGTACGCTAGGTTTCGAGCCGAGCGTAACGCAAATCGTGGAACACTTGATAACCAAAGAAACCCAAAAATCAACGCCCGACACCAACGGACAAACTGAGGAAGCCTAGATATGTCTTACGAATCAATCGGAATTGCAACATCAAGTATGTTGGTAGAGTTAAACATCTCCTGTTGGACTGCAAGGAAACTAGATAAGAAAGTTTCTGAAGAAGTCGATGTCGCTAAGAACACCAAAGGGAGAGCGGGTAATTATCACAAGCATTTGCTAGCAGGTAATCCACACCTAGATGGAATACTTAAGTACGCCGCGAACACTAGGTTGTGGAACAACAAGCAGACTGTGCCTTGGTCAGATAGCGGACCGCGAATAGTAACTATGGAGAATCTGTTCAATGGTGGATACAAGCGTGAGTTAGACAATCGTAAGAATGAGTTCTACAAACTGGTGGATACATTTGATTCTGTTTACCCTACGCTGATATCGGCAATGGCATTTCAACTTGGTGATCTATTCGATCGTGATGAGTACCCTGAACCAGACAAGATTAGATCGAAGTTTAACTACTCTTATACCATATCCCCTTTGCCAACATCAGGGGATTTCCGAGTCGACATAGGTGAGCAAGCCAAAGCCGAGTTGATGCAACACTATGAAAGTCAGTTCAACGAGAGACTAGGCACTGCGATGCGTGATGTGTGGGAGAGACTATATGAATGTCTCAAACATATGAGCGAGCGTTTATCTAGCGACGAGGGTGGGAAACGAAAAGTATTTCACGGTACTCTGATAACAAATGCCCGAGAATTGGTAGGGTTGCTGGCGAGACTAAACATTACGCAAGACCCTAAGTTAGAGCAAGCAAGACGCGATCTTGAAGCGGTGATATCAAACACCGACATTGATGTGTTGAAAGAAAGCGACTATGTGCGTGAGAGCGTGAAGCAGAAAGTCGACGAGATCATTAACAAATTTAACTGGTAAGGAAACAACATATGCAAATGGACTTTAAGAAGTTTGAAAACAAGGCATCACCACTAGCACCCAAACTAGAGCAGATACTTAACGATCTGTATCTCAAGATACCCACACTTACATTCGAAGCCTATTCTAAGAAGTGGCGGTTCGCCGAAACCGACGAAGAGGGTAGGATTGAGATGGGTGTTAGCAAGGCGATAGTATTCAACGGATACGAGCCAGTCGGTAGCGTAGAGGTAAACGAAGAAGAAGATGCAGATGGTAAGTTTGTAATCTATTCTATCGAGTCTGATCGTATTAGACTAGCACGGAGTCGGAGAGGTAACCGCAGCGCTAAGTCAACGCGACATATAAAGAATGCTATCAAACTTGGCGTAGAGATGTTTACTAAAACGCCCAATGACAAATGGGCTAAAAAGTTTTACGACGAAATGGTTAGTGAGATCACTAGCGTTAAAAGGCACGCTGGGTATGAAGTCGAACGCGCGTTAGGTAGATGCCAAGAGGAAGTGCTAGCGTACATAGTTGATGTTGCGCGTAATGGCGCTATGCCATTGCAGAATGATATTCTCTCGAAGTTACCTGATAACTGGCAGAGTATCGGCGACACAATGACCATTTGTAGAAATGTCGCAAGCAGTGCAGAAAATCTGTATGGCGTCATGATACGAATAGAGAAAGATGGTACTCTTCATATGCTAGACCTTAGTACTAATGAAGTAACAGAACATACTAGTACCTACGACCTACCGACTAACTATCAGGAGAAGATAACTATGCTAAAGATCGTAGACCCTACGCAAGCGATAGACCATGTAGGCATTAGGTTTGATACCGAGATAAAGGGAGTAACTGTGCAAGACTTCTACTTAGTGGGGGGAGAGACAGTAACAACTTGCTAACATAACAATTTAATCTTTTACTCAGGACATAATGGGCAGTGCTCATTATGTCTTTTTTTTCGCCCGACTATTGCGTTGGGCTTTTTTATGTGCTATACTCAGTCAACAGTTGAGGAGTAACTATGACGCCCGAGAGTAGAGTAAAAACTAAAGTTAAAAAAATACTCGATGAGATAGATGCGTATTACTTTATGCCAGCAACTGCTGGTTATGGGCGTAGTGGAGTGCCTGACATAGTTGGTTGCTATGATGGGGTGTTCTTTTCTATTGAGTGCAAAGCGGGAAACAATAAGCCGACTGCATTGCAGGAGAGAGAGATGCGTCTCATAACTGATGCTGGTGGGCTAACAATGGTAGTCAACGAGACAAACATCAACGAGATAGAAACCACAATAAAAAAATTTGCAAGGCGCAAGGGAACGGTCATAGCTTAGTGAGAGCCCCTAACGATTTATGAAAACCAAAATCCACGTCAACCAACACGTAATAAAAGCTAACGCTAAAAACGGTAGAAGCGACCCAGTGCTTACAGTCAAAACTTACAAAGAAAATAGATACGCCAACAGCGTAAAGATTCACGGGGCTAGCACGATTGTGTATTCCCCCGATAAGCCCATGTCTTGTGGCGCTAAAGTATGGATAGAAACAACATCACCAGTGGAGATTTTATGACGCCCGATGAAGAATACAGCGATACAGAAAAAGATAGCATGGTTAGAAAAGAAACTATTTCAGCCGTACGCAGACGCAGACCGGTATGGACTGACCCTACGGAGTGGGTTGGGCTGACCGACAAAGAGATATATAACATAGACTTTGATAACAAGTCCTTCTACGAAGCCGCTCGCATGATTGAAGAGATGCTTAAGTGGAGAAACACATGACTAAATTATGGGTTGACCCGCCCGAGGGTTGGAAACATGGATTCCCCGCTATCTATGACCCCGAGACAGATGGGCAGATGAGTGAGTGGATTGTCAGGAAAGGCTACCCACTTCTGACAATAAAAGAGTATGGGGAGCAATGGCACATCCGTTGTTGGCCTGCTGAAGAGCCCGAAAAATATCCCGATCAGGTCATAAATGCACAAAAACACTCTGAAGTGATAAAAAATGCCCCGATCGGGGCATCTAGAGAGCAACTAATGGCAGAGGTCACCGTGCTGACTGAGTTAGTGCGCGTTTTGTCTGACAAGGTTACTGAGTTGGAGGGTAAGCATGATTGAAGACGACGATGACATCCAAGACTACGTTCGCCCTTGGGTTGGGCTGACGGATGAGGAAATAAATAAAACATTAAAGGCATACGAACAAGACTATAAATGGATTGACTTTGCCAAAGCCATAGAAGCCAAACTAAAGGAGAAGAACACATGACATTTAATAAATTTTTTAAAGGAGAAAAGCGATGAGTGAAGTAGGATTATTTTTTCTTGGTATGTTGGCTCCGTACGCAATAAAACTTGTGGAGTCACTAATAGTCTATCTAAGACGTAAGTTGGAGAACAGAGATGCTTGAAACAATCGCTTGGATAGTATTTCTAATGTGCCTTGGCGCAATAGTTGTTGTTGCCGTAGGTATAGCGATAGTGATGATTAGCCGAGAAGACTTATGAAGTGCCCCAAATGCGGGGCATGGACAACAGTAAAAGAAACTAGAAACTCGCCCACATTTGGGCATATACGTAGGAGGGAATGTGCAAATGAACACAGATTTACAACCAAGGAAGTCTTTATCCCGCAAGAGACAATTGATGAAGAACGAAGAAATCATCTCGAAAATATGCGCGAACGATTGGAATCCGTTCGAGCGAGTAGACCCAAAACTGTTAGAAAAAGTAAACCGAAGATTTATTAAAAACGATTACAAGGAAGCATTACTATGAAAAAATTAAGTCGAGCCGAGAAAATCCGTAGATACATTACTGCTAACCCCAGTATTGCTATTAAAGACGTAGCAAAAAAGTTTGATACCACGTATCAAGTTGTCTACATGGTTAAGTCCAAAATGCTTTTACCGCCAGTCACACATATAACACCTGAGCGCATGGCAGAGTTAATACATCAGCACACAAGACCTAAGCGGCGTATGCAGAGTGCGACACCATCAGTTGATGTTTCTACTGAAGAAGCAAATCGAATCCGCAAAGACGTACTTGCTCAGCATATCACCGACCCAATCAATAGTCCCGCGCATTACAAAGTTGGAGGTATTGAAACCATTGACTTTATTGATGCAAAAGAGTTTGGGTATAACCTTGGTAACGTGATTAAATACATTAGTCGCGCCGACCATAAAGGCTACCATTACGAAGACTTGCTCAAAGCACGTTGGTATTTAAATCGCGAGATTGCAAAGTTCTCAACACAACCAGAGGTTACTAAATGAAAGCTACTGAAGAATATTCAAACCGAGTAGAGTACACCGTATACAAGCACAACAAAATAACTTATATACCACACTATAGAGATATCAAGCTTTATGTAGGTCCGGGGTTTCACAAAAGATATAACAACGTCACTTATAAAGCTGAAGAACTGCTTGCTGGCGGGGCAACCCCACATACTATGTCCCTTTGGGAACGCCCTAAATTCGCTTGCGAAAAGGTATAACTGATGAACCTAATTACCCTTGACTTCGAGACGTTCTACGACAAAGATTTTTCTTTATCTAAATTGACAACTGAAGAATACATAAGAGACGATCGTTTCGAAGTCATTGGTATTGGTTTAAAGGTTAACGCCGAGCCGACTGTGTGGTTCACTGGGGCGATGGATGAGATTAAGGATTGGCTAAGCCAGTTTGATTGGGATAATTCGTTTGTCCTAGCCCACAATATGATGTTTGATGGGGCTATTCTTGCGTGGCGGTTTGGGATACACCCCTTTATTCTTCTTGATACGTTATGTATGGCGCGTGCCGTAGACGGCGTTGAAGTTGGCAACAGCCTAGCTAAATTAGCTGAACGGTACAGCCTAGGAAAAAAGGGTACAGAGGTCGTGCTTGCGATGGGTAAACGCCGACTGGACTTTTCGCGGGAACAGTTAGCGCAGTATGGAGAGTATTGCAAGAATGACGTTGCAATCACATACGATCTGTTTAATATATTGAACTTGCATTTCAAGAAGTCAGAGCTTAGGCTTATCGACCTGACGCTTAGGATGTTTACTAAGCCGACTATGGTTTTAGACCTCCCGCTACTTGAACAGCATCTTATACAGGTCGTTGAGAAGAAAGAAAGTTTAATAGCTAAGGCAAGTACCAACAGGGAAGAGTTGCTGTCAAACCCAAAGTTTGCCGAAGTTTTGAAGGGGCTAGGGGTAGAACCCCCTATGAAATACAGCCCAACTACTGGTAAATTGACGCTTGCGTTAGCAAAGAATGACGACGGTTTTAAAGCTTTGGCAGAACACCCTGATGAAAGAGTGCAAGCCCTTGTTGCCGCACGTCTCGGCACAAAAAGCACGTTGGAAGAAACACGGACTCAACGATTTATTGATATCGCTAAGCGCGGCAAGTTGCCGGTCCCGCTAAGATACTACGCCGCTCACACAGGGCGTTGGGGTGGGGACGACAGACTTAACCTGCAAAATCTACCCCGCAAGTCATTGCTGAAGTCTGCTATTACAGCACCTAAAGGGTATACCTTAATTGACGCCGACTCCTCTCAAATCGAGGCGCGTGTATTGGCATGGCTAGCAGGGCAAAACGACTTGGTGCAAGCGTTTGAGAAAGGTGAGGATGTCTACAAGATTATGGCGTCTAAGATTTACGGCAAAAAGGTATGGGAGATTGACGACTCCGAGCGGTTTGTTGGCAAGACCACTATTCTTGGGGCGGGGTATGGCATGGGCGCAGTTAAGTTTCAACTACAACTGAGAAGCTTTGGCGTATCTATTGGTGATTTATTTTGTCAACAGATTCTTAATACTTATCGCCGAGAATACGCAAAGATTCCAGCTTTATGGGAACAAGGGCATCAGTGCTTGTTGGCGTTGTCTGACCCTAAGCTAAAGACTACACAGTTTGGATATCAAGACCAAGCAGTTTACGTGTTGCCCGGGGTTGGCTTTGACCTACCCAGTGGGTTGCCATTGAAGTATATGAATCTACGGCAAGGTCACGCCGACACGCATGGTAGACCGCAATATATGTATGACACGAGGCGTGGAGTTGTTAAAATATATGGCGGTAAGGTTGTAGAAAATATATGTCAAGCATTAGCCCGATGCGCGATAGGGGAACAGATGTTGCGGATATCTAAAAGATATCAGGTTGTGCTAACCGTACATGACGCTGTTGCTTGCATAGCTAGAGATGAAGAGGCCGAAGAAGCCGCCGCGTATGTACAAGAGTGTATGCGTTGGCGTCCTAAGTGGGCAGAAACATTGCCGTTAAACTGCGAGGTCAAATACGGAAAAAGTTATGGAACAACAAAAAAGTTTGTCGGTTAGCTACACATGGTCGTACTCCAGCATATCGCTGTTTCAACAATGCCCCCGCAAATATCATCGAATGCGCGTGGTCAAAGACATTGTGGAACCGCCACAATTACACCTCGATTATGGAAAAACAGTACACAAAGTTGCTGAGGACTACATAAAAGACGGTACGCCCATACCACCACAGTATGCGTTTATTAAACCCCGACTCGACCCATTTAAAGAAATGGCTGGTGAGAAGCTGTGCGAGTACGAAATGGGCTTGACCAAGCAGTTTGAGCCGTGTAAGTTTGGCGATAAGGAAGTCTGGTTTCGTGGTATCGCCGACTTGCTTGTGCTTAACGGGGATAAGGCTAGTATCGTTGACTGGAAAACAGGTAAGTCAAGTCGCTACGCTGACAAGAAACAACTGGAACTGCTTTCGCTATTAGTTTTTAAGCATTTTCCAAATATAAGGTCGGTTCGTGCTTGCCTTGTATTTTTAGTAGCAGAGGATTTAGTGCCAGCTACTTTTGTATCGGACGATCAGCCCGAACTTTGGAAGCGTTGGATACCTGAGATAGAGCGCTTAGAAAAATCATTTGAATCGGATGTATGGAATCCAGTGCCAAACTTCACATGCCGTGGTTGGTGTGCTGTAAAAGATTGTGAACACAATGGGAGAAACTAATGCCTTACGTAAATAAACCTAGACCGTATAAACACGAGTATGAAACATACGACGGCACGCCCGCCGTTAAAAAGAAACGCGCCGCTCGAAACAAAGCACGTGCGATGATGGAAAAAGAGGGGCTTGTCCATAAGGGTGACGGTAAAGACGTTGACCATAAAAAAGCCTTAAGCAAAGGCGGCAAGACTGTGCGCAGTAATTTACGAGTTAAAAGCGCAACAGACAATCGTTCATACGCCCGCAACAGCGACCACACGATTAAATAAATGCAAATCATAGACAACAAAGCGCTGGTAGTTCGCACCAAGAACCCAGCCAGAATAACTGCCGCCATACCTAAGAGCCATGCTTTAGATACCGAGGGTGAAATCACCGAAGTAGCTGTATGTTGGGACTTAAAAGAAGCTCAAACTCTTACGGAGCTAGGCGTAAAAAAAGTACCGTCTCCAATAGAACGAGACTATGACTGGCCCGGAATCTATAAACCTATGGCGCATCAGAAGGAGACCGCGTCTTTTTTAACTTTGCGTCAGCGAAGCTTTTGCTTTAATGAACAAGGCACGGGTAAAACTGCATCGGCTATCTGGGCGGCGGATTACCTTATAAAACAAGGCGTCATAAGAAGAGTGCTGGTTATATGCCCGCTATCGATTATGCAATCCGCATGGCAAGCCGATCTATTTAAATTTGCAGTTCATCGCAGTGTGAATGTAGCCTACGGCGATCGTAAAAAACGCAAGGCAATTGTTGAAGGCATAGCAGAATTTGTGGTCATTAACTTTGACGGCGTCGCCATTGTTCAAGAAGAGATAAAGAACAGCAGCTTTGATCTGATAATTATTGACGAGGCAAACGCGTATAAGAACTCACGAACCGTACGATTTAAAGTATTAAAAAGCATACTATCTCCGCAGACATGGGTATGGATGATGACGGGTACGCCAGCCGCACAGTCCCCTTTAGATGCTTATGGGCTAGCGAAAATGTGTGTGCCGACGAGAGCGCCAAATTTATACACTACATACCGCGATAAGGTCATGTATCAGATGACGCGGTTTAAATGGGTACCGAAACCAGAGGCACAAGATATCGTGCATCAGTTGCTTCAGCCAGCAATTCGGTTTGAAAAGAAAGACTGTTTGGATTTGCCTGATATGACGTACACGTCTCGATACGCTCCTTTGACTGTGCAACAAATTAAGTACTACAAGCAGCTAAAGAAAGATATGCTTATAGAGGCGGCAGGTGAAGAAGTATCCGCCGTAAACGCTGCGGCTAAAATAAATAAGCTCCTGCAGATAGCTTGCGGCGCAGTCTACACAGATACAAAAAGCGTAGTAGAGTTTGATGTATCCAATCGGCTACAAGTAGTAGAAGAAGTTATTCAAGAAGCTACACATAAAGTACTTATATTTATACCTTTTACTCACACTATCGCGCTTATTAGTGATTTTCTATCGAAAAGCGGAATCTCATCAGAAATTATTAACGGTGAAGTAACTGTAAACAAACGTACTGATATATTTAAACGCTTCCAAGAAAACACTGAGCCTAAAGTTTTACTAATACAGCCGCAAGCCGCCGCACATGGGGTTACCCTAACAGCCGCTAATGTTGTGATATGGTACGCTCCCGTTACATCAAGCGAAACTTATCTGCAAGCTAACGCTAGGGTGCACCGACAAGGGCAGAAGAATTCCGTAACTGTGGTGCATATCGAAGGTAGTCCGATTGAGGCAAGCATCTACGCAATGTTGCAATCCAAGCTTGATTTCCATTCAAAAATAATTGATCTGTATAACAATGAAATGTCCAATCCCTCTTGACAATGTAAAGAACTTTGGTATAATAACTACCCCACTAACTTAAAGGACCCACATGGAAAGCGTACCGATAGAACAGATCGTCACTACGTACATAAAGATGCGAGATAAGCGTGACCGTTACTACCAAGAGTTCAAAGAAAAAGTAGCTCAGTTAGACGAAGACATGAAGACTCTTAAGGAGAAAATTGTTGAGGTGTCAAAAGAGACAGGAGTAACTAGTTTTTCAACCCCCACAGGAATAGCGTATAGAACACTAAAGAATAGATACTGGACCAGCGACTGGGGAAGTTTCTACGCTTTTATGAAAGAGCATGATGGTATGGAACTGCTGGAGAAACGGATTCAGCAAACCAACATGAAGGAGTTCCTAGAGAACAATCCGGATGCACACCCACCCGGATTAAATATTGATTCTGAGTATGACATCACAATAAGGAGAAAGTAATGCAAGTAACTTTTGTAAAAGGAAATGAAAATGAGTGATTTAACTTTGTTTAACCAAGAACTACCATCGTACCTAAAACAAGTAGGTCTCGATGAAATGACACGCGCACTGGCTGGCAACACTGGCTCTAAGCGCATATCTATTCGTGGCGGCGTGTTCCGCATGATGGTCAATGGTGAAGAGATTACTAAAAACGAAAACCGCGCGATGAGCATCGTCATCGTCAATGGGTCGTCAAAAGTGTCTCGTTCTTTCTATGCTGGTAAGTATGTGGCGGGTGAGACCACACACCCAGACTGCTGGTCTAACGACGGCGATAAGCCCGACGCAAGCATTGAAGAGCCACAAAATAAAACTTGTGAAGGTTGCCAGCAAAACATTAAAGGTTCTGGACAAGGCGATTCACGCGCATGCCGTTTCCAACAGCGTTTAGCGGTTCTTTTAGCCGACGACGTATACGGAGATGTATATCAGTTAGTGCTACCAGCTAAGTCCATCTTTGGTCGTGGCGATCTAGACAAGATGCCGTTCCAGCAATACGCTAAGTATGTTGGCGCACAAGGCAAGAGCATCAACACCTTGGTCACTGAGATGCGTATGGATAGTGATAGCGATACACCCAAGCTAACATTTAAGCCCGTGCGTTTCTTGTCTGAACAAGAGTGGCTTTCCGCTAAAGAAAAAGGCGAAAGTCCAGCCGCTAAATCTGCAGTTGCACAGAACCCTTCTACTAGCGATGGTGTTAAAGCTAAACCTAAAGCACCAGAGATTATTGAAGAAGTAGCTGAGCCAGTTAAGCGCCCTTCTAAGAAAGCTACAGAGCCAATACCCAAAAAAGATTTTGTTGACGTGCTCAACAATTGGTCTACCGACGATGAATAAAAATGGATGCTAGAGGTTATTCATTAAGAATTATTCGTTCTAACCAGTCGGCGGATGAACAACTCCTCGGTGTCAAGCTGGGGCGTATCTGTATTCAAAAAGAATACAGTGTTCGTGAAATTGCAGAGTACTTTGGCGTAAGCCGGATGACCATATACAAATGGTTTACTGGTGAGTGGAAGCCGCGCCAAAGTCATTGCGAAAAAATCGAACAAGTAATCTCACGTCTGAAGTAGGTCATTTTGCGTCCTTGAGGCACCCGCGCTTCTTGGACGCAGTCTTTTTTGCGGTGTAAGGCGGCTATGACAAAAACAGATTTGTTGTCGGCAGTACTGTCTCCGAATGGGTGGTACTGCGTAGTGGGTCTAAAGAAGACCGGACTGCCAAAGCAAGAATTTGCACGGAGTCTAGAAGAAGTTGAAGAGATATCGCAGGCGTTGTTGGCAAAACAATATGACGTGTACTTTGCATGTGCTAAGTACGAAACAAGCGAATCTAGGACAGTAGATAACGTAAAAGAAATTAAAGCATTTTGGCTTGATATAGATTGCGGTGAAGGTAAGCCGTACGCCACTCAAGGCGATGGTATAGACGCGCTAAAGAAGTTTTGTAAAACACTTAGCCTACCTAAGCCGACCCTAGTGAATTCGGGGCGTGGCGTACACGTGTACTGGGGTTTGACTGCGGAGATATCAAAACAAAAATGGCTCAACACAGCTAAGCGGCTTAAGTCATTGTGCAATGAGCATGGGCTTGAAGCCGACCCCGCTAGAACTGCTGATGCGGCGTCAATTATGCGGATGCCTGAGACATTTAACTACAAAGGTGATCCGCCTTTAGATGTCGGCGTGCTTCTTATATCTGAGGCTGTGGACTATGACGAATTTAACAGTAAGCTTGGCACACTTGAAGAAGCGCCGTCTTATATACCCACGCATACAAACGATTTAACTCGCGCGCTGATGGGTAGCAAACAGTTTAGGTTTAGCACCATCATAGATAAAAACGCTAAGGGCACTGGATGCTTTCAGTTAACTAGCTCTATAGCGGAACAATCGTCTTTAGATGAACCACGTTGGAGGGCCGCCCTTTCTATCCCCGCGTATTGTGTAGACGCCGACACTGCCATACACGACATATCAAATCAGCATCCAGATTATTCTCCTGATGCTACGATAGAGAAAGTGGCTAAGATAAAGGGCCCCTACACATGCGAGAAGTTTGAGGCGTATAACCCCGGAGGTTGCGCTAACTGCATACACAAGGGGAAGATATCTTCTCCGATTGTTCTTGGTGCCGAGATCGCTGAATCAGAGACTAACACCATAGAGTACACCGCACCAGAAGCCTCTAAACCAGTTACGTACACGATACCAGATTACCCGTTTCCATATTTTCGTGGCAAGAACGGCGGCGTCTACCGCAAAGCCGACGACGAAGAAGACCCCGAAGCCGTAATGATTTATGAGCACGACTTGTATGTGGTCAAGCGGTTAAAAGACCCGCAGCGTGGGGAAGTTGTTTGGATGCGTATGCACACACCAAGGGACGGTGTAAAAGAGTTCGCCTTGCCAGCAGTTGAATTGTTGACAGCAGATAAGCTTCGCGAAAAGCTTGCTTGGTATGGTGTTATAGGTATGAAAAAACAGATGGACGCAATCATGGCGTACATCGTTCGTTCCGTAAAGGAGTTGCAATGCAAAGAAGGGGCAGAAATTATGAGAACGCAATTTGGCTGGACTGAAAAGAACGCGTCGTTTGTAATAGGAGATACAGAGATATGCGCCGACGGTGATAGATATAGCCCACCATCAAGCTACACGGACGACTTAGCACCGCAATTTGCGCCTGTTGGTTCGTTGGAAGAGTGGAAGTCAGTGATAAATGTCTACGATCGAGAAGGCTTTGAGCCGCATGCGTTTGGCTTTTTTACTGCATTTGGCGCGCCACTAATGAAGCATTTGAACCTTAAAGGCGCAATCATTAACATGATTAACAACGAGTCTGGCACGGGTAAGACTACGGCAATTAAGGCAATGCACAGCGTGTTTGGGCACCCAGAAGAAATTATGCTGATTGAGCGGGATACTATGGCTGTTCGTTTGCATCGACTTGGTGTTATGAACAACATGGGTTTGGGTTGCGACGAAATTACAAAAATGAAAGCCGACGACTGCTCTGACTTTTCGTATGCAGTATCTCAGGGTAGGGGGCGCGGTCGCATGAAGTCTAGCGAAAACGCTGAACGCAAAAACTTTGCTAAGTGGCAGACTATTCTTTTATGTAGCTCTAACGCGTCGATAGTAGATAAGCTAAAGTCTTTGAAGGCTACGCCCGACGGCGAGTTAATGCGTGTAATTGAATACGATATCCCCAGCACTAAACTATTATCTAAACAGGAAGCAGATGAAATATATCCGAAGTTATATACAAACTATGGTCATGCCGGTCGTATTTACATACGTGACTTGGTCGACAACCTTGAAGAGCGCATCAAAGAGATTAAAGAAATCCAACTAATTATTGATAGAAAAATAGGTTTTACGAATAGAGAACGTTTTTGGTCGGGTGTTGCGGCTTGTAATATAGCTGGCGCCTTGTTCGCCAAGCGTCTTGGGCTTATTGATATTGATGTCGGTCGCGTATTGAAGTGGGTGCTTAAACAGTTTGGCCAGATGCGCGAAGAGATAAAACCCCCTGTTACTAATCATGCAAGTGTTATTGGTGAGTATTGGGCTGAGCACCGCAGTAATAGTTTAGTTATAAATGGTGAGGTGGATAAACGAACGGGGGTAGAGCTTCTACCTATAGCCGAGCCATCAAGGGAACTTATTATCCGGTATGAGCCGGATACGATGAAGCTGTTTATCATTGCTAAAAAGTTTAGGACGTGGTGTTCTGCGCATCAGATTACTTTGAAAGACGTACTTAACTCTCTTACCGCCGAAGGCGTCTATGGGGGCGCAGTTAAAAAGCGTATGGCTAAAGGCACTAAGATTAGCGGCATCCCCCCCGTAGATGCGTTTGTATTTGATTGCTCTAAAGGCGAATTTATAGACCCAGATATATACGTCGAAGCCGTTAAAACCGCCGACGACACTGAAGACGATGAAGATCAATGACGTTAACTATAGTGTTAACTGGCGTAGGTTTAAGGTTGGCTGTTCGTTTTTCGTGCCATGTTTGCGTATAGACGAAAGTAAAAAAACTATCCAAGCCGTAGTTAAGCGGCTTGGATTTAAGGTTGTCATGAAACTTGTTATTGAAGACGCAATTAAAGGGCTACGAGTCTGGCGTATAAAGTAATTACTTTTGCCCGTATTCAAGCATAGGTTCTAGTCGACCCCTTAGTTTTTTCTCTACATTAGCGCCTATAGCTTCAACTTCAGCTTTGTGTTTTGCACGAGCATCAAACGAATCTTTAATATCTTTAGGGGAAATCTTTTTATCTGGGTACTTTATATTGAATTCCCGTACTTTATCTAAAGCAGTTTCAAAAGATTCTGGTGCTTCACGGTCCATCCATATGCGATCCATAAGCGCGTTTCTTTTGTCGTTTATTTTCTGCTGTTTAGTCTGCGTGGCAATTATAGATTTTTGCGCTTGAGCAATACGTTCTGGTTGGAAGCCTACCGCCTGCAGTGCAATCTCCCATTGGGTTAGTTCATCCGCATAAATACCGCCGAGCACTTCACCTTTACGGTTTGTTAAACCTTCTTTGCTTATACGATGCGCCTTAAGTGGGTTTGCTAACAATGCTGGAAGCGCCATTTCAAATGCACGTTCGTACTGACCTCTTTGAGCCATTTGTACTGCATCGGCCCAATTTAAACCGAGGCCAGCGCTAGGCCCTGCGTTAGAAATGAACGCCTCTATAACAGCATCGCGTGCATCAGGGGAATACCTTGACTCGCGGAACAGCATATTTACTGGGTCTATGCTTACCCTGTCAGACAAACTTGCGCCAGTAATTGTAGGGACTACACCTCTACCAGCGGCTTCGCCAATTTTACGACCTGTTGCTTTAGCATTCTTTTCTTCCATTCCAAGTTTGGCAAGAGAAGCGCCAGCCCAACCACCAAATTCGTTTTCCATATAGTTATAGAACGAATTCTCCCAATCGTAAAACTCATCTTTATCGTCGCCGCCTATAGCGTTTAGCGCTTGTAGTATTAAGCCAAGCAACGAGAAGAATGGCGATGCCGCAATACCGCCCCACAACAATGCCATGCCAGTCATACCAGCAAACCGCTTCATGGCTTCGGCACGCAATTCATCGTTATAGTCTTGGGTTTCTTTTATACGTTGTTCTATTTCTTGTGGTGGCAGCCCGTCCTTGGTATACATTTTCTTTAAGTCTTCTATCTCACCCTTAGAGAATGGCGCAAAACTTTGCTGTATGTTGCGACCGACCATATATAAAGTTGTAACCGCATACTGCTTAAACTGTGTCAAAGCGCTGAAAGTTGGATTTGCAAATATACGACCGCGCAACGCACGAGTAGGATCGCCGAGTGTCAAGCCAGCCATGTCTTTGGCTTCGAGAATAGCTTCTTCAAACGCTTCGTCTGCCGTATAACGTAGGGGGTTACCGTTAGAGTCTTTCTGCGCAACACCTTGCGCATTCTTTTTTATGTTACCGTTAAACTCTTTGTACGCTAGTTCAAACGTAGTCATCAATGTGTTTTCGCGGTTGAACCGTTCTAGTTGATGAAACGCACCAGCAGCTACCTTCTTAACGCTATTTAACCTGCCCGTATAAAGCGCCGACGGTGCATCGCCCAAATCAAACACGTCGTTATGGATAGAGATATTTATGTCCCCGTCGTCTACGAATCTGTCGGCAGCGCGTCTAAGCAAAGGATTGCTTATTGTGGATTCAACTATAGATGGAAAGCTAACCCCGTAAAAGTTGCCTGTTACTAAAGGCAAAAGCGTACGCTTTGGAGTAGACGCCATGTATTTAGCTAAGTTCTTTAATAAGATACCATTAGTTTTAGCGTATCCGTATCTAGAACCTATATACGGCATCGTCGTAATTGTTGCGCCGATTGTGTTGGTGAACGCGCTCGCTGGCCCGCTTAGCATAAAGTAGAACGTAGTTGACATAATATTGCCAACCGTCTTTGCCCAAGCGCTCTTGTCTTCTACGCCGAATACGTTGTTATAGCGACGGTCAACTTCGTTAACAAAATCCCTATATGCAGCTATTCTGTTTGGGTTTGCACCAGCCTCGCGTAAGTCATTTAGGTGGTCGTACGCATCTTGGACACCGTTTTTATATTGTTCGGCGAACTTAAACCTCGCTTGCTGATACGCAGTGTGCACTGCAGTGTCGGCGAATACGCGTATCCAATCCTCACTCGCACCTTGAATTGACTTGCGGTTTATAAACATCTTGCGCACGCTTTGTTGTGGCAGCATGACGTAGATTAGCTGGTCTAAGCTACTCTTTAAATCTTTTTTAATATCTGCAACTGATGACGAAGATACGTTATCAATCAGGTCATGGACTTCTTTAAGCGCCGCGGTTGTTGCTAAGTTCTTAGAAAATATCTCTGATATCCCATTGCCGGGATAGACAGTTTCAACAAGGGCGCGTTGCAGTGCATTGCCTTGCGATAGTTCTCGTTTACGGTTTTCCATAGCCAAAGTTCTATCAAAAGAATTTTGGAACGTATAGAACTCTTTGTTGTTACCTTTACCAACTTGGAAATAGAAATCACCAAAGCGCCGTAATGCAAAGTAAGGCTCTACAAGTTTGTCTGGGCCAAATTGCCTATTAATTTCTTTAATGATTTTTTGGCGTTCAGCTTTAGGTAACAGCAATGCGCGGCTCTTCATCTCACGTATTGTTTCGTGTATATTATCTGTACTGTAGTTACGCACACGACGATACATGCTTTGGAACTTTGGACCCAACGCATTCCACGCATCTTTTAACTCGGCGTTTATTTTTATTGGATCGTAATTACGACTTAGTGGGTCTACATCTAGCTTTCTAATTGTTGCTTCAATCATTAACTTACCAAGTAGCATAGAGCGTTCAGGCGATCTACGTTGTAAATCCAACGCATCTTTTGTGATATCACCGGCTATGCGTAATTTGCGACCCCTGTAAGAAATCATATTTTCAACAGTACGCACCGCTCCGCCAAGTTGGGGGAAAACGTTTTTCGTCATATCTTGAAGCTGACGAATTTGCATAATTGGCAGTAATGCCGCACGATAACGGAACCCATTTTGGTCGTAGAAAGCGGCGCCGATATCTTTTATGGCGTCCTCAATAGTCATCTTGCCAGTAAAAATATCTTTGCCTATTTGTCTTAGGCTGTGCTCTACTGTCTCTGCAGTGCGCCAAGTATCGGGCTTACTTACGGGCCCCTTTATACGCGGTGCAAACCTAATACCACTCACTGCACCGACTGGACGATGCGCGGAAAAAATTTCATTTGCTTCTATCATTGCCGACGCGGCTATGTTGTCTTTCCCAAACATCTGCGTAATGAACTTAAGCAGCGAATTCCACATGGAAGCTTTTTGAGATTTGTATTGAATACTCTTTAGCTTGGCTTGAAACTTGGGGTTTGTAAGCGCTTCGGCAACAAATTCAAATATGTTTGTAAAACCGTACTCTTTAGGCGACATTGTTTCTTGCGCCTTGTTGTACATATCATAAAGAGATGTAACAGCCTTCTTTTGACGGTCAGAAAGACCCGCCGTATCGCGTAATGTAAATTCTGTGGCTGCATGAACAATTTCATGTAGTAGCACTCTATTGTCTGTACCAAACGCAGAACTTGGGTTTATTGTTATGGCGTCGATGTCTGGTACAAAGAACCCCGGTGCAGTAAGACCCGGCATTGATTTATCAAACACGCCTTTTAAGGTATCTAACTCTGTCTTAACGTAGCTGGTATCGTATTTAGGCGAAGCTAACTCTTGCAGCCCTTTATAGACATTTTCTAAGCTGTCGGCTTTGTCGTAATCTTTGAAGTGTTTTTCGTATAACTCAGGATATGCACGACGTATATACGTAAATAACCGGACTTGTTGTTGCGCAGTTTTATTGTCTATATGTTGGCGAAGTAAATTGCGCGCGTTGTTAAAGCTTATTGAGGTTGGTAAATCCAACTCAGCCAAACGACTAGCAAGTTCCGCATATAGCCCCGACGTGTTTTTGGCTAGCGCACGTAATGCACCTTTAATATCGTTGTTGTTTATTGCAGCAACGACGGATGGGTGTAAACCTTTTACGCTGCTAGGCGTTCTATCTCGTCCACCGACTTCGCTTGTTTGATTGCCTCCACTAGCGGGGCGTATATCGCCATCCCCTCCGGATCGTTCTCTTGCTGATAGAGCGTCCACTGTGTCGTCGCCGCTACTTCTAGCGCTTCCATCCGATATTGAGGCGGAACCTTTTCCGTAGTCCTCAAGAGACTTTGCAGTGTTTTTAGTTGTTGATTTTCCATACGCTTCCCTCATTGCTGTAAAGGCTGACTCGTGTTTAGTCAAAATCTCCATGAGTGCATCACGGAAGTAATCTGCTAAACCTTCATCTGCAAGATATTGACGCACTTTTAACATGTGCGTGTTGTGACCTACGCCGTGACCCATGTCACCTGTGTGAGCCATCTCGTGCGTCATAGTTTCCCACAAATACTCGCGGGCACCAAACAAAGTCTTAGCGCCAAAGTCGTAGAACGGGTTAATCAACACCGCCTTGTACGGTACTTTGATATGCACGCCGCCATAGCCTTTGTCAATTGAAACGCCGCCAAAGAATAAATTCTCTGGCTTAAGTTGTTCGTAGTTATAAAATCCACTGTTGGCAAGAGCCTCTTTCATTTCAACCATAACCGTACCGAGCTCAGCAAAGAACATTTCGGGGTTACCGTATTGACGACCAACCTCTAGGAAATCTACGTTGGTGTTGTTATGAAAAATTGGCTGATTTGGATTCTGTGCCATGTTAAGCAAGAAATCCTTCATCTCAGGAGCGGCTTGATCGGCTTGGAATGTACCTTTGGTTTGTTTTTCTTTTTCTTTAGCGGTATCAGTAATTGTTTTGCCAGTATCAACAGAAATAACCCGAGTGCCTTCAACCCGCACTTCTGATGGCATTGGCGGTAATTCACGGCGTTCTACTTTACCTCGGCGGTCAAAAGACTTCTGCAGTTTATTAGTAACGTCGGTGATATCTTGTCCAACATCAACACGAGGCATTGATACGATGTTTTTAAAGTTATCCTGTAGATCAGCAGCCTCATTACCACGGGCTATTTGCGCAAGATAGCTTACTAGAGAGTCAACGTCTTCCTTTAACCTATCTTTAAAACGCTCACGACTATTTTCAAACGGATAGTCAGGATGCTTAGCTTCAACATTAGGCTTGACGTTTATTATTAAATTGAATGGAATAATTTCAGATTCTGATAATTTAAAGTGAGTTTGATACTTACCTCTTCCATCAAACTGATACACGCCACCAGACAATACTTCATGCTTGGTATCGTACTCTCTCGTTATACGATCTTTGCCAAAATACACATCTGCACTGCCCCATGAAAAATTAACTTTAAGAGGTATGTACTTATCTAGTGGAAAGTTAACACCTACAGGTAATGTTTTTTCTTCATTTCTAAACGCGCTCTTCTGCACTGTTTTTACAATAACGGGACCAATTAAAGGTTTCTTTAATGGGGTAGAGTACTTTGGATCAGAGTCAAAATATATATCTTTTTTCTCTCCATTTTTTGGATCAATGTAGTACTCAGGAATCTTAACGGTAACAGTAGTGCCATGCTCACCTTTGGGTGCAGCTTTTTTATTTATTTTAAAATTGTTATCTAAAATATCTTTAGCCGTTGTATCTACAGTTATGCGTACGCCATCACGTACGGTATCTAGAATTAAACGATCGGTACCAATCATAAACCCCATTTTTGCAAGGCCAAAGCCACCGCTTCGTTCAGAAGGATCAAGATCAGACTTATCGGAACCCGCAATAGTAAAAAACGCATCTCGTACAATACTAGGTGTCATACCCCGTGCGTTATCTTGTACAGTAATGGTGCGGTTCTCCTCATCTAGCGTAATAACAATCTCACCAACTTTATAAAGTGATGGGGAATTTTTACTAGACACAGCGCCTTTTACAGCGTCAAAAGAGTTTTGTAACAATTCTTTTATGGATACTTCAGCAATGGCGGACGCATACATATTTTGTCCAAGCAGCCGTGCCAAACCGCCCAAGTCTGCATCAAGCCTACCTTGTTCAGTGCCAAACTTCTTATCTTCGCCGGACATAGCCATAGCAGCGCTCTTAGAAACAGTATCTGGTCGCGCAACAAGTTCAATGCGAGCTTTAGGAACACGGTAAAACGCCTTTGGAGACTTAGCCCCGTCAGGATGCAACTTTACATGCGTAGCATCAGTGCCGACAACAGTGCCGGTTGTGTTTCCGTAACGCACCATATCGCCGACCATAAAGTCGTTTGTGATGGTGTTAATAGCATCTTTAATTTTGTCGCCGAGAGCATTGATTTCATCGCTACCAAAATACGGAGCGGGTTGTTCCGGATTTACACCTGCTTCAACAGCTGCTTCGCGTTTAGCGTCATCTGGGGCGAACCCCTGTTCTTGATATTTTTTAACTAAATCTTTTGGTGGCTCTTCTGGTGTTGGCGCAGGCTCTTCTGGCGTAAAAAGTTCTTGTGCTGGGGGCGTTTCTTGCTTTGGTCTAGCCGCCTTCATGACCTCCCACTCTTTAGACTCTTCTTCGTTTAAAAGGCCCCTTGCGTGCATAAGGTCAAGCGCACGATGAAATTCTTTTTCTAGTTCCTTTTCCGAGGCATTAATTTTTTCTTGGCTGCCCGCCTTTTTACCTTTATAGCCCTTGTAGAGCGCCATCGATTGATTAGCAATCCTAGTGCCGATAGCGCTTAAGTTACTAGCTGCACCAAGAAGTTCACGGTCTTCAGCAGTTGCCCTTGCTTTCCCCATCCGACGTTCAGACTCAGTTGCACCTGCAATAGCAGGGTGATCCCATGCTGCTAAACGAGTTTGGACCATTCTCATGGCGTCGTTGACGCCATCCAATATAAACCGTGTCGTTCTAAGATCGTCAGGTAGTTGATCGTGGTTGTTTGTATATAGCTGGTTGTAAAAAGTATCTAGCGTTTTGTTGATTCCCGTGATGTACTTAAACATCGGGGTTTGTTTGGGGTCAGTTATCTCATAGGCTTCTAATGTAGTTGGCTGTGTAGTTTTTCCGCTATCAGGCCGTGTAGTAACTTCTCCAGTAGGAACCACTCCCGCGGCTCCACTTCCTTCAACTCCTGCGGTGGTGGGAATGTCTGCACTGGGTTTGCTAGCCACGCCAACGCCTTCTCCACTTGTTCCACGGATAGGTTGTCTAACATTTTGTTCTCCAAAAATATCAGGTGGCTCTGGACCCTCTAAAGGGTTTTCTTCTACTGGTGGCGCTTGAATAGCTTCACGTTCAGTACGTGCTTCTTCTTCGGCGGTAAGGGCGTCAATATTTTTAATAATGTCGTTTATAGATTTGCCGCCAACTTTTGTATTTTCTGTTTCATTTGTTGCAGGTCTTCTAAATCTACCTAGCGCTTTATTAGCCGCAGCGCCACCAGCTAACATCATGCCGCCTTGTGCAACAGTAGCAAGCATGGTATCAACAGCACCGTCCAAGAATTCTTTTATCCCGGCTTCTTTGTTTAACCCGTGTGCTTTATCAACAATAGTTTGACCCGTATACGTAAACTCTTCGCCGGGTATTTGTTTAGCTAAAGCTTTTGCGTAGTAGCCAGTAAGCTCAGACAGTGGGATATTTTGTGCTGTTTTGCGAAGCGCTTTCATTTCAGCGCCAAACCCAACTTTTTCACCTAGTACTTCAAAAGCAGCAAAAGCAGCGGAACGTGCCGCACTTTCTCGAACATCTAACCCAAGCCGACGACTCTCATCGTAAGTCTGACCAAATGATTGTGCAAACATACTACCAAAAACAAGCGGCGTAGCACCAGTAAAAGCTCCAGCAATCATTGCAGGCGCTTGTTGAATAATAGATGCGCCAGCGTTTTCAAGTATTTGTATGGGTTTGTACTTAGACTCACCCATGTTTTGCATAAGACCGTTTAACTCATTTAGTCTTTGCTTGTTGTCGGGGGCGTCAATGCCAAGAGAGTCGGCAACAAACTGTTTTGCGCCACGATAACCTTGTTCGCCTGCAGTTACGCCTTTTGCACCCGTACGTTTTAGCGTACGTAATGTTTCTTCAATTGGCGTCATATCTTTGCGGAAGCCGTACTCTTCTTGTGCTTTAATAACTTCTTCGGGCGTTTCAGTCATCTGAGCATAGTCAGGCATAAACTGACCGCTCTCGGCTTGTCGTATTGCAGCTTGCTCCGCAACTTCGGGAGACATACCTTGTTTCATGAAACGCTCTTGTTGAGCTTCAAGACGTGGGTCAAACTTTTGACCTGTAGGGGTTTGTATTTTGTTTAATGAGTCGTATCGTCCAGCGATAGCCCTAGCTGCACGCCCATATACATCACCACGTTTAGTTAACGTTTCTAAAGCAGCGGTACGTTCTTCTTCGGGTAGCGAATTTAATTTCGCTTGTATTGCATTTGTAAATTTAGGGTTTAAGACCGCTCTATCTTCTGTCGGCAATGGTTCCGGCATAGGCTGCTGTTGTAGTACGCTCTCTTTTTTGGGTGTAGATTGCCCCATAATCGCCGAGCCAAAGTCTTCACCCATAGGGCTATCAACGCCTTCCACAGGCCCACTAAGATTTGAAGCAGTAGAAGCTTTTGGCTTCTCTACGGATGGCGGTTTAAATACTTCCCATTGATTACCTACAAGATACGCGCGTTCGCCCGTCTTGGGATTTTCAGCAGTTTGTTCTGGTTTAGTCCACTGATCGCCAACCAAAAACAAAACCTCCCCAGTGGATGGGTTGTATGCCTTTTCCATGAATTAGCCTTTAACGTACAGGATTAAAACCGGGGGGAAGAGGAGGGGCGTTTCCAGCGCCACCACCGCCACCGCTATTGGCGGGAGCTCCATCCGGTAGTGTATATCCTTGTTCCTTAGCAATCTGATTTCTAAGTCGCTGTCTTTCTGGTTCATTTCCTGCTTTATCAGCAGCGCGGTATGCTTTAGCAGCGGCGCTCACGCCATAGTTAAGCTCATTATTAAAGTTTTCTTGCGCCTTTAAGTTCTCTGCAGAATTTGCACGTACATTTGCGCCTTCCAATCCCGCAGATTTATTTTGTTGATACAACTGATACGCCGCGGCTTCTTGTTGGTCTGGGGGCATTGTGGGGTACATCGCTTTAATTTTTGGCAGATACTTTTGTGTAGCATAAACGTATTCTTTTTGACCGCCGCCAGCACCACCAGAACCCTTGGATGGTGGGCGAAATGCAGTTGCGCCTTTAAGGTTGAGCTCGGCTTCTTTGAGCGCCAACTCGCGTTCAGCTTTACCTGCTTCTTTTCTGGCTGCTGCGGCTTGATTGGTGTAAGCCATAGCTTCTTTACCTAAGCCCATGTTTTCTGCACGTTGTGCATTAGCTAAGTTAATATTCATCAGCGCCGTAGATTTTCTTAAATCTTGGTCAGCTCTAACTGCTGGAGCATAAGCCTCAACAAAATTCTTTCCTGCTCGGCCAAGACCACGAAGAGCGCCACCGGGTTGTAACATACCTTCCATTGCGGATAATGCAGCTAGGCCTTTACCCTGCTGTAGCGCTTCTTTACTTTGAGTTTTAAGGTCTTCTAACTCAGCTTTTATCCCTTCGGTCGGGCTAGGGCCAATAAGTTTTCTTGCTCGCGCCATGCTTCGTGCATCAAGGGCCTCTTCTTCTTCTGGCGTGTATGGTTTAGGTGCTTGGAGATTAGAGTACGCATCAATTGACGACATCGCTCTTCTACCAAACTGCCTATAAAGCGCGGGGTCACCTGCTGGCGCAGCAACTTGAATAGTCTGCCCATCGCCGTCGCCTTCGCCTTCACCCGAATTAGTTAGGCTGTAGTTATTAGCCGCAGTGGGTGCAGCAAAAGCCAAAATACCACCTTTAGCCGCGCGCACTACATTATCAGCAAACTGTTCTGGTAACTGCCCAGCGATCCCGCGATTAATAGCCGCACTTTGCCCTCTTATAGCGGCATCTTGCGCCATCTTCTGCTTAGCCGCCAATTCAGTATCAAAGTCACTACGGTTAGCGGCGTTGGTTTGCGCTGTCTGCAAAGAACGCTCATCAGGAATTTGGTTAACAGCGTCTTCTTTAAACTCGCGAGTCATTACACTGCCGCGTGGAACTGTACCGCCTAAGCCGCCTGCGGCGTACCCATGAACTTGACCGCCTTCGGCTTTGAACAACTGTCCAATACCATACGCACCCAAACCCAGTGATCCAATAGTTTGCGCTGTAGAGGGTGGTGGTTGATAAACAGCCGCAGTAGATTGTTGTCCCAGTGGCATACCACGAATCATGTCAGACATGAAGCCTAACTGTTTGTATGGGTAATTTTGTTGATTTATAAAATCTTGGTAACCTTGTGTAAGACCTTGTTGTGTTTGCGCTTGTTGTTGAGTACCATACTGGTTTTGCAGTTGGTTAATACCCATTTTTTGAGTGTAATCTTGTTGACCTAACTGCCCAAGAGTAGCGGCATTTTGTCCAGCCAACTGCATACCTTGCAGTGCTTGGTTCTGTCCTTGGTTGTATTGATTTTGCGCAGCGTTAAATGCATTACCGTAGGCTTGCCCAATCGCTTGGTTTTGCGCCGTGCCTAGATTGCGTTGATTTTCAGCCGCCATGATTGCGTCACGCGAACCGCCAAATGCACCTGCTTGTGTAGCTGCACCTGCTTGCTGGGTTCCAGAAATACCGTATTGACGACGCATTTCCGCCATCTGTGGGTCTAATACATTCTTCATGTACGGGTTCATGTACCCGCCAACTTGACTTTGAAAATTCTCTGGATTTGCTGATGCAGCAATACCGAGACCGCCTTGTCCAGAAGCTGTGGCTAAATTTGTACCAGTTCCTAGTTGTTTAGAAACACCCATGTTTGCCGCGCCTTGTTGGGCGGCTTGTTGCATTGGGGTAAACCCTGCAATCCGTGGCTGGTTATACGTTTGGTATGGGTTTTGGTTAATGTCGGTTAGAGCCGCACCTTTAGCTAATACGTCTTTAGCGTAACCCCTTGCCCATTCTGGCAATTCAGCAGTTTGAGTTGAAGTAGACGTAGTGTTAGACGGGGCACTGCCACCACCACCACCGCCGCCATCACCCAAAATTAATCCACCACCTGCTTTTAAATAGGTAGCGCTATTTCCGAGCGGCTCGCCCAAAGCATACAGTTCACGACGTGAATAACTTGTTCTCATAGATCAACCCTCATTACTTGGTGGGTGTTTTCTAAACCCATTTTCCTGTACATATCAACTAGTGTTCCCCGTGCCCAACATTGGGCTTTTGTAGCCCCGTTAGCACGCATAAAGTTTTTAGCTTCATCAAACACGTAGTCTCTGACAATACCTTTACCGCCCATCAAGTTCACATGCGCAATGCGTTCCATAGGGTAGTCAATAAATTCCACTGTACACGCACCAGTAATACCTTCGTCTGGTTCTTCCCAAACTAGTAACTGGGTTTGTCCTTTACGGATACTCCACTCAATAAACTGTTCATTGTGTGATCCCGGCTCTAAGTCCATTGCCTTCTTTAGCAACGGGAGCGCAATAGGCCATACAGTCGGCAAATGATTAGGGCTAACGTGGTAGAGCGGCATCGTTACGCAGGTAAATACTTATCTGCACGACTGTTCTTAGCCACTTTACCTTTACCGATACTTTGCTTTCTAGATGCTTGGATGCGATCCATCATGGCATACAGTTTACGTGCGCCAGCTTCAGTAGAGCCGTTACCTAACTCAGAAACAATCCGTGCGGGCACAACAAATTCACCGTCGGCTAAACGAGCAGGTTGTCTCTTACCAATTACGGCAGGTATCGAATCAGATACGCCATCGCCCGGCCCGCGAAGTAAGCGACCACCGTCAGAATAGCTACCCAAGTTATATCTCGCATCTGAGATACCCCCTGTAGCCATTTGTTTTTCACCTGTATAGGGGTCAACCCTAACATCCCCAGCGCCCAGCAACACATTTTGAGCTACAGGCGTTTGTGTTGGTGTAGCAAACTGGTTAGTCGGCATATATGCTTGGGGGAAACCCGTATTAGCACCGACCGCATTTGCATTGGACATACGCTCAACTGGGTTTTTGCCTACTGTTGAACCGCCACCTGCATATGCAGCCATTAGACCGCCGTTTGCGCCATAGTTCATGTTGGTGTTGCCGTCGCCCATCGCGGTTTGCCAGT